>ENA-UOVV01000916-UOVV01000916.1-compost-metagenome-genome-assembly--contig:-NODE-916-length-27599-cov-8.055402_pt1 | contig 27599 bp, 24 predicted proteins | sample MGYA00238155_ERZ761577 | MGnify/ENA primary metagenome ERZ761577 (study PRJEB28898, sample SAMN06268775) | compost metagenome | isolation source: Emeryville, CA | place: USA:Emeryville, CA | collected... | reverse complement strand
TGGTCGGCACCGGCGACGCTGAGCGGGACACCGCGGTGATGGTCTACTTCGGTGATGGCGCCACCTCGCAGGGTGACGTGTCCGAGGCCTTTGTCTTCGCCGCCAGCTACCAGACGCCGCAGGTGTTCTTCCTGCAGAACAACCACTGGGCGATCTCGGTCCCGGTGCAGCGCCAGAGCCGCACCCCGCTGTACCTGCGCTCGCAGGGCTTCGGCATCCCGAGCGTGCAGATCGACGGCAACGACGTGATCACCAGCTACGCGGTGACCGCGAAGTTGCTCGACGATGCCCGGTCCGGCAAGGGGCCGGCCTTCATCGAGGCGCTGACCTACCGCCTCGGTGCCCACACCACCTCGGACGACCCGACCCGGTACGAGGATGCTGACCTGCACGCGAGCTGGGCGGCGAAGGACCCGCTGATTCGCCTCGAAGCGCACCTGCGCACCCTCGGTGTCGAGGAGGCCCACTTCGCCACCGCGACCGAGGCCGCGCACGACTTTGCCCTGGACGCTCGGCGCCGGCTGTTGGCCCTGCCCGCCCCGGATGCGGCCAACATCTTCCAGCACGTCTACGCCGAAGAGCACCCGGTCACGGCCGAGCAGCAGGCCTGGCTGGAGCGGTACGAGGCCTCCTTCGAGGAGGCGGGCGCATGACGTTGAACGACAGCAGCACGCGTGACCTAGAGGGTGCCGTGACTGAACTAGACCAGGCCGCATCGGCCACCAACGCTCCCGCCGCTGCGCAGCCGCAGGCCGCAGCCGTGCCGACCGGTGTGCAGACCCTGCCGATGGTGAAGGCCATCAATGCCGGCCTGCGCCGCGCCATGGCCGAGGACCCGTCGGTCCTCATCATGGGTGAGGACGTTGGCCCGCTCGGTGGCGTATTCCGCGTCACCGATGGGCTGCACGCCGAATTCGGTGGAAACCGCGTCCTGGACACGCCGCTCGCCGAGTCCGGCATTATCGGCACCGCCATCGGCCTGGCCATGCGCGGGTACCGTCCGGTCTGTGAGATCCAGTTCGACGGCTTCATCTTCCCCGGCTTCGACCAGATCACCAGCCAACTGGCCAAGATCACGAACCGCCTCGAAGGGGCCGGCTCGCTGCCAGTGGTGATCCGCGTGCCCTACGGCGGTCACATCGGCGCCGTGGAGCACCACCAGGAAAGCCCCGAGGCGTACTTCCTGCACACCTCCGGTCTGCGGGTGGTCAGCCCCTCGACCCCGAACGATGCCTACTGGATGATCCAGCAGGCCATCCAGTCGAAGGACCCGGTGCTCTACTTCGAGCCGAAGAGCCGCTACTGGCACAAGGGCGAGGTCAGCTTCGACGCGCCCGGCCAGACGCTGCACAAGACGGTGATCGCCCGTCCGGGTACCGACATCACCGTGGTCGGGCACGGCGCGATGGTGAGCGTGCTGCTCGATGCTGCGGCCGCGGCCGCAGAAGAAGGCGTCTCGATCGAGGTCGTGGACTTGCGCTCGCTGTCGCCGATCGATTGGCAGCCGCTGCTGGAGTCGGTGCAGCGCACCAAGCGCCTCGTCGTCGCCCAGGAGGCGTCTGGCTTCGTCAGCCTGGCCAGCGAAATCGCTGCCACGGTCACCGAGCGGGCGTTCTACGTGATGGAGGCACCGGTGCTGCGCGTGGCGGGATTCGATGCCCCCTTCCCACCGGCCAAGCTCGAGAAGCTCTTCCTGCCCGACGTTGACCGAGTCCTGGACGCGGTGGACCGCGCCCTCGCCTACTAACCCATCAAGGAGCAAGCACCGTGGCTCAGCAGCGCTTCGACCTCCCCGACGTGGGTGAGGGTCTCACTGACGCCGAGATCGTCTCGTGGAAGGTCGCCCCGGGTGACACCGTGGAACTCAACCAGGTCCTGGTTGAGATCGAAACGGCCAAGTCCTTGGTCGAGTTGCCCTCGCCCTTTGCGGGCCAGGTCGGCGAACTGCTCGTGCAGGAGGGCGTCACCGTTGAGGTGGGCACGCCCCTGATCACGATCATCACCGAGGGCGCGGACGACGCAGCTCCGGCCGACAGTGAGGCCGAGCAGGCTGCTGCCGACGCCGCCTCGACCGTCGCGCACGAAGAGGGCGGCAACAACGTGCTGGTTGGCTACGGCATGGCCAGCGGTGGCACGCCTCGTCGACGCCGCATCGCGGCCCCGACTATCCCGGCCGATACCGTTCCGGCTGCCGCGGCCGTGCCGATCGTGGCGAAGCCCCCGATCCGGAAGCTCGCCCGCGACCTGGGCGTGGACCTGAACCAGGTCGAGGCGACGGGTCTGGCCGGTGAGATCACCCGCGAGGACGTGATCCGCCACGCCTCGCAGGCCAGCGTGTTCCGCAACATCCAGACCCCCGAGTTGCCGAACGAGCGCGAAGAGCGCATCCCGGTCAAGGGCGTGCGCAAGCAGATCGCGACCGCGATGGTGCAGAGCGCCTTCACCGCCCCGCACGTCTCGCTGTTCGTGGATGTGGACGCCACCCGCACCATGGAGTTCGTCAAGCGCTTGAAGGCCTCGCCGGACTTCGCCGATATCCGGGTCTCGCCGCTGTTGGTGATGGCCAAGGCCATGATCTGGGCCGTGCGCCGCAGCCCCACGGTGAACTCGAAGTGGACCGATGAGGAGATCATCGTCCGCAACTACGTGAACCTCGGCGTTGCCGCAGCCACCCCGCGCGGCCTGATCGTGCCGAACATCAAGGACGCGCAGGACATGTCGCTGCGCGAGTTGGCCCAGGCGCTGCACAAGCTGACGCTGGATGCGCGTGACGGTCGCACCTCGCCGGCGGACATGGCCGACGGCACCATCACCGTGACGAACATTGGCGTGTTCGGTATGGACACCGGCACCCCGATTCTGAATCCGGGCGAGGTCGGCATCGTCGCCCTCGGCACGATCAAGCAGAAGCCGTGGGTGGTCGATGGCGAGGTACGTCCGCGCTTCGTGACCACGATCGGCGCCAGCTTCGACCATCGGGTGGTCGACGGTGACGTGGCGAGTCGTTTCGTGGCCGATGTCGCAAGCGTGATCGAAGAACCCGCGCTGCTGCTGGACTAGTTCCGCTGGACCGGCCGCCTTTGCCATCATTGGCGTATGGCGATGGGAACGCGAGCCTGGCTCAGGCGCTGGTGGCCGCTGCTGGTGGCCGGTGGGCTGGCCGTCGGGCTCGGGGTGTGGGCCGTGCTGACGGTTGCTGCCCTGCGCACCTTGCCGGTGACGGTCCCGGCGGGCGCCGTGGTCAGCGAGGTGGTGGATACGCTCGCGGTGCAGACCGGCATTCCGGTCGAAGAGTTTACGACCGCGATCGCCGAGGAGGACCTGGGGCTGCCGGAGTGGGCGGTGGGTCTGGAAGGGCACCTCGCCGCTGGCACGATCGAGGTGCCGGTAGGGGCCGGCGCGGGGGCGGTGCTGCGGCAACTGGTCGCGGTCACACAGCAGCGCTTGGCGGAGGTGGAGCCAGATCCGGCCGCCCATGCGCAGTTGCTGATTGTGGCCTCGCTGGTGCAGCAGGAGATCGGTAGCACCGAGGACGCACCACATGTGGCCGCGGTGATTGTGAATCGGTATCGGTCGAATGACTCGCTGCTGCTGGATTCGACGGCCCGGTATGTGGCGCGCGACTACGGGCTATTGGACGACCCGACCTCGACCATCGATCAGTGGCGCAAGCTGCGGCACGCAAATTCCACGCACAATATCGCTCGCTATCCCGATAGCCCGATCGGGTCGGTGAATTTGGCGGTGCTGCAGGCGACGGTCGACCCTCTGGACACGCCGGACCGCTACTTCGTGATGGTGGATCCGGTGGCCGGGCGCCTGGAGTACGCCTCGACCGCGGTGGAGTACGAGCAACTGATGATCCAGCGTCAGCACTGGTGCATTGAGCAGGTGCAGCAAGGGCAGCCGCTGCACTGGCGCTGTGATGCCGTTGCGGAACCAGGCTCGTAGGTCGCCACGGTACCTGGAGTTGAGAATCAGTATCAATAACGCTACGCTGTGGAATGCGGCGAGGAGCGCCGCTAGAAATGAGCATCGTTATGCGAAGCGTTCGACCCGTCGCTGCCCTCGCGGCGACCTCGCTGGTGCTGGCTGGCTGCGCCTCGGTCACTGACGCGAGCGAAGCGGACTACCGCGTCGTCGTCACCACGACCCAGCTCGGTGACTGGACCCGAAATCTCGTCAGCGACCTCCCCATTGACGTGTACCAGCTCTTGCAGCCGGGCCAAGACGTCCACGAGTATGACCCGTCGGCCGCGGACCTGCTGGCGCTCTCGCGGGCCGATCTGGTGATCATCAACGGCAGCGGACTCGACGACTGGTTGGATTCCAACTTCGCCGCGGCCGGGTACACCGGTGCGGTGGTCGACACGACCGAGTCGTGGTTCCCCGAGATTGCCGAGGAGTATCTGGAGCAGCGTGATCACGCTGGGGAGGACGATGACCATGCGCATGAGGGCGACGCTGCGCACCAGCATGCGCAGGAGGACGTCGACCACGACCACGCGGACGAGGACGGCGACCATGACGGTCACGACCACGGGCCGGTTGACCCGCACACCTGGACCTCGGTGCCCTTCGCCAAGCGACAGGTCGCCGTGGTTGCGGCGGCGCTGCAGGAAGCTGCTCCCGACTTCGCCACCACTATCGCGGCGAATGCGACCCGCTACCAAGCGCAACTCGACGACTTGGACGCGTGGATTCGCGCCTCGATCGAGCCGGTCGCCCCGGGCAGTCGCACCATCGTGACCAGCCACGCCAGCCTGACCTGGTTTGCCGCCGAGTACGACGTGACTGAGGCCACCTTCGGCGGCAACCTTGGCATTGGTGATGCGGAGCCAACGGAGCAGGAGTTTGCCGCCATCGTCGAGCGCTTCCGCACCCTGATGGCCGAGGGCGTGGACGTCAGCCACATCGTCGCCAGTGCCGACCATCACAGTTCCAAGGTCATGCAAGCGGTGGCCGAAGAGCTGGGCCTGGAGGTCGTGGCCGGTGACGTCGGATTGCTGATCGATTCGTTGGCGCCGACTGGCACCTACGGGGACACCTACATCACCAGTCAAATTCACAACACGACGCTTGCATTGGGGTCCTTCGGCGCCGAGCCGAAGCCGCTGCCGCCGTCATTGGCAGGATAGCCCTATGAGCGAACCAACCCCCACGGTCCTCACGCTGCGCAACGCGCGCTTTGGTTACAGCGGCGTGCCGTACGTGCGTGGCGTGACGCTCGACCTGCGCGCCGGTGAGGCGGTGGCCCTGATCGGACCGAACGGTGCCGGCAAGTCCACGCTGATGGCCGGACTCATGGGCCTGGCCGAGCAGTTGGGCGGCGAAGTGCAGCTGACCAGCCAGCGCCGCCGAGGTGCACTCGCCTGGTTGCCACAGCGCCTCGACGTCGACCCGGATTTCCCGATCACCGCCATCCAGGTCGCGGCGCAGGGTCGGTTCGCGCGCACCCCGTGGTGGCTGCCGTTGCGTCGAGCGGACTGGGTCGCAGCCCTCGATGCGTTGCGACGCGTGGGGCTCGGCGAACTGGCCAGTGCTCGCTTTGGGGACCTCTCGGGCGGGCAGCGCCAGCGCGTGCTGTTGGCACGGGCACTCGTCTCCCACCCCGAGGTGCTGCTGCTGGACGAGCCCTTCAACGGTCTCGATCGGGAGCGACGCGAGTCGCTGATCCAGATACTCGCCGAGCTGAAGGCCGAGGGGACGGCCGCGATCATCTCCACCCACGACATCGACCTGGCCATGGAGGCCTGCGATCGCGCGCTGCTGCTCAACGGCAACCAGGTGGCTGTCGTGCCGACGAGCGAGCTGGAGTCGGTGCTGGCGGCCGAGACGATGGATGTCGCGGTCCGAACCTCGGTGCATCACGACCACGACCATGATTGAGCCATTCTTCACGCCATTCACGCTGCCGTTCATGGCGACGGCGCTGACCACGCTGCTCGTTATCGTGATTGCCGCGGCGCCGACGGCAACCGTCATGCATTTGCGCGGTATGCAGTTCGCGACCGACGCCCTCACGCACGCGGTCTTCCCCGGCCTGATCATCGGCTACGTCGTTGCGGACGAGCCGGGCCTGCTCCCGGGTGCGCTCGTGGCAGCGGTGATCGCCAGCGCGCTGATTAGCGTGGCGGCCGCACGCCGCCCCGGTCACACCGACGCGGTGACCGCGGTGGTGCTCAGCAGTGCATTCGGCCTCGGCATGATGCTGATTTCGAAGCGTCTGGTGTCGGGAACGACGCCGCTCGAGAACTTGCTCTTCGGGCAGGTGCTGGCGATACGTGGCGAGACAGCCGTCATCGTGATCGTGGCCTCGGTGCTGGTGTGGGCGGTGAGTCTGGTGACGTGGCGCTCGCAGGTATTCACGGCATTCGACCCGGTGGGCGCTCGGGCGGCAGGCATGAACTCGCCGACGCTGCAGCTCGCCTTCGGCGCGCAGTTGGCGGTGCTGGCGGTGGCCGCGTCGGTGACGATGGGCACGCTGCTGGCGGTGGCGCTGCTGATCCTGCCGATCGCCGCGGCTCGCCTGGTCACGAACCGGCTCAGCCGCTTACCGGTGCTGACGGCGGCGCTCGGCGTGGCGATCGTTTGGCTGGGGCTCGGGCTCAACTTTAGTGTCTCGGTCGGCACCGGGCTGCGGCTGCCAGGCGGCGGCACCGTTGTGCTCGTGGCCATCGCGGTGTACCTGGTCTGCGTACTGATTGCACTGCTCCGTGGCGCGCTCCAGCGACGGCTCGCGCCCCGTGCAACGAAGCTGGCGAGCGAGGTGACGGCATGACCTGGTACGAGCGCGTACTGCTGACGGCAGCGCTGCTGGGTGTCATCGGCGGACTCGCCGGCAGCGTGGTGGTGCTGCGCCGACAGGTGCTGTTCGCGCAGGCGCTCTCGCACGCGACCTTCCCGGGCGCGATCGTCGCCGTCGCACTCGGACTCCCGGTCGCGCTTGGCGCTGCGGTCGCCGGGCTCGTGCTGGTTCCCCTGCTGTTGGTGCTGGCGCGGGTGAATCGGCAGGGGCAGCATGTGGCCTCGGCCGTCGTGCTCACCGGTGGTTTCGCACTCGGCATCTTCATCTCGGCACTGTTCCCGAAGCGCGGCATCAACCATGAACAGTTCCTCTTCGGCGGGTTACTCACCACGATCACGCAGGACTTCTGGTTTGCGGTGGCCGCCCTGGCCGTCTTGCTAGTGCTCATGCTGCTTTCGGTGCGTGCGCTCAGCTACAGCGCCTTCGATCGCGCCGGGTACCGCGCCGTCATCGGTAACCCTGTTTGGCCCGATCTGGCGGCGCTGGCGATGACCGTGATTGCGATCGTGGCCTTGCTGCCGGCGACTGGTGCGATCCTGACCGTTGCGCTGCTCGCCGGACCGGCGGCGGCTGCGAGTCTGATCGCTCGCACCGTGCGCGGAACGGTCGCCTTGGCTGTGCTCCTCGGGGTGATGAGCACCGTGGGCGGAATCTGGTTGTCAACACCGTTCGACACCGCAGCTGGGGCGACGGCCTCGGTACTCGCCGGGGTCATCTACCTGCTCACCCTCGTATACCGACGCTTCCGCGGGTACGGTGGAGATGCGGTGTTGCACGCGGAGCGTGTCCCGCAAAGCAGCAGTTCCTCGTCGTAAAGGAGTCGGCGCCGTGACCGTCGTCCGTCGCAATACCTGGCAGCGCGAGACGGTGCGCACCGCCCTGCGCGGGGCGAGCGGCTTCGTCAGTGCCCAAGCGCTGCACGCCGGCCTGGCCGAGGGCGCCGAACGGGTCGGCCTGGCGACTGTCTACCGGGCGCTGAACGACCTGGTCGGCAGCGGCGAGGCGGACGCCCTACAGTCCACGACCGGCGAGACGCTCTACCGCGCCTGCCAGCCCGGCCACCACCACCACCTCATTTGCCGTTCCTGCGGCGCCGCCGAAGAGATCCAGGCTGCCGAGGTCGAAGCCTGGGCCAAGGCGGTTGCCGCCGAACACGGGTACACCGAGCCCCAGCACGTCGTCGACGTCTTCGGGCTCTGCGCGGCGTGTGGAAACACTCCCTCCAAGTAGTCCTCAACTGTGACCGGGCGCGTCCCGTGACCTAATCTCTGCTCAGCAGGATTGCCTGGCAGAGATGGAGGAGCACGGTGGCGCGACCACCTCAGCGTGAGCGGACAGGCCGCGGAACCGCCGATCTTCGTCCCGATATACAGGGGCTCCGTGCGGTCGCCGTACTGGCCGTGGTGATCTATCACATCTGGCCGACGGCGGCTCCTGGCGGCTTCGTGGGCGTGGACGTGTTCTTCGTCATCTCCGGGTTCCTCATTACCGCCCACCTGCTTCGCGAGGTGGAACGCAGCGGTCGGGTGCAGCTCGGCGCATTCTGGGCTCGCCGCATTCGCCGGCTCCTGCCTGCCTCGCTGCTGGTGTTGGCGGTCAGCCTGTGGCTGACACTCACCGTGTTGCCGCAGACGGTGTGGCAGAGCACGCTGAAGCAGATCGGCGCGGCAGCGGTATATGCCGTCAACTGGGTCCTTGCGGCCGATGCTGTCGACTACCTGGCGGCCGAGAACGAGGCCTCCGTCGTCCAGCACTACTGGTCGCTCTCGGTGGAGGAGCAGTTCTACATCGTCTGGCCGTTGCTGATCACGCTGTCGCTCGGCGGACTGGCACTGGCTCGCCGCCTGCACCGCCTGCGTCGTGTGCATCGCCAGACCTGGGTCGAGGCGCAGCCGAGCCGGCGAACGGAGCGTCGAGTCCTCGCCGTGGTGCTGGTGCTGGTCTTTGTGGGCAGTCTCACGCTGAGCATCTGGCAGACCGCCGCCGAGCCAGGGCTGGCCTACTTCTCGACCGCCGTCCGGGCGTGGGAGTTCGCGGCCGGTGGCCTACTCGCGTTTGTGCCCGTCTGGGCGGGCGCGAGTGTTCCCAGCGAGGCGGCACGGACGGCCGCGGCGTGGCTCGGCCTCGCCGCCATTGTGGTTGCGGCACTGTGCTTCAGCGGGGCAATGCCGTTCCCGAGCTACAACGCGTTGCTGCCGGTGGTTGGCACCGCGATGGTGATTGCCGCCGGGACGCAGTCGCAATGGTGGAGTGCCACCGGGCTACTGCGCCTCTGGCCCATGCAGCGCATCGGTGACTGGTCGTACTCGATCTATCTGTGGCACTGGCCGCTGGTGGTGCTCTACCCCTACTTGGTTGGCGATGTGCCATCGCTGGCAGGTGGCCTGACCCTGCTCGCGGTCACCATGCTGTTGGCGGCGGGAACGAAGTGGTTGGTTGAGGACCCGGTCCGGCACGCGGCCTGGCTCAGTCAGCGCCGCACCCCGGCATACGCGCTGGCCGTGGTTGGGGCGCTGGTCCTCGGTCTCATCCCGTGGCAGCACAGCGCTCAACTGCAGGCGCACGCGGAGCGCCGGCAAGCGGCCCTCCTGGCCGACGCCGAGCGGTGGGCCGACGCCCAGGCCCGCATCGATACCGTGATCGGCACTGCGCAGGACAAACTCGCCGAGGCTGCTGCGCAGGAGGCAGTTCGGTTCGGCTGCACTGGTGCGAACGCGATGATCACGCCCGCCGAGTACTGCGAACAGCAGCGCAAGGGCGACACTCTGCGACCGCGAGTGGCCGCGCTTGCCGATGATGTCGGGCAAGGGTTCGTTTGCTACACCCAGCAGCCGGGGCAGTTGTTCCGTGGCTGTACGTACGGCCCGGAGAAAGCGAAGACACGGGTCGCCTTGATCGGGGACTCGCACGCCGCAATGCTGTTCTCAGCGCTCCAGCCGCAGCTCAAGCGGCTGAACTGGAAGGTGACGGTATACCTGGGACGTTGCGTTTGGGTGGACTACCCCACGACGGATCCCTGCCACGCTTCACTCGCGGATGCTCGGAAGGATCTGCGATCCGGTCGCTATGACCTGATCTTGGCCACCGGCCAATACGGTAAGTCAGTGGTCAATGGCGAGGCCGGCACCAAGCGACTCCAGAAGGCCTGGTCCACGGCCACGAAGGTCGGGAGTACTGTCATCGCGATCGCCGATAACCCCGAGATCAGCGACCGCACGTATCGCTGCCTCACGCAGTCTTCGGACTCCTTCAAGAAGGCAAGTACGTGCACGAGCAAGCGTGCAAATGCCCTGCCGCAGCAGGACCCGTACTTGAAGGCCGCCGCAACCGCGGAGGGCGTGATCGGGATTGACCTGAGCGACCTGTATTGCGGACCTGAGACGTGCGCGGCGGCGATCGGCGGCATTGCGGTGTATCGGGACACGCACCACGTCACCACCTCGTACTGGCGCACGCTGCTGCCGCATTTCTTGCGGCGCATCGAGGCGGCGATGGAGGAACCAGCGGCCGGGGATGTGCCCCAGCCAACCCAGGCCCGCTAGCGCTCGGATTGCATCCCCAGGCTTCCTGCCGTAGAGTTGAACGGTTGCGGACCTTCCACGTCCGCATTCGTCTGTGCGCAGATCTGGCACCCGCTGGCGATGGCATGGGCAGACAAGGGATCTTGGGTGAAGCCGTCCGGCTTCACGGTATTGGAGGAATCATCATGGCAGCAGTGTGCCAGGTGACAGGAGCGGTTCCCGGCTTCGGTCACAACATCTCGCACTCGCACCGCCGGACGAAGCGCCGCTTCGACCCGAACGTGCAGAAGAAGACCTACTACGTCCCGTCGCTTCGCCGCAACGTGACCCTCACCCTGTCCGCAAAGGGCATCAAGGTGATTGACGCTCGTGGCATCGACGCTGTCGTTGCCGAGCTGCTCGCGAAGGGGGTCAAGCTCTAATGGCTAAGAAGGCTCAGGACGTCCGTCCCATCATCAAGCTGCGCTCGACTGCGGGTACCGGCTACACCTACGTCACCCGCAAGAACCGCCGTAACGACCCGGACCGTCTCGTGCTGAAGAAGTACGACCCGGTGGTTCGCAAGCACGTTGAATTCCGCGAGGAGCGTTAATCATGGCGAAGAAGAGCAAGATTGCTCGCAACGAGCAGCGCAAGGTCATCGTGGCCCGCTACGCCGCCCGTCGTGCCGAGCTGAAGAAGACCCTGATCGACCCGAACGCAACTGACGAGGCCCGCGAGGCAGCTCGCATCGGTCTGCAGAAGCTGCCGCGCGACGCCAGCCCGGTTCGCGTCCGCAGCCGCGACGTCGTGGACGGTCGTCCCCGTGGTGTCCTGTCGAAGTACGGCATCTCGCGTGTCCGTTTCCGCGACATGGCGCACCGAGGCGAATTGCCCGGTATCACGAAGTCAAGCTGGTAAGTTGTGACCGATCCGCCAGGGCCGCGAGGCCCTGACGGAACGTCATGAATAGGCAAACCCCCGGGGAACCGGGAAAGGTCCCAGGAGGACGCACATGGCTGGAACGCTGAACAAGAACGAGCTCGTCGCTGCGGTTGCCGCGGCTTCGGGTCAGACCGCGAGCACCGTCAGCGGTGTCCTCGACGCTCTGCTCACCACCATCGCTGGTGCTGTGGCCAAGGGCGACAAGGTCAGCATCCCGGGTTGGCTGAGCTTCGAGTCGGCCGACACCGCCGCCCGCACCGGCCGCAACCCCGCGACTGGCGAGACCATCCAGATTCCGGCAGGCAAGCGCCTCAAGGTTTCGGCTGGTAGCAAGCTGAAGGCTGCCGTCAAGTAAGACGGCTGAAGCCACGAGAAGAACCCTCGGACGGCACCGTTTCGGTGTGCGGTCCGGGGGTTCTTCCCATACGGCACGGACTAGACTTTCCTGCAGTGTCAGGGGGACGGGTCTGGGAATCAGAAACGTAAACGACCGAAATGGTGGGACAAGGTGACGATGGTGCAAACGGAGCGCGTTGCGAACGCGGCAGCATCGTCTGCGCACGCAGCAGCGAACTGGCAGCGTAGCCACGCCGTCCGCCTCACGATCAGCGATGCCATTGTCATCGCCGTCGCGATGCTCGTCGCACAATTGGTCGCCTTCGGTCTGCATGACGCACCACTGGTGGTGCGCGGCCGACTCGATCCAGCCATCACCGCTGGCTACACCGTGCTCTCGGTCGTGCTCGGCGGCGCCTGGCTACTCATGTTGGGCTTTATGGAAACTCGCGCCGGCTCGGTCCTCGGTGCTGGCATCGACGAGTACAAGCGCGTTGCATCCGCAACCGGTCAACTGATCGCCTTCGTCGCGATCGTCGTGCTGCTCCTGAAGATCGACGTCTCCCGCCTCTATGTCTTCACGGCCTTCCTGGTCGGCCTGATGTTGTTGTGGATCTCGCGCTGGGTGTGGCGCAACTGGCTGGTGCGCAAGCGGCGCCGCGGCGAGTTCTTGTACCGCACCCTCATCATTGGCTCGGAGCAGACAGTCCAGCACCTCATCAAGGAACTCGCGCCCCGTCGCTATGCCGGCTACGAGGTGGTTGGCGTCTGCTTGCCGGAGGTGACCGACGCCTCACCGAGCGAGATCAGTGACGTGCCGGTGCTTGGCAGCCTGGACGAGGTCATTGACGCTGTGGAGCGCACCGAGGCGCACACCGTTGCGGTCACCGGTTCGGACCAGCTCTCGAGCCAAGTCGTAAAGCGGCTGAGTTGGCAGCTCGAACAGGTGGATGTGCAGCTGGTGGTCGCACCGGTGCTGACCGATATCGTCGGCCCGCGAATGCACACCCGACCGGTCGCTGGCTTGCCGCTGATCCACATTGAGGCGCCCAGCTACACCAGCGGACGTCGCTTCATCAAGCGCACCTTCGACATCATCTTCTCGGCCCTGGCCCTGATCGGACTGTCGCCGATCCTGCTGGTCATCGCCCTCGCGGTCAAGCTGACCAGCCCCGGCCCGGTGCTGTTCAAGCAGCAGCGCATCGGCCTGCACGGCAAGCCGTTCACCATGCTGAAGTTCCGCACCATGGTGGTCAACGCCGAGGAACTGCTGGTCGATCTCCAGGCACAGGCAGATGCCGGCAACGCCGTGCTGTTCAAGATGAAGGACGACCCGCGCACCACCAAGCTGGGCCGTATTCTGCGGCGATTCTCGCTGGACGAGCTGCCGCAGTTCGTGAACTCGCTGGTCGGCTCGATGTCGGTCGTTGGCCCGCGTCCGCCGCTGCCGAGCGAGGTCGCTCGCTACGAGGAGCACGTCAACCGGCGCTTCCTGGCCAAGCCGGGTATCACTGGCCTGTGGCAGGTCAGCGGTCGCTCGGAACTCAGCTGGGAAGACAGCGTCCGACTGGACCTGTTCTACGTCGAGAACTGGTCGCTGACCGGCGACCTCGTCATTATCTACCGGACCATCGTTGCGATGTTCCGAGGCAAGGGCGCGTACTGAGCCGACGCCGTCGCCCACGGCTGGCATCATTTCCCGCGCAAAGATCAAGGAGCAAGCTGTGCGTGTAGCAGTCATCGGACTGGGGTATGTGGGCTGCGTGACGGCAGCGTGCTTGGCCGAGGCAGGTCACACCGTCATCGGCATTGACCCGGTGCCGCAGAAGGTTGCCGCGATCAACGAGAAGTCCTCCCCGATTGTGGAGCCCGGCCTCACCGAACTGATCGCCCAGAACGTGGACGCGGGCCGTCTGTCCGCCGCGACCGACCTGGACGCGGTTGCTGATGTGGACCTGGCCATCGTGAGTGTGGGCACGCCGTCGACGGAGACCGGCTCGCTGGACCTGCGCTACATCGAGCGCGTCGCCGAAGAATTGGGCGGCATCATCGCCGGCCGCGAGGCGCCGCTGACGATCATGCTGCGCTCCACCGTGCTGCCGGGCACTACTCGCGGCACTTTCGTGCCGATCCTCGAGCGCGTCTCGGGCAAAACCGAGGGCACCGACTTCTTTGTCTGCTTCACCCCGGAGTTCTTGCGCGAATCTAGCGCAATTGCCGACTTCCTCAACCCGCCCTTCACCATTGTGGGTGTAGAGTCGCCGGCCGCAGCAGCAGTGCCCGAGGCGCTGCTGAGCTTCCTACCGGTCCCGGTGCAGGTCGTGGAAACCGGTGTGGCTGAGGGCCTGAAGTATGCCTCGAACGCCTTCCACGCGGTCAAGGTGGCGTTCGGCAACGAGATCGCGCGCATCACGAACGCCACTGGCGTGGACGGGCGTAAGGTGATGGAACTGTTCGTGCAGGACCGCGAACTCAACATCTCGCCACGCTACCTGCGCCCGGGCTTCGCCTTCGGCGGCTCCTGCCTGCCGAAGGATGTGAAGGCGCTGCGCGCGCACGCCCATGAGCTTGGTGTCGACGCCCCGCTGCTGGACAGCCTGATTCCGACCAACGAGGAGCATATTCGCCAGGTCGTGGACCAGGTGCAGCGCGCTGGCATCACCCAGGTGGCGCTGCTCGGCCTGACGTTCAAGAAGGGAACCGACGACCTGCGCGAGAGCCCGTACCTGAAGGTCGCGGCCGCCCTCGAGCAGGCTGGGATCTCGGTGAAGAGTTTCGACCCGATCATTAAGCCGGAACGCCTGATCGGCTCCAACCTCGCCTACGCCTTCACGCTCTTCCCCTCGCTCGAGGAATCACTCCAGCCGACCATCGAGTCCACCCTCGACGGCGCACAGGCGATCCTGCTGGCCACGAACTCGGCCGAGGTGACCGATGCGGTGCTCGCAGCGGCTCCGGTACCGGTGATTGACCTGAGCGGCATGCTCTCGGCCGCGGTCGAGAACCAGCTGCGATCGCGCACCGTGCACAGCCCGCTGGCGGCGTACTCGGGAGCGGCCTGGTGAGTTCTCACCCCACCGGCGAGGCGATCTCCATCTCGTGGGTGCGGGGTCACCGTCGCAGCCGTGAGATGGCGCAGGCGCTCGGCGTCACGCCGCACTTCATCTACGCTCCCGGTGGTTCGCTGCCGATCCGCTACTTCAAGCAATGGCGAGCGACGAAGCGGTTGCTGAAGGAGCAGTCGCCGTCCGCGGTCATGGTGATGCAGCCGCCGCCGGTGGCACTCTGGGCTGCCCGCGGATATGCGCGGAAGCACGGCATCCCGTTGCTCGGCGACCTGCACTCCGGCGTCTTCATGGACCCGAAGTGGCAGTGGGCCGCCGGCTCGGTGCTGCGGACGCTGCGCAAGCGCGGTGCCGCGATCGTGCCGAACGCCGAACTGGCCGAGCGCACCAGGGCCGCTGGTGTCCCCACCTTCGTGGTTCCGGCCTACATCCAGCCGATCGAGCGGGCGGCCACGCCAGCCTCGCCGCCCCGGATCTTGGTGCCGCTGACCTACTCCCGGGATGAACCCGTCACGGAACTGCTGGAGGCTGCACGGCAGACCCCAGAGTTCCGTTGGCAGTTCACCGGACGCGCCCCGCAGCACGTGCGCGATGCCGCCCCCGAGAACGTCGAGTTCGTCGGCTTCGTCTCGGATGAGGAGTATCTGGCGCTGATTCAGCACGCCAGCGCGATTGCAGCGATCACGACGCAGGAAGGCACCATGCAGTCGGCGGGCTACGAGGCCCTCGCCTCGGCCACGCCGCTGCTGACCACGCCCACTCGGGTACTGGTCGAGTACTTCGGTGACGCCGCCCGCTACGCCGCACCCGAAGCGGCCGCCCTGGCGGACGGGGCCCGCGACCTGGTGGCGAACGGAGCGCAGTGGAGCGCTGGCATGGTGGCCCTGCGCGAAGGAGTGTTGGTCGAGCAGCAGCGCGCGGCCGAGCAGGCCCGCGCCTGGCTGCGGGCGCGAATCGCGAACGACCCGGCCGGGCAGCTCGTCGGTCAGCGGGTGCTGTTTGTCGCCTCGACCGGAGGCCACCTGGCGCAGCTGGTGCGACTGAGCCGTCGCGCGCAGGTGCACCCCGATTCGACGTGGGTGAGCTTCGAGAGTCCGCAGAGTCTCTCCTTGTTGGCGGACAAGCACGCGGTGATGCTGCCGTACATCGCCTCCCGCGATCTGCGCGGCACGCTGCGGGCGGTCAAGCAACTCGACGCCGAGCTGACCGGACGGCAGTTCGACGTCGTGATCAGCACCGGCGCGGCCGTTGCGATGACCGGCTTCCTCTGGGCCCGTAAGCACAAGGTGCGCCGCGTCTACGTCGAGAGCTTCTCGCGCGTGCAGGGCCCCTCGCTGACCGGACGACTGGTGGCCGCCTCGCGGATCGCGAAGCGCTACACCCAGCACCCACTGTGGAACCGTCGAGGCTGGCAACCGTTCCAGGGCGTCCTCGCCGGCTTTGTCGCCGCAGACCGTCCCGCCCCGGCTAGCGATCGCTCGCTGAAGGTGCTGGTTACGCTCGGGACGATCCGCCCGTACCAGTTCACTTCCCTGGTCGAGGCGGTGCGTGCCACTGGCGTGGTTGGCCCGGACTCGACGTGGCAGCTCGGGGTCACGAAGGCTTCGGATCTGCCCGGCCGCAGCGTCGAGCTGCTCCCGGCCGACGAGTTCGACCGGCTCGCGCTGGAGGCCGACGTGGTGGTCACGCACTCGGGCGTTGGCACGGTGCTGCAGTTGCTGGAGCTCGGCGTCTACCCGGTGATCGTGCCGCGCCGGAAGGCGCGCGGCGAACACGTGGATGACCACCAGGAGCAGATCGGTCGCTACATCGCCGAGGCGGGCCTCGGCACCTTCGTGGAGGTCGGCGACCTCACCGCCGAGGTGCTTCGGGACGCGGCGGCGCGCCGGATCGTCTCAGCAGACTAGACGGGTCCGTCGCCGGGCTGCGATCTAGTCGCGACGACCGACCGTAGCGAGTGCACCCTCGGCGACAGCGGGCTCGTCCTGGGGCTGCTCGTCCGGCTCCTCATCGGTGACTGGCGGGTCGTTGGGGCAACTGCTCTTCTCGGTGATCTTGGTCGGCGTGTCACCCATCATCGCGGTGTGACGCAGCAGGATCGGACCGAGGTTTGAGCCCTTCTTCAGCTTCTGCACAAAGGTCAGCGTCCGGCTCTCACCCGGGCCCAGCGTGGTGTCCACAGCAGCAACCGGACGTTCCATGTCCTTACCGATGCGGTTGTAGAAGCCTGCCGCGTAGCCCTTCGCGCCTGGCACCGAGGTCAATTCGCCACCCCGCGCACCATAGAACAAGGTCGAAACGCGCATGAAGGCCGAGTGACCGGTGCGCTTGAGGGTGCCAGCGTTCGCCTTGACATAGACCGGCAGGGTCGCCGCACCGTTCTTCGGCACGTTCGACTTGATCTTCACCTTGGCGGTAATGGTGGGCTGACCCTTGTCCGGGCAACGGTCCGCGATGATCTCGATGCTGGTGGTGAGGTAGTAACTCAGCTTCGAGATCGAGGAGTCGTTGAAGAAGACACCGACCTGGGTGTTCTCCTTGTTGCTCTTCAGCATCACGCCGCTGAGGTTGAAGCGCTCGATCAGCGCCTTCTCGGCGGGCTTGGTGCTGTAGGCGAAGACGCGACCCTCATCGGCGGCGCGGAAGGCCTGCTTGATCAGGTCGACATAGTCCACGCCGCGCTGGAAGTCGCTGGCCTTGATGACGCGGGCCATCGCGCGCAGGAAGTAACCCTCGACCCCGTCCTGCTTGGCCGCGTCGCGCAGCGAGGTGGCGGCCACCTCGATCGGGTTCACCTCGTCATCGTCCGAGCCGCCTGCCAGCGCGTTGAAGATGCGCTTGGCCGCGTCCGCGAAGAAGTCATCGATGCCGCGTTTGTCCATCTGGTGGTAGCGCGTGTACACCTCGGACAGCAGCAGCTTGAGCGCGTTGTCCGAGGTGAGCACGTCCTTGCCAGCGAGCTTGATCGGGCCGGTGCTTTCCAGGAAATACGAGAGCGTCACCGGGTCGATCGACAGCACTGCGTCGATGCGGTCGCCGTACTGCTTCTTCCACATGTTGGTCGCGATCTGCGCGGCCGTCGGGAAGTCGGGACGCATGGTGACGTCACCGAGGATGCGGGTCATGTTGGCCGGGTAGAGATGTTTCACCCCGGCCGGCAGGTCGAGATTGTCGGTCCACATGCAGCAGGCGTGGAAGTCCAGGGTGGAGGCTTGGCGCTCCAGCTTGATCTTGCCCTTGTTCACCGAGATCAACGCCACGGCGGAGGGCAGGCCACCGAGCGAGCGCACCTCGGCGTTGTTCTGGAACATCAGCAGATAGTTGCGCTTGCCCTCGGCGCCGAGCAGCGGCAGCACGGCCGGCAGCAGTTCCTTTGCCTCTTCGAGCAGCGGCTTTGCCTCGGTCAGGGCCCCGCGTAGCTTGTCGAGTTCCTCGGTGAGCATCGAGATAACCTCGTCGCCGCGACCGATGCCGTTGAGGCGGATCTCGGCCTCGGTCATGATCGCTTCGACCTCGGGCAGGATCTCATTGGCGCGCACCAGCGGATCCAGGTTGAAGCCGCCGTCGGGGCTCTTCAGGTTCGCGGTGTTCAGCAGCGGCAGGAATTCCTGGATGTACGGCATGGCTTCGTCGACCATGTCGTCCGCGAACTTTGCGGTCTCACGCACGGCCACCATGTTCTGGTTGATCAGGTCGCTCGGCAGGGATTCGGCGAACTGCCAGAGCGGGTCCGAGGTCAGGCGGACCGCCTCGGCCATGTGGCCGTCAATCTCGGACAGCGTGCGGGTGACCCCGTCCACGTCGAGGTCCTTGGCCAGGTCCACCACCACGTCGATCTTGTCCTTGGCAGCCTCGAGCTGTCCCTTGGTACCCAGGGCGAGGTTGAGCAGCATGACGCCGACGATGCCCACCATGATCACGACGAGGCCGAGGGCAATCCCCAGCCCCTTACCAACCGCGATGGCGAGCTTCACTCCGGTGCTGCGAGCTGCGCGGCGCTGTGCCTTGGCAGCGCGCTTCATCTCGCGGTCGGTCGAGGCAACGCGATGCTTCGCACCAGACTGGTGCTGGGCCGTGCTCGTTGTCACTGTCCCGATCTCCATTCATCCGCTCATTGCAGGCCAGACGCGGTCTGCTGCGTTGCGTTCCACACAACACGCTCCACCTCACAGAGACTGCGCGTCATTTCAGACCCCAGGGCACGCCGCAGTCTCCAGAATGCTGGCCTTGATGTTCAAGGCTACCGGCCCAATCCCAGGTATTGGCTGAAATCTGCGGCTCGGCCGGGACTTGTCCATCGAAGTGAAACCTGCGAGGCGCGCTCAGCGGGGGCCAAACGGCGCCATCCACACTCGGCGCACGCTCACGCGCAGAGGATTAGGCTGGCATGGTGACTCGACGTCTGTGGATCGCCGCTCCGGCCCTGGTGTTGCTGGCCGCGGCGGTGGCGACCGCACTGGCACTCGCCTTCGGTGGCGGTGCCGCACCACTCGTGTTGCTGGATCCCGGACCCGTGGTGCGCTGGGGCTTGCCGGTGGTGAAGGCAATAGCAAATATTGCCTACGGCGGCACGCTTGGCGGCTTGCTGCTGGCCATGTTTGCCTTCCCGTTCGGCTCGCCGCTACAGCGCCGCTCCCTGGACATTGCCGCAGCCACGGCCGGGGCTTGGACGGTCGCGGCGGCCCTGGTTGGTCTGCTGTCCTTCCTCGACTTCACCGGCATGTCGCTGTCCGGTGAGGACTCGGTCGGGATGGCAATGGCGCAGTACTTCGGCGACCTGCCGAACGGCCAGGCACATCTGATCACCGCCATTGCCGCCGCTGCGATCACCGCTGCTGCCTACCTGGTGCGGCGAGGCTGGCCGCTTGCGATCCTCACGCTGCTCACGGTTGCGGCCGTGATGCCCTTGGCCCAGCAGGGCCACGCTGCCGGCACCGCGAACCACGGACAGGCCGTGATCGCGCTCTTCCTGCACGCCGTCGCGGCAGGCGCCTGGGTGGGCGGTCTGCTCGTGTTGGCGCTGCTACGACCGCAACTGGGCAAGCTGGCTGCTGCCGCGGTGAGCCGCTACTCCTCGATCGCGCTCGTCGCCTCGCTGATTGTGGCGGTCACGGGCCTGGTGAGTGCTTGGCTGCGCATCGGTCCGGACGGCCTCTTCACGGCCTACACCGGTTTGGTGCTGGTGAAGCTCCTACTCTTGGCCGTGCTGGCCAGTTTCGGCGCTGGCTTCCGCCGCTGGGTGATCCAAGGCATTGAGGAGGAGCGCCCGAACGCGAACCGCCGCTTCTGGTCGCTGATCGCGGTCGAGGTCACCGTGATGGGTCTGGTTTCTGGTGTCGCCACGGCGCTCGCGCGCACGCCCACGCCGATCCCGGAACTTGCGCCGGCGAACCCGACACCGGCCGAGGTGCTCACCGGTGAGCCGCTGCCACCACCCTTCGGTATCGAGCGCCTGCTCACCGAGTGGCGCTTTGACATCGCCTGGACGCTGCTGTGTCTCTTCTTCGCGATTTGGTACCTGGTCGGCGTGTGGCGCATGCACCGGCGTGGTGACCGTTGGCCGGTGAACCGGACCGTGTGGTGGCTGCTTGGCCTGGGGCTGCTGTGGTGGATCTCGAACGGTGCGCTGAACGTCTATCAGGCCACCTTGTTCAGCGTGCACATGATCGCGCACATGCTGCTGACCATGATGGTGCCGATGCTGCTCGTGCTGGGTGCGCCGGTGACGCTGTCGATGCGGGCAATCCAGGCCCGCAGCGATGGCAGCCGCGGGCCTCGCGAATGGATTCTGGCGCTGGTGCAGTCCCGCTGGGTGCAGTTCGTGGGACACCCGATCGTGGCCGCGGTGATCTTCGCGGGCTCGCTCTGGGTGTTCTACTACACCGGCCTGTTCCGCTGGGCGGTCAGCGACCACATTGGTCACCACTGGATGATGGTGCACTTCCTGATCAGCGGCTACCTGTTCGCGCAGGCGCTGGTGGGCATCGACCCGGGCGCGGTGAAGACCCCGTACCCGCTGCGTCTGATCGTGCTACTCGGCACCATGGCGTTCCACGCCTTCTTCGGCCTGAGCCTCATGATGGGCAGCGGCCTGCTGCTGGCGGACTGGTATGGCGCGATGGGCTGGGACACCGGCGTCAGCGCGCTCCAGGACCAGCAGGACGGTGGCGGCGTCGCCTGGGGTATCGGTGAACTACCGACGGTGACGCTGGCGATCCTGGTGGCGATCATGTGGAGCCGCGACGACGAACGCGAGGCGAAGCGTCGGGACCGGCATGCGGACCGTACCGATGACGCCGAGCTCGCCGAATACAACGCCATGCTGGAGCGGTTGGCCGAGCGGGACCGCCGCGGCTAATCGCCGGGCTGCCGCCTTGGGCGAGTTACCGGCAGGTTCTTGGTGCGCGCCTCGGACTAGTCGACGTTTGCGAAGCGGATGGTCACGGAACCGTCTGGCTGGATCGTGAGTCGGAAGCCGGTGCTCCCACCCTCGTTGACGTCGAGCGTGCTGATCGAGCCGTCATAGAGCGCCTGGACCTGGACGCGCAGCCGCGCCTCGACGGTGCTGCGTGGGACGTAGAAGCCCTCGCGGTCGGACTTGATCTCGACTGTCGGATACTTGGTGATGGTCCACTGCGGCTCGCTGATGATGCGGTCGCTGACGAAGTGGCCGAAGGGGCAGCCGGCGGGCTGCAGCACGCGCTGCTCGGCACAGGTGTCAAGGTAGGCATTGACTTCTTGTTGCACGCGCTCGACAAAGGCGTCGGTGGGGCGCAGCGTAATGATGGCTGAGCCGCCGTCGCCGGTAACCACGAGCTCCTCGGCGTCGGCACGGAGGTACTCGTCCCGGTAGTCGATCCGGTAGATGCCGGGGCTGTACACCAAGTACGGGGTGACCGCGCCAGCGGCCACGCCAAGGCCCTGCACGGCTTGACCGTTCGCAGTGAAGCGGCGGTCATGCTTGATCTGGATCTGCACGGTCTCGATCGGCGGCTCCGCGAAGCCCCAGCGATCGAAGAAGAACCAGGCGCGTTCGCCGCGTTCCATCAGGAAGCTGCGCTGGTACTCGTAGCCGGGGGATTCGGCGCCGGCCGGGGCGAGGCGGTACGCGGCCGTGACCTGCACCAGGCCGGGCTCGATTTCCAGGGACTCGACGATCCGAATGTCGTCGATGCGTCCCAGGGCCGCTTCGGACAGCAGGATCGTGCGCTGGTCCTCGGGGAACTCCTCCGGGGCAGGCACGCCATCAATCTCGGACACGCTGCGGAGGTCATGGTTCGCCAGCGCCTGCAGGTAGCCCTGGACGACGCCTTCGGGACTGTAGACGTCGCGTGTGATGCCGGCGAGTGCGGCCACGAAGGCGATGACGAGTAGCAGCCCGAGGACGCCGAAGCCCCAGCGCGCGCGTTGCAAGCGCTCCTCAAGGTCGTCCACAGCCCGGGCCATGCACGTCATCCTAGCCAGCGGTGCGCGGCACACACCGCTCCCACCCGGGCGGGACTAGATTGGACTGGCCCGCACACTGCAAGGACCCCGTGATGCCGCTCGACACTCTCCCCACCCTCACCGAGGCGCAACAGGCCGCCTTGGCGCGGATCGAGGACAACCTCGAGCACGTGTTCATCACCGGCCGTGCCGGCACCGGCAAGTCGACGCTGCTGCGGACGCTGCTCGCCACCACGGACCGTAAGGTCGTGGTCGCGGCCCCGACCGGCGTTGCCGCACTGAACGTGGGTGGCCAGACTCTCCACTCGCTCTTCCGCTTCCCGCTCGGTGTCATCGGCACCGAGGACCACTGGCTGAGCGATGAGGTCAAGGAAGTGCTGCGCACCCTCGATGTGCTCGTCATCGATGAGGTCTCGATGGTGAACGCCGACATGATGGACGCCATTGACCGCACGTTGCGCCGCGCTCGCCGCTCGGCCCTGCCCTTCGGCGGGGCGCAACTGGTGCTGTTCGGTGACCCGTTCCAGCTCTCGCCAGTGCCGCCATCCTCGCCGGGGGAACTCGCCTACTTCCAGGACCACTACCGGTCGATCTGGTTCTTTGACGCCCTCGTCTGGCGCGAGGCGGACCTCGCCCGAGTGGAACTCACCGAGGTGCACCGCCAGACCGATGACGAGTTCCGTCGTCTGCTGAACGCGGTGCGCTACGGCCGCGTCGACATCGACCAGGCCACTCGCCTGAACGAGATGGGCGCGCGCCCCGTGCCAGCGGACCGGCCGATCACGCTGGCCGCCCGCAACGCGACGGTGGATCGGATCAATGCCGAGCGCCTCGCAGCCCTCCCGGGCAAGGGCCTGACCGCTCGGGCCGAGGTGAACGGCGACTTTGGTCGCGCATTCCCTGCCGACGAGACGCTGACGCTGAAGCCCGGCGCCAGCGTCATGTTCCTGCGCAACGACCCCGACCAGCGCTGGGTGAACGGCACGATCGGTGTGGTCTCGAAGATCACCGACACCGTCTACGTCGAGGTCGATGGTGTCCGTCACGAGGTGCAGCCCACCACCTGGGAGAAGCACAAGTACAGCTACGACCCGATCGAGAAGCGCCTAGAACGCGAGCCAGTGGGCGAGTTCACCCAGTTCCCACTGCGCCTGGCCTGGGCGGTCACGATTCACAAGTCGCAGGGCCAAACCTTCGACGCGGCAGTCGTGGACCTGGGTGCGGGGGCGTTCAGTCCCGGTCAGACCTACGTGGCACTGAGTCGTCTCACCACGCTGGAGGGGCTGTACCTGACCCGCCCGCTCCAACCGCGGGACGTGATCGTGGACCCCCACGTGGTGCGGTTCATGCGCGGAGACCTGTAGCGCGATCGAAGGGGGAGCAATGCAGGATGTGGTGATTGCCGGCGGGGGGCCCGCTGGCCTCATGCTGGGACTGATGCTCGCCCGCTCGGGAGCGCAGGTGACCGTGCTCGAGCAGCACGGCGACTTCCTGCGCGACTTCCGCGGCGACACCCTGCATGCGGCGACGCTCCGGATCGTGGATGAACTGGGCCTCGGGGAGCGGCTGCGATCGCTGCCGGTCGGGACGCTTGGGAACCTCAGCCTGCCGGTCAACGGCGGTGGCACGGTGCTGTTCGGTGGCTTCGAGCGGCTGCCGAAGCCCTACAACTTCGTCGCCATGGTGCCGCAGTGGGACTTCCTGACCATGCTCGCCGAGGCGGGCGCGGCCGAGCCGACGCTGACGGTCCGAATGAACACCGAGGCGACCGGCCTGGTCTGGGACGGTGATCGCGTTGCCGGCGTGCAGTGGTGTAGCGGTGCCGAGCAGGGCGAGGTGGCTGCCCGACTCGTGGTCGCCGCCGATGGCCGCGGCTCGGTGCTGCGCCGCGCCGCCGAGCTACCGCTGCAGGAATACCCCGTGCCCTTCGACGTGTGGTGGTTCCGCATGACGCGCGATCCGGATCGCGACCGGGCGGCGGGGCTGGAGCCAGTCATCCGGGGGCGGGACCTGATGATTCAGCTCACCAGGCCGGACCACCTGCAACTCGGACTGATCGGCGAGGCTGGCACCGACGAACAGGTTCGCGCCGCCGGCATTGCTGCGTTCCGATCGCGGGTCGCTGCCCTGCGTCCGGACCTGGCCGACCGGGTCGGCGACATCGCCTCGATGGATGAGGTCGGCCACCTGCGGGTGCGGCTCAACCGCGCTCGCCGCTGGTACCGCCCCGGCCTCCTCCTCATCGGTGACGCTGCACACGCGATGAGTCCGATCGGCGGGGTGGGCGTGAACTTGGCGGTTCAGGACGCTGCCGCCGCGGCGCGAATCCTTGCCGAGCCACTGCGTCAGGCGCGGGCGACCGATCGGCCACTGCCGGTGCTGCCACTGCGTGCGGTGCAGCGTCGGCGCATGCTCCCGGTGCGCGCCATGCAGGCGGCACAGCATCGCATGCACCAGCTCATCTTCGTGCCAGTGCTGCAGGGTCGGGCCACGGGGGTGCCGCGGTGGGTGGCGTTCGCGGTGCGCGCGCTGCCGCCGATCCGCTGGGCCGCGACCCGGCTGCTCGCGTACGGCCTGCGATCCGAGCATGCGCCGCGGTACGCCCGGCGTGCGGCAGGCGGCACGGGGCACTAGCGCTGCGAGTGCAGCGCGAGGGCCGGACTAGGCCAGTTCGCCGGCCTTGGCGCGGCCGAGGTCCTCGAACACCAGGGTGTTGAAGCGGTAGGCGACCATGACTTCGTCGACGACGCGGGTCTGCTCTTCCGGGCTCCACTCGATGCTGTCGAGTTCGGTGCGGTACTCGTTCTTGAAGTCGACCGGGCTCGGGATCTCGGCGAAGTGGTAGAAGCTGACCGCTTCCGGGCCCAGGCCGAAGTAGCGCTGCATCAGGCGACCGATAGCCTGACCGCCCGACAGGTCGCCGAGGTAGCGGGTGTAGTGGTGGGCGACGAAGCCGCCCCCCCAGCCCTGGGCGCCGATCTCACGGATGCGCTCGCAGTAGTTGATGGTGCTCGGCAGCGGGGCGATCTTCTCGCGCCAGTCCTCCCCGATCAGGGTGCGCAGGTCGGCTTCGACCGAGGCGAGGCGGGTGAGCTTCGGCGTGATCACGCGGCTGGCGATCGGGTCGTCCAGAAAGCGCTGCTCGACGGATTCGAGGGCGTCGTACATGTACCAGTGCTGGGCGACCAGACCGATGTAGTCCTCGAGGGTGCCCTCACCCTTCATCAGGTCGTGCATGAATCCGGCGTGCTCGCTCTCGCTGTGGCCGGTCCAAGTCCGTTCCTTCAGTTCGACCGAGAAAGGAACTGCTGCGGTCTCGACGGACATGCTGAGGACTCCGATGCTCAGGTTAGGGTTACCTATCCATAATAGGTGCAGTTTTGGTCAGGCCACACCGCGGGCCAGCAATCACTCAGCCGTGATTGACCGGGTTCGCCGAGGCGACACTCGCGACGGTCGCTTAGTGGCGTCCGTGCTCGCTACCGTCTGCGCTGCCGTGCTGGTGCAGCCCGGCCGGCGGCGCTTCCTCGGCGCGCGGCTCGATACCCAGGGCCGAGCAGGCGGCGCGGTACAGCAGCACCACCTCGCGGCGGATTTGCGGGCGCTCGCTGATTTCACCGTTTGGCCAGCCGACGGAGGCGACGCGCTCCTCGCCGCCGGCGGTGAAGCGCCACTGGCCACCCTCGGAGTCGAGACCGATCATGGTGGCGGTTTCGGCGTTCGCATCGACGAAGGCGCGCACGATGATGAGGCTGTCCTCAGCGTGGTCAATGTTCATGTGGTGCAGGACCGCCTCGACGATCGCCTCAGGAAACTCAGCCATGCCTGCCAGTCTATGTCCCTGGCCTGCCCGGGGGTCCGGCGGCTTCCGCAGCCCGACGTAGGATCGGACGTATGAGCATCGCAGCGCAGCGACCCCTTGGTACCAGTGGTTTGACCGTCTCGGCAGCAGCCCTCGGCTGTAACAACCTCGGCCGTACGGGGACGGCGACGGCAACGCTCGAGGGCGTGCGTGAACTGGTTGGAGCCGCGCTGGATGCGGGCATCACCTTCTTCGATGTTGCCGATGTGTACGGCGCCGAGCCGGGCCTCAGCGAGCGACTGCTGGGGCAGGCCCTGCAGGACCTGGGGGCTCGCCCCGTGGTTGCGACCAAGTTCGGTATGAAGTTGGCGGGCCTGGGCGAGGAGTACGGGCCTCGCGGCAGCCGCGCCTACATCCGCTGGGCGGTCGAGAACTCGCTGCAGCGGCTGCAAATTGACGTCATCGACCTGTACCAGTACCACCAGCATGACCGGGTCACCCCGATCGAGGAGACGACCGAGGCGCTGCAGGAGCTGGTCGCCGAGGGCAAAATTCGCGCCTTCGGGCACTCGAACTTCGCTGGCTGGATGATCGCGCGGGCCGATGCTGCGGCGCGGTCGGCGGGCGGTCCGACCTGGGTGACCGCGCAGGACAAGTACTCGCTGTTGGACCGCGTCGTCGAGTCCGAGGTGCTGCCGTCCTCGCGCGCCCACGGGGTGAGCCTGATCCCCTACTTCCCGCTTGAGAACGGCCTGCTCACCGGCAAGTACTCCGGCGGGAACCGGCCCGAGGCCTCCCGCCTGGTGCGCGAAAAACCGCACCTGCTGGAGAAGGCGAACTGGGAGCAGCTCGACCGCTTCAGTGCCTTTGCCAAGGAGCGCGGTGCGTCCGAGATCGCCGTCGCGATCGGCTGGTTGTTGGCGCAGCAGAACGTGGACACCGTGATCGCTGGCGCCACGAAGCCGGAGCAGGTGCGGCAGAACGCCGCCGAGGCCCTGGCCTGGCAGCCGAGCGAGGCGGACCTCGCCGAACTTGACTCGATCTTCCCGGCGGTCGGCCCCTATGGCGGCTTCCGTCCCAGCTAAGCGCTGACCCGGTCGGGACTGGATGCGGCGAGGCGGTGGTCGCTACCGCCCGTCGTCCTGCGACTGCGCGTCGTCGCGTCGCAATCCCGCGCGCACGCCCCACGGCAGCAGCACCCAGAACCCGATCAATATCGCGGCACAGATCGAGGCAGCGATGATGCCTGCCGTCCACCCCCCGACGAGTTCGAACACGATCAGGGCGATGCCCGTGAGCGTGATCCCGACGCCGACGACGGTGGCCACCAGCAGGCGACTGCCGAACAGCACGAGCCGCTCCTTCGCGCCCTGCCGGAACAGGCTGCGGTGCAGCACCACCGGCGTGAGACCCATGGCGGTGGTCGCGATCGCAGAGACCAACAGGCACAGATAGACGACCCGCTCGGCGTCGCCGAGGTGCTCGAAGCCGCTGCTGAATGCGGCTGAGAGCAGGAAGCCGGTGATGATCTGGGTGCCGGTCTGGATGACGCGCAGTTCCTGCAGGATGTCGGCCCAGTTGCGCTTGAGGCGTTCCGCCTCGGTCTCGGCCGGGTCGCTCGCGGTGCTGGTACCGGGCAGGGATCTGCGGAAGAGGGCGCTCATGCCCCCGAGTGTAGGAAGCGGGAGCGCTGCGGG
>ENA-UOVV01000914-UOVV01000914.1-compost-metagenome-genome-assembly--contig:-NODE-914-length-27665-cov-6.945165_pt1 | contig 27665 bp, 20 predicted proteins | sample MGYA00238155_ERZ761577 | MGnify/ENA primary metagenome ERZ761577 (study PRJEB28898, sample SAMN06268775) | compost metagenome | isolation source: Emeryville, CA | place: USA:Emeryville, CA | collected... | reverse complement strand
CCGCCCGCCACCCGGTGCTGCGCACCACCTACGCGGTGGGCGACGACGGCGACCCGGTGCCGACGGTGCACGATGACCTGACCCCCGGCTGGGCGGTGCACGACCTGTCGGATCTCTCCGACCACGCCCGCAGGCTGCGGCTCGAGGTGTTGGCGCAGCGTGAGTTCGGCGCGCCGTTCGACCTGGGCTCGCACGCGCCGCTGCGGCTGACGCTGGTGCGCACCGCCGCCGACGAGCACGTGCTGCTGCTCGTGGCGCACCACATCGCCTGGGATGACGGCTGCTGGGAGGTGTTCTTCGCCGACCTCACTCGCGCGTACCTCGGCGAGCGGCTCGATCCGCCCGCGCCGGTCCCCGCCGATCCCGTCGATACGGACGCCGACCTGACCTACTGGCGCGAGGTGCTGGTTGATCCGCCTGAGCCGCTGGAACTTCCGGGACCGCACGGCTCGGTGGTGCCCACCGATTACCGGTCCCGGCGCAGCACGCTGCGGTTGCCCGAGTCGACCGCCGCGCGGGTGGTCGCCATGGCCAAGGAGGCGGGCGCGAGTCCGTACATGGTGCTGCTGGCGGCCTTCGGCGTGCTCATTCACCGCTACACCCACGCCGACGACTTCCTGGTCGCCGCACCCGTGCTGAACCGGGGCGCCGAGCACCGCGACGTGATCGGCTACTACGGCAACACCGTCGCGTTGCGGTTGCGGTCGCGTCGCGACCACACCTTCCGGGAGGTGCTCGCGGCGACCCGCGACACCGCCGTCGAGGCGTTCGCGCACCAGCGGGTCAATCTCGACCGGGTGGTCCGTGAATTGAACCCCGACCGCCGCCACGGCGCCGAGCGAATGACGCGGGTGACCTTCGGTGCGCGCGGCGCCGACGGTGCGGGGTTCTGCCCGCCCGGCGTCACCTGCAGGCGCGCCGAGTTGCGCGGCCGGTTCACCCAGCTGCCGTTCGGGATGATGGTCGAATTCGCCGACACCACAATCGAAGTGGAAGCCGAGTACCTCAGCGAGGTGCTCGAACCCGCGCTGGCGCGGCAGATGCTTGAGCACTACGCCGTGCTGCTCGACAACGCGCTCGCGGCCCCCGACACCCCGATCGGTCGCCTCGAGGTGATGGGACCGTCGGACGCGCAGTGGCTGCGGCGGGTTTCGGCGGGTGAGTCCTTCAGCACGCCCGCGCTGACGCTACCCGAGCTGGTGCAGGCACAGGCGGCGCGCAGCCCGGACGCGGTGGCGCTGGTGTACGAGGGCCGCCGGTACAGCTACCGCGAGGTGAACGAGGCCGCGAACCAGGTGGCGCACTGGCTGATCGATCAGGGCATCGGCACCGAGGACCGCGTCGCGGTCCTGCTCGACAAGTCGCCGGAGCTGGTGATCACGGCGCTCGGCGTGATGGAGGCAGGCGCGGTGTACCTGCCCGTCGACCCGACCTATCCGACCGACCGCCTGGAGTTCATCCTCTCCGACAGCGACCCGAAACTGACGCTGCGCCAACCCATCACCGACCTCGAGTCGTTCGCCACGACCGACCCCTCCGACGACGACCGGGTGCGCCCGCTGCGGCCGGACAACACCGCCTACCTCATCTACACCTCGGGGTCCACCGGCCTGCCGAAGGGCGTGCCGGTGCCGCACCGGCCTGTCGCGGAATACTTCGTCTGGTTCAAGGGCGAGTACGGCATCGACGAGAACGAGCGCCTGCTGCAGGTGGCCTCGCCCAGCTTCGACGTATCCATCGGCGAGATCTTCGGAATGCTGGGATGCGGTGGGCGCCTGGTGATCCCGCGGCCGGACGGCCTGCGCGACATCGCCTACCTCACCGAACTGCTACAGGGCGAGGGCATCACCTCGATGCATTTCGTGCCGTCGCTGCTCGGCCTGTTCCTGTCGCTGCCCGGCGTCAACCAGTGGCGCAGCCTGCGGCGGGTGCCGATCGGCGGCGAGGCGCTGCCGGGTGAACTCGCCGACAGGTTCCACGCCACCTTCGACGCGCTGCTGCACAACTTCTACGGCCCGACCGAGACGGTGATCAACTGCACCCGCTACAAGGTGGAGGGCAAGCAGGGCACCCGGATCGTGCCGATCGGCAAGCCGAAGATCAACACCACCATTCATCTGCTCGATAACGCGCTGCAGCCCGTGCCGGTCGGCGTGATCGGCGAGATCTACATCGGCGGAACACATGTCGCGCACGGCTACCACGGCCGGCCGGGCTTAACCGCCGAACGGTTCATCGCCGACCCGTTCAACCCCGGCGGCCGGCTGTACCGGTCGGGCGATCTGGCCCGGCGCAACGCCGACGGCGACATCGAGTTCGTCGGGCGCGCCGACGAGCAGATCAAGATCCGCGGCTTCCGGATCGAACTCGGTGAGGTCGCCGCCGCCGTCTCGGTGGACCCCAGCGTCGGTCAGACCGTGGTCGTGGTCAGCGATCTGCCGTCGCTCGGCAAGAGCCTGGTGGCCTACGTGACCCCGGCCGACGAGACCGACGACGTCGACATCGACCGGATCCGTGCCCGCGTGGCCGCCGCACTGCCGGAGTACATGCGGCCCACCGCCTACGTCGTGCTCGACGAGATTCCGATCACCACGCACGGCAAGATCGACCGGGCCGCGCTGCCGGAGCCGGACCTCGGTGCGGCCACCGGGTACCGCGAACCCGCCCAGGGTACCGAGCGACTGCTCGCCGACCTGTTCGCCGAACTGCTGGGCCGCGACCGGGTGGGCGCCGACGACTCGTTCTTCGATCTGGGCGGGCACTCGTTGCTGGCCACCAGACTCGTTGCGGCCGTAAGGGAGAAGTGCCAGGTCGACATCGGGGTGCGGGAGGTGTTCGAGCTCGGGACCGTCGCGAAGCTGGCCGCGCGTATCGACGAAGGATCGGCCGGCCGTCCGCGGCGGCCGCGGCTGATCGCCGTCCCGCACGACGGCCCACTGCAGCTGTCGGCGTCGCAGCTGCGCATGTGGTTCCAGTACCGCGTGAACGGGCCCAGCGCGGTGAACAACATCCCGTTTGCCGCGCGGCTCACCGGTCGCTGCGACGCGGACGCGTTCGTCGCGGCGCTGCGCGACGTGGTCGCACGGCACGAGGTGCTGCGCACCACCTACCGCGACGTCGACGGTGTGCCATACCAGTTCGTGGCCGACGCGTTCGACGTCGAGGTGCGCCGCGCCCAGGGCGACGACGACGCCTGGTTGCAGGCCGAACTCGAATCCGAACGGCGCCACGTGTTCGACCTGGAGCGCACGCCGCCCGTGCGCGCCGCGGTGCTGTCGACGCCCGACGCGCACGTGGTGTCGCTGGTCGTGCACCACATCGCCGCCGACCACTGGTCGGCCACCGTGCTGTTCGACGATCTGCTGGTCGCGTACCGGGCCCGCCGGGCCGGCCGGGCCCCGGAGTTCGCGCCACTGCAGGTGCAGTACGCCGACTACGCGGCATGGCAGGCCGCGCTGTTGTCGGACCCCGACGGACCGGCGGCGGCGCAGCGCGAGTACTGGCGCACCGCGCTGGAGGACATGCCCGACGGGGTCGGGCTGACACCGGATCTCGCGCGGCCGGCAGTGCTGAGCGGGCAGGGCGACGCCGTCGAGTTCACCATCGACCCGGCCACCCGCGCGAAACTCGCCGAATTGTGCCGCGATACCGGGATCACCGAGTTCATGTTGTTGCAGGCGGCGGTGGCCGTCGCGCTGCACAAGGCGGGGGAGGGCGCCGACATCCCGCTGGGTACGCCGGTCGCCGGGCGCACCGAGACCGAACTCGACCGGCTGATCGGGTTCTTCGTCAACATCGTGGTGCTGCGCAACCGGCTCACCGGCAACCCGACACTGCGGCAGGTGCTGGGCCGGGCCCGCGACACCGCGCTGGCGGCCTACGCCAACCAGGACCTGCCGTTCGATCAGGTCGTCGATGCGGTGCGGCCGGCCCGATCCCTGTCGCGCAACCCGCTTTTCGACGTCGTCGTACACGTGCGCGACGCGCTGCCGCAGGACCACATCGTCGAGTCCGGCGCCGACGGCACCACCAGGTTCACCGCGCTCGAACCGCCGTTCGACGTGGCACACGCCGACCTGTCGGTGAACTTCTTCGCCACCGCCGACGCCTACCGCGGACACGTCATCTACCGCACCGATCTGTATCGGCGGGAGAGCGCCGAACGGTTGGTGCGCTGGCTGGGCCGGGTGCTGGCGGCCTTCGCCGACGATCCCGACCAGCGGCTCCGCGATGTGCAGGTGGCCGACCGCGACGAGCGCGGCCTGGTCCACGATTTCGCCATAGCGGCCGGGGCCAGCATTCTCGACCACTGGCGCGATCCCGTCGCGATCGGCGCCATCGGTGAGGTCTACGAGCACGTAACCGATGGGGACACAATTCGATTGCGCGCCACCGGCCGACGCGCCCGGTGGACCACTGACGGCCGGGTGGACTATGTCGATGAGCAGGTGAGCGCACCGCCCGCGCCGTCCGACGCGCCGTTCACGGCGCCGCAAACCGCCACCGAACGCACGCTGGCCGCGATGCTCGCCGAGGCGCTCGAACTGGACGAGGTGGGCCGCGACGACGACTTCTTCGGTCTCGGCGGCGACAGCATCCTCGCGGTGCAGTTGGCGGCCAGGGCCCGCGCCGCGGGGCTGGCGCTGACCGCGCGAATGGTGTTCGAACATCCGCGAATCGCCGACCTGGCCGTCGCGGTCGACAGCGCCGCCGACACCGACGCGGGCGCCGACACCCACTTCGCGCCGATGAGCACATCCGGGCTGTCCGCCGACGAACTCGCCGCGGTGACGGCCATGTTCGGTCACGACGGTCGGCCGTGACCGCGACCACCGAGAATGTCGCCGCCGTCGAGGATGTGATGGCGCTGAGCCCGCTGCAGCAGGGGCTGTACTCGCTGTCGAGGCTCAGCAGCGGCGACGCAGGTGCCGGCGCCGCCGATCCGTACGTGATCGCGATGTCCGCCGACATCGTCGGCGAGTTCGACCCGCAGCTGTTGCGCCGGTGCGCCGCCGCGCTGCTCGCGCGGCACCCCAACCTGCGGGCCAGCTTCATCCACGGCGGTCTGAGCCGACCCGTGCAGGTGGTGCCGTCCCGCGTCGAGGTGCCGTGGCGCACGGTGACCGCGGCCGCCGACGAGGTCGACGCGCTCGACGCGGACGAACGCCAGCGCCCGTTCGACCTCGAGCGTGGCCCCGCCCTGCGGTTCCTGCTCATCGAAGTGCCGCAGTCACATTGGCGGCTGGTGGTCGTCGCCCACCACATCCTGATCGACGGCTGGTCGCTGCCGCTGTTCGTCGGCGAGCTGATCACGCTGTACGGCGCCGGCGGCGACATCGGCGCGCTGCCGCCCCCGCCGCGGCCCTACCGCGACTACATCGGCTGGCTGGCCACCCGCGACCAGGAGGCCAGCCGGCGGTTGTGGCGCGAGCACTTGCGCGGACTCGACGGGCCGACCCTGGTGACGCCCGCGCTGGCCACCGGGGAACCGGACGGCACGCCGCCGCGGCGCACCGAACTCAAACTCGACCGGGCCGCCACCGCCGCACTGGTTGACGCGGCGCGGGCTCACGGCGTCACGGTCAACACACTGCTCCAGATGACGTGGGCGGTGCTGCTTTCGGCGTTCACCGACCGCAGCGACGTGGTGTTCGGGGTGACGGTGTCCGGTCGCCCCAGCCAGCTGTCGGGTGTCGAGACGATGATCGGCTTGTTCATCAACACCGTGCCGCTGCGGGTGCGCCTGAACCCGACCGAGACCGTCGGCGCGCAATGCCTTGCGCTGCAACGCGAAGCGGCGGCGTTGCGCGACCACAGCTACCTGGCGCACTCCGAGCTGAGAGCGCTGGGCGGGGTGGGGGAACTGTACGACAGCCTGCTGGTGTACGAGAACTTTCCGCCCGGCGCGCTGGTGGGTGCCGACCAGATCTCCGCGGGCGGTGCCACGTTCCAGCCCGCGTCGCTGGAGAGCCTCTCACACTTCCCGCTGACCGTCGCGGCACACATGGTCGACGACCAGCTCACAATCCTCGTCGAGGTCGTCGACGGCGCGCTCGGGGTGATGCCACCAAAGACCCTGGCCCGCCGGGTTCTGGTCACCGCGCAGCGGCTGATCGCGGGCTGGGACGTCCCGCTGCGCGACATCAGCGTGCTGCTCGACGATGAGATCGCCGTCGCGAAACCCGTTGCCGCTCCCGCTGACTCCGGTGTGCACACCAGGTTCACAGCGGTCGCGGCGTCCCGGCTGGCGTCCACCGCGCTGAGCTGGTCCGGCGGCAGGCTCACCTACCGCGAACTCGACGAGGCCAGCGACCGACTGGCCGCCGCACTCGCCGCGCGCGGGGTCGGGGTGGAGACCCCGGTGGCGATCCGCCTGTCGCGCGGCCCGGACTACGTGGTGGCGATGCTCGCGGTGCTCAAGGCGGGCGGGGTGATCGTGCCGCTGGACCCGGCGATGCCCGTCGAGCGCGTCGCCGACATCCTCACCCAGAGCGGCGCGACGACCGTCGTCGACGACGCGCTGCTCGCCGCCGCCCGGACCGCGCCGTGCGAGGAGTTCACGGCCGTGCCCGCCCGACCCGGGCAGGCCGCCTACATCGTGTTCACCTCGGGCACCACCGGCAGGCCCAAGGGGGTCGTCGGCACCCATCGCGCCCTGCTGGCCTACGCCGACGACCACATCGACCACGTGCTGCGGCCCACCGCGGCGCGACTGTGCCGCCCGCTGACCGTCGCGCACGCCTGGGCGTTCACCTTCGACGCCGCCTGGCAGCCGCTGGCCGCGCTGCTGGCCGGGCACTCGGTGCACATCGTCGACGACGAGGTGCAGCGCGACGCCGAGGCGCTGGTGGAGACCATCGGGCGGCACGGCATCGACCTGATCGACACCACCCCGTCGATGTTCGTCCAGCTGCACGCCGTCGGGCTGCTGTCGACGGTGCCGCTCGGCGCGCTGGCGCTCGGCGGCGAGGCGATCGACGTGCGGACGTGGAACCTGATCCGCGACGAGTGCGCACGCACCGGCATGACCGCCTACAACTGTTACGGCCCAACGGAATCCACCGTCGAGGCCGTCGTCGCGCCCATCCACGATCACGACGCGCCGACGATCGGGCGGCCCACCGCGCCCAGCCGTGCCTATGTGCTGGACTCGTGGCTGCGGCCCACCCCGGACGGGGTGCCCGGCGAGCTGTACCTGGCGGGCCACCAGCTGACCCGCGGCTACGTCGACCGCGCCGGTGAGACCGCGGCCCGGTTCGTGGCCGACCCGATGGTGCCCGGCGAACGGATGTACCGCACCGGCGATGTGGTGCGCCGCCTGCCCGACGGCACACTGCAGTTCCTCGGCCGGTCGGACTCGCAGGTCAAGATCCGCGGCTTCCGCGTCGAACCCGCCGAGATCGCCGCGGTCTTGCACGACCATCCGGCCGTCCGCCACGCGCACGTCGCGGTGCGCCACCGCGACCGCGGTGGCCAGCGGCTAGACGCCTACGTGGTCGCCGACCCGATCCCGGACGCCGCCGAACTGCGGGCGATGCTGTCGAAACGGCTGCCGCGCTACATGATTCCGCATCAGTTTGTCTTCGTCGACGCGCTCCCGCTGACGCGGCACGGCAAGATCGACGAACCCGCACTGGCCGCCCTCGCCGTCGACGACGCCCCCGCGACGGCCCCGGCCACTCCCACCGAGGCCGCACTGGTGGAGCTGCTCACCGACCTCCTCGACGGCGTCGAGATCGACGTCACGGCGGAGTTCTTGGCGCTCGGTCTGGACAGCATCGTGGCGCTGTCGGTGGTGCAGGGCGCCCGCAGGCGCGGCATCCCGCTGCGGGCGCGGCTGATGTTGGAGTGCACGACGATTCGCGAACTCGCCGCCGCGATCGACAGCGAGGCCGTCACCGTCGGGCATACCGCCGACGCCGGGTGCGGGCCGATCCCGGTGCTACCCAACGTGCACTGGCTGTATGCGCACGGCGACCCGCGGCGGCTGGCGCAGACCGAGGTGCTGCGGCTACCCGGCGGCATCACCCGCGACCACCTCGAGCGGATGCTGCGGGTCGTCGTCGACGGCCACGAGGTGCTGCGCAGCCGCCTGGACCTCGACACCATGACGCTCGTCGCGCACGACCCCGGCGTCCCGCTGACCGAGGAGCGGGTGCACGGCGACCTCACCGCCGCCGTCGCCGAACATTCTCGGCTCGCGGTGGAACGCCTTGACCCACAACGCGGTTCGCTGCTATCGGCGGTGTGGCTGCGCGAACCCGGCGGACCGGGTGTGCTGATGCTCGTAGGCCACGTGCTCGCGCTCGACCCCGCGTCATGGCGGATAGTGCTCGGCGAACTCGACGCGGCCTGGCACGCGCTGGCAGCGGGCCGCGACCCGGTGCCCACGGTGGAGCACACCAGCTACCGCCGCTGGACCCGGCTGCTCGCCGAACGCGCCGCCGCCCTGGACACCTGCGACTTCTGGGCGGCGCAGCTCGACGGCGACGACCCGGTCATCGGCAAGCGCCGACTGCGCCCGGACGTCGACCGCGCCTGCGACGTCGCGGTGTCGACCACAATCACCGACGCCGACGTGACCCGGCGGCTGCTGCGCGCCGCCGGACCAACCCAGGACCTGCTGGCCCGCGCGGCCGCCGCGACGATCGACCGGTGGCGGCGCGAACGTGGGCAGCCGACCCCGCCGCCGCTGCTGGCGTTGGAGACCCACGGCCGCGCCGACGGTGTGGTCGCGGGTGCGGACACCTCCGACACCGTGGGCCTGTTGAGCGCGATCTATCCACTGCGCATCGTTGGGCCGGTCGGGGCGATCCCCGGCGACGGCGTCGACTACGGGCTGCTGCGCTACCTGCGCCCGGACACCGCCGACCGGTTGGCGGGCCACGCCGAACCGCAGGTGCTGCTGAACTTCCTGGGCCACATGCACGTCGCGGTGGGCGGCGACCTGCGACCGGACCGGGCACTGCTGGCCGGGGTGACGCCGCTGCCCGAACCCGACCTCGCGGTGCGTCACGAGTTGACCATCCTGGCCGCGGTCCTCGGCGACGCCGACGCGCCGGTGCTCGTCACCCAGTGGCGCGCGCTGCCCGACATCCTTTCCCACGACGACGTCGCGACGCTGCAGGCGATCTGGCAGCAGTCGCTGCGCGAGGTGGTGTCATGACGGCGACGCTGGCGATCATCGGCGCCGGCGCGAAGGCGGTCGCCGTCGCCGCCAAGGCCGCCGTGCTGCGCGACATGGGAATCGCCGCGCCCCGGGTGGTGGCGATCGAGCGCACCGGCATCGCGGCCAACTGGCAGGCCGACGGCGGCTGGACCGACGGGCAGCATCGGCTGGGCACCAGCCCGGAGAAGGACGTCGGCTTCCCGTACCGCTCCTCGCTGGTGCCGCGCCGCAACGGCGAACTCGACGAGCGGATGGCCCGGCTCAGCTGGCAGGCCTACCTGATCGCGACCGGCCAGTTCGCCGAATGGGTGGACCGCGGCCGCCCGGCGCCCACCCATCGCAAGTGGAGCCAGTACCTGCGCTGGGTCGCCGACACCTGCGGGATGAATGTGGTGCTCGGCGAGGCGACCAAGCTCACCGTCGACGGCGCCGACGGGGCGCCCCGCTGGGCGGTGCACACCCCCGAACGGATCGTGCCGGCCGACGGGCTGATGGTCACCGGCCCCGGACAGCCCGAGCGCTCGATCCTGCCCGGCCATCCGCGGGTGATGTCGATCGCCCAATTCTGGCACCGCGCGGCGGGCGACGAACTGATCCGCGCCGAGCGGGTAGCCGTCATCGGGGGTGGCGAATCGGCCGCGTCGATACTCAATGAACTGTTCCGCCACCGGGTTTCGACCATCACCGTGATCTCGCCCCAGGTGACGCTGTTCACCCGCGGCGAGGGATTCTTCGAGAACAACCTGTTCTCCGATCCCACCGACTGGCCCAATCTGACGCTGCAGGAGCGGCGGGACGCGATCGAGCGCACCGACCGCGGCGTGTTCTCCGCCCGGGTGCAGGAGGCGCTGCTGTCTGACGACCGGGTCCGGCATCTGCGCGGCCGGGTCGCCCATGCGGTGCCCCGCGACGGTCGAATCAGGTTGACGCTGTCCACCACTCACGGCAGCGAGAGGCTGGAGACGGTGCACGGTTTCGACCTGGTGATCGACGGCTCCGGAGCCGATGCGATGTGGTTCGTGCCGCTGCTGGCCCAGGATGCGCTGGACCTGCTGGAGCTCGGCCTGGGTCGTCCGCTGGATGCGGACTCGCTGCAGGAGGCCATCGGCTACGATCTGGCGGTTACCAACGTGACCCCAAAGTTGTTCCTGCCCAACCTGTCCGGCCTTACCCAGGGGCCCGGATTCCCGAACCTGTCCTGCCTTGGGTTGCTGTCCGACCGCGTGCTCGGCGCCCAGTTGCGGCCGGCCGACGACCTTCCGCTGAGGAGAAGCGATGAGCACGAACCCATTCGATGACGACAACGGCACGTTCTACGTCCTGGTCAACGACGAGGAGCAGCACAGCCTGTGGCCGACGTTCGCCGAGGTGCCGGCGGGGTGGCGGGTGGTGTTCGGTGAGGCCAGTCGCGCGGACTGCCTGGCCTTCGTCGAGGAGCACTGGACCGATATCCGCCCCCGCAGCCTGCGCGAGTCGCTGGCCGACGACGCGTAGCTCCCAACCCTCAGCCGGGGCCCGGACGCGGTAGATTCGCGTCGGGGCACGCGTCGGGAGGAGAGCCGGTGGCAGATCCCGTACGCGTGGTGCTCGCCGACGATGACGTCCTGCTGCGCGAGGGCATCGCGAGCCTGTTGGAGCGCGCCGGACTCGATGTGGTCGGTCAGTCCGACGACGGCCCGGGCCTGCTCGACACGGTGCGTGCGACGACACCCGACCTGGTGGTGGCCGACATCCGGATGCCGCCCACCAACACCACCGAGGGGTTGGACGCCGCCAGGACCATCCGCGAGGAGTTGCCCGACATCGCCATCCTGGTGCTGTCGGCGCACGTCGACGTCGACGACGCGATGGAGTTGCTGGCCGGCGGGCACGGCATCGGCTATCTGCTCAAGACCCGGGTCACCGCGGTCGACGAGTTCATCGAGACCGTGCAGAGCATCGCCAAGGGCGGCTCGGTGGTGGACCCGGCGCTGGTGGCCGAGCTGGTCTCCGCGCGCCGGCGCAACGATCCGCTGGCGGCGCTCAGTGAGCGCGAGCGCGAGGTGCTCGCGCTGATGGCCGAGGGGCGGTCGAACGCCGGCATCGCGCGCCGGCTGTGGGTCACGGAGGGCACGGTGGAAAAGCACGTGCGCAGCATCCTGACCAAGCTCGACCTGCCGGAGACCGGTGACGACCACCGCCGCGTGCTAGCGGTGATCACTTTCCTGGACGCCCGCTGACCGGCCCACCAAGTCGGTGATCGCGGCGGCGGTCAGCGCCGACTTGGCAATGAAACCCGTTGCACCACTGGCAGATCGACGAAGTCGTTCGCATCGTACGCCGACATCAGGGTCACCGGACCGATGCCGGCACGCCGCAGGGGCGCGACGAGGTCGAGTTCGACGGCGTCGGCGCTGCCGCTGGCGACGGCGGAAACACCGCTGGGCCCGACCCGCCTCCGGCGCAGCGACGCCTGCCGCTAGGCCAGCACCCGAAGTTCGGCCGCGCGCCTCCGGGCCCGCGCGCCGCGCGCGTTGGCCAGTAGCGCGATCGGCACGAAGATGACCAGCGCGACGAAGACCCACGTGCGGACCAACGCCAGGCGGTTTCCGTCCCGTTCGGCGGCAGGCGAAACCGCCGGTCAGATCACATGGTCGGAGCGCGGCGAGAACTGCGAGGACCGCGGCGCGTCCATGTCGAACACCCGCGCGTGCAGCACGGTGCGGTTGCGCAGCGCCGCCCGCACCGCGCGGTGCAAGCCGTCCTCGAGGTAGAACACGCCCTTCCAGCGCACCGCGTGCGGGAAGAGGTCGCCGTAGAACGTGGAGTCCTCCGACAGCAATCGGTCCAGCGCCAGCACCGTGGTGGTGGTGACCAGCTCGTCGAGGCGGATCTGGCGCGGCGGAATCTGCGCCCACTGCCGTTGCGACAGGCCATGGTCCGGGTACGGCCTACCTTCGCGGACACCCTTGAAGATCATCGGGCAAACCACCCCCGCGTCGTCGCCCGAGGCAACGGCTGCGCGCACCTCACGGTGCAAAGGCTACTGGCTGGTGGCCGGCATGTGGGGTCGACCTGTGGCTCGACATGTGGCCCGGCTGGGGACCACCGCCACGCGAACGGCTGCGCGCGCGGCGTCGATGCTGTTGGTCACCGTAAAATGGGTGACGATGTGACGACGTAAGCGACAACCGGAGCAGAAGGGCGAGGACGGTGGCACGAGCGATCCGCAGCGCCGAAGAGCGCCGCTTTGAAGTGCTGCGCGCGATCGTCGCGGACTTCGTCGCCACCAAGGAGCCGATCGGGTCGAAGACGCTGGTCGAACGGCACAATCTCGGTGTCTCCAGCGCCACCATCCGCAATGACATGGCCGTGCTGGAGGCCGAAGGCTACATCGCCCAGCCGCACACCAGCTCCGGGCGGGTGCCCACCGAGAAGGGCTACCGCGAGTTCGTCGACCGGCTCGAGGACGTCAAGCCGCTGTCGGCGTCCGAGCGCCGCGCGATCCTGAAGTTCCTCGAGGACGGTGTCGACCTCGACGACGTGCTGCGCCGGGCGGTGCGCCTGCTCGCGCAGCTGACCCGCCAGGTCGCCATCGTGCAGTACCCCACCCTGACCACGTCGTCGGTGCGCCACCTGGAGGTGGTGGCCCTGACGCCGGCCAAGCTGCTGCTGGTCGTGATCACCGACACCGGCCGCGTCGATCAGCGCATCGTCGAACTCGGCGACGCGCTCGACGAGGACGAGGTCGCCACGCTGCGCGACATGCTCAACCAGGCGCTCGACGGCAAACCGCTGGCCGCGGCGTCGGTCGCGGTGTCCGACTTGGCGGCCAACCTCGGCGGCAACACCCGGGTGGCCGACGCCGTCGGACGCGCCGCGACCGTGTTGGTGGAAACGCTCGTCGAGCACAGCGAGGAGCGCCTGCTGCTCGGCGGCACGGCCAACCTGACCCGCAACACCGCCGACTTCGGCGGCTCGCTGCGGTCGGTCCTCGAGGCGCTCGAGGAACAGGTGGTGGTGCTGCGGTTGCTGGCCGCCCAGCAGGAGGCCGGCAAGGTGACGGTGCGCATCGGTCAGGAGACCGAGGCCGAGGAGATGGCGTGCACCTCCGTGGTCACCACCGCGTACGGCAGCGCGGGCAAGGTGTACGGCGGCATGGGTGTGTTGGGGCCCACCCGGATGGACTATCCGGGAACTATGGCTAATGTCGCTGCGGTTGCTCTGTATATCGGCGAAGTCTTGGGTAGCCGATAGTTTCGGCTCGGAACAGTTAGGCGAGGTCAGGCGTGGCACGCGATTATTACGGGCTGCTCGGAGTGAGCCGCGGCGCAAGTGAGCAGGAGATCAAGCGCGCATACCGCAGACTCGCCCGCGAACTGCACCCCGACGTCAATCCCGACGAGGAGGCGCAGGCGCGGTTCAAGGAGATCAGCATCGCCTACGAGGTGCTGTCCGACCCGGAGAAGCGCCGCATCGTCGACATGGGCGGCGACCCGATGGAGTCCGGGGCGTCCGCGGCGGGCAACGGCTTCGCCGGCTTCGGCGGGCTCGGCGACGTGTTCGAGGCGTTCTTCGGCGGCGGCACCGCTTCGCGCGGCCCGATCGGCCGGGTGCGACCGGGGTCGGACTCGCTGCTGCGCATGCGCCTGGACCTGGAGGAGTGCGCCACCGGCGTGACCAAGCAGGTCACCGTCGACACCGCGGTGCTGTGCGACATGTGCCAGGGCAAGGGCACCCACGGCAACTCGCGACCGACCACCTGCGACACCTGCGGCGGCCGCGGCGAGATCCAGACCGTGCAGCGTTCGCTGCTGGGACAGGTCATGACGTCGCGGCCGTGCCCGGTGTGCGGCGGCGTCGGCGAGGTCATCCCGGATCCCTGTCACCGCTGCGGCGGCGACGGCCGGGTGCGCGCCCGCCGCGAGATCAGCGTGAAGATCCCCGCCGGCGTCGGCGACGGGATGCGGGTGCGGCTGGCCGCCCAGGGTGAGGTCGGACCGGGCGGCGGTCCCGCGGGCGACCTGTACGTCGAGGTGCACGAGAAGCCGCACGACATCTTCGTGCGCGACGGCGACGATCTGCACTGCACCGTTTCGGTGCCGATGGTCGACGCGGCGCTGGGCACCATCGTCACCATCGAGGACATCCTCGGCGGCACAACCGAGATCACCATTCCGCCCGGAACTCAGCCCGGTGCGGTCACCACGCTGCGCGGGCACGGCATGCCACACCTGCGCTCGGGGGTGCGCGGCGATCTGCACGCGCACATCGACGTGGTGGTGCCGACGCGGCTGGACCACGACGACATCGAGTTGTTGCGCAAGTTCAAGGACAAGCGCAGCCGCGACGCCGCCGAGGTGCGCTCCACCACGAACAACTCCAGCGGCGGTGGCCTGTTCAGCCGGCTGCGCGAAACGTTCAGCGGTCGCTGATCGGCGCCTGTCCGTGTACCGGTGACCCGCCCACTCTTCTATCTCGCCGCCCTGCCGGCCGCCGGTGAGCTGGCCGTGGTCGACGGCGACGAGGGTTTCCACGCCGCCAGCGTGCGGCGGATCCGGCCCGGTGAGGAGATCGACCTGAGCGACGGCGCCGGCGCGCTGGCGCATTGCGTGGTCGAACAGGTCGCCAAGGCGTCGGTCACCGCGCGGCTGCTGGACCGGCGCACCGTCGCGCCGCCCACCCCGACGGTGACCGTCGTGCAGGCACTGCCCAAGTCGGACCGCTCGGAACTGGCCGTCGAACTGGCCACCGAGGCCGGTGCCGACGCGTTCGTGGCCTGGCGGGCGGCGCGCTGTGTGGCCCGCTGGGACGGTCAGGCCAAGGTGGACAAGGGGCTACGGCGGTGGCGCGCGGTCGCCCGCGCCGCGGCCCGCCAGTCCCGGCGGCCCTACATCCCCGAGGTCAGCGGCGTGGTGTCGACCGCCGACCTCGTCGACCGGATCGACGGGCCGGCGCTGGTGCTGCACGAGTCGGCCCCGCACCGCATCGCCGACGTCGACCTGTCGGCGGCCGCCTCGGTGCTGCTGGTGGTCGGGCCGGAGGGCGGCATCGCCGACGACGAGCTCGCCGACCTGACGGCGGCGGGGGCGACCGCGGTGCGGTTGGGGCCCACCGTGCTGCGCACCTCGACGGCCGCGGCGGTGGCCCTGGGCGCGCTCGGGGTGCTGACCCCGCGGTGGGGGAACTAGCCGAGGTTAGGCTAAGTTAACCTGCGACTCGTTGGTTGACCACGAGAGCAGGGGACGACGATGCCGCCGAGCATGCAGGGCTGGATTCGCAAGTTCCACAACCGGGACTCCGTTGCGCGACCGCCGCTGCTGATCTTCCCGCACGCCGGCGCGGGCGCCTCCTGGTACCGCCGGTTCTCCACGGAACTCAGCGAGGACTTCGAGGTGCTGGCGCTGCAGTACCCCGGCCGCCAGGACCGCGCCGCCGAACCGGCGCCGACGTCGCTGTCCGAGATCGCCGCCGGCGCGTTCGCCGAGTTCCGCGCCTCACCGTTCAACAACGGCACCCCGATCACCACGCTGGGCCACAGCATGGGCGCGCTGGTGTCGTTCGAGTTCGCCCGGCTCGCCGAGGCCGCGGGTGTGCCGGTGCGCCAACTCACCATCCTGGCCGCCGTCGCCCCGCACCTGATCGCGACCAAACCGCCCGCGCCCAAGGACGACGAGGGTCTGCTCGCCCACCTGCGGTGGCTGGGCGGCACCCACGCCGACGTCATCGCCGACCCCGAACTCGTCGAGCTGACGTTTCCGATCATCAAGTCCGATCACCGAGCGGCCGAGGCGTATTCGTGCGACCCGACCGCGCGCGTCAACGCCCGCATCCTGGTCGTCGGCGGCAACCAGGATCCGATCGTGTCGATGGCCGATCTGCACGGCTGGCGCGAGCACAGCGACGACGTCGAGATCACGATGGTCGACGGCGGTCACTTCTTCCTGCTCGACCATCTGACCACCATTCGAGAACTGTTGTCGCCGAGTGAAGTTCACCGATGGCCGACCACATTGTGATCTCCGGGATGGCGGTGCACGCCCCCGGCGGGGTGCACACACCCACCGAATACTGGACGGCGCTGAGCGAGGCGCGCGAACTGATCGGCCCGCTGCCGCGCGATCGCGGTTGGCCGATCGACGACATGCTATCGCTGTCGCGGCTGAACGGCTGGGCCGATGTCTGCGACGCGGGTGGATTCCTTTCCGACCCAGGCGCATTCGATCCCGTCTTCTTCAACATCAGCCAGCGTGAGGCCGCCGTCACCAGCCCTCAGATCCGCCTCGCGATGCGGGTCGGTTGGCAGGCGCTGGAGAACGCCGGTATCAACCCCGCCGCACTCGACGGGGAGGAGGCCGGCTGCTTCGTCGGCGCCTACCCGACCGAGTACGGCCCGCTGGGCGCGCGGGCCGACGAGTACTCCGGGTACCGCACCGTCGGACGGGTCACCGAGGCCATCGCCGGGCGGGTGTCGCATGCGCTCGGCCTGTGCGGCCCGTCGGCCACCGTCAATACCGCCTGCGCGTCATCGCTGACCGCGTTGCAGCTGGCGGCCTCGGCGGTGCGCAACGGGGAGTGCGACTGGGCGCTGGCCGGCGGTGTGTGCGTGATGGGCGCGCCGACCATCTATTACGACTTCGCCAAGCAGAACGCGCTCGCCCGCGACGGGCACTGCCGGGTCTACGCCGATGACTCCACCGGCACGCTGTGGGGCGAGGGCGCCGCGTTCGTCGTCGTCGAGCCCGAATCCCGGGCGCGGCGGCTGGGCCACCGCGTCTTCGGCCGGCTGCTGGCCAGCCACTACAACCACAACGGCAGGGGCAGACCGATACTGACCCCGCGCCCGGAGGCGCAGGAGAAGCTCATCCGGCGGGTCATCGCCGCCGCGGGCGTGGACCCGGCCAAGGTCGGCATGATCGAGGGTCACGGTACCGCGACCCGCGCCGGCGACCTGGCCGAGCTCACCGCGCTGTGCCGCACGTACGGTGCCGCGGGTGCCGACGCCCGCATCGGCTCGGTCAAGTCCAACCTCGGCCACGCCCAGGCGGCGGGCGGCATGCTCGGCCTGATCAAGGTGCTGCTCGCCGGCTGGCACGGCCACATCCCAGCATCGCTGTGGGCCGACAACCCGACCACCCGGATCGACTGGGACCGAACGCCGTTGCGGCTGGCGACAAAGCTCGAGCCGTGGGAGCCGGCGGACGGCATGCGGTACGCGGCGGTGTCGTCGTACGGCGCCGACGGCGTCAACGCACACGCGATCGTCGGCATGCCCGCCCGAAAGGGGGACGACGATCTCTGAGCACCGGATGCCGGACGGCACGGTCCCTGTCCTGCTGTCGGCCAACACTCCCGCGCTGCTGCGGGCCGAAGCCGCGGCGCTGCTGAGCTACGTGTGCGCGCACCCGTCGGTGCCGCCACATCGGGTGGCGGGCATGCTGTTTCGCACCCGCGCCGCCCGGCGGCACCGTGCGCTGGCGATGGTGCGCGACCACCAGGGCCTCGCCGACGCGCTGCGGGCGGTGGCCGACGGCCGCGAGCACCCGGCCGTCGTGTGCAGCGACGGGCCCGCGACCGCGCGCCGACTCGCATTCGTGCTGCCGGGGCAGGGCGCGCAGCGGCTCGGGATGGGGCGGTTGTTCTACGACGCCGTGCCCGCCTACCGCGCCGAGGCCGACCGCTGCCATCGCGTGTTCGATGAGGCGTTCGGTGAGTCGCCGCTGGGCTACCTGCTCGGTGACGACGACGGCGGCGAGACCACCACCGTCGTGCAGTCGGCGCTGTTCATCCAGATGGTCTCGTTGGGCGCGGCGTGGCGGGCGGTCGGCGTAGCCCCCGACGCCGTCATCGGGCACAGCCAGGGCGAGATCGCGGCGGCCTACCTGGCGGACAAGATGACGCTCGAGGACGCGGTGATGATCATCGGCACCCGGTCCCGCGCCGTCGAGCCCCTCTCCTCGGACCGCTACGCGATGGCGATCCTGGCCGCAGACCGCGACGAATGCGAGAGCGTGCTGGCGCGCCAGCCCGGCTGGGCGCAGGTCTCCGTGGTCAATTCACCCGGGCTGGTGGGCATTTCGGGGGACCGCGACACCGTGCAGGCGGCCGTCGAAACGCTCGGCGGCGACGGGCGGTTCACCCGCGTCATCCCGGTGCGCTATCCCGCGCACACCAGCATGGTCAGCCGGTTCCGCCACGCCCTCGACGAGGCCGTGCGGGGCCGGGTGCGTCACCAAAGCTTCCTCGACAGCGCAATCGACTGCTTCGGCGCCACCCTCGGCGAGGCCGTCACACCCAAACTCTCCTTGGCCGACTACTGGTTCTGGAACCTGCGCAACACCGTGCGGTTCGACCGGGCGGTCGCGGCGGCGGTCGCGTCCGGGGTGGACCTGTTCGTCGAACTGGCCGAGCATCCCAACCTGCAGTGGGCCGTGCAGGAGAACCTCGACGCGCTCGGGGCGCGGGGCGCCCATGTGGTGGGCACCTCGGAACGGCAGGCCACCGACCTGACCGCCTTCACCCGCAGCCTGGCCACCGTGGCGGTCAACGACATGGACTTCCGGTGGGCGGCGCTGAATCCCGAAACCGAAGGCGCGGTTGAGCTTCCGCTGCTCGATTTCCCCAACACGCAGATGAATGAGACCACGCTGTGGCTGCCGTACCACGGCACGGCGGACACCCGCGATCCCGAACCACCCGCGCGCGCCGGACAACCGCAGGTGCTCGTGGAGGACTGGATCTCGTTGACGCGCCGGGCGATCGTCCCGCCGCGACGGTTCGGCATCGTCGCCGCCGACGACGCGGCCAGGGAGTCGGCCGCCGCGCTGGCCGCGCACGCCACAACGCAGGGTCTGACCGCGCGGGTGCTGTCGGCCGACGACCCCTGCGACGACGTGGGCTCCGTCGTCGTCGTGCTGCCCGCCCTCGACCGGATGACGCAGGTCGAGGCCGCGCGGCACGTCATCCGGTTCTTCACCGACCGGCACTGGTGGCGTCCGGGCCCGACGGAGTACTGGCTGCTGACCGTCGGCGGTGAGTCCGTCCTGCCCGACGACCCGGCACCGCACCCTGTGCCCGCCGCGATCAGCGCCGGATTCCGGTGTCTGGGAGGGGAATTCCCGGACATAGCGATCCGCCACCTGGACGTGTCGGCCGATGACGCGACCGAGCCGATCATCGCCGCGCTGCACACCGCCGACGAACCCGAACTGGCGCTGCGCGGCGGCGCGCTGCACGCCAAGCGGCTCGTCGTGGACCGCACCGCGCCCGCCGCGCTCCCGCTGGCGGGCCGGCATGTGCTCATCACCGGCGGTACCGGCGCCGTCGGGCTGGAGATCGCGGCACACGCCGCGACCGCCGGGGTGCGCCGCGTCACGCTGGTCAGCCGGTCGGGGGAGACCCCGGCGGTCACCGACCGGCTCCGCACGCTGCGCGGCGCGACCGAGATCCGGGTGATCGCCTGCGACGTCGCCGACGAGGACGCGGTGGCACGACTGGCGGCCGAACTCGCCGACGCGCCGGTCGACCTCGTCGTGCACGCGGTGCTCGACGGCGCCGACGCCGCCGACACCGACCTGGCCGAGCTGACCGAGGCGCGGTTGGTCAGCGCGCTCAGCGGCAAGGCCGTCGGCATCGCGCACGTCCTCGACCACGTCCCGCTGTCCGACGACTGCCGGATCGTGCTGTGCTCGTCGATCGCGGCGGTGCTCGGCGGTCGCGGCAAGATCGCCTACGCGGCGGCCAATCGCATGCTGGACGCCTACGCCCGGCGGCTGCGCGCCGAGGGCCGCGACTGCGTGGCGGTGCAGTGGGGGCAGTGGGCCGCCTACCGCGGCCAGCACGACGCCGAACTGGCCAACCTGGCCGGCGTCGGGTTCCTGCCGATGCGCTCGGCGGACGCCATCGCGCTCGGCCTGGGTGGGCTGCGACGCAACGCGGTGGTGGCCGCGTTCGACTGGGACCGCGCCGCGGCGGTGCTCGGTGCGCTCGGCTATGGCCCGACGCTGTCGTGCCTCACGGCCGCCCCGGTGCACAACGCGCCCGCTACCGATGCGGCCGAGAAGATCCCGGCCCTGCTGGCCGAACTGCTCGGCGCCGACGACCAGGACGCGCTGGACCGCACGGTGCCCTTGGTGGCGCTGGGGCTGGACTCGCTGACCGCGCTGCAGCTGCGCCGGCGGGTGAAGGCGGACTTCGACCGGGAGATCGCGGTCACCGACCTGCTGGGCGGGATGAGCCTCGACGACGTGGTGACCGCGGTGCGCGGCGAGGCCGTCGCGGCCGCTGCCGGGGTGCCCGCCGACCGCGTCGAACAGGTTTTGTTGCAGCTGCTGGCCGACGTGATCGGTGCCGACGATCCGGCGGCGCTGGACGGCTCGGCGCCGCTGGTGGCGCTGGGCCTGGACTCGCTGTCGGCGCTGCAGCTGCGCCGGCGAATCCACCGTGAGCTCGGTGGTGAGCTGGCGGTGACCGACCTGCTGGGCGGGATGAGCCTCGACGACGTGGCGGGCCGATTGAGCGCAGCCGCACCGGCTCGGCGGTAAACTTGGTGCTCGCGTGAGAACTACCAGGCCAGAACCCAGAAAGCAGGCAGAAAACCGCAGGTGACGCCTCGCGAAACCAACGCTGACTCGGATACCGGGAGCGGGTCGCTCGTCCGCAGCAGCATCGATATTTCGCCCGACAACGTCGTGGGCCTGCTCGGTTCGGCCGACGACAATCTGCGCACGCTGGAATCTCTCCTCGCCGCCGACATCCACGTTCGCGGCAACGCGCTGACCCTGACCGGCGAGCCGGCCGACGTCGCGCTGGCCGAACGGGTGATCACCGAACTGGTGGCGATCGTGGCCAGCGGGCAGACGCTGGCGCCCGACGTGGTGCGGCACAGCGTCGCGATGCTGACGGGCACCGGCGATGAGTCGCCTGCCGAGGTGCTCACCCTCGACATCCTGTCGCGGCGGGGCAAGACGATCCGGCCCAAGACGCTGAACCAGAAGCGTTACGTCGACGCGATCGACGCCCACACCATCGTGTTCGGCATCGGCCCGGCGGGTACCGGCAAGACGTATCTGGCGATGGCCAAGGCCGTCAACGCGTTACAGACCAAGCAGGTGAACCGGATCATCCTGACCCGGCCCGCCGTGGAAGCCGGTGAGCGCCTTGGGTTTCTGCCCGGCTCGCTGAGCGAGAAGATCGACCCGTATCTGCGCCCGCTGTACGACGCGCTCTACGACATGATGGATCCCGAGTCGATCCCGAAGTTGATGAACGCCGGGATCATCGAGGTCGCGCCGCTGGCCTACATGCGGGGCCGCACGCTGTCCGACGCGTTCATCATCCTCGACGAGGCGCAGAACACCACCGGCGAGCAGATGAAGATGTTTTTGACCCGCTTGGGGTTCGGGTCGAAGATCGTCATCACCGGCGACGTCACCCAGGTCGACCTGCCGGGCGGCGCGGCGTCGGGCCTGCGCGCGGCGATGAGCATCCTCGACGGCATCGAAGACATTCACTTCGCCGAACTCACCAGCGCCGACGTGGTGCGGCACCGGCTGGTGTCCGAGATCGTCGACGCGTACGCCAAGTCGGAGTCCCCGGCGTTGATGAATCGCGCACAGCGGCGCGGGCGGCGGTAGCGGATCGGATATGCATCGCCGATGAGCATCGAGGTGTCCAACGAGTCGGGCATCGACGTTTCCGAAGAGGAACTGATCAGCGTCGCCCGGTTCGTCATCCGCAAGATGCAGGTGCATCCGGCCGCGGAGCTGTCGATGGTGCTGCTGGACACCGCCGCGATGGCCGACCTGCACATGCGCTGGATGGACCTGCCCGGCCCGACCGACGTGATGAGCTTTCCGATGGACGAGCTCGAACCGGGCGGGCGCCCCGACGCGCCCGAGCCCGGCCCGGCGATGCTCGGCGACATCGTGCTGTGCCCGGAGTTCGCCGCCGAACAGGCGGCCAAGGCGGGCCACTCGCTCGGCCAGGAACTGGCCCTGCTGACCGTGCACGGGGTGCTGCACCTGCTCGGCTACGACCACGCCGAGCCCGATGAGGAAAAAGAGATGTTCGCGCTGCAGCAGCAGCTGCTCGAGGAGTGGGTGGCCGAGCAGGTCGAGGCCTACCACAAGGACAAGCAGTCCGAGAAGGACCGCCGTCTGATCGACAAGTCCCGATTCTTCGACGACGAGCCGTGACGGGTCTGGGACAGCTGATCGGCGCGATCGCGCTCATCGGCCTCGGCGGGTTGTTCGCCGCGATCGACGCCGCGATCAGCACCGTGTCGCTCGCGCGTGTCGAGGAGCTGGTGCGCGACGAACGCCCGGGCGCGGTGCGGCTGAACCAGATCATGGCCGAGCGGCCGCGCTACATCAATCTCGTTGTGCTGCTTCGCATTGCCTGCGAAGTCAGCGCGACCGTGCTGTTGGCCGCCTATCTCGACGACTACCTCGGGATCACCTGGGGTCTGGTCATCGCCGCGTCAATCATGACGGTGATCAGCTTCGTGGTGATCGGCGTCGGGCCCAGAACCGTCGGCAGACAGAACGCCTATTCCATCGCGCTGGTGGCAGCCCTTCCACTGCAGGCGATTTCGGTGGTGCTCACCCCGGTCAGCCGGCTGCTGGTGCTGATCGGTAACGCGTTGACGCCGGGCCGCGGGTTCCGCAACGGGCCGTTCGCCTCCGAGATCGAACTGCGCGAGGTGGTCGACCTGGCACAGCAGCGCGGCGTGGTGGCCGACGAGGAACGCCGGATGATCCAGTCGGTGTTCGAACTCGCCGACACCCCGGCCCGCGAGGTGATGGTGCCGCGCACCGAGATGGTGTGGATCGAGGCCGACAAGACCGCGGGACAGGCCACCTCGCTTGCGGTGCGCAGTGGGCATTCGCGGATCCCGGTGATCGGCGAAAACGTGGACGACATAGTCGGTTTGGTGTACCTGAAGGACCTGGTACAGCGCACCTACTACTCGAAGAACGGCGGGCGCGACACCAAGGTGTCGGAGGTGATGCGGCCCGCCGTCTTCGTGCCGGACTCCAAACCGCTCGACGAACTGCTGCGCGACATGCAGCGCGACCGCGTGCATCTGGTCATGCTGGTCGACGAGTACGGTGCGATCGCCGGGCTGGTGACGATCGAGGACGTGCTGGAGGAGATCGTCGGTGAGATCGTCGACGAGTACGACGCCGGGGAAGTGGTGCCGATCGAGGATCTCGGCGACGGGCGCTACCGGGTGTCGGCGCGGCTGCCCATCGAGGATCTCGGCGAACTCTACGACATCGAGTTCGACGAGGACCTCGACGTCGACACCGTCGGCGGGTTGGTGGCGTTCGAACTGGGCCGCGTGCCGCTGCCCGGCGCCGAGGTGACCTGGGACGGGCTGCGGTTGCGCGCCGAGGGCGGACCCGACCACCGCGGCCGGGTGCGCATCGGTACCGTCCTGGTCAGCCCGACCGAAGAGGACGGCGCCACACCCAAGAAGGACGCCAAGCCGGACGCCGAGAAGGAAAGCGATGACTGAGTTGGATCCCGAGGACGTCAAGCTGGTGACGCTGGCCCGCGGTGCGATGGGCCGCGCCGAGGCGGGCAGCGGCGCCGCGGTGCGTGACCTCGACGGCCGCACCTACGCGGGGGCACCGGTGGCGCTGAAGGCGCTGCGCCTTTCCGCGCTGCAGGCCGCGGTGGCCGCGGCGGTGTCCAGTGGCGCAACGGGATTCGAGGCGGCGGTGCTGGTCGGCGGATCCGACGACGATCCCGGTGTGGCCGCGGTGCGCGAGCTGTCGGCCGACGCCGCCGTGATCGTCACCGATCGATCGGGACGCCCGCTAGATGACTGAGTTCCGCTCGGGCTTCGCCTGCTTCGTCGGCCGGCCCAATACCGGCAAGTCGACGCTGACCAACGCGCTGGTCGGGGCGAAGGTCGCGATCACGTCGAACCGGCCGCAGACCACGCGGCACACCATCCGCGGCATCGTGCACCGCGAGGACTTTCAACTCATCCTGATCGACACCCCCGGCCTGCACCGCCCGCGCACCCTGCTGGGGCAGCGGCTCAACGATCTGGTCAAGGGCACCTACGCCGAGGTCGACGTCATCGGGATGTGCATCCCCGTCGACGAGAAGATCGGGCCGGGGGACCGGTGGATCCACGAGCAGATCCGCGCGATCGCCCCGAACACCGCGCTCGTCGCCATCGTCACCAAGATCGACAAGGTGCCCAAGGACCGGGTGGCCGCGCAGCTGATCGCGGTCAGCGAACTGGTCGGGCCGCAGGCCGAGATCGTTCCGGTGTCGGCTACCACGGGCGACAACCTCGACGAACTGGTCAAGGTCCTGGCCGCCGCGCTGCCGCCCGGACCGGCGTTCTATCCCGACGGCGAGCTCACCGACGAGCCCGAGGAGACCCTGATGGCCGAGCTGATCCGCGAGGCCGCGCTGGAGGGCGTGCGCGACGAATTGCCGCACTCGCTGGCCGTGGTGATCGACGAGGTCAGCCCGCGCGAAGGCCGAGACGACCTGATCGACGTGCACGCCGTGCTCTACGTCGAACGCGACAGCCAGAAGGGCATCGTGATCGGCAAGGGCGGCGCGCGGCTACGCGAGGTCGGCACCGCCGCGCGTCAGCAGATCGAAAAGTTGTTGGGTACCAAGGTGTTTCTGGACCTGCGCGTCAAGGTCGCCAAGAACTGGCAGCGCGACCCCAAACAGCTCGGCAAGCTGGGCTTCTAGCCCGGGGCGCCCGCACCCGGCTGGCCGAACGGCCGGTTCGGCCCCGGCACCGGCGGGGCGGCGTCACCCTTGCCGTACACCGCGACCACCACGGTGCGGTCGAGCGAGTTCTCCGACCACACCCCGATGTCGATGTTCGAGCAGTCCGACATGATCGCGTGATAGTCCGGCCGGTAGTACCACCGGTTGATCAACTCGATGCCGCTGATCGCCAACGCCGGGTTGATCGCGACCGTCTCGGCCACCTCGCCCTGATAGCCCGCCCGCTGGGCGCGGTCGGCCACGGTGGACCCGTCGGTGCCGATGTCGCCGTCCAGGGCGCGGTTGTTCAGCAGGTCGACGGCGTGCCACTGCGCCGCGAGCCGCAGCTTCGGGTTGACCTTGATGTCGGTGCTACAGCCCGCGTTGTGCTGCATGGTGTACACGTTGGACACCACCGCGTCGTTCTGGCGCTTGTTGTCGGCCCCCGCGGCGGGCGCGCCCGCCAGGGCACCGCCGACGAGCGCGAGTATCGGCAACGCGGAGGCGGCCCGCGCCAGCTGAGCACCGATCATGGTCGAGAAGACTACGCGACCTGCGCGCCGCGTTCCCGTGGTCTGTCGGGTTGCGATGGGACAATGGCCCGATGCGGCTGTATCGGGACCGGGCGGTGGTGCTGCGCCAGCACAAGCTCGGCGAGGCCGACCGCATCGTCACCCTGCTCACCCGCGACCACGGCCTGGTGCGCGCGGTGGCCAAGGGGGTGCGCCGCACCCGCAGCAAGTTCGGCGCCCGGCTGGAGCCGTTCGCCCACATCGACGTGCAACTGCACGCCGGCCGCAATCTCGACATCGTCACCCAGGTGCAGGCCATCGACGCCTTCGCCACCGACATCGTCAGCGACTACGGCCGCTACACCTGCGCCTGCGCGGTGCTGGAGACCGCCGAACGGCTGGCGGGCGAGGAGCGCGCGCCGGTGCCCGCCCTGCACCGGCTCACCGTCGCCGCGCTACGTGCGGTGGCCGACGGCCGTCGGCCACGGGAACTGGTGCTCGACGCGTACCTGCTGCGGGCCATGGGCATCGCGGGGTGGGCGCCCGCGCTGACCGAGTGCGCCCGCTGCGCCGCCCCCGGCCCGCACCGGGCGTTCCACATCGCGGCGGGCGGCAGCGTGTGCGTGCACTGCCGGCCGTCGGGTGCGGTGACACCGCCGCAGGGCGTGCTGGATCTGATGGCGGCGCTGCACGACGGCGACTGGGAGTTCGCCGAGGCGTCGCCGCCGTCGTACCGCAGCCAGGCCAGCGGGCTGGTGGCTGCGCACCTGCAGTGGCACCTGGAACGCCAGCTGAGGACGTTGCCGCTGGTGGAGCGGGGCTACCGGGTGGATAGGAGTGTCGGCGACGAGCACGTGTCGCTGGTCGGGCAGGATGAGGCCCATGGCAACCGAACGGGCTGGGCGGAAGAAGAAGGACTCCGCGATCTACCCACAGCTGCCCCCGGCGCCTGACGACTATCCGACGTTTCCCGACAAGTCGACGTGGCCCGTCGTGTTCCCGGACATCCCGGCGGGCACCAACGGGCGGTTCGCGCGCCCGCCCCAGCACACCTCCAAGGCCGCCGCGCCGCGGATCCCCGCCGAGCAGGTGCCCAACCACGTCGCGGTGGTGATGGACGGTAACGGCCGGTGGGCCACCCAGCGCGGTCTGCACCGCACCGAGGGGCACAAGATGGGCGAGGCCGTGCTCATCGACATCACCTGCGGGGCAATCGAAATCGGGATCAAACACCTGACGGTGTATGCGTTCTCCACCGAGAACTGGAACCGCAGCACCGAAGAGGTCCGGTTCCTGATGGGCTTCAACCGCGAGGTGGTGCGCCGGCGCCGCGAGAACCTCAACGACATGGGCGTGCGGATGCGCTGGGTCGGCTCGCGACCGCGGATGTGGCGCAGCGTGATCAAGGAGTTCGACATCGCCGAGCAGATGACCGTCGGCAATGACGTCATCACCATCAACTACTGCGTGAACTACGGCGGCCGCAGGGAGATCGTCGAGGCCTCGCGCGAACTCGCGGAACTGGCGGCCGAGGGCAAGATCAACCCGAAGCGCATCACCGAGGCCACCTTCGCCAAACATCTGCACCGGCCCGACATCCCCGACGTCGACCTGTTCATCCGCACGTCGGGGGAGCAGCGGGCGAGCAACTTCCTGCTGTGGCAGGCCGCCTACGCCGAATTCGTCTTCCAGGACAAGTTGTGGCCGGACTACGACCGGCGCGACCTGTGGGCCGCATGCGAGGAGTACGTGCGCCGCAACCGCCGCTTCGGCAGGGCCTGATGGACATGCAGGGGCGGCTGGTCGCCGTGCTCAGCGAGGTGCTGCCGGTGCAGCGCGAGGAGGACGGCGCGATCACCGTGCAGCACGACGGCACCTTCGCCTCGCTGCGGGTGGTCGAGGTCGCCGAGGACCTCGAGCTGGTGTCGCTGACCCAGGTGCTGGCGTGGGATCTGCCGCTGGACGCCAAACTGCGCGCCAAGGTCGCCGACCACGCACACAGCACGCTGCTGGGCACGGTGTCGCTGGCCGCCAAGAGCAGCGCCAAGCAGATCGCCGCGGGCGCCAAACGCAATTCCAAGAAGGTCGCGGATGTGCTGCTGCGCTACAACTTTCCCGCCGCGGGCCTGACCGATGACGCGTTGCGCACGCTGATCATGATGGTGCTGGCCACCGGCGCCGACGTGCGTCGTGCCCTAGTTGTTGCGACCTGAGAGGTTGTTGACGGCGTGGCTGCTTGAAATTGGGGAGGACCT
>ENA-UOVV01000911-UOVV01000911.1-compost-metagenome-genome-assembly--contig:-NODE-911-length-27744-cov-8.741305_pt1 | contig 27744 bp, 31 predicted proteins | sample MGYA00238155_ERZ761577 | MGnify/ENA primary metagenome ERZ761577 (study PRJEB28898, sample SAMN06268775) | compost metagenome | isolation source: Emeryville, CA | place: USA:Emeryville, CA | collected... | reverse complement strand
ACGCGATAACCTTCGCTTATCACGTACTGTCCGGCGGGCGTATTGCGGCAGTAAATGAAACCGGCAGTTAGCGAGCCTTAACTGCCACCAGAGGTTCTCTCCGCGTGGTAGACCAAAGAGCGTCGCTACAGATTGACACGCTAAATCAACTATTTGGTAGCTCGCGTAGGGTATTGGGGGATCGTCCGATCGAGACTGGCACATGCCGCAATGGCGGCTGAAAGATTCGGGCACCTGCTTCGCGCAAGTGGAGAGGGATTACATGCCGCATCGGCGGCCGGCAGAGGAGCGGTCCGGTCCCGCTCCACCCTTCGCCCTTACCAACGTCTTCGATGCACCGCCAAAAGCGCCGCTTGAAGGTCCACGCCCAGCACAACCCTAGGCTGCCGGGCTATGTGGTGGCGGCGCGTTCATACCAACCCTTGCTGTTGTTCACGATCCACACCACCGAGAGCATCACCGGCACCTCGACCAGCACCCCCACGACGGTGGCGAGGGCTGCGCCGGAGTTGAAGCCGAACAGGCTGATCGCGGCGGCCACCGCCAACTCGAAGAAGTTGGAGGCGCCGATCAGGGCAGAGGGGCCGGCGACGCAGTGCTGCTCACCAGAAACTCGGTTGAGAAGGTAGGCCAGCCCCGAGGTGAAGTAGACCTGGATCAGGATCGGTACGGCCAGCAGCAGGATGACAAGCGGCTGCGCGATGATCTGCTCGCCCTGGAAGCCGAACAGCATGACGAGGGTCAGCAGCAGCGAGGCGATCGACAGTGGTTGCAGCACCGCCAGGGCCCGGTTCATGCGCTCGATGCCGCCATTGGCGAGAAGCCAGCGGCGCAGGAGCTGGGCCGCGATCACCGGCACGACGATGTAGAGCCCGACCGACAGCAGCAGCGTGTCCCACGGCACGGTGATGGCCGAGAGGCCGAGCAGAAGGCCGACAATGGGGGCGAAAGCGACGATCATGATCGCGTCGTTGAGCGCCACCTGGCTGAGGGTGAAGTGCGGCTCGCCTTTGGTGAGGTTGGACCAGACGAACACCATGGCCGTGCACGGCGCCGCGGCGAGGATGATCAGTCCCGCGATGTAGCTTTCGATCTGCTCAGCGGGCAGCAGGGGCCGGAACAGCCAGCCGACGAACAGCCAGCCCAGCAGCGCCATCGAGAACGGCTTGATGGCCCAGTTGATGAACAGCGTGATGCAGATGCCGCGCCAGTAGCTACCGACCTGACGCAGGCTCATGAAGTCGATGCGCACCAGCATCGGAATGATCATCAGCCAGATCAGCGCTGCCATCGGCAGGTTGACCCTGGCGTATTCCAGCGAGGCGAGCGCCTGGAACAGGCCGGGGAGGAAGTGGCCAGCAGCGATGCCGGCGACGATGCAGATCGCGACCCAGAGGGTCAGGTAACGTTCAAAGATGGACACGGAGTCAGGCTCGCCGCTGCAGGGTGCCGGATAGGCCCGCGGCCTCGGCGACCGTGTTGAAGATGGTGCCGTACTTGCGGACGTTGGTATGCAGCAGTTCCAGCCGCTGATCGCTCTCGTCGCTGTCGACGATGATTTCGTAGTCGACCGAGGTAATTTTCGGTGGCGCATCCTGACGAACGGCCTTGAGCCGGACTTCGACGCCGCGCAGGTCGAACTTCAGCATTGGTGTGACCCGCTCGATGCCCTTGAGCATGCAGGCGGCGATCGAGGCGAGGAACAGCTCGGCCGGGTTGAAGGCGTCGTCGCGACCCTTGAGGTCGGTATCGATCACCAGCTCGGCCTGCTTGGTGGTCGCGAGGCTGCCATGGGCATCGACCCGCCGGGCGTGAACTTCGTACTCGAGCATCAGGCGGCGCCCTTGCTTGCGGTCGTGCCGCCGTCCATGGCGCCGATGCCGCGCAGCTTCGATCCGAGCGCCATGTTGTCGATGCTCTCGAGCGGCAGGTTGGTGAAGGCGGCAATGCGGTTGCGCATGAAGCGCAGGGCGTCCTCGAAGGCGGCCCGCTGCTTGAACTCGGGGCCTTCGACGGCGGCCGGGTCCTCGATGCCCCAGTGCGCCGTCATCGGCTGGCCGGGCCAGATCGGACAGGCCTCGCCGGCGGCGTTGTCACAAACGGTGAAGACGAAATCCATCTTCGGTGCATCGGGGCCAGCGAACTCTTCCCACGACTTTGAGCGCAGGCCGTCGATGGAGATGCCGGCGTCGCCAAGCACTTTGAGGCTCGTCGGGTGAACCTGCCCCTTGGGCATACTGCCGGCCGAAAAGGCGCGGAAACGCCCGCTGCCAACATGGTTCAGCAGCGCTTCGCCGAGGATCGACCGGGCTGAGTTGCCTGTGCAGAGGAAGAGGACGTTGTAGATTCGGTCAGCAGGCATTCTTTCCCTCCGACGGGGTGCAGCATGGGGTGAATTCGGCAACCAGCGGCTCGCACAGTTCCGGGCGGCCGCCACAGCAATCGGTGACGAGGAAGCTGGCAAGCTCGCGCACTCTGTTGAGCTCGGCCCGGTAGATGATCGAGCGGCTATGGCGCTCCGAACTGATCAGGCCGGCCCGGGAAAGCACCGCGAGGTGCGATGACATCGTGTTCTGCGGCACGTCGAGCAGGTGAGCGACCTCACCGGCCGGCAGGCCGTGCGGCTCGTGCCGGACAATGAGCCGGAAGGCGTCGAGACGGGTCGGCTGCGACAGGGCGGCGAAGGCTTCGATGGCGGATGTTGATTCCATACATCTAGCATTATCGATATAGTGGACGATGGTCCAGTGAAGCTTTTGTGACAGGCATCGTTCCACAATTATGGAAACAGCCGGCGGACTCGCCATGACATTTCCATGAATTGGAAAGAGCGGCACCGCTGTTTAAGACCTTGGGCAACACAACCCGCCTCGGCTTTCGCCGCGCCCTGGTGCGAGCGGGAGACAACGGCCCGCCCGCTTCAGCTCCAGCTCGAGATCCCTTCCGATCCTGTCGCAGCACAGCGAGAACTGATTTAGGCCGACCTCGTCAGCCAGTGGCAAGCGACGACTCTGTCTGCCGCACTGAGACACCAATATGAACGGGCTGATGGGCTTAATCCCTGCGCCACAAGGGGTCGGCTGCACCCAGCGACCGAGTAAGCTGCTGCGTGAGTGGTTTGGCTAGCGCAGGGACTCGAGGTAGGCGACGATCGCTGCTGCCTGGTCCGGTTCGAACTCGAACTCCGGCATATCTGGGTGGCCGCTTGAGAGGCCCTCGACCAGAGCTTCGGTCAGGCCCGCGACGTCATAGCGGAGATGGAGTTCGCGGAAGGGAGGAGCTTCGGGATGCGGGCTCGATCCTTGGCGGCCAGTTGCATGGCAGGCCCCGCAGTTAATTTCGACCAGCGACTGTCCTGTTTGAACTGCTATCTGCTTGGGGGCTGAAGGCTCTCGAGATAGGCAATGACGTCGGCTACATCAGCGGGGTTCTTGAGACCTGGAAAGATCATGCCAGTGCCTGGCTCGAAGTGTCTCGGTCGTTCGATGAACGGGGCGAGCGTCGCTGGCGTCCAGACCAGACCTCCTTCTCCCGCCTCCCGCAGCGCCGCGCTGTCAAACGCCGCGCAAGGCGAGCTCGATGTCCGCGACGGAATGGCCCGTCAGATCCTTGGAGATCTCGCCAAGCAGCTTGGCGGTAAGGGCCTTGTGATAGTGCTTGCGCATCTCCCCGAGTGCCCGTGGGGCCGCGACAATGACAAGGCCATCAATATTGCCGTCGAGGACTTCCTTGTTGAGGTAGTCCACGATGCTCGCCGAGAAGTCGTCCTCGCTGGCCTGACTCTCATCCGGATTTGACGGGCTGTTCTGGCGCGAACGGCTTGCCTGGTTGTCACGGCCAACTGCGTGGTGAACGACGTGCGTCAGCTTCAACGCTACTTCGTCGCCAGAATTGCGGAACAGGTTGAGCTTCTCACCGTCCGCCACTGCGACGTAGGTACTTCTGGGCAGCATCATTGGACCTTCTCCATGGTGGGCCAACGTTGAAAGGATTGTCGGAAACTGGCGCGACCGAACCATCTGATCACCAGTCTGGGCGACGGTGCGCTCGTGCTTGGCGCGGCAATAGTTCTGGCGCGATCTAGACAGCGGTATAGCCGCCATCAATGAGATAGTAGCTTCCGGTCACAAAGGAGGCGTCATCTGAAAGCAGAAACCGGACCACCTTCGCCACCTCTTCAGCTCGGCCAAGTCGTCCCAGTGGATGCCGGCTGATAAGGGCCTCACGGTAGGCATCGGGCAGGCCCGCCAGCAGCGGCGTGTCGATATAGGCGGGACCGACGCAATTGATGCGCAGACCCTGCGGGCCGTATTCCGCAGCGGCGTTCTTGGTGAGGCCTACGACGCCATGTTTGGCGGCCGTGTAGGCGCCATTTCCCAAAGCGGCGACCGTTCCATGGATCGAGGCCATGTTGACGATTGCGGATTGCGCGCCTCCCGCCGTCAGCATCGCTGGGATCTGGTAGCGCATGCCGTACATCACCCCGTTGAGGTTGATACCGATCACGCGGTCCCAGTCATCGATGTCGACGTCGCCCGCCGGCGCCTGCCTCCCGCCAATGCCCGCATTGTTGACGGCATAGTGCAGCTTGCCAAAGGTGGTGAGAGCGAAGTCGACAGTGCGTTTGCTGTCCTCGGGCTTGGACGTGTCGGCGACGAACGGCACAGCCCTGCCGAAGCCATTGATTTCCGCCGAGACACGCTCGGCTGCGCCACGGTTGATGTCGCTGACCACCACGCTCACGCCAAGGCCGGCAAGCTCCTTGGCAATGGCCTCCCCCAGGCCCGACCCGCCGCCCGTAACGATCGCGGACTTTCCATCGAATGACATTGGCTTCCCCCGTGGGCTACAGTTACTGAGCAATTGGCTAGTCCTGCCCGGACATATCTGCAATGAACAGCATCCCCCTATACGGGGGCAGTGGCCAGTGGTCGTTGACGCAGATCAAACACCAGCGTGACCAAGTACGCCAGTCTCTGCCCAGAACTGGTCCGGCTCGCCCAATTATTGCACGAATGCCCTACGGCACGAGCGCCTTCTAGAGGCCAGGCTGGGATTTCACGTAACAGCGCATCGGGAGACGTCATGATCAAGAACATCGCAGTCCATCTCACGGGCTCTTCTGAAGACGGAGTCCGGCTGACCTATGCCGGTGAACTTGCCGAGCTCTTCAATGCCAGCATCACCGGCCTCCAGGTCAATGTGATGCCGGGAATTCTCTCGATCACGGATCCATCCGGATCCGCGTTCTTGCAGGAATTGATCGAGACGTCGAACAAGAAGGCAGACCTCGCCTCGGGGCGCCTCAAGGAGCAACTGGCGCGTCTGGGAGCACTGACCGATCTTCGCCGCCTTGATCTGTTCTCCGAGCAGGTCGGCCTCACGCTCGCATCCGAGGTGAGGCTTTCGGACCTGTTTGTGGGTACACGCCCCTATGGCGATCCGGCAAAGACCGAGGCGATCGAGGAGGCGGTGCTGCTGCGGTCCGGGCGACCCTGCATCTTCCTTCCGCCCGAAATGCAGAAGCCAGCAAACTTCGACACCATCCTGATCGGGTGGAAGAACACGCGCGAGGCCGCCCGTGCCGTGGCGGATGCGCTCCCGCTCCTTCAGGGTGCAGGTCGGGTGGACGTGATCACGGTTCCGGAAACAGCTGTCCCCCCGGCCAGCGAGCCCGCTCTGGACATTGGCCGCTACCTCAGTCGCCATGGCATAAATGCTGAAATCAGGACCGCGGCCGGCGCTCCTGACTCTGGCACTGCGTTGTTGCGCGAAGCGAGGGCATCGGCAGCGGACCTGATCGTGATCGGAGGTTATGGCCATTCCCGGTTACGGGAATGGGTGCTGGGCGGGGCGACGCGGGAACTGCTCTCCAATGCCCCCGTGCCTGTGTTCATCTCGCACTAGCGGTAGCTCGGCGCCACGCCTCAAGCCGCACCAGGGAACCCCATGACCATACGCAACCTCGATCCATGTTTCCGTCCGCGCTCCGTCGCAATAGTCGGAGCATCGGCGCGCGTCGGGTCGGTTGGCAGCATCGTGTTGAACAATGTCCTGGGCGGAGGGTTCGGCGGGACGGTGCTGCCAGTCAATCCAAAGTACGACAGCATCGGATCCCTGCCATGCTTTCGTTCGGCTTCGGAACTCCCGGAGACACCTGATCTGGCAGTCATCGCCACGCCGCCCAGCACAGTTCCGAACGTAGTCGCCGAGCTGGCAGCCAAGGGCTGCAGGGCCGCCGTCGTCATCACGGCCGGCGTGGGCAGTAAGGATGGCCTACGCCAGCAGATGCTGGACGCCGCACGCCCCACGCTCATGCGGATCGTTGGGCCGAACACCATCGGCGCCATTTCGCCGTGGGTGGGGCTGAATGCCAGCTTCGCCCCCACCAATCCGACGCCGGGCGGCATCGCCCTGGTCTCGCAATCGGGCGCCATGGTCTCAACCATGGTTGATTGGGCAGCCACCGAGGGCGTGGGATTTTCACAACTGATCTCGCTGGGAGACATGGCCGACGTGGATGTCGGCGATTGTCTGAACTGGCTGGCGCTCGACAAGCACACCAAAGCAATCCTGCTCTACCTGGAATCCGTCCCTGAGGCCCGCAAGTTCATGTCGGCGGCCCGCGCCGCCTCCCGGGTGAAGCCGGTCATCGCCCTCAAGCCGGGGCGTCATGAGGCGGCGGCCAAGGCCGCCATGACCCATACGGGTTCGCTTGCCGGTTCGGACATTGTCATCGACGCTGCCTTTCGGCGCGCTGGCGTTATCCGCGTCAACAGCATCGAGGAGCTGTTCTACGCCGCAGAGGTCACGTCCCATTTTCCTGCTCTCGTACGCGGACGAGTCGGGATCGTCACCAACGGGGGCGGCGCGGGCGTGCTCGCCGTGGATGATCTTCTCGACCGTGGCGGCGAACTGGCGCAGATCGGACAGGCCACCATCGATGTCCTGAACGAGTCGCTGCCCCCGACATGGTCGCACACCAACCCCGTCGACATCATCGGCGACGCACCCCCAGAGCGCTACAAGGCAGCGATCGAAGCGGTGGCAGCCGACCCGGAGGTGGATGTCATCCTCGCAATGAACTGTCCGACCGCGCTCGCCTCCCCCTTTGAGGCAGCGTCGGCGACAGCACGAACGACCGAGAACGGTCTGGTGAACGGCAAGCCGCTCATCGCCTGCTGGCTGGGCGAGGCGCTGGCCGAGCCGGCCCGCGCCATGCTGCGCCAGGCCAAGGTCGTGACCGCCGACACTCCGGCCGCCGCGGCCCGGGCCGTGTCGTTTCTGACCGAGTGGTCCACGTTGCGCAGCAGGATCCAGCGTGTTCCGGGCACCCTCGCGACGCAGCCCGGCAATTCCGGGACTATCGATGCTATCCTCCGCACCGCAGGCGCCGAGAACCGCCGCGTGCTCACCGAGCCGGAGGCCAAGTCGGTCCTGCGCGCCGCGGGCGTGCCTTGTCCCGAGATTGCAGTAGCGAAAACGCCGGACGAGGTGGAGGACTTCGCCGCTGACATGCTGCAGCGCGAGAGCGCTGTCGTGGTTAAGCTCTACTCGCTGACGATGACGCACAAGTCCGATGTCGGCGGCGTCGTGCTGAACCTGGGCACGGCCGCGGCCGCCCGCGCCGCGGCGGAACAGATTGCCGACCGCGTACGAGCTGTTGACCCCGAAGCACTTGATGGCTTCGTCGTCCAACCAATGGTGCGGCGACCGCGCGCGCATGAACTGCTGATCGGACTGACGACCGATGCCGTGTTTGGGCCCGTCGTGATGTTTGGAGCGGGCGGCACCGCCGTTGAAGTTGTGCGTGACACCTCCACCGGCCTGGTGCCGGTCGATGACGTGCTGGCCGCAGACATGATCGACGCCACGCGCATCAGCCGCCTTATGGCGGGCTACCGAGACCGGCCCGGCGTCGATCGTCGGGCCGTGATCGACGCCATCGTGGCCACGGCCAGGCTGGCGGTAGACCATCCCGCCATCATCGGCGCCGATATCAACCCCTTGTTGGCGGACGAGACTGGCGCGGTTGCGCTGGATGCGCGGATCGAGATCGACCCCGCGCGGATCGACTGGCCGGCGCCGAACCCGACCCTTTCGGTCCGTCCCTATCCGGCTGGATGGGAGAAGGCAGCGCGCCTGGCCACGCAGGAGTTCCAGATCAGGCCGATCATGCCTGCGGACGCGCAGCTCTACCCGCGGTTCCTCGCCCGCGTGACGGCCGAAGACATGCGGCTGCGCTTCCTGGTGCCGACCCGAACGCTGTCGGCGGAGACACTCGTGCGGCTCAGCCAGCTCGACTACGACCGCGATATCGCGTTTGTTGCACTGGACCAGGCCGAGGAACTGGCGGGCATCGTGCGGTACAATGCCGATCCCGACCGCGAAGCCGCGGAGTTCGGCCTGCTGGTGCGCAGCGACCTGCAAGGACTCGGTCTTGGCACCGTCCTTATGCAAACGCTCATCGGTTACGCCCGGGCGAACGGACTGAAGCGTCTGGTGGGGTCCGTGCTGAGAGAAAATCGCAACATGCTCGACATCGCCGAACGGATGGGGTTCAGACCCGCGCCCGGTACGGCAGTGAATGACGTCATTGAAGTACGTCTGGACCTGGATGGGAGTATCTAGTGGCCGGCGTATGGAGCCGTCAGCAGGTGTGTTCCGACGGGGCCTGGATCACAGGTGAGGCGCGAGCACGGCGGCAAACAGCATTGCCGCAAGCGCCAGGCCGCTGACCCCGATGATGACGACGCCGAACGCCTTGCCTCCTATGACGGTGGCAATCACCGCCTTAGCCGCCGTGTTCGCTCCAACTGCCAAAAGGATAGCAAGCGCGGCATCATCTGCGGTGATGGACGTGCCGGTCAGGCGAAGCATCGACAGGGTAACAGCGTCAACGTCGACCAGACCTGACACCGCAGCCAGCGTGAGAGTCCCGGCCTGGCCCAAGCTACCCGAAATCAGTTTGGCGGCGAGCGTGATTGCGCCAATAAGCAGTGCCAGCCAGATCACCGTCCCGAGGTCGAAGGGATTGCGGAGTTCGACGTTCATCTGTTCGCGGCTTGCAGTTGAGCTCCGGAGCAGCAGCGCCGTTGCGATAAGCAGCACGCCAAGTCCGGCCGCAACGGGCATGACGACCTTGCCGACCAGCGCTGGACTGAGAACCGCGACAAGGATCAGAACGCGCCCGAGCATAGTTGCGCCCGCAAGCAGCACGCCCGCGGCGAGCAACCACTTGCTGGCAGGTTGGTCGCGCGCCAGGCTCGAAAACGAAAGGGTCGCAGCGGTCGATGATGCGAGTCCGCCAGCGACGGCCGCAACTGCGAGCCCTCGGCGCCCACCGAATAGCCGAACCGCTAGATATCCTGCGAAGGAAACCCCTGCGATGAGGATGGCCAAGAGCCAGATCTCCGCGGGGTTCAGAACCTGCCAGGGATCGATCGGGCGGTTAGGGAGGATCGGCAACAGCAGAAACGACATAGCCAGCAACACCAGCACGCTGCGCATCTCGATCCAGGTAATGGCCCGTACCCAGGAGTGTAGCGTGTCACGGAGGGCCAGCAGGATAGCCATGGCGACCGCCGCGGCCACAGCGACGGTCTCGCTGCCCAGCGTGGCATAGGCGCCGAGGATGAAGGTGAGGATCCCGGCGACGACGCCGGTGACGCTGAGGTTCTTTTCCTGCCTGGCCTCGAGATAGCTGAAACCCGCGAGGCTGGCTGTGTAGGCCAGCAGGGCGGCGGCGAGGACCAGATGCGACGTCGCCGCTCCCACCAGCGCGGCGATGCCTCCCAGCAGCCCGGTCAATGCGAAGGTACGCAGGCCGGCGGTTCGCTCCCGATCAGAGTCCTCCCGGGTCTGCCACCCGCGCTCAAGACCGATCAGCAATCCGATCGCCAGCGCGACGGCCAGCCGGCGAAAGAGTTCGACTTCGTTCATAGGCTCACCGCAGGGCGCGTAGCGCATTGAGGATAACGGCGACGTCGATGGCCTCCTGAAGCAGAGCACCCTGAACCGGGGTCAGGTAGCCAAAGGCCGCGAACACCATGCCCGCGAGCGACAGACCCAGGCCCGCGTAGACGCTCTGAAGCGCGATGCCTCGCGTGCGCTTGGCGATGGCGATGGCCTTGGCCAAGGGACCGATCTCATCGACCAAGAGGACCACACCAGCAGATTCGGAGGAGGCGGCCGCCCCCCTGGCGCCCATGGCGACCCCGACGTCAGCGGCGGCCAGCGCCGGCGCGTCGTTGATGCCGTCCCCCACCATCAGCACCGAGGCTCGAGACTGCTCCTCTTTGACGATCGACACTTTCTGGCTGGGCGTGAGTTCGCCGTAGGCTGCGTCGACGCCGAGCGCGGCAGCGACCGCCTCGGCGATCTCGGCGCGATCGCCTGAGGCGAGCACGATCCTCTCTATGCCGCCGGCCCGCAAGCTGGAGAGCAGGGCACCTGCGTCGGCGCGGATGGGGTCTTCGAGGACGATGACGCCGCCCAGCACACCGTCGACAGCAACTGCGACAGTCATCACCTCCGGCCTCAATCCGTCATGGAGGGTGTGCGGGTCGTCTCCACCAGAGCGCCGGTGAACGTAGCTGTTGCCGCCGACCACGACTGACTTGCCCTCGACCATGCCCTCGAGGCCGACGCCGGGGGTCTCGTGTACGTCGGTCGGCGGGGAAAGAGCGAGGCCACGTTTCCGGGCTGCTTCGATCAGCGTGGCGGCGACCACGTGGCCGGAAGCTTGATCGAGGCTGGCGGCGAGGCGGAGAACTTCGTCGCCACTGATCGTTGCACCGGTTGTCCTGATGTCGACGATAGCGGCCGAGCCATGCGTCAGCGTGCCGGTCTTGTCGAGAATAGCGGTCTTGACCTTGGCAAGGTGCTCCAGTGTCCCTCCGTTCTTGACCAGAACGCCGTTCCGCGCGGTGCGAGACATGCCTGACATGATTGCGACTGGCACCGCAAGGATCAGGGGGCAGGGCGTTGCCACCACCAATACCGCGAGCACCCTGATATGATCCTGCGAGATCAGCCAAGCTGCCGCGGCCATCGCGAGAGTTAGCAGCAGGAACCACCAGGCGTAGCGGTCGGCGAGGCGCACCATGGGCGCCCGCTCCTCTTGGGCGGCCTCGACCAGCCGCACGATGCCGGCATATGTGCTTTCGCTGGCCGGTCGCGTGGCGATCATACGAAAGGCTGAGCCTATCGAGGTGGACCCGCTCAGAACTTCGCCAGCTGTATCGACCCTAACCGGAACGGATTCGCCGGTAAGCACTGAGAGGTCAATGAGGGCAGGCCCGCTGACGACGGTCCCATCGACGGGAAGTACCTCGCCCTGCCGGATCAGAAGTTCGTCGAGGGCCGCGATTTCGGCAATCGGCACCTCTTCCAGGGCGTCACCTCGGTAGCGAAACGCCGTATGCGCCACCCGTCCCAGCAGGGCGGTCATTTCCCGCCGCGCTTGCCCCTGCGCGTAGCTTTCCAGGAGCTGGCCACCGGCATACATAAGGGCGACGACATTGCCCGCCAGGGTCTCGCCGAATATCAAAGCTGCGGACATCGAGAGCGCCGCGACAATATCGAGCCCGAGATCGCCGCGTCGCAGCGAGCTGACAATCTGCCAGAGCAGGGCGGCCAGAACAGGGGCCGTGGCAAAGCCCCACACCCATACGGCAAGTTGCGGAGAGCCGAGCCAATTTGCTGCCGCGCCAAACGCGAGACCGAGCAATGCTGCGGCAACAAGCAAATAGTCCCGCCAAGTTGTTTGGAGCAATTTCAGAGCCTATGGTGGAGAGATGCGACGGCTTGTCATGTCGCCTTTGACACTGGAGCGCAACCGGCCCGACTGGTCTGATGCTGCCACGTCCAAAGCGTCAATGGTAGCGGCGAGATGCTGCCGGTCGGCCGAAGCTTTGCGCCAGAATCTGGACGTCGAGTGAAGCCAATTCGTACGGAGAACCTATGAGCCGGCTGCACACCCACACCGAACGCCACGCAATAGAGCGAATTGGTTGGCTCCGGGCCGCCGTGCTTGGCGCAAATGACGGGATCGTATCGACATCGAGCCTGATTGTAGGCATCGCGGCCAGCTCCGCTGAGCATGGGGCGATAGTCTCGGCTGGCGTCGCGGGTCTCGTCGCTGGGGCGCTCTCAATGGCAGCGGGCGAGTATGTCTCCGTTCGCTCTCAAGCCGATACGGAGGCAGCAGACTTGGCACGAGAGCGGCAAGAACTGGCGGATCAGCCGGAGGCCGAACTGGCGGAACTCGCTGGCATTTACGTCGACCGGGGCCTCAGTCCGCAGCTCGCGCTGCAGGTTGCACAGGAACTGACGGCCAAGGATGCGCTGGCCGCCCACGCGCGCGACGAACTGGGCATCGTCCAGCACCTGTCTGCCAATCCACTGCAGGCAGCCTGGACGTCTGCTGCAACGTTCGCGGTAGGCGCTGCGGTACCTCTGGCCGCAGCAGTGCTGACACCGCCGAGCATGCTGCTGTGGGTCACAATGGCGGTGACCGCCGTGGCGCTCGCCGTGCTCGGGGCCCTAAGCGGGTGGACGGGCGGGGCGGGCATCGTCAGACCCGCGCTGCGCGTGCTTTTCTGGGGTGTACTCGCAATGGCGGTGACATCAGCGGTCGGGTTCGTGTTCGGGCAGGTCGTTTAGGCGACGGGCGCGCACTCGCTTGGCCAGCCGTGGCTTCGCTCGTCTACCGCGCCTGGAGACGAGGCGTCGATTTCGTAACGTCAAGCGGGATGACGCAGTGCGACCTGATCGGTACGGTCAAGACGCTTCCACTCGCCGGGTAGATCAGAACTTGGTGCGAGACGTGCGTGATGATCGCTGTATTGCGGCGCCGTAGACCGCCTGCCAGCGATCAGCCTTGCCCTCCATCACGCACCACTCATGGCGTCGTCCAGCCATTTGAGGATCGCTCCGGACGACATCGCGCCGGAGGTGCGGGCCAGTTCCTTGCCGCCCCGGAAGACGATCATCGTTGGGATGCCTCGAATGCCGAGCCGGCCGGCCAGCGCCTGGTTCTCGTCGGAGTTGAGTTTGACGAAGCGCACGGCAGGCTCGAGCACGTCAGCCACCTTCTTGAATTCCGGCCCCATGACGCGGCACGGACCGCACCACGGCGCCCAGACATCAACGACGACGGGAATGTCGGAGCGGGCAATCTGGCGCTCGAGGCTGGCCGCCGCGAGGTCGGCCGGCTCGCCGCTGAACAAGGGGGCATCGCATTTGCCGCAGCGGGCGGCGACCGGGTCCTTGTCCGCCTCGAAGCGGTTGACGGTGTCGCAGTTGGTGCAGACGACGTGCTGCATCTTGCAGGCCCTTCTAGGTGGACGGATCGTGTTCGACGGCCTTGAGCTTGTCGATGCCGAGGATCTGCAGGGCGAGCTTCTCGTAGAAGGGTTCGGACGTGCCGGACCGGATCTTGTGCAGGAAGTATTTCTCGAAGCCGACCTTGGCGGCATGGACCCACTTGCCCGAACTGGACCAGTTGACGTTCCGCGGCGGGATTTGCGGCTGGGCCACGAAAGCGACGCCGCCGTCGCCGAAATCGGCGAGGCACACGGCATTCCAGGTCGGCACCGCCGTCGCCTGTCCTCCGGCCACAAGGCTCGAAATGTTCTGCGCCACCGCCGTCACCATGGATTCGATCATGAACCCGGTCTTGGGCACGCCCACCGGCACCGGGGTCTTGCCGACCGGCGGAATGGCGACGCAGACGCCCACCGAGAACACTTCCAGGAAGGCCGGGTTCTGCTGGTGCTTGTCGGCGAGGATGAAGCCGCGTGGATTGGTGAGCCCCTCGATGCCCCGCACCGCCTCCACGCCGCGGAAGGCGGGCAGCATCATGGTGTAGACGAACGGAACCTCGTGGGCCTGCCGCACGCTGCCGTCATCGGCGATCTCGCTCACATGCGCGGTGCCTTCGGCGAAGCGATCGACGCGGGCGCTGGTGAGCCAGCGGATGTGCCGCTGACGCATCTCGCTCTCCATCAAGCCGCGGGTATCGCCCACCCCATCGAGCCCGAGATGCCCGATATAGGGCTCGGCGGTGACGAAGGTCATCGGGACGCGGTCGCGCACCTTCGCGTCGCGCAACGCCTTGTCGAGGATAAAGGCGAATTCGTAGGCCGGGCCGTAGCAGGAGGCGCCCTGCACCGCACCAACGATCACAGGTCCCGGATTGGCGACGAGGTGGTCGAAGGCGGCTTTGGCGCCGAGCGCGTGGTCGATATGGCAGACCGACTGTGTGCCGGCGGCCGGCCCGAAGCCCTCGATTTCATCGAAGGCCAACTCCGGTCCGGTGGCGATGACCAGGTAGTCGTAGCCGAGGTCGGTGCCATCGGAGAGCTCGATGCGCTTCTCCGCCGGATGCAGGCGCTTGGCGCCTTGCGGATAGAAGCCGATGTCGCGCTTGTCGAATACCGGCCGCAGGTCCACCTCGATGGACTGGCGGTCGCGCCAGCCGACGGCCACCCACGGATTGGAGGGCACGAAACTGTAATGCGTGCCCTTGTTGACGACCGAGACCTTGTGCTCCCGGCCAAGCGCTTCGCGCAGCTCGTAGGCCATGATGGTGCCCCCGAGGCCAGCGCCCAGTACGACGACGTGTGCCATGCTACTCCTCCTTGGTTCCTGTCCTCAGGATAGGACCAGGCCAGCCCGGTCGGTTTGACCTGGATCAGCGTCCCGGCTCTTCTGCTTTTCGATCGCCAGCGTCGCCTGGTGCTGGCTGAGATGCACGTCGCCATCGAGGTGATCGAGGAACTCGGTGCCGGCGAGCTTGTCCATCACCGGGCCCTTGACCTCCGACAGGTGCAGCCGGACGCCCATATCGCGCAGGCGATGCTGGATGGCCTCGAGGCTTTCGAGCGCCGACATGTCGATGGCGTTCACCGCCGAACACATCAGCACCACGTCGGTGAGCCCCGGCACCAGCGCGGCCTGCTCGGCCACAAAATCCTCAAGGTAGCGGGCATTGGCGAAATAGAGGCTCTCGTCGATGCGGATCGACAGCACGCCGGGCTGCGTCTCGACCTTGTGGCGCTTGACATTGCGGTAGTGCTCGGTCCCCGGAACCCTGCCGACAATGGCCGCGTGCGGCCGCGACGAGCGATAAAGGAACAGCAGGATGGAAGCTCCGACACCAAGGGCAATGCCGGTCTCGACGCCGAGCAGCAGTGTGCCGACAAGAGTGATGGCCACGGCGGCGAAGTCTGCCTTCGAGTAGTCCCAGGCCTTCCTGAGGAGGGTGAAGTCGACGAGTGTCAGCACTGCGAGCACGATCGTCGCTGCAAGCGTTGCCTTGGGGAGGATAGCGAGGAACGGGGTCAGCAGAAGCGTTGCGAGCGCGATGCCGATCGCCGTGAACGCGCCGGCGGCCGGAGTGGCGGCGCCGGCGTCGAAGTTCACCACCGAGCGGGCAAAGCCGCCCGTCACCGGATAGCCGCCACCGACCGCGGCTGCCAGATTGGCGGCGCCGAGGCCGATCAGTTCCTGGTTCGGCTCGATCCGCTCGCGCCGCTTGGCCGCCAGCGTCTGCGCCACGGAAATGGATTCGACGAAGCCGACGATCGAGATGATCAGCGCCGGAACCAGCAGCGCCTCGACGGTCGCCATGCTGAAGCTGGGGAGCGAGAGCATCGGAAGTCCCTGCGGCACCTCGCCGACCAGCGCCACGCCCTTGCCGCCAAGGTCCATCAGCACCGACCAGGACATGGTCAGGAAGACGACGAGCACCGGGCCGGCACGGACGATGATCTTTGCGATGCCCGCGGGCACACCGAAGCGAGCCAGCCAGTTCTTGAGGTCGAGCCGGATCCACAGCAGCAGCGCCAGCGCCACTGTACCGACGGCCACGGTGTACCAGTTGATCTGCCCGATATTCTCGATGATCGACATCACGAGGTCGGGCAGCGCGTGCCCTTCGGTCTTGATGCCGAGGAGGCCACCCACCTGGCTCAGGGCGATGATGATGCCCGAAGCGGTGATGAAGCCCGAGATCACCGGATGCGAGAGGAAATTGGCGATAAAGCCGAGCCGGAACACCCCCATGGCGAGGAGGATCAAGCCGGACAGCGCGGCGAGGACGATGGCGGCGCTGGCGTAGTCGGCGGTGCCCTCGGCGGCAAGCCGGCCAACCGCCGTCGCCGTCATCAGCGAGACGACGGCGACCGGACCGACGGCGAGCGAAGTCGATGTGCCAAAGATCGCGTAGGCGACTAGCGGCAGCACCGAAGCATATAGGCCCACCTCCGGCGGCAAGCCGGCGAGCAAGGCGTAGGCCAGCGACTGCGGGATCAGCATGATGGTCACGATGATCGCCGCGACGAGGTCGCTGGTCAGCGTCTGCCCGTTATAGCGGCTGCCCCAGTCAAGGATGGGGAGGTAGGCCTTCAGTTTCATCGCTCAGCGATCCAGCGTTGCGTAGAGGCTGCCGGCGCGGGCGCCCGAGCGACAGTAGCCCAGGATCGGCTTGGGCATCTTCTCCCATGCGTGGTGGAAGCGGATGATCTGGCCTTCGCCCAGCATGCCCGACACGGGGATGTGGACGATCCGGATGCCTTCCGCCTCGGCGGCGCGAGCGACGGCGTCGAAGCTCGGCTGGCCGCCTTCCTCATTGTCGGGGCGGGCGCAGATGATGCCCTTGTAGCCGGCATCGGAAAGGTCCTTGACCTGCTCGGGAGTGATCTGGCCGGTCACGGAGAAGTTGTCGTCTATCTTGCGGATATTCATGGTCTTGCCTTTGGGTTTGAGGAAATCGAACATGATCAGAGGCCGTTCAGCGGGACTTTGAGGAAGGTCTTGCCGCTCTCGTCCTTGGGCGGCAGCCGGCCGGCGCGCATGTTGACCTGAAGCGACGGAATGATGAGCTTGGGCATGGCGAGGGTCGCGTCGCGGGCTTCCCGCATCTTCACGAACGTGTCCTCGTCGGTGCCGTGGCCGACATGGATGTTGTGGTCGATCTCGTCGCCCACAGTAGTCTCCCACTGGATGTCGCGACCGTTCGGGCCGTAGTCGTGGCACATGAACAGGCGCGTCTCCCGTGGCAGTTGCAGTACGCGCTGGATCGAGCGGTAGAGGGTGCGCGCATCGCCGCCCGGGAAGTCGGCGCGAGCCGAACCGCCATCGGGCATGAACAGTGTGTCGCCGACGAAGGCGGCATCCCCGATCACGTGCGTCATGCAGGCCGGGGTATGGCCCGGCGTGTGCATGACATGGGCGACGAGGCCGCCGATTTGGTAGCTGTCGCCATCCTTGAATAGGCGATCGAACTGGCTGCCGTCGCGCTGGAACTCGGTGCCCTCGTTGAAGACCTTGCCGAAGGTCACCTGGACGACGGTGATGTTCTCGCCGATCCCCAGCTTGCCGCCGAGCTTGCCCTGGATGTAGGGCGCTGCCGACAGGTGGTCGGCGTGAACGTGGGTCTCGATCAGCCACTCGAGCTTGAGCTGGTGCTCCTCGATGTGGCGGATGATCCGGTCGGCGCCATCATAGGTGATCCGGCCGGCGGCGTAGTCGATGTCCATGACGGAATCGATCACTGCGCACGCATTGGAGTCAGGGTCCTTCACTACGTAGCTGATGGTGTTGGTCGGTGAGTCGAAGAAGGCGGTGACCTCGGGCTTGACCTCGAGATCGGCGGTGAACGGAAGCGTAGTCATCGAGTGTCCTTTCCTTCAGGTGCTTGGGGCGACGCGCTGCTCGAGCGTGACGCGGATGGTACGGGCGGCAGCGATGCCGGCGAGCATCGAGCCGACGAATATCCAGGCGGAGGGCTCACCCAGCCCGAGGGCCGGTATCGCTCCACCCGGACAGAAGCCGGTGATGCCCCAGCCGATCCCGAAGGCGGCAGACCCGGCAAGCAGAGGCAGGTCGAGCTTGCGGTTCGCTGGCAGGTGAAATTTTGGCTCGAGGATCGGGCGTGGACGCTTGAGCACAAAACGGTATCCGATAGCGGTCACCGTGAGGGCGGCGGCCATGACGAGCGCCAGCGAGGGGTCCCAGCTTCCGAAAATATCAAAGAAATTGAGGACCTTGGCGGGGCTGGCCATGCCAGAGATGGCAATGCCCGAACCGAATACGAGGCCGATTGCGCCGGCTGAGAGCATGCGAATCATCAGAAGCCCCCCAGCACGTGGCGGACAACGAATACGGTCGCCACCGCAGTTGCCATGAAGGTCAGCGTGGCAACGATCGAGCGCGGCGACAACCGTGCGATACCGCACACCCCGTGGCCGGAGGTGCAGCCCGAGCCGAAGTAGACCCCGACGCCGACGATCAGCCCGCCGACAATCAGCCAGGGGGCGGGAGCGGTGCTTTCGAAGGCGACGGTGTGTCCACCCGCAAGCACCATCAGGATCGGCGCGCCGATGGCCCCGAGCAGGAACGCCGCACGCCAGCCCCAGTCGGCGGCGAAGGGAGGAAGCAGGCCGGTCATGATGCCGGTCATGCCGGCGATGCGGCCGTTGAAGGCCATGAGCGCGACGGCGGCAAGGCCGATAAGGCTGCCGCCGAGCAGAGCTGGGAAGGGAGTGAAGTCAGTAATCAACGCGAAACCTTGCAGGTGGAGATGCCGAATGGGGCGTATAGAGGACAGAAACGGATGGCCGAGGTCCCGATCAGCACGGCGCCGAGGCCGAGGGTGAGCCAGAACCACAGCGGCTCCGCGAACACAGGCAGGCCGGAGAATAGAGCCAGGGCGCCGAGGCCGATGCCGAGGATCAACCGCAACAGGCGATCGGCGGGGCCGACATTGGGTTTCATCGAGAAGCTCCTTGCATGCAGAACGGATCGGGTTCATATGTATCAGCGAACATACATATATTCGCACATACTAATATGATCAAGATGGAAATCGAAAGACTTGGGGACCGTGCCGAGGAGGCGAGCCAGCTGCTCGCCGCCATGGCCAACCCCAAGCGGCTGCTGATCCTGTGCAACCTGCTCGAGCAGGAAATGAACGTGACCGAGTTGTCCGAACGCGTGGAACTCGGCCAGTCACCGCTGTCGCAGCATCTGTCCAAGCTGAGGGCGTGGGGACTGGTGAAGACGCGGCGCGAAGCCCAGCAGATCAAGTACAGTCTGGCGTCCGACGAAGTCAGACAAGTGCTGCAAACGCTATACAGTATCTTCTGCGACTGATCAGGCTCGCGCCCGCCGGGCCGGCAGGTCGCGGCCGGTGACGACGCGCGTGTCATCGACAGGATGGCTTGGATGGACTTCCAGAACTCGGTCTTGACGCCGCCAGCAAGATCGGCGTGGGCCGTGCAGGAAAGGGCCACAAAACAGGGTGTCTTGGACGAAGGCCGCATCGATCATATGTGCTGCAACAGGCCGGGTAGTGCGGCCTGGTCAGCGGAGATATTGATCAGCCGGAGTCCCGTCTGCTTCAATCAAGTACGAACGGTAGAGCGAAAGGGAGAGCCGCAGCCCTCCCTTTCCAGTCGCTCGGTCGGCGATGCCTCGCTACGACGAGACGCGACACCGCTGCCGTCGAGAGGTGATGCCGCGCTGGCCGACCTCACGACTGCCGGGCATCGAGGTCTACTCTCCCTACGAGCAACGATCAGACTGAAGCAGTCTTCGCCGAGGAGAACGACCGTATCGAGGCTGCGTCTCCTGCTATCGTCTGGGACAATCCAAGCGAGCGCGACCCGGATCGCAGTGACGATTCCCGACACGGCTTCGTGGTCGACGAAGCATCAGTTGGCGAGAGGATAGTTGGTGCCGGTGCGTTGCGAGGCAACGTTCTGCACAAGCTCATGGAAGAACTACTTGGAGACGAATTGTCTCCCACACTCAAGGCGGTCGAAGGTAGAGCTGCAATGCTGGTAGATCAGCTGCTACCGTTCACCGAGGCACCCCCGTCGGTTCTACCGGAGGCTGCAGAGATGGCCGCGACCGCGATTCGCACGCTCGCTTTGCCCGAGCTTGCCCCATTCCTCGGGCGCCTCGTACCGGAAATACCGCTTTGGGAGGCGAGGCCGCCCGCATACCTAGCCGGGCGCGCCGATGCGGTGGTCATCGACGGGGACCGAATTGTCCTCGTCGTTGATTGGAAGTCGGACGTGAGCCCAGCCCCAAATTCTCAAGCTGCCCACGCGGGGCAATTGCGCGACTACCTCCGTGTGACGGGCGCACAACGTGGGGCAATCGTCTACATGTCGTCAGGACGCGTGGCATGGGTCGAGCCGTGAAGAATCGAACTACTCCGGCTGAGCGAGTGACCTGTGGTATGATGCCGACAATTTCAGCGTCTGCTTCGGGCCATAAGCGGTCATTTACCACGTCGGACAATTGTCACCCCAATATCAGCACCGCGGGCCCGCCGACGCATGGTTAATGCTTAGAGATGGCGCCAAGTCGACAGGACCGTCACTGCTAGCCAGTGAGAGCTGCTGGCATAGAGGTCGTGACAGGCAGTGCGCTGGGCAAGACACCGAACATGCGGCGGCAGGTTCTGGTCAGATGCGCCGAGTCCGCAAAGTTGGCAGCGTAGGCCGCCTCTGTCAGCGACACGCCGCTTGAGGCGAGTGCCAGTGCGTGGTTGAGCCGGGTCCAAAGCAGATAGGGACGAAATGCGACTCCTGTCTCCTCGACGAACAGATGGCGGAATCGTCCTTCACTTAGGCCGGCTACCTTGGCCGCCAGAGCAAGCGTGATGGGTTCGTGCAGGTGCTGCATCACGTGGTCAATAACGCGCAATACACGCTGATCTGTCGCGCGATGAGGCCGCTCTTGGCCCGCGAGTTGCGTGATGAGCGTGGAACATGCATGAGCTAGGGTTTCGTTGGAAGCATCTTGCTCGAAGGCCGCCAATATGCCCGCTGCGAGACGATCGACCTCGCTAGGTGCGATCCGACCGATCGAGGTGGCGTTAAAGCGTTCGAGCACCTTCCGCCCGACGGGGGTCTCGGGCTCGAAGAAGAGGTTGGCGACGAACTTGCCGACGGCGCGATATTCATGAGGCAGGTCAGGCGGGATCACTGCTCCACGAAAGGCCTGCCAATCGTCAGCGGTACCGCGAAACTCGACATCGTTGCCCAATCCGAGACCGATCTGGATAGCATGATGGGCGTGTAGAGGGCTCGGGAGCATAGCCCGTCCCATCCATAGGCTACCGCCTGGCCAGAAGATTGTTCGCCCTATTCCCACCTTCATGGTCCCTTCAAATCTTAAGTGGCTGCCATCTGCAAGCGCCCAGCGAAGGCCGAGGTCCTGGAGAGTACGAGGCCATCATTCGGTCGAGTCGCCGTACGATTGCTCTGCGGCCTACTGCACCAGCCTAAGAATGGGCAGGTGCCCAATTGCCGCTGCAAGCTCCTTCCACGAGTCTACGAGATACGTTGGGCGAGCCGCAGCGAGAGCGGATCGATTATTGTAGCCCCAGCTTACGGCTGCGGAAGCAAATCCTGCCGCCTTCGCGGCATGCACGTCGCGGGTCTCGTCCCCTACGTAGAGCGCTCTCTCGGGCGCCACCGCCAGCTTGCGCGCCACACGCCCGAGTCTGCGTTGCTTGCCGAATAGCGACACCTCACATGCGTAGGCGTCGATGAGGTGCTGGCATTCGCCCAGTACCCGGCGCACCGTCGCCTCGCCATTCGAACTTACGATCCCGACTGTCACGCCGGCGTCCGTCAGGTCACGCAGGAACTCCGGCACCCCCGGATACATCGGGATACTGTCTGCATCGGCCGCACTGCGCTTTCGCATGTCGGCGGCGATGAAGGGCAACCTCCAAGGACTGACGCCGAGCTCGCGCATGACCTCGCGCGTAGGTTGCCCGCGCAGCGCCTCGATCTGCGCGCTGTCGACCTGCCGAAACCGATGTCGCACGGCGAGGTGGTTAAGGACGCCAATCATCCACTCCGTGCTGTCCGCAAGAGTGCCGTCGAAATCGAGGACGACCAGGTCGTACCGCATCGCGCCTCTCATAGAATCCTGAGGTCGCTCGCCAGCGTGACGAAGCCCGCAAGGCTATTCTGGAGAAGGCTCGCGATCTCGGGGCGGGCGCTCTTGAGCGTGCCCCCGTCGATCGGCGGCTGTGGCGCGTACTCCGAAATGAGCACCCCGGCCTCTGCAACCATGCGCCCGTGCATCTCCTCGACCACGGTTATGCCGAAGTCGAGGCCGGCCGACACACCAGCTCCCGTGATGATGTTGCCGTCGCGGACTACCCGTTCGCTGACCGGTGTCGCCCCGAACTGCTCGAGCAGGGGCAGTGTGGCCCAATGCGACGTCGCACGCTTGCCCACGAGCATCCCGGCGGCGCCCAGGACGAGCGAGCCAGTGCATACGCTGGTGACATACCGGGCCCGCGAGGCTCGGTCCCGGACAAACGAAACGACGCGCGGATCGCGTGCGGCTTCCACGGTGCCCATAGTGCCGCCGGGGACGAAGATCAGAGCAACGTTTTCGGGGCACGTCTCGAAGGTGGCCGTGGGTTGAACACCCAGCCCGAGATCCGATGTGACCGGAGAAAGATCTGGCTGCGTCGTGACCACATGGATCCTGGCGCGGGGCATGCCACCGAAGAAGTGGTGCGGCCCCATGAAATCGAGCGCCGTGAAGCCAGGATAGACGAGCATGGCGATTTCGTCGGCATCGCCCGACAGCGGCGGCGGCGGACTGCTATCGCCGCGGGCGGGTTGGAGGGACGCCGAGACGGCGAACGGCGCAGCGGCGGCCGCGGCCAGGAAAGTACGACGGTTGAGGGACATGCTATTTTCTCCTGGGTGAAAGTAGACTGGACTGGGTACTAAGCTTGGCTGGAGAGGAGCGATTGAACGTAGCGGCTAAACTTGCGCTCTCTCGCAGCGACCAAGCCGGGCCGTTCGTGAGGTCTGCGCTCTCCTATTCCGCGGGCAGGCCATGCAGGCACCACAGTGGAGAGGGGTCGTGCGCTTAGCCGGCTTTGGTCAGTTCATCTTCTGGGAGGATGGCAGCCTCTACATCGGGTCGTCCGTCGCGCCGAGCGAGATGCATAGCCACCACGCCATTCAGCTTTCTCTTGGCTTGCAGGGAGAGGTGGAGTTCAGACGAAGCGACGCCGACGACTGGCAGGACTACGCGGGTGCGGTGATCCCTCCTGATCTGCCGCACACATTCCAGGCGCCGGGCAGACTCCTGACCCATGTCTTCTGCCAGCCGGAGTCGCTTGTCGGCCGGCGGGTTCTTGCCCGATTTGGCCGGCGCGGAATTTCGGCCCTCGAGGACTCCGAAGCGCAGGCGCTAGCTGCCCCACTGAAGGCTGCTTACCTTCGCGACGCAGCCGAGGAAGAGCTCGTGGCGATTGCCCGACAGACCTTTCATCATCTCGTTGGAGCTACCCGTCCCGAGCCGGATCTCGATGTGAGGCTCCGACGCGCTCTCGGGGAGATTGCGGGGCGGCTCGACGCGCCCCTCACTCTCCCAGAAATCGCGGCGCACGTTGGTCTCTCCGAGGGTCGGTTTCGCCACCTATTCGTCAATCAGGTGGGAGTGCCATATCGCGCCTATATCCTGTGGGCCCGACTCAACCGCGCGCTCGCACTGGGCTATTCGGGCGCCTCGTGGACCGATGCTGCCCATGCTGCGGGCTTTGCCGACTCGGCGCATCTGACAAGAACTTGCAGGCGTACGTTCGGCATCGCCCCGACGGCAATCGCCGACGACGGAAAGCATTTGACTCGCTCTATGTCGGCCTAGATGCGGCAAGTGTCCGCAGGATCTCTCGAAGGTGGTTGGTCATGATCGAGATGTGCCCTTCCGGGTAGATGCGCACGACGTTGGCGCCGAGTTGCTGCGCGAGGTATTCGGCCATTGCCGGACGCGCGCCGAAGGTATCCCCTTCGCCCTGAAAGATATGGACCGGACAGCTCAGACGGCGAAGGGCGATGTCCCAAGGCGAAGCCATCAAAGCCATGTCCTGAGCGGGACCACGGGCGCCGGCGCGGAAGGCATCCGCCAAGACTGCGACGAATTTCTCGATCCTGCCGTTGGCCTGCAAAGTGGCTGCATCGACGTGAGGAAGTGCCGCAAGCAATTGCTGCTTCAGCAGGCCTGGAAATCGCCTGGCCGGGAGACCCATTGCCAGAGCTAGAACCAAACGACCGACCGAGGGGCTGTTGCGAACCAATTGCTTAAGTCCAAGCCCGGTCTTGTCCAGCCCGGCAGTCATGGCCTCGTCCCCGTGGAGCACCGGCGCCACCAGGGTCAGCGATGAGATCTGCTGCTCGAAGGCGAGCGCGCTTGCGAGGGCATAGGCCGCGCCCCCCGAGTAGCCCAGTACTGCAAAACGAGCGAGGCCGCGCTGGGCCACGAGGTCGGCCACGTCGACCTTCCAGCTGGCAAGCGTCCGCTGCGGAAGGTAGCTCGAGCCCCCAAGACCTGGACGCGTAGGAGCGATCAGGCGCAGTCCGCACGCCTCCAGAAGGTCGTCGTCGCCAAGGACAGACCATTCGTTTCCGGTGCTCGGCGTGCCGTGCAGGTAGAGAACGGGTAAACCCTCCGCTGGACCGAACTCGGTCACCATCAGCTCTCGGCCGCTGCTGAGGCGGTAGACCCCGGCGTTCGGCCCCGCAAATCCGGAGGCCGGATGGTTGGGGGCAGCCATTCCTGGAAGAGTCATCGGCCTTCAGCCCCACTCGACGGTGTCTCCGCCGGATCAAGCGTTTTGAGGAAGGACTCGATGGCGGCGACCTCCTCCTGCGTGAGACCAAGCGGCTGGAGCTCGGTCGTTCCGAAGCTGGCTGCTGGAGCCTTGCTGTAGTGGGCCAGCACGTCGCCCAGCATCGCAAACTGTCCAGCATGCATGTACGGCGGCCGCAGCGCGACACCGCGCAGCGAGGGCGAGCGGAAGCCGCCCACGAGGTCGGGACTGTCGGTCTCCATGAACCTCAGTTCCGAACAATCCCCGGGTCCGGCATCGCTGAACTCGCCGAGGCAGTTGAACGGGTCTGCTTTCAGTGTGGCGACAGCAGCACTCCGGCCGGCGTCGGAAGCAGGTGTGGCGCCGGGAAGTCCCAGATTGTGGAAGGCGTTGTCGGTAAGGAGCGGGCCATTGTGGCAGCTGACGCAGTTTGCCTTGCCGACAAAGAGCTTTAGTCCGGCACGCTCGGCTGGCGTGAGGATCGATTGGGCAACATCGATTTTGCCCTGACCCAACGCGTCCGCGAACGCGTCAAAGCGCGTCGGCTTGGGTCCTAGGGTTCTCTCGAAGGCTGCGATCGACTTGCCGATGTTGGTATAGGCGCGGTCAATGTCCTGCCGCAGTTTCGGGGACATTGCATTCCAGGCTAGGGCGAGATCGACTTCGCCGCTCGGCATTGCGTGATCAGGAGCGCCACTGATGTCGGGAGCGGGCCCAAACAGCGCCTCGTATTGTTCCTTGTAGGCCGCGAGAGTGAGGCGGACGACCATCGTGCGGTCAGCACCGTGCTCGGCTGGATTCTCGAGGGGACCGAGGGCTTGCGACCATAAACTGTCCTTGCGTCCGTCCCAGAACAGGAACGGGAAATAAGCCGCTCCTTCGATCGGCATCGTGCGTCGGTTCCCCAACGACATACCTTTGCCCACTGGCAACCCGTCCTGAAACTGCCGGCCGGGCTGGTGGCACGACGCGCAAGAAATGGCGCCGTTGGCGCTCAAACGGGCGTCGAAGAACAGCGCTTGGCCTAAGGCGGCGGCGGCCTCACTGGCGGACACCCGATTGGTGGGATCTGGTTCTAGTGAGGCCAAAATTGAAAGCGACATCGATTGGATGCGCTCAGTCTCCTCGGGAGACCATTCTGGTTGAAGGACCGCAGCGCCTACTGCCACAATTGCTAGCACCGACGCCAAAGCTGCCAGCAGTAAGGCCAACCGCGACCGCTTCATCAGAGCACCAGGTTGAACGTAGCCGTATCAGAGCCGGCGCTGCCGTCGATGGAGACGGTCAGCGTCCACCATCCATCCATATTGAACTTCATGCCCTCGATGAGGTGAGCGCCGCCTCCGAGGTCGGTCGTGACTTCTGGTCGCGTTGGCAAGCCGTGTCCATGCTGTGGCATCCCGCCATCGATGCCGATCGCGGCTGTCTGCGCTGGCTTTCCGTCAGGTGTCGAGATCTTCACGGTCCAAGTGTGGAGCTTGCCGACCGGCACCGGGGACTGATCCGCCTCGAGCTCTGCGATGTAGAGACCATGGTCAGTTGACTTGCTGAGCGCAAGGTCGAGATCGGACGGTGGCGGCGCCATCATGCGTGCGCCCAACGCGATGCTGCCGATTGCCACTACGGCGATGGGCAAGATCCAGAAAAGATGGCGGCGCGGGAAGTTCTTGGACATTTCAATGCTCCTGAGGCTGGGTTTTCACGACGCGGATTTCCTATCCGCGAGCGGCTCTATAGACCGGCCCCGGCAAGTGCACTTGAACGAAACGGCTATGAGAGCGCCTTTTCGATATCGTCCGTCATAGACGGCCTGATCAGTGCCCAACGTCTCCTTGGACGCTCCGATGAATACTGGAGCGTGGTTCTGAAATCGTAGCCGTTTCGTTCAATTCGGGTGTCAGGCAACGGCATATACGGGCCCCATCAACAAGGAGACCGACATGTTCACCACCCGACTTCTTGCGCGCCTCGCTCGATCCCGCCGGAGGCGCGCCGCCACATTGGATCTCGCCTCGCTGAGCGACCGTCAGCTCAGCGACATCGGCGTGACCCGCTACGACCTCTTCAAGCCTCGCACCAATCGCTAACCGAAGGAGATCTAAGTGACCATGCTGACAGACACGACGCGACAGGCGCTCCGCCTACCGGCTTTCGCGATGCTCGCCGGCCAGACGCTCTACATTGTCATCACCCAGCTGCATGCGGGAGGTGAGGCGAACGATCACCACCACATCTTCGAGACCTACGCCGAGAACGGAATCTGGACCGCGGTACATCTGGGGCAATTCATCGGCATCGCTGCCATTTTGGCTGGCATGGCCGCAGTGTTTCTCACGCTGGAGCCGCGGACGGGCACCATGAAGGCTGTTGCCGCGTTCGGAGTTGGCCTGTCCGTAGCTGCTCTTGCCCTCTATGGGGCACTGCAGGCGGTAGACGGAGTTGCTCTAAAGCAGACCGTCAACGCTTGGGCGGCTGCGGCCGACGCCGAGAAGACGGCGCGCTTTGCAAGCGCTGAGTCTATCCGTTGGCTCGAGTGGGGAATGCGAAGCTATCACGATATTGCAATGGGCCTCGCCTTGGTCATCCTTGTCCGGGTGATGAAGCGTGCGGGTCTAAGCATCGGCATGGCGTTCCTGATCGGTGTCTCCGGTCTCGCCCTTCTCGCGCAGGGTTGGATAGCGGGAACGGAAGGGTTCACTTCTGCCCAGTCACTTGCAATTGTCATTGGGTGGGCTGCAAGCTTGGCGTGGATGGTCTGGTTTGCAATGACTGCTTGGTCGACGATTGCTTCGGGGGAGAGCCAAGCGAGTGAAGCCACCGCGTAGAGCGCCCGCGCAGTGCCCACTCGTATTATTCAGGAGCGTCACGCGATTGTGGTGACGCTCTTCTGCCATGTCCGCTTCGGGTGCTGGGTTCAACCGATCGCGGTCATGAGCGGCCGCTGTTAATCCAAACAGCAAGTAGAGGCTTCGCTATGAGCATCGCGGGCCCGCCGAAGCATGGTTAATTGCTCCTGAGTAGCGGGGGGTACCGACTGCCGTCCAGATTTTGGTAGAGTCCGGCGTCTTGAAGGGACGATCGGATGAAGCGCAGCA
>ENA-UOVV01000910-UOVV01000910.1-compost-metagenome-genome-assembly--contig:-NODE-910-length-27761-cov-18.657439_pt1 | contig 27761 bp, 20 predicted proteins | sample MGYA00238155_ERZ761577 | MGnify/ENA primary metagenome ERZ761577 (study PRJEB28898, sample SAMN06268775) | compost metagenome | isolation source: Emeryville, CA | place: USA:Emeryville, CA | collected... | reverse complement strand
GCGCCAAGCCCGATCAGCACCATCAGCGCCGCAAGGCTGATCGCAAGCCCCTCATCAAGATAGGGCGAGAGCGCGGCCGCGCCGAACCAGAGCGTCGCGCCCATTCCTCCTGCTGCCAGAAGGATGAGAGGCAGGCGGCGCGCAAGTTGCGCGTCCGGCGTGAAGGCGCCCTGTCGGTTGAGCCGCCAGCCAAGCTGGCCCGCATTGAGCCAGGCGGCAACCGTTGTTCCCGTTGCAATGCCCGCAAAGCCGAAGGGCACAAAAAGCACGATGCTTGTTGCGATGTTGACCGCAATCGAGATTGCCGCAAAGCGGAGCGGCGTTTTCGTGTCTTCCCGCGCGAAGAAGCCCGGCTGGAACACCTTGATGAGCACGAAGGCCGGAAGCCCCGCCGAATAGATGATGAGTGCAAGCGCCGTGGCTTCGGTGTCGGCGCGGGTGAAAGCACCGCGCTCGAACAGCACACGGATGATTTCAAATGACAGCATCGCTGCACCGACAGCAGCGGGAATCGTGAGCAGCATCGAAAACTCGATGGCGCGGTTCTGGCTCCAGGCAACGCCTTCCGTATCATTCGCGCGCAGGCGGCGCGACAGTTCCGGCAGAAGCACAATGCCGATCGCAATGCCGATCACGGCGAGCGGAAGCTGATAGATACGGTCCGCATAATAGAGCCATGACACCGCACCCGCCTGCAGCGAGGCGATCATGGTGCCGATGGTGAGGTTCACTTGCGTAATGCCGCCCGCGATGACGCCCGGCACGCCGAGACGGAATAGGCGGCGCACTTCCGGCGTGAGGCGGGGCCTGCGCAACCGCAGCACGATGCCCGCCCGCCAGAGAGAGAAGGAGAGCCAGACAAACTGCACCACACCTGCCGCTGCCACACCCCATGCCAGCGCGCGGCCCGGATTATCCGTCAGCGGCACCAGAAAGAGGATGGCGAAGATCAGCGTCACATTGAGCATGACGGGCGCAGCCGCGCCGGGAAAGAAGCGGCCCAGCGAATTGAGGATCGCGGATTGCAGCGCAGTCAGCGAAATGAAAAGAAGATAGGGAAAGGTGATCCGCGTGAACTCGACCGCCCAGTCGAATTTCTGCGGGTCTTCCGAAAAGCCCGGTGCGAAGATAAGCATGAGCCAGGGTGTGGCAAGCTCGGCTGCGATGGTGATGAGAAGCAGCGCGACGAGAAGCACCGCCAGAGCATCTTCCGCAAAGCGCCGCGCCGCCTCCTTGCCGTCCCCTTCGAGGCGCTTGGCAAAAAGCGGCACAAAGGCGGAGTTGAACGCGCCTTCCGCGAAGATCGATCGGAACATGTTGGGAAAGCGGAAGGCGACGAAAAACGCATCCGCCACCGGCCCGGTGCCAACGGCAGCCGCCACCATGACATCGCGCAGAAAGCCGAGCAGGCGGCTCAGAAGCGTGGTGCCGCCAATAGTCGCGGCCGAGCGAACGAGGTTCATGAAATCAGGACCATGGGAAAGCGGCTCGGACGGGGTGGTTTCATTCCCTCAATCTCTAGCCCTGTTCGGGCAAAATTACGAATGACTCATTGTATCGGTGAACGCATCCGGGTGACAGGATGAGCCTCACGCAGCCGCGACGTCCTCGCGGCGGCGCTTGGCGGGGCGGGCCTTGGCCATCGGGTCGGCAAGTGCTTCGAGAAGATGGCGTTCGACGGCCTTCTTCTTGTTCGCATTCGTGACCTTGTGGCCGATCACATCCTTCACATAGAAGACGTCCACCGCGCGCTCGCCATAGGTGGTGATATGGGCGGAACCGATGGTGAGGCCGAGATGGAAAAGCGCGCGGGCAAGCGCGTGGACAAGGCCCGGCCTGTCGAGACCGTTCACCTCGATCACGGTGTAGTCCTCCGACGCTTCATTATCGATGAAGACCTGCGGGGCGACCGTGAAAGCATCCGCGCGGCGCGATGAGCGGGCGCGGCTTTCGATCGCGTCAGGCGGCAACACTTCGCCCGCCAGCACCTTGCGGAACATGTCTTCAAGGCGGCGGATGCGGCGCTCCTCGCGCACCGCTGTTCCGTCCGGGTCCTGCACCCAGAGCATGTCGAGCGCCATGCCGTCGCGCGTGGTAAAGATTTTCGCGTCCACAATGTTCATGCCGAGCACGGCGCAGGCACCTGCGAAACGCGCAAAGAGGCCCGGATGGTCCTGAGTGTAAAGCGTGATCTCGGTCACGGCGCGCATGGGTGCCGGCTCTGCCGTAATGGCGAGCGCATCTTCCGGCGCGTTGCGGATGAAGGCGGCGTGGCGCTCCTGCATATCCGTGTCGGTTGAAAGCCAATAGGCATCCCCATGCCGCTTCAGATAACGCTCCAGCGTTGCCTTTGGCCAATCACCGAGCCGCGCGGCAAGTGCTTCCTTTGCTTCCGCGACACGGCTCTTGCGGTTGAGCGCGCTTTCGCCGCCTTGCAGCACCGCTTCCGTTTCGAAATAGAGCTGGCGCAGCAACTGGCCCTTCCAGCCATTCCAGACGCCGGGGCCGACCGCCATGATGTCCACCACGGTCAGCACATAAAGCATCCGCAGCCGCTCCGGGCTTTGCACCAGGGCGGCGAAATCGCGGACGGTGCGCGGATCGGCAATGTCGCGCCGCTGCGCGATATCCGACATGACGAGATGGTTCTGCACGAGCCAGGCCACTGCTTCCGTTTCGCCCTCGCTCATGCCGAGGCGCGGGCAGAGGCGGCGCGCAATGGCTGCACCTGCATCGGAATGGTCTTCATCGCGGCCCTTCGCGATGTCATGCAGAAAGACGGACATATAGAGCGCGTTGCGGCTCTTTATCTTGCCCATGATTTCATGCGCGAGCGGATATTCTTCCAGCGCCTTGCCGCGTTCGACTTCCGACAGGATGCCGATTGCACGCAGCAAATGCTCATCAGCCGTGTAGTGGTGATACATGTTGAACTGCATCAGCGCGACGATGCGGCCGAAATCCGGCACGAAGCGGCCCAGCACGCCCGCCTCATTCATTAGACGGAGCATAGCTTCGGGTGTTTTCTTCGAGGTGAGGATTTCGAGGAAGAGACGGTTTGCTTCCTCATTCCGGCGCAGCGCGGCATCGACCAGTTTCAGCGAGCGCGTGACGATCTTCAGAACGTCGGGGTGAATATCAAGCCCGTGGCTCTCAGCCACATGAAAGAGGCGGATGATGTTCACCGGGTCTTTTTCAAAGAACTTCGAGTTTGTCACGGTGAGGCGGCCGTTTTCCACCGCAAAGCCGCGAATGACTTTCTTGCGGCGAAGCGCCTGCATGAAGCGGCCGATGGACGGCTTCTTCTTGCGCTCCTGCTCTTCCAGCACCGCGCAGAAAATGCGCGTGAGATCGCCCACATCCTTGGCGACGAGGAAATAGTGCTTCATGAAACGCTCGACCGCCTTCAGCCCGCCATGACCCTGATAGCCAAGGCGCTTTGCCATTTCGGTCTGGATGTCGAAGCTGATGCGCTCTTCCGCGCGGCCAGTGAGGAAATGCAGCTCGCAGCGTACCGCCCATAGAAAATTTTCGGCCTTGCGGAAGGTATGATATTCCTCGCGCGTGAAGACGCCGACCTTGACCAGATCGGATGTCTGCTTCACGCGGTACACATATTTCGCGATCCAGAACAGCGTGTTGAGGTCGCGCAGGCCCCCCTTGCCTTCCTTGACATTCGGCTCCACCAGATAGCGGCTCTCGCCGCTGCGCTGATGGCGAAGGTCGCGCTCGGCGAGTTTTGCTTCGACAAATTCATTCGCGGTGCCCTTCACCACCTCCTCGTCGAAACGCTCCTGCAACTCGTCAAAAAGCGGGCGGTCTCCCTGAATGAAGCGCGCTTCGAGCAGCGCCGTGCGGATGGTGAAGTCCTCGCGCGACAGACGAATGCAATCATCAATCGAACGCGTCGAATGGCCAACCTTGAGGCCGAGATCCCAGAGCGCATAGAGCATGTATTCGACCACGCTCTCGCCCCAGGGCGTCTGCTTGTAGGGAAGCAGGAAAAGAAGATCGATGTCGGAACCCGGCGCCAGCGTGCCGCGCCCGTACCCGCCGACAGCCGCAATCGCAATGCGCTCCGCCTCGCTCGGATTGGGGGCGGGGAATATGTGGTGGGTCGCGAAAGTATAAAGTTCCCGGATGATCGTGTCTTGAAGGTAGCAAAGGCTTTCGGCGCAGGCGCGTCCCCTGTGTGCCCCCTGCTCCAGCCGCTCCCGCGCCTTGCCGCGCCCCGCCGTGAGGGCCGATTTCAGCACCGACACGATGCCGCGTTTCAGCGCCAGATCATCCCGGGTCTCGGCGGCAAGCGCGTTCAGCTTTTCGCGGATATCTGCCGGATCGGCAATTTCGAGCATGCTGGGGAGGGTGCGGCCCATAAGGGCAAACTCCTTGAGACGGAAAGGGGCGACGCTGACGCGCTTTGCGCATTAAACCCGTATATGGGGGCGGGCGGAAAGTTTATCAGCAGATATCGGGATTATAGCCAAGCTGTCGGAATCATTGGTTTATTTTCGCCGCACGCTGCATTTTCGACACGGTTTCGCGGCGCATCCCCCCGTTTCGTGCCCGGTTCAGCACTGGCCGGGGTGAGGCCCCGCGGCCGGGTGGCGAAAGGCCGCTGCCGCCTTATCCCCCTCATCATGGTCTTCGCCTTGACAAGAAAACGCCCGGCCAGACATTGTGGCCCGAACTTTGGGAAGGCCCGCGAAAATTGAGCCGGGCGAACAGGCGGACAGGATTTGAAGCAGAATAGCGAGATCGACCGGCGCAAGATTTTCAGCCGATTGCTGCAGGGCTGGCTGAAAGACCGCAAGCAATTTTCGCGGAAGAAGATCCACCGCACCTGCCCCGTCTGTAACTATCATGGCATCTTCCTGTCGGTCGGGCGCCCTTCGCGCTGGGACACACGCTGCCCGAATTGCGGCTCGCGCGAACGCCACCGCCTGCTGCAGCTCTATCTCAACGATCACAATATTGATCTGACGACGAAGAAGGTCCTGCAATTCGGCCCGGAGAAGTGGCTGATGCGGGCGATGAAGAACAACCCGGATTACGAACCTGCCGATCTCTATGCGCCGATTGCGAAGTTCCGGCTCGACATCACGAAGATCGACCGGCCCGACAATTTCTTCGACGTGGTGATCGCAAACCATGTCTTTGAGCATGTCGATGATGACCGCGCAGCCATGTCGGAAATGTGCCGCGTGCTGAAGCCCGGCGGCTATGGCTTCTTCTCGGTGCCGATCAACCTGTCGCGCGACGAGACTTACGAGAACCCCGCCATCACCGATCCTGACGAGCGCTTCGCCCATTTCGGCGGCACGGATCACAAGCGCTTCTATGGGCGCGACTTTGCGGCGAAGCTTGAAGCTGCAGGCTTCACCTCCGTCGAGGCCTATCGCCGCGCGCCGGAAGAAGAAGTGAAATGGGGTCTGCTGCGCGACGAATGCATCTATATCGCGCGGAAATAGATCAGCTAGCGGCGAGCGCCTTCAGCCTGTAGAGCAGTTCCAGTGCTTCTTTTGGCGTGAGATCATCGGGATTGATCTCCTTCAATGCCGCCTCCACCCCGCTTTCATCCGTTGACGGAGCAGTTTCTGCGCGGGCAGAGAAAAGCGGCAGGTCGTCCACGAGTTTCGCACGCGCCTCGCGGTCGCTTCCCTTTTCGAGCGCAGCGAGAACGGCCTGTGCGCGGGTGATGACGGCGGGCGGCAGGCCGGCAAGTTTCGCAACCTGAATGCCATAGGAACGGTCTGCCGCGCCGGGGCCGACTTCATGCAGGAAGACGACGTCGCCCTTCCATTCCTTCACCTTCATGGTGGCATTGGCAAGCTGCGGCAGCTTTTCGGAAAGCACGGTGAGTTCGTGGTAATGCGTCGCAAAGAGCGCGCGTGACCTGTTCACCTCATGCAGATGTTCGACCGCCGCCCAGGCAATCGACAACCCGTCAAAGGTTGCCGTGCCGCGACCGATCTCATCCAGAATGACAAGCGAGCGCGGCCCTGCCTGATTGAGGATCGCTGCCGTCTCCACCATTTCGACCATGAAGGTGGAACGCCCGCGCGCAAGATCATCCGCCGCGCCAACGCGCGAGAAGAGCCTGTCCACTACACCGATATGCGCTTCATCTGCGGGCACGAAGGCGCCCATCTGCGCCATGATGGCAATAAGCGCATTCTGGCGGAGAAAGGTTGATTTGCCGGCCATGTTGGGGCCGGTCAGAAGCCAGAGCCTCTTGCTGTCGCCCGCGCCCGTTTCATCGGCGCTGAGGTCAGCATCATTCGGCACGAAAGCCTCGCCGCTGCGCGCCAGAGAGGCTTCAACCACGGGATGCCGCCCGCCCTTCACCACAAAGGCGAGACTGTCATCCACGCGCGGGCGCGTGTGTCGGCGTTCGGCGGCAAGTTCGGCAAGGGCTGCCATCACATCAAGCGCGGCAAGGGCTTCCGCCGCCCGCGACAGAACCGCAGCTTCTGCGACGGAGGCAGCAACCAGCTCGTCAAATATGCCGAGTTCGATTTCAAGCGCGCGGCCTGCCGCTTCCGCAATCCGGCTTGCAAGCGAGGCAAGCTCGGGTGTTGTGAAGCGCATGGCATTCGCCATGGTCTGGCGGTGGATATAGGTCTCGGAAAAAGGCGGCCTTGTCAGCTTCTCGCCATGACGCGGCGGCACCTCGATGTAATAGCCGAGCACATTATTGTGCCGGACCTTGAGCGCGGCGATGCCGGTTTCTTCCGCATATCGCGCCTGAAGCCCGGCAATGAGCTTGCGCGCATCATCGCGCAGCGCGCGCGTTTCATCGAGTTCGGCGCTTGCGCCTTTTGCGACGAAACCGCCATCCCGCGCGAGAAGCGGCAAGTCATCGGCAAGCATGGCCGCAAGATGCGCGCGGAGCGGTGATGCGACACCTGCAAGGGCGGTGCGCGCTTCTGCCACCTGCTCCGGCAGGGGAAGAAGGGAAGGCGGTGCGGCAGCGAGCCGGTCTGCCAGCGCATGGGAAGCGGCAAGCCCGTCACGGATCGCGGCGAGATCGCGCGGGCCGCCCCGGCCAAGAGAGAGGCGCGACAGCGCACGCGCAATATCGGGTGCCGAGCGCAGCGCAGAGCGAATGTCGCTCCGCATATCGCGGGCGGCATGGAGCCACTCGACGGCATCAAGCCTGCGATTGATGGCGGCGGAATCGGTGAGGGGAGCGGCGAGGCGGCGGCCCAGTTCGCGCGCGCCGGGGCCGGTGACGGTCCGGTCGATGGTCGCAAGCAGTGAGCCGGTGGCCTCCCCCTGAAGCGTTCTCACCAGTTCGAGATTTGCACGGGTCGCCGCATCAATCGCCATTGTGTCACTGGCGGCAACGCGGCGCGGGGCGGAGAGGGCGGGCATCCGGCCCACCTGTGTCAGCTCCACATAGTCGAGCAATGCGCCCATTGCGCCCAGTTCCGCCCGGGCGAAACTGCCAAAGCCCTCCAGCGCGGAGACGGCGAAATGGCTCTTGAGCCGCCGCTCGGCATTGCCCGAATCAAAGCGGATCGCGGGCAGGCGGGTGATGGTTGCCCCGCATTGGGCAAGAATTTCGTCTTCCGCGAATCCTTCGGGGGCGAGAAGTTCGCCGGGTGCGAGTCTTGCGAGTTCTGCGGCCAGATTTCCCGGCGCAAGGGAGGTCACGGCGAATTCGCCGGTCGAGACATCCGCCCAGGCAAGGCCCAGCGCCTCCTCGGCCCCGACCCGCGCCAGCGCCGCCAGATAATTATGCGAGCGGGCATCGAGCAGGCTTTCTTCGGTCAGCGTGCCCGGCGTGACGAGCCGCTGCACGGCGCGGGCGACGACGGATTTCGAGCCGCGCTTCTTTGCTTCCGCGGGGTCTTCCATCTGCTCGCAGACGGCGACCTTGAAGCCCTTGCGGATCAGGCGCTCCAGATAGACATCATGGGAATGAACCGGCACGCCGCACATGGGAATATCCTCGCCCATGTGGCGACCGCGCTTTGTGAGCGCAATGTCGAGGGCTTCGGCGGCGGCGACCGCATCATCGAAGAAAAGCTCGTAGAAATCGCCCATCCGGTAGAAAAGCAGCGCCTCCGGCCACTCTGCCTTGATCTCCAGATACTGCGCCATCATAGGCGTAGCAGCCGCCGCAGGCGCGGCGTCGGGCCTGTTTGCAGAGGTGGAAATGGGGGCGCTGTCAGACATATCGGCTTTCATGGCGGGCGCAGAGTAGCAGAACCCGCCCTCGCGAAAAGGCGGGAGAGAGGGGCAAATCACCTCTCAAAGCCGCCCAAAGGGGGTCAGACACCTAAAATAAACGGACTTCCCTTGTTATTGCGCGGAGGCCAGCCTAAAAAGCGGGCTCCGGGACCGGGCCCTGTGCTCAGGCCCGCCGCCGATCACGCCGGATCAGAGAGACATGAGCAAAAAGCGCCGCCAGTTTACGGATGAGGAAGCGCTCCTCTTCCACTCCCAGGGCAAGCCCGGAAAGCTTGAAATCAACCCCACCAAGCCGATGGCGACACAGCGCGACCTGTCGCTCGCCTACAGCCCCGGCGTTGCGGTGCCCGTGCGCGCCATCGCGGAAAACCCGGATGCCGCCTATGACTATACGAGCAAGGGAAATCTCGTTGCCGTGATCTCGAACGGCACGGCGATCCTTGGCCTTGGCGATCTGGGGGCGCTTGCCTCCAAACCCGTGATGGAAGGCAAGGCCGTTCTCTTCAAGCGCTTTGCGGATGTCGACTCGATCGATCTCGAAATTGATACGAAGGATGTGGATGCCTTCATCAATGCCGTGCGCTATCTCGGCCCTTCCTTCGGCGGCATCAATCTCGAAGATATTTCCGCGCCCGACTGTTTCGTGATCGAAAGCCGGTTGCGCGAATTGATGGACATTCCCGTCTTCCATGATGACCAGCATGGTACCGCGATCATCACGGCTGCGGGGCTGATCAATGCGCTTTATCTGACGAAGCGCAACATCAGGGACATCAAGGTCGTGGTGAACGGCGCGGGTTCGGCGGGCATCGCCTGTCTCGAACTCGTCAAGGCCATGGGCCTGCCGCATGAGAACGCGATCCTCTGCGACACCAAGGGCGTCATCTATAAGGGCCGCACCGAGGGCATGAACCAGTGGAAGTCGGCCCATGCCGCGCCCACCGATGCGCGCACGCTCGAAGAAGCGATGGTTGGTGCAGACGTGTTCCTCGGCCTTTCCGCCAAGGGCGCGATCGACCAGAAGATGGTCGCCTCCATGGCGCCGCAGCCCATCATCTTCGCGATGGCCAATCCCGATCCCGAGATCACGCCGGAAGAAGTGGCGCTGGTGCGCGATGACGCGATCATCGCGACGGGCCGGAGCGACTATCCGAACCAGGTGAACAACGTTCTCGGCTTTCCCTACATTTTCCGCGGCGCGCTTGATGTGCGTGCAAGCGCGATCAATGAGGAAATGAAGATCGCCTGTGCCGAGGCGCTGGCGCAGCTTGCGCGCGAAGATGTGCCGGATGAAGTGGCCGCTGCCTATCAGGGCGAGCGTCCGCGTTTCGGTCCGCAATACATCATCCCCGTGCCTTTCGATCCGCGTCTCATCCGCGAAATTCCGCCTGCCGTTGCAAAGGCAGCGATGGATACGGGCGTTGCCCGCTCGCCCATCGTGGATATGGAAGCCTACAAGAACCGGCTCCAGGCGCGCCTCAATCCGACGGCGGGCACGCTGCAGGTCATCATGGACAAGGTGCGGCGCGATCCGAAGCGCGTCGTCTTTGCCGAAGGCGAGGAAGAGCGCGTCATTCGCGCAGCACTCGCCTTCCGCGATGCGGGTCTTGGTCATCCGATCCTTGTTGGCCGCGAAGAGCAGATCCGCGAAACGTTGCAGCAGATCGGCCTTGATGCGAGTGTCGGCCTCGACATTCGCAATGCGCGTCTCTCGGAGAAGATCCCGGAATACACGGACTTCCTTTACGAGAAGCAGCAGCGCAACGGCTATCTCTATCGCGACTGCCACCGCCTGCTGAGCAATGACCGCAATGTCTTTTCGGCCGTGATGGTAGAACTCGGCGATGCGGATGCGATGGTGACGGGCGTGACCCGCACCTATTCCGTCGCGCTTGAAGAAGTGCGCCGCGTGATCGATGTGGTGGATGACAAGCGCCCCATCGGCGTGACGCTCATCATTGCGGGCGGGCGCACCGTGCTTGTTGCCGACACCAACGTGCATGAGATGCCGACTTCGGAAGAGCTTGCCGACATCGCGGTGCAGGCGGCGGAAGTCGCGCGCCGTCTCGGCTATGAACCGCGCGTCGCGCTGCTTGCCAATTCAAGCTTCGGCACGCATCAGCATGAGCGCCCCTCGACGGTGCGCGAAGCGGTGCGCATTCTCGACAAGCGCAATGTCGATTTCGAGTATGATGGAGAGATGGCAGCCGATGTCGCGCTCAACCATGAGACGATGGCGCTCTACCCCTTCTGCCGCCTCAGCGACACGGCGAATGTGCTTGTGATGCCTGCGATCCACGCCGCTTCGATTTCGACGAAGCTGCTGCGTGTGATGGGTGGTGCCACGCAGATCGGCCCGCTTCTCGTCGGCCTCAAGAAGCCGGTGCAGATCGTGCCGATGACGGCGACCGTCTCCGACCTCGTGAACATGGCAGCGCTGGCGGCGTATAATCTCTACAGATAAGACCGCCCTTATCTCGCATCAAATCGCATCATGGCCCGGCTTGTCCGGGCCATTTGCGTTTTACGAGGATGGAAAGCGGGGAGTGTGCCTCCCGTGCCCTCACGCCTTCTTGTTCGGCGTTCCGTATTTCGCGCCGAATTTTGTGAGATAGCGGTCGGAGATTTGTGCGACGGGGAAGAGGATCAGCACGTCCGTCGTGTTGAACTGGCGGTCGATCACCGCGCCCTCGCCGATATAGCAGCCTGCCCGGAGATAGCCCTTGATCATCGGCGGAAGCGCGCGCAGCGCCTCGCGCTGGTCGAGCGCATCTTTGGCGATGATGTTCATTTCGACATAGAGATCGGGAAGCGCGCGCACCTTCCAGTCATCCGGTGCTGCGTGATGGTGATGCAGGAAGGAAAGCGCGGGCGCGAGCTTTTGCGGGTCCGTGCCTTCAAAGCTCGCACAGCCGAACATCACATCAAGATCATGCGCGGTCACATAATGCATGATGCCGTGCCAGAGCAGTTCCACAGTCGGGCGGTTGCGATAGGGCTTCAGCACGCAGGAGCGGCCAAGCTCCAGGAAATTGAGGTCCGAGTGGCGCGCGAGAAGCGGGCCGATCTCATATTCGCTGGCCGTATAGAAGCCGCCATTGCGCTCGGCCACTTCCTGCCGCAGCAGACGGTAGCAGCCCACAACCGCTTCCAGCGGCAGATTGCCCTCCGCATCCTCACCGTCAGGCGCGAGATCATGGTCGAGCACGAGAAGGTGATCGCAGATCGCATCGAAGCGGTCGGCATCGAGCTTTGTGCGGCGCGTCTCCTCATCCGGGATCGCCGACATTTCTTCATAGAAGACGCGGTAACGCAGCGCCTGCGCCGCCTCGATCTCGCGAGCGGAACGCGCAAGGCGCACTTCGAGCGACCCCTTGCGCCCATAGCTCACCGGCCGCGCCGCCTCCATGGCGAGCGCGGCAGCACTCCGATCCGTCTCTTTCGAAGTCATCACGCCTGAACCCGAACCCTGATCTGAACCACCACAGGCATGCCGGTCACCCGGCTGCGGCGCATGAAGCGTCTTGCCATCCCCCCGGCCACCCTCTGCCTGCCCCGGCAATGAGATTCCCCATGGCCATTGCCCATCCTTTCATCAACGCCGCCATATGCCAAGACGGGCCTGCAGCGGGCGGCTGCCCTGAACCGCCCGGACAGATTTTGACGCCGGAAAGATGTCGTTGGTAACCCACTGAATTGCAAGGTCAAATCGCGGGCGCCGGGTCAGTTGCCCCCTGAGCCTGCGGTTTTGGCGCGGGTTTCGGCTGGAAGACCATCACCACCACGATCAGCACCAGAGCCGGCACCCCCATCAGCGCCGTTGTGATGAAGAAGGGAATATAGCCTGCCGTCTGCGCGGTGAGGTGCGGCGCCATCTCGATCAGCGGCTGAGTGAGTGCGGCGGAGGCAGAAAAACCGTCCACCATCACGCCAGACTGGCCACCGAGCAGCTTGCCCGGAAGCGCGAAGGCCGAGCTGAACAGCGCGTATTGCGTTGCCGCGAAATCGTGGTTCACGAGGCTCGACATATAGGCGATGAGGCAGGTGCCCGCGAAACCGCCGGAGAAGTTCTCGATCGAAATGGTGATCGCGAGCGCCGTCGGGTCGGCACCGCGAAAGACCAGCCAGACAAAAATGAGATTGGTGCCGGTCGCCGCAATGGCTCCGAGAAGGAGCGAGCGGAGCACGCCGAGCCTTGCCGCCACGATGCCGCCCACCAGCGCGCCCGCAATCGTCATCCAGATGCCATAGAGCTTCACGATGGTAGCGATGGTCGAAAGTTCGAAACCGAGATCGATATAGAGCGGGTTCGCCATGACGCCCATCACGAAATCAGGCACGCGGTAAAGCCCGATCAGCGCGAGAAGCAGGAGCGACCACCAGCCATAGCGCCGGAAGAAATCGAGAAAGGGCGCAACGATGGCGCGGTAAAGGAAAGTGAGCACGCGCTGCGCCTTGCCTTCGATCCGGTGGCGCCGCGCAAATCCTTCCAGCGCTTCCTCGCCCATAGCAGGCGCATGGGCTTCTGCCACGCGCGGCGCAAGAAGCGAGGCGACGATGCCTGCGCCCATCAGCACGGCCATGGCGAGATAGGCTGCCGTCCATGACACGCCTTCGGCGATATAGAGCGCGCCTGCTCCGGAGGCGATGAGCGCAATGCGATAGCCAAGCTGATATGTCGCGGCGAGCGCACCCTGCTTTTCATCGGGCGCTGCCTCGATGCGCCAGGCGTCAATGGCGATGTCCTGCGTCGCGGATGAAAAGGCGAGGATGAGGGCGAAAATGACCACGGGCATTAGCGCCGTGGCGGGGTCTGACAAGGCAAGGCCCGTCAGCGCGGCGGCAGCGACAAGCTGCGCCAGCACCATCCAGGCACGGCGGCGGCCCAGAAGCCGGTCGAGCAGCGGCAGGCGGATATGGTCGAGCACCGGCGCCCAGAGAAACTTGATCGTGTAGGCAAGGCCCACATAGCTCATCAGGCCGATGTCGGTACGGCTGATGCCCGCTTCGCGCAGCCACGCGGAAAGGGTTGAAAAGACGAGCAGGAAAGGAAGGCCCGACGCAAAGCCGAGCAGCAGCATGATGATGGTGCGGTATTCGGTATAGACCGCAAGGCTCGACACCCAGCCGCGGGCGCGTGTCATGGCCGACATGGGCAGATCTCCCCTCGGTTCTGCCGGGCCGCAAGGGCCGGATCACGCCACTTTACGCATGATTCGCCTTTTCGCCAGCAGGCGCGCCATAGGTTGAGCGGCGGCAGGCCCAGCGGGCCAGTGCATCGGCGAGGTCTTCGGCTGCCACGGGCTTCGAAAGATAGTCATCCATGCCCGCATCAAGGCAGGCCTGCCTGTCATCCGCCATGGCATTGGCGGTGAGCGCGATGATCGGCAGTTGCGCATGGGGCGTTGCAAGTTCGCGAATGCGCGCCGTTGCCGTGAAGCCGTCCATGCCGGGCATGTGCAGATCCATCAGCACGAGATCAATCTCGCCTTGCGTGTCCTCTTCAAGGGCGGCGACGGCTTCCGCCCCGTTTCGCGCGAGGCGAACTTCATGGCCCGCATGTTCGAGAAGCGTGCGCGTGAGAAGGGCGTTGATCTCATTATCCTCGGCGACGAGCACCGTGAGCGACGAAAGCGCCGGAGGCGTTGCTGCGGGCATGGGAGGGGCCTCCACCGTTTCATAGGCATCGTCATAATCGCGTGTGTCGGGCGCTGCGACTTGCGGCATCCAGCTTCGCACGCGCAGCGCCGTCATCCGCGCGACAAGCGAGGCGGCGCGCACCGGGCGCACGAGATATCCGTCAAAGGGGGCTTCCTCGCCCTGTGTCAGCTCATCAAGCCGGGCACGGTCCTGCGGGCGCAGAAGCAGCATGGTGCCGATGCCGGGCGCGAGCGAGCGGGCGAATTGCGCAAGCTCAACCGCCTCCCCTTCCCCATCCAGCGGGCATATGAAAACATCGCTGGGAGATGCCAGAAGCGCTTCCTGCAACGCCTCGCGCGTTGCGACATGGCGCGCTTCCGCTCCCGCCGCTTCTGCCGCGCGGACAAGCGCGCGACCAACCAGCGGGTGATCGCTCAGCACGATGGCGCTAAGGCCTGCAAGCGTGGCAGGTGCCGGCGCATCGCTTTCGCCCGGTACCCGGGCAAGCGGCAGATGGATACGGAAAAGCGAGCCCTTGCCCACCGCACTTTCAACTTCAATGCGGCCACCCATCGCGGTGACGAGGCGCTTCGTGATGGCAAGACCAAGCCCCGTGCCTTCATAGCGGCGCGCATGGGACTGATCGGCCTGCGCAAACTCGTCAAAGATATGCTCGCAGTCCGTTTCATCCATGCCGATGCCGGTATCTTCGACTTCGAGCACAACGGAAACACGGTTCCTGTCCTGCGCCTCCAGATCACGGAAGAGGCGCAGCGCGACACCGCCCTCCATGGTGAACTTGATCGCATTGCCCGCAAGGTTCAGCAGGATCTGCCGGATGCGCACTTCATCGCCGATAATGTTGCGCGGCACGGTGGGCGCGATCTCGGTGACGATCTCGAGATGCTTTTCGAAAGCGCGGGGCGCGAGAAGTTCGGCCACACCTTCAAGCACGGAGCGCGGATCAAACGGCGCTTCATCCAGCGTGACCTTGCCTGCCTCGATCTTCGAATAATCGAGAATGTCATTGATGATGTTGAGCAGCGCCTCGCCTGACGAGCGTACGGCTTCTGCATAGGAGCGTTGGGCCGGATCAAGCCGCGTGCCGAGCAGCAGCTTTGCCATGCCGATCACACCGTTCATCGGTGTACGGATTTCATGACTCATCGTTGCAAGAAAGAGCGACTTGGCGCGGCTTGCATCATTTGCCTGTTGCAGCGCTTCGGCGAGACGTTCTTCCGCTTCCTTGCGATCCGTGACATCGCGGCCGACGGCCTGAATCTCGATCAGCCTGTTTTCTTCATCGCGGATCGCAAACTCTTCCCATGCAATCCAGCGCGGGCCGCGAGAGGTGATCACGCGTTCGTCGCGGCGAATACGATGCGGCGGGACAGCAAGCCCGGCAAAGCTCGACAGAAGGGGCGCGCGCTCGCCTTCCGGGTATTCCGGCACGAAGGGGCGGCCGATCACTTCCTTACGGGTGCGCCCGAATGTGTCGCAGAACACATCATTCACATAGGTGAGCCGCCCTTCGAGATCCTTGCGCAGGATGAGGTCGCCCTGCGCACGGACAAGATCGCGGTAGCGTTCCTCGCGCTCGGCCAGTTCCCATTTTTCATCGCGGAGTGTTTCGATGCGCGCTTCGAGATCGGCGATGCGGGAGAGATACCGCTTCGCGCGCGCAGAAGCCCGGCGCCACGCCTCAAGGCCGAGGAAGAGAACGGCGGCAAGGCAGAGCAGCACAAGCGGCGTCTGATTGAGATCGACAAAGGACATACGGATACCGCGGCTGCCGATCCAGTGCGGACCGGGCGTCTGAAAGCCTGCGGATTGTGGGGCGATCGTGGTTGATAAAAGGTTAGGGGCGGACCCGAACGAATAAAGTGCAGGTAATCAGGCCACCACGCCGAGCCTGCCTGCCACCGTCTCGCGATAGGCGAGGGCTTCGGCAACATGGAGGCGGCGCACGGCTTCCGTGCCTTCAAGGTCTGCGAGCGTGCGCGCGACGCGCAGGACGCGGTGATAGCCGCGCGCGGTGAGGCCCATGCGCTCGGCGGCTTCGGCAAGCAGGCGGCGGCCTGCCTCATCCGGCGAGGCGATGCGGTCCAGCAATTCGCCTTCGACATGGGCGTTCAGGAGAAGTGCCTCTTGCTGGCCAAGCTCTGCAAAGCGCGCCTGCTGGATCGCGCGGGCTGCCGCAACCCGTCTGGCAATCTCCGCGGAGCCTTCGGCGGGCGGCGGCAAGGCAAGATCGGCATGGGCAACCGGCGGCACTTCGATGTGAATATCGAAGCGGTCCAGCAGCGGGCCGGAGAGCTTCGCCTGATAATCCATCACGCAGCGCGGCACGCGCGGGCAGGCGCGGGCGGCATCGCCCGCATGGCCGCAGCGGCAGGGGTTCATCGCCGCAACAAGCTGGAAACGCGCCGGGAAGGTTACATGCGCATTGGCGCGCGCCACCACCGCCTCCCCCGTCTCGAGCGGCTGGCGCAGGCTGTCCAGCACCTGCCGGGGAAATTCCGGCAGTTCATCAAGAAAGAGCACACCGCGATGGGCAAGCGACACTTCGCCCGGCCGCACGCGCAGGCCCCCGCCGATCAGCGCAGGCATGGAGGCGGAGTGATGCGGCGCACGATAGGGGCGGCGGCGCGAAACGCCTTGCGCATGAAGCTCGCCTGCAAGCGAGGCCACCATGGATGTCTCAAGCATTTCGCGCGGCGTGAGCGGCGGCAGGATGCCGGGAAGGCGGGCGGCGAGCATCGACTTGCCGGAGCCGGGCGGGCCAACCATCAGCATGTTATGACCGCCAGCGGCTGCAACTTCGAGAGCGCGTTTTGCGGTTTCCTGCCCCTTGATGTCGCGGAGATCCGGCAGTTGCCCCGCCTCCACCGCTTTCAGCGGCGCAGGCTCTGAAATGATCTGCGTGCCGCGAAAATGGTTCACCAGAGCAATGATCGAGCGCGGCGCGAGAACGCCGCCCGGATTGTCCTCGCCCATGCCTGCCCAGGCCGCTTCCGGCCCGCATTCCAGCGGACAGATAAGCCCCTTGCCCTTCGCATTGGCGGCAATGGCCGCAGGCAGCGCACCCGCGACAGGCGCGATGGTGCCATCGAGCGACAATTCGCCGATCGCCACATAGCGGTCGATCTCCTGCGGGGGGAGAACCCCCATCGCGACCAGAAGGCCGAGCGCGATGGGCAGGTCGTAATGGCTGCCTTCCTTCGGCAAATCTGCCGGGGCGAGATTGACGGTGATGCGCTTTGGCGGAAGGCCAAGGCCGATCGCCTGCAAGGCGGCGCGCACCCGCTCCCGGCTTTCGGCGACTGCCTTGTCGCCAAGCCCGACAATCGCGAAGCCGACGACCCCGCCTGCCATGTGAACCTGAACATCCACAGGCCGCGCCTCAACGCCCTGAAACGCCACCGTCTCGACATGCGCAACCATGGTTCCCCCGCCCGACTATTACGGAAACTATCCAGGGAACGCGGTTTTCCGTCAAGAACAATATGAGAACAACAGGCAGATCACGCCCCGCGCCCCCGGGGGAACGCACCTTGCGGGCATTCGTTGATCTACCCGGCTGGGCTACTGACGAGGGAGACCGATATGAGCCGGAACAAACTGAGCCTGATCCTTGTGCCCGCCCTTGCGCTTGGGACGCTGACGCTTGCCGCTTGTGGCAGCGACTCCGAAACGGTGACGAAGCGCACCGTGATCGAGGAGCAGCCGACCACCGTGCGCACCGAAACGACCACAACGACGGTGGAAGAGGATTGACCTGCGGAGGCCGGGTGCGCGGTGCCTAGCGCCGCGCCTCGATCGCATCCCAGACAAGGCCCGCAAGATTGGCGCCGTCGAAACGGTCAATCTCCTGAATGCCGGTTGGCGAGGTCACATTGATTTCGGTGAGATAGTCGCCGATCACATCAATGCCGACAAAGATCAGCCCGCGTGCTTTCAGTTCCGGGCCGATGATCTCGCAAATCTCGCGCTCTCGCGGTGTGAGCGACCATTTCTCGGCGCGGCCGCCGACATGCATGTTCGAGCGCGCTTCGCCTTCCGCCGGCACGCGGTTGATCGCCCCCACCGGCACGCCATCCACGAGAATGATGCGCTTGTCGCCCTGCCGCACCTCGGGCAGATATTTCTGCACGATGACCGGCTCGCGGTTCATCTGTCCGAACATTTCGAGAAGCGAGTTCAGATTTTCATCGCCCTCGCGGATGCGGAACACGCCCGCGCCGCCATTGCCGAAAAGCGGCTTCACGATGATGTCGGAAAACTCGTTGCGGAAGGCGCGGATTTCATTCGGATCGCGGCTGATGAGCGTTGGCGGCAGAAGCCCCGCAAAGCGCACGGCGAAAAGTTTTTCCGGCGCGTTGCGTACTTCGGCAGGATCGTTCACCACCAGCGTTTTCGGATGTACCGTCTCCAAAATATGCGTCGCGGTGATGTAGCTCATGTCGAAGGGCGGATCCTGACGCATGAGCACCACATCCACCTCATCGAGATGAACCTTCTCCTTCGCGCCGAGCGTGGCGTGATTGCCGGCCTCGCGGCGCAGCGTGAGCGGGCACATTTGCGCATAGGCGCGGCCATCCCGCATGGATAGGTCGAGAGGCTCGTAATAGAAAAGCTTGTGGCCGCGCGCCTGTGCCTCCAGCCCGAGGGCGAAGGTCGAATCCGCATTGATATTGATGCTGTGGATCGGGTCCATCTGAATGGCGACGGAAAGGCTCATGGTCTTTTCTTCTCTTGCTGGCGCGGGGCCGCTTTTCGGGAAGGCCTTGCTGGCCTGATTTCAGGGAAAGATGGGCGGAGGCGACGCGGTTTGCGAGCGAAAAATCACAAAAGCTGAAAAAGCCCGTTCAGTTGAGCCGTGTCTTGAGGCGGCGCAGCGCCTCTTCCGCCATGCCCGCGATGCGCATTTCGCCAAGGCCGGTTGCAAGGTCGATGCAGGTTGCAAAGGCATCTGCCGCCGCGCCCATATGGCCTGCATGAACCTCGAGCCGTCCAAGCTCAAAGCGCAGTCCTGCCCGGCCCGGCGCAAACCAGATCATGCGCGTCACCACATCGCGCGCCCGCGCGAAATCGCCCGCGCGGATGGCACGGCTCAGAATATTGTTTTCAAGGCGCAGCAGAATGTCCCGCGTGCCCACGGCCTCGCAGTTCTCAGGCGTGAGGCGCGCATCCGGCCCTTCAACGCCACGCAGCATGGCAAGCAAATCTGCCGAGGTGAGCGTCTGCCCGCCATTGAAGGGATCAAGCACCACGGCTTCATCCGGCCCGCGCAGGCGCAGGACGAAATGACCGGGGAAGTTGAGCCCTGTCATTTCAAGGCCGAGCTTCGATGCGACATGGAGATAGAGAATGCCAAGCGTGACGGGCAGTCCCTTTCGGCGGTCAATCACATGGGCGAGATTTGCGTTGCGCGGATCATCATAGGTTTCTGCATCACCCAGATAGCGAAACCGCCCTGCCATCACGCCGGAGAGAACACCCGCCGCCACCTGGCAGGGTGCGGCTCTCGATGTGCCAAGGGCGGCGGCTGCCGCTTCCACAAGTTCGTTCAGATGAGCGCGGTAGAGATCACGCGAGAGATCGGGCCTGTCGCACGCAGAGAGCGCCAATGCGAGCTGGGCGATGTCGAGTTCCGCATCGGACATCTCGCCCGCCGCGCGAAGCTCGTTTTCAATGTCTCTCATCTCTCTCCCCATGCGCTCATCTTCGCGCGGAAAATACCGCCGCCGCAAGCACCGATGTGAGACAGAAGCAAGACGCGATGTGAAAGGCGATCACCCGTTGCGGCGCTTGATCTCCACATAGGAGACGACATTGCGCACGCCCGATATGTCGCGCGCATGTGCAATGACGCGGTCAAGCTCCGCCTTGTCGAGCGCCGTTCCCATCAGATAGACAACGCCGTTCACTGTTTCGATGGAATAGTTGAGGCTGCTTACATTGCTGTCGGCGGTAAGCCGCGCGCGCAACTTGGTGGTGATCGACGCATCGCTGACAGATTGCGTAAAGCCTGTTCTCTCGCCGGCCTTCAACTCGTTGATGACTTCCTTCACACCGCCGATCGTCCAGACGATGCGTGTGACCGTGATGCGATCTTCAGGCTTTGGCACGGTGCCGGAGAGAAGCACGCGGCCATTTCGCACCTGCGTTGCGACACCCGCATAGAGTTTTGAATCTTCGGCGAGAAGCTTGCGATTTATTTCGAAAGCGATCTGATTGTCATCGACGGCCTGTTCAAGACCGCGGTCCTGCGCCGCCCCCACAGCCGCCGCCCCGCCCGCGCCAATGGCAAGCGGCACACAGCCGCCGAGCAGCACAGCCGAACCCAGAACCAGCGCGATAATCTTCTTCATCGTCTCGATATCCCTATTGCAGAACCGCGCCAGAAAATGAGCGACGGGATGCGGCAGCATTATGGCCGCCAGGCATCTGCCATGTGACGAGGCAAGCTTCGCGGCGCAACAAGCACCATGTCAAAGCGCAGATCAAGATCGGAAAGGGCAGGATTCCGGCCAAGAAAATGCGCCGCTGCGCGCTGAAGCCGCTCACGCTGACGCGGTGTCAGCGCTTCCACCGCCGCCCCGCCCGCGCCGCGCGCCTTCACCTCGACAAGGGCAAGCACGCGGCCGCGCCGCACCACCAGATCGATCTCGCCTGCGGGCGTTTTCAGGCGGCGGGCAAGAATATGATAGCCCTTGAGCCACAACAGGAGAGCGGCAAGCCCTTCCGCGCGAAGGCCGAGACGATAGGCCGCCCGGCCTCTCTGCGCATCCCCCCTCCGCGCCCTCATTCCCCGCCTCGCCTCTCTATCTTGCGCCGGAGAGTTCGAGCGCGCGTGCATAGATTTCGCGGCGCGGCAGACCGGTGATCGAGACGACTTCCGCCACCGCATCCTTGAGCGTGGTGCGCGCGAGCGCATTCTCGAGCATCGCGTCAACTTCATGGGCGCAGAGCGGCGCGCGTTTTTCGGGCGGGCCAACCACCACGACGATCTCCCCCTTCGGGCCACCTTCCTCTTGGTAATGGGCGGCAAGCTCGGAGAGGGAGCCGCGCCGCACTTCCTCGAACTTCTTGGTCAGTTCCCGCGCAACGGCTGCGGGGCGGTCGCCCAATGCGCCTGCCATATCGGCGAGCGAGGCGGCAAGCCGGTTCGCGCTTTCCAGAAAGACGAGCGTTGCGGGAATGGCGGCGAGTTCGGCAAATTCCTTGCGGCGCGCTTCCTGCTTTGCGGGCGCGAAACCGGCAAAGAAAAAGCGGTCTGTCGGCAGCGCCGCCAGTGTCAGCGCAGCAAGCACGGAGGAGGCACCCGGCAGCGTCGTCACATAATGGCCGGCAGCGACCGCTTCCTGCACGAGCTTGAGGCCCGGATCGGAGACAAGCGGCGTGCCCGCATCAGAGACCAGCACGATCACCTCGCCTGCTTCCAGCCGCTTCAAGATGCGCGGGCGCATTTCGGCGGCGTTATGGTCGTGATAGGGCGCGGTTTTTGCGGAAATATTGTGGATCGCAAGGAGCTTTGCCGTCACCCGCGTATCCTCGCAGAGAAGCAGGTCGCACTGCGCCATCAGATCAAGCGCACGGGCGGTTATATCGGCAGCATTGCCGATGGGCGTCGCGGTGACATAAAGGCCGGGCGCGGGCCGCGCCGAGGTGACGGTTTTTTCCATGAGCGGACCTTGGCTCCCGGCGGGCCGATTTGCAATCGGCTTCGCAAATCAGGGGCGGGTATCGACAGGGGCAAGCCATTGGTTTACTTGGCGGGGAGCCGCGATTAGGCTCCGCAAAAGGCGCTCGCGCCTCTTCGATTGCGTCTCGACCAAGCAGGATAAACTCCGGTGACAAAGCCCGCCCTCGCTGCCCGCCTCGGTTCCTTCACGGCTTTGAGGACCGCTGCCCTTGCCGGTCTGGTGCTTCTCGCCGCCGCCTGCTCACCGACAACGACACGCACTCCCCCCGTCGCACCGCCGCCGCAGGTGACACCGCCCCCCAAGATAGAAGTGACGCCGCCGCCGGCCCCGCAGACCTATCAGCGTGACCCTTCACGCTTCCTCACACCCGCCTTCATGCAGGGGCAGGAGCCGGTGCGTGTGGCGCTGCTGCTGCCCTTCAATTCGCCGCGCGAAAATGTGCGCACCCTCGCCAATGCGCTCTACAACACGGCACAGCTCGCCCTTTTCGAGTTTGATGCGCCGAATGTGCTGCTGATCGCAAAGCCCACCGGCGGCACGGCCGCGGGCGCGCGGCAGGCGGCGAAGGAAGTTCTCGATGCCGGTGCCGAAATCGTGCTCGGGCCGCTTTTCGCAGAAGAAGTGATGGCGGTTGCGCCGCTCGCGCGTGAGGCCAATGTGCCGGTCGTCGCCTTCTCTTCCGACAGTTCGGTGGGCGGCAATGGCGTGCATCTTCTGTCCTTCCCGCTGGACGAGGAAGTCGAGCGCATTGTCGATTATGCGACGCTGCAGGGCCTCACGCGCTTTGCAGCCCTTTATCCGCAGGGAAGCTATGGCGAGCGGGTGCGCGCAGCCTTTGAACGCGCTGTCTCGCAGCGCGCGGGCAGGATCGTCGCCTCGACGAGCTATCCTTCCGATCCGCAGGCCATGTATGACCCCGCCAAGCGCATTGCGGGTGCCTATGGCGGCGGCAATTACACGGCGCTGTTCCTCCCCGAAGGCGGACCGGGCGTGAAGGCCATCGCGCCGCTTCTGCCCTATTACGATGTCGATCCGCGCGAGGTGAAGTTTCTCGGCACGGGCGCATGGGATGATGTGTCGCTGACACGCGAGCCGCCGCTTCATGCGGGCTGGTATCCCGCGCCGCCGCCTGCGAGCTATCAGCAGTTTGTCGCGCGGTATCAGCGCGCCTATGGATCGACGCCGCCGCGCATTGCAAGCCTTGGCTATGATGCGGTGAGCCTTGCGATTGCGCTTTCGGGATTGCCTGCGGGCGAACGTTACACCACGCAGACGCTCACCAATGAAGACGGCTTTGCCGGTGTGGACGGGATTTTCCGCTTCAACCCGGATGGCAGCACGGATCGCGGGCTTGCCGTTCTGGAAATCCGTCCGACAGGCGCGGTCGTGATCGACCCGGCACCGGAAAGCTTTACACCGCGTCTCTTCTGACCGCCCGCTTTATTCAGGCAAGAAGCCGCACCAGCAGCGCATCAAGGACGAGGCGTCCCTGCCGCGTTGTGCGGATTATGTCGCTTTCCTGCGTGAGAAGTCCGTCTTCCACCAACGCATTGATCCGCGCAGGAGAAAGCGCTGCGCCCGAAATCCTTGCATGGCGGGAAAGCGACACGCCTTCTGAAAGGCGGAGGCCCATCATCATCATTTCGTCGCCCTGCTCGCCCGGCATGATTTCCTCAAGGTCGGCAATGCCGTTGCCATCCGCTTCCACCGCCTCAAGCCATGCGCCGGGCAGGCGATGCGTTGCGGTGGCGAGGCGCTTTCCGTCCACGCTTACCCGGCCATGCGCGCCGGGGCCGACGCCCGCATAGTCGCCATAGCGCCAATAGACGAGATTGTGACGGGACGCCGCCCCTTCCTTCGCATAGTTCGATACTTCGTAGGCGGATAATCCGGCTTCCGCGCAAATTTCGCCGGTGAGCTGGTAAAGCTCTGCCGCCACCTCATCATCGGGCAGGGCGAAGGCACCCTTCTCATAGAGCCGCGCAAAGGCGGTGCCTGCTTCAATGGTAAGCTGATAGAGCGAGAGGTGATCTGCCGCATGGGCAAGAGCCGCGCGCAATTCGCGCTCCCATGTCTCGCGCGTCTGACCGGGTCTTGCATAGATGAGATCGAAGGAAAGGCGCGGGAAAGTTTCACGCGCGAGCGCAATAGCGGCAAGCGCTTCCTTCGCCGTATGAAGACGGCCGAGAAATTTCAGTTCCGCATCATCGAGCGATTGCACGCCGAGCGAGAGACGGTTCACGCCTGCTGCGCGATAGCCGCGAAAGCGCTCTGCCTCAACGCTGGTCGGATTGGCTTCGAGCGTGATCTCCGCCCCCTCCTCCATCGACCAGAGGGAAGCGATTTCCCGAAGCACCGTATCGACCGTTTGCGGCAGCATCAGCGACGGCGTGCCTCCGCCGAAAAAGACCGAGCGCACGCGGCGCGGGCCGGTGAGGGCGCGCATATGGCGCAGTTCGCGCGTGAGCGCGCGGCCCCAGCGCGCCTGATCCACATTCGCCGTGACATGCGAATTGAAATCGCAATAGGGGCATTTCGACTGGCAGAAGGGCCAGTGGACATAGACAGCGAAGCCGCCTTCCGTTTCCGGCGGCGCAATCGGTGAGGCGGCGCTATTTGCCGAAACAGGCATCGACAAGCTGCCGGAACGCATCGGCGCGATGCGACATGCGGTGTTTCGCCTGCGCCTCCATCTCGCCGAAGGTGAGTTCATGGCCATCGGGAATGAAGATCGGATCATAGCCGAAGCCGTTTTCGCCACGCGGCGGCCAGGTCAGTTCACCATCGACACGGCCTTCGAAATATTCGATGTGTCCATCCGGCCAGGCGAGGGCGAGGCCGCAGACGAAATAGGCGCTGGTGTCGCTCAGACCCGCCTCGATCATGCCGCGCCGCAGCTTCTCGAGAGCGAAATCAAAATCCCGGGTCGGGCCGGCCCAGCGCGCGGAATGGACGCCCGGCGCCCCGTTGAGCGCGTTGACGCAAAGGCCGGAATCATCGGCAAGGGCCGGAAGGCCCGATGCCTGCGCCGCCGCAAGCGCCTTCAACTCCGCATTGGCGCGGAACGTGTCGCCCGTCTCTTCCGGCTCGGCAAGATCAAGGTCGCCCGCCGATACGACTTCCAGCCTGAAAGGCGCAAGCAGATGCGCAATCTCGCGCACCTTGCCCGGATTATGGCTGGCGACAACGAGTTTTCCTTCCTCAAGACGGCGCGTCATTTCGCGATGGCCTCCTTTTGCAGGCGAACGAGATCGGCAACACTCGCCTTGGCGAGACCGAGCAGGGTAAGGAATTGCTCCTCCGAGAAAGGATCGCCTTCCGCCGTGCCCTGAATTTCGCAGATGCCGCCCTTGCCGGTGATGACGAAATTCGCATCCGTGTCGGCGGCGGAATCTTCTGCATAATCAAGGTCGGTCACGGCGACCCCCTTGTAGATGCCGCAGGAAATCGCCGCGACATGATCCTTGAGGACGGGCGCGGAAATCATCGAGCGGGCACGCATCCATTCAATGCAGAGGTGGAGCGCGATCCACGCCCCCGTGATCGAGGCCGTGCGCGTGCCGCCATCTGCCTGAAGCACGTCGCAATCGATGCTGATCTGCCGCTCGCCAAGCGCGCGCAGGTCAACCACGCTGCGCAGCGACCGGCCGATCAGGCGCTGGATTTCCTGTGTGCGGCCCGACTGCTTGCCGGCAGAGGCCTCGCGGCGCATGCGCTCATGGGTGGAGCGCGGCAGCATGCCATATTCGGCCGTCACCCAGCCCTGCCCGCCGCCCTTCAGCCACGGCGGCACGCGGTCTTCAAGGCTTGCCGTGCAGAGGACATGGGTATCACCAAACCGCACGAGGCAGGAGCCTTCGGCATGTTTCGCCACGCCAAGCTCGAAGCTGACGGCGCGCATTTCATTCGGCTGGCGGCCGGAAGGACGCATATCGGGTTCCAGTACTGTCTGATCAATGTTACCAGCGGGCCTTGTTACATGGGCGGGGCCGCGGCGTAAAGGTGGGGGACGCAAGGGCACGGCGCTTGACTCGGCTCCCTTTTGTTCCCATCTGGCCAGTCGGGCAGGCTCTCGGCTATTCTGCCCCATGTGGCGTTTCCAGTTGCTGGAAACCGCGCTAAATTATTGGTCTGTTTCAGTAACTTGCAGGCTTACCGGAGGTAAATGCGGCAATGATCGGCGTTATGGATCTCAATGAGCGTTCGCGCGAGATCCTGCGCCGCGTGGTCGAGACCTATCTCGAAACCGGCGAGCCGGTTGGCTCGCGCGTTCTCTCGCGGCAGCTTCCCCTTGGCCTTTCCGCTGCCTCGATCCGTAATGTCATGTCGGATCTCGAGGCGCTGGGCCTTATTTTCTCGCCCCATACCAGCGCCGGGCGTATGCCGACAGAGGCGGGACTCCGCCTTTTTGTCGATGGCCTGCTCGAAATCGGCGATATCTCTGATGAAGAGCGCCATTCGATCGAGCGACAGGTGGCCGGCTCCCATAAAAGCGTGGATGATGTGCTGGACGAGGCCACGAAGCTTCTTTCCGGCCTCAGCCATGCGGCAGGTTTCGTTGTGGCGCCTACCTATGATGCGGCGCTGAAACACATCGAATTCGTGCCCATCGACGCAAACCGCGCCCTTGTCGTGATCGTGACGGAGGGCAGCGCGGTCGAAAACCGGGTGATCGATATTCCCAAAGGGCTCACCCCTTCCGCACTTGCCGAAGCGACGAATTATGTAAATGCGCAGTTGCGCGGCCGGACGCTGGAAGAGGCGAAAGCCCATATTGCGCGCGAACTCGAAACGCAGAAAGCCGAACTCAACGAGTTGACCGCCAAGGTGATCGAGGCAGGGCTTGCCACCTGGTCCGGCTCGAACTCAAGCTCGGACCCGCTCGCCAAATCGCTCATCGTGCGCGGCCGGGCGCGGCTTCTCGAAGATGTTCACGCGATGGAGGATCTCGAGCGCATCCGCCTTCTTTTCGATGATCTGGAGAACAAGCGCGATCTCGTCCAGCTTCTCGGTCTTGCAGAAGAAGCCGATGGTGTCCGCATCTTTATCGGGTCGGAAAACAAGCTTTTCTCGCTCTCCGGCTCATCGCTGATCGTGAGCCCCTATACGGATGCACAGCAGCGCGTGGTGGGTGTGCTCGGCGTGATCGGCCCGACCCGCCTCAACTATGCGCGCGTGATCCCCATGGTGGATTACACGGCAAAGCTGGTGGGCAGGCTCATCAACTAGTTTCAGCAACATGCCCGAATGGGCGCGCGCCCTGCCCGGTTGACATATCGGGCTGCGGCGCGCACATGGACCCTGCCGACAGAATGATCGATGACGCGGCAGGCGCGCGAAGAGAACCGGAAAGGCAAAATGACCGACGAGAACAAGACACCTGAAACCGAAACACCGGAAAACGGTGCCGAGGCGACGCCGGAAAACGCGGAATCGACAGCCCGGACGCTGAACGAGGAACCCGCCGCACAGGGCGAGGCCGCAGAAGCGCCTGCGGTGGATGTCGCCGCGCTTCAGGCCGAAAATGCCGATCTGCGCGACCGGCTGCTTCGCGCTGCCGCCGAGATAGAAAATACCCGCAAGCGCGCCGAGCGCGACAAGCAGGATGCATCGCGCTATGCGACGGCGAGCTTTGCGCGGGACATGCTCGAAGTGGCCGACAATCTTCGTCGCGCGCTGGCCGCTCTCAAGGAAGAAGAGCGGGAAGCGGCGAGCGAAAGCCTGAAAGGCATGGTCGAGGGTGTCGAAGTGACGGAGCGCCAGCTTCTCACCATTTTCGAGCGCCACGGCATCCGCGAAATTTCGCCTAAGCCCGGCGACCGCTTCGACCCCAATCTGCATGAAGCCATGTTCGAAGTGCCGGGTACGGAACATCCGGCGGGCAGCGTCGTGCATGTCATTCAGGCCGGCTACACCATCGCCGATCGCCTGCTTCGCGCCGCCCGCGTGGGCGTCGCCAAGGATGATGGCGGCACCCAGAGCGGTGGCAAGGTCGATACGACGGTTTAAGCTCTCTCCGTCATTGCGAGGGGCGCAGGGACGAAACTCCCCTGCCCTTCAGGTCTGGATATTCACCAGCACCACGCCTGTCTTTTCGACATACTCATCCCAGAGCGTGAGCATTTCGGCGAGGCGCGCGGGCAAAGCGGCGGCGAGGTCTTCCGTTTCGCCGGGATCTTTTGCGACATCATAGAGCTGCCATTCGCCCGTGCC
>ENA-UOVV01000909-UOVV01000909.1-compost-metagenome-genome-assembly--contig:-NODE-909-length-27780-cov-14.011794_pt1 | contig 27780 bp, 27 predicted proteins | sample MGYA00238155_ERZ761577 | MGnify/ENA primary metagenome ERZ761577 (study PRJEB28898, sample SAMN06268775) | compost metagenome | isolation source: Emeryville, CA | place: USA:Emeryville, CA | collected... | reverse complement strand
CGGGCGAGACCGGGCTCGCGGGCGAGACCGGGGAGACAGGCGAGGCCGAGCTGCGCGGCGACGGAGGCGTCACGGGGCTCGCCGAGCTCACCGGGGTCGGCGCGGAGTAGGTCTTCTTGGGGGTCGCCGACTTCGACGGCGTGGGCGAGGTCTCCGCGGAGTCGGGGGACTGCACCGAGACGGGGGTCTGCGCGGTGACCGTCGTCGTCGCGCTCGAGCTCTGGGTCGCCGTCGGCGAGACGCTCGGGGACGGGGAGGCCGAGGGCGAGCCGGGCGCTGCGGGGTCGAGCTGCACCGAGCTCCACTCGGCGGCGGAGCCCGCGTCGCGAGCGAAAGGCCCCACGCCCACCGCGGCGCTGCCGCCGATGCCGATGACGCCGAGCGAGCCCACCACGAGCCAGGTCGTGCGCGTCGATTCCTTCATTGCCGTTCCTCGTCCCTCGGTCTCTCGGAGCTGTCCTCGACCTACCTCAGTCGTCCAGGGTGAGAGCCCGAGGAGAGGCAGATGAGAGTTCTCTCATGGTCGAGGCGGGAGCGAGCTAGTCCTCGGGGGACTCCTCGAAGGGCCCCTGCTTCGCGAGCGCGAGGTTGTAGGCGGTCTGCTCGGCGAGGCGCGGCTCCCCCACGATCTCCCAGAGCTGGCGCAGAGCGGCGTCCCCGATCCAGGCCTCGGCGCGTGCGAGCCGGGAGCGCGCCTCCTCCTTGGTGCGCGCCCCCGCGACGAGCGAGAGCACGACGCCTGCGGTGCGCACGCGCAGCGCGACGGGGTCGACCGTCTTCTCGAAGGCCGAGAGCCAGCGGCCCACGACCTCGGGCACGTGCGGGTACACGCTCGGCGCGAGGGCCGGGAGCACGTCGAGGTGGCCGAGCAGGCACGCGAGGTCGTCCACGCGCGAGCCGGGGCCTGCGGTGTCGACGTCGAGCAGACCCACGACCTCGCCCCCCTGGACGAAGAGCTGGGCCTCGTAGAAGTCGCCGTGCGTGGGGACCTCAGGTCCCATGCGAGCGATCTCGCTGCCCGTCTGCACGCGCGCGACGACGGCAGCGATGCGGTGGGCCTCCTCCGGCAGGGCCGCCTGCGCGGCCTGGCCGTGGTGCGCGATGCGGTCCGACCACGCGGGCCGGCGCTTGAGCTCGAGAAGGGTCTTCGGGAGCCGGTCGAGCAGCTCGACGAGGCGCAGGGGGTCGAGGTCCGCCGCACCGTCGGCCGCGAGCGCCGAGGCGAGCGGGGTGCCCTGGAGCTCGTTGAGGACCACGAGGCCGTCGGGGTGGGACAGCAGCACGCGCGGGGTGGGCAGCCCCGCCTCGGCGAGCAAGGCGTGACGCGAGGAGATGGGCCCGACCTGGTCGGGGCGCAGCACCTTGAGGTACCAGGTGGTCCCGCCCGAGCGGGCACGCAGCACGGCGCGGCGCGTGGGCCGGTACGCGAGGAGCTCGACGTCGACGCCCTGGGGCGAGACCTCGAGGCCGCCCTCGGCGAGGAAGCGCGTGACCTGCGCGGGGTCGCACGCGAGCTCGAGCGCGGGCAGCTCGGGGTCGAAGGGGTGGCGCCACGCGAAGACCGTGGTGCGGCCGTCGTCGAGCACGACGGCACGCCCCGCCTCGACCGCCTCGTGCGAGAGCCGCGCCGTGCTCAGCAAGAGGTAGTCCGCTCGCGAGACCCCGCGCGCCTCGTAGGTCACCGTGTAGCCCACCGTGACCCCCGCGCCCGGGCGGTGGTGCAGCTCGTGCACCTCCCAGCTCTCGAGTCGCGCCCCGTCCTTCGCGAGGGCCGCGCGCAGCAGCTCTCGCGCCTGGGGGCCCGTGAGCAGGGCGAGGGCCGCGCGCTCCTGAGCCGCGACGGACTCGGGCGCACCTCCGCTCACCCGCGCGCTCGCGGGGACCTCCACGGGGTCCTCCTCGGGACGATTCACCAGGAAAGCGAATCATGTCCTGGCCGGGCGTGCGTGGTGTATCCGCTGAGAGAACGCCCGCCGGCTGGCAGACTCGCGGCGTGCGCGACCTCTCCCGGCTCCCCAAGGCGCACCTGCACCTGCACTTCACCGGCTCGATGCGCCCCTCGACGCTCGCCGAGCTCGCCGAGCGCCACGGCATCCGCCTGCCCGCTGCCCTGCGCGCGGACGCCGACGGCGCCCTCGACCCCGTGCGCGTCCCCGCGGACTCGCGCGGCTGGTTCCGCTTCCAGCGCCTCTACGACGCCGCGCGCCACTGCGTGCGCTCGGAGGAGGACATGCGCCGCATCGTCGCCGAGGCGGCCGAGGACGACGCTTCCGAGGGAGCCGGTCGCCTCGAGATCCAGGTGGACCCCACCTCCTACGCGCCCTTCGTGGGCGGACTGACTCCGGCTCTCGAGATCGTGCTCGACGAGGCGCGCTCCGCGAGCGAGCGCACGGGCACCGAGGTGGCCGTCGTCGTCGCCGCCTCCCGCATGCGCCACCCGCTCGAGGCGCGCACCCTCGCTCGGCTCGCGGCGCGCTACGCGGGCGAGGGGCCGGGCGAGGTCGTGGGCTTCGGGCTCAGCAACGACGAGCGGCGCGGGGACACGGCCGAGTTCGCCGCGGCCTTCCGCATCGCGCGCCGCGCGGGCCTCGCGGGGGTGCCGCACGGCGGGGAGCTGCTCGGCCCCGAGTCCGTGCGCGAGGTCCTGAGCGCTCTCGAGCCGCGGCGCATCGGCCACGGGGTGCGCGCCGTCGAGGATCGCCGCGTGCTCCAGCAGCTCGCCGAGCGGGGCATCGGGCTCGAGGTGTGCCCGGCCTCCAACGTCTCCCTCGGCGTGTTCGCCGAGCCGGGCGAGGTGCCGCTGCGCACGCTCGTGGACAGCGGGGTGCACGTCGCGCTCGGCGCGGACGACCCGCTGCTCTTCGGCTCGAGGCTCGCGGCGCAGTACGAGTCGGCGCGCGAGGTGCACGGCTTCTCCGACGCCGAGCTCGCGGGGCTCGCGCGCTCGTCGATCGAGGCGAGCCTCGCCTCCCCCGCGACGAAGGCGCGCCTGCTCGCGGGCGTGGACGGGTGGCTCGCCGAGCCGCAGTGAGCCGAGTCCCCGCCTCCCCTCAGTACCCGGCGCGCCAGGGCGCCCGTGCACGCAGCGCTAGAGAGCGCCCGCAGGGATGACGACGGGCTCGGGCACGAGCTCTACCCCGAAGCGCTCGGCCACCGCCTCGCGGATCGTGCGCGCGAGGGCCACCAGGTCCGAGGCCTTCGCTCCCCCGCGGTTCGTGAGCGCGAGGGTGTGCTTGGTCGACAGCGCCGCCGGCCCGGGCATCCCGAAGCCCTTGGAGAAGCCTGCGTGCTCGATGAGCCAGGCCGCGCTCACCTTGGTGAGCCCGGGCCCGGCGGACCAGCGCGGCGCCTCGGCGGGGATGCTCGCGAGCGCCTCGGCGTCGAGGATCGGATTCGTGAAGAAGGAGCCCGCGCTCCAGGTGTCGTGGTCCTCGGGGTCGAGCACCATGCCCTTGCCCGCGCGCAGCTCGAGCACCGCGGCGCGCACCTCGGCGAGGGGCACGCGTGCACCGATCTCGACGCCCAGGCGCTGCGCGAGCTCGCCGTAGGCGATGGGCGCGGACAGGTCGCCCCAGCGCAGCTGGAAGCTCACGTCGAGCACGACGTAGCGCGGGGTGGGGTGCCAGGCGGGGGCGTCCGCCGTCGGCCGCATGGACCGCTTGAGCACGCTCGAGCGGTAGCCGAAACCGAGGTCGGCGAGGGCCAGGGTGCGCACGCGCGAGCGCGCCCGGTCCCACACGCGCACCTGCGCGATCGACTGAGAGACCTCCTGACCGTAGGCGCCCACGTTCTGCACGGGGGTCGCGCCGGTGCTGCCGGGGATGCCCGAGAGCGCCTCGAGTCCCACCCAGCGGTTGGCGATCGCGTGCTGGACCACCTCGTCCCACACCGTGCCGGCAGCGACCGTGAGGGTCGTTCCTGCGCAGGCCGAGACGTCGGGGGTGTCGAGGCTCGAGCGCCCGTCCCGGAGCACGAGACCCTCGAAGCCCTCGTCGCCCACGAGCAGGTTCGAGCCGCCACCGATCACGAGGAGCGGCTCGCCCGCGGCGTCGGCCTCCTGGATCGCGGCGAGGAGCTCCGCCTCGCTCGAGGCCTCCACGAAGCGAGCTGCGGGCCCTCCGACCCGGAGCGTGGTGAGGTCGGCGAGGCGGGTGCTCATGCCTCCAGGCTATCCGCCGCCTGCTCGGGAGCCGACGCGGCGAGGGGACGCGCGACCGCTGCGACGAGCAGGGAGACGACGGCGGGCACGATGATCGCGAGCAGAGCGGTGCGGTAGCCCACCTTGTCGGCGAGGAAGCCGAGCACGGGCGGGCCCACGAGGAAGGCCGAGTAGCCGATCGTCGCGACCACGGGCACGCGCGTCGCGGCGTGCAGTGGGTCGTCCGCCGCCGCGGAGATGCCCACGGGGAAGCCGACGGCCGCGCCGAGTCCCCAGAGGATCGCGCCGATCGCCGCGAAGAGGATGCTCGAGGGGATCGCGAAGAGAGCGAGCCCGAGGATCGCGAGGCCCGCCGAGACGCGCAGCACGACGACGCGCCCGAAGCGGTCCAGGAGCGCGCCCCCGGCGAAGCGACCCAGGGTCATCGCCGCGACGAAGACGCCGAAGAACACGGCGCCGACGGCGTTGTCGACCTCGAAGCCGTCGACGACGGCGAGCGCCATCCAGTCGTTCGCCGAACCCTCGGTGATCGCCGCGGCGAGCACCACGAGCCCCAGCAGGAGCGTGCGCGGCTCGGTCCACGCGCGGGCGGCCCGACCCACGCGACCCCTGCGGGCCGCGCGCGCCTCGGTCTCGTCTGCGGCCACGTCCCCGGTGCCCTCGGCGGGCAGGAAGCCGCGCGTCGCGAGCAGCACCGTGACGAGCGAGGGCACGAGCACGATGAGCAGGTGCACGAGCAGCGGCAGCTGGGCCCACGCGGCGAGCGCTCCCGTGCCGGCTCCCGCGACGGTGCCGAGGGAGAAGCCCGCGTGCAGCTTGGGCATGATCGTCGCCCCGCGGTGGCGCTCGACGACGGTCCCCTCGAGGTTCATCGCCGAGTCCCACACGCTCGTGCCCACGCAGAACACGAAGAAGCTCAGGGCGACGAGCACGGGGAGCCCCGCGGCCACCATCGCCCCCGCGAGGAGCAGCCCCACGACGTTGACGACGGCGAAGGCGCGCACCGTGGTCGCGGCACCGAGCCGCTGGACCACGAGGCCCGAGAGCGGCAGCGCGACGAGCGAGCCGACCGAGCCCACGAGCAGCAGCAGACCCATCTGCTGGGGCGTGAGGCCGAGGCCGTCGCGCACCGTGGGCACGCGCGCCGCGAAGTTGGCGAAGTGGAAGCCGTTGAGGGCAAAGATGACGAAGACGGCCCGCTGCGCACTCAGCACGCGGGACATCGGGTAGGTCGAGAGCTTGCTCACGGTCTTCCTAGCGCGGGTCGGTCTCGAGCGAGGGCTCGAGCTCGGAGGGGACGGACAGGGCCTCGGCGTCGACGGAGGCCTCGGTGACGATCTCGGGCACCTCGGTGGTCTGAGAGATCTCGGGGGTGACGGTAGCGGGGAGCTCGCCGTCGGCGGGCTTCTCCTTGCGAGCCTGGTAGGCGAGGAGGACCGAGAGCACCAGGCCACCCGCGATGATCACGAGGGCCTGACGGATGCCCCAGGCCTCGCCGAGCCGCCCGATCGCAGGCGGGGCGCACAGGCGAGCCACCGAGGCGAAGGCCGTGACCACCGAGACGCGGGCCGCGGCGCGCACGGGGTCGTCCGAGGCGGCGGCGAGGGTCACGGGGTAGGCGAGCGCGGCGCCCAGCCCCCAGAGGGAGACACCGACGACGGCGAGCGAGAAGCTCGGCGCGAGCACGAAGAGCAGGAGGCCCGTGAAGGCGGCCGTGCCCGAGGCGCGCAGCACCCACACCCGGCCGAAGCGGTCGAGCAGTCGCGTGCCCACGAGGCGCACCACGGTCATCGAGGCCGTGAAGACCGTCAGGACCGTCGCGCCCACGGCCTCGGGGGACCGGAAGCCGTCGACGACGGCGAGCGGGATCCACTGGTTCGCCGAGCCCTCGGAGAGCGCCGCGGCGAAGACGACGACGCCGAGCAGGAGGGTGCGCTTCTCGCCCCAGACCCGCAGCGAGGCTCGCGCGGCCCCGCCACGGCGCTCGTGCACGGGCCGGGAACGGTCGAGCCGGGTGTCCTCGACGAGCCCGCGCACGCACGCGAGCTGGACCACGGCGGCGAGCAGGGCCACCGAGCCGAGCTGGGCCGCGACGGAGACCCCGAGCGCGCTCGCGGCGGCGCCGAAGCCTGCCCCGGCGACCGCGCCGATCGAGAACATCGCGTGGAACTGGGGCATGACGCTGCGCCCGAGCCGTCGCTCGACCCCTGCGGCCTCGACGTTGATCGTGACGTTGACGGGGGCGAAGGCCACGCCCTGGAGCATCACGCCGAGCACGAGGAGCGCGACGGAGCCGACGACGGTCGACAGGCCGATGAGTCCGTAGCCGAGGGCCTGCACGACGGCGGACACGCGCATCACGGCGGCCCCGCCGAAGCGCGCGTTGACGTAGCCCGCCGAGAGCGTCGAGGCGAGGGTGCCGAGGGACGCGACGAGGAGGACCGTGCCGAAGGTGCTCGGGGTCAGCTCGAGGGCGTCGCGCACCGAGGGGACCCGAGCGAGCCACCCCGAGAGCATGAAGCCGAGGAGCGTGAAGACGACGAGGAGCAGCACGCGAGCGCGCTGGGGCGAGGGCCCGGGCATGGCGGGGGGCACGGAGATCTACCTGAGGGGACGCGGAGGATGTCGAATCGATTTGATCCCACCGTACTAGTGTGGTTCCCGACAAGATCGTCGTCAACCGGATTTGCACGGATCACAAGGAAGGACGGTGCCTGTGGCCCGCCCCACCCTCGCTGACGTCGCTCGAGCTGCAGGCGTGTCGGTCTCGACCGCCTCGCTCGCCTTCTCCGGTGCCGGCCCGATCGCCGAGTCGACGCGCGAGCGCGTGCTCGAGGCGGCCAAGAAGCTCGAGTACGCGGGCCCCAACCCGCTCGGCCGGCAGCTGCGCTCGGGTCGCTCGGGGATCGTGGGCGTGCTCCTCGGGGGCGTGCTCGGCCGCTCCTTCCGCGAGCCCGTCGCCTTCCAGACCCTCGACGGTCTCGTCTCGACCCTCGCCGAGCTCGGTCTCGGCGTGCTCCTGCTCCCCGCGAGCAAGGACGACCTCGGCCCCGGCGAGCCCGGCGCGAGCACCTCGCTCACCGCGACCGCTGCGATGGACGTCGCCGTGCTGCTGTGGGGGGCGAACCCCGCCGACGGCGACATCCTCGCCCTCGAGCGCCGCGAGGTGCCCGTCATCAACGTCGAGGGCCCTCCGATCGGCGGCAACCCCACGGTCTCGATCAACGACCGCGACGGCTTCGCCCAGCTCGGGGCGCACCTGCGCGAGCTCGGCCACGAGCGCGTCGCCGCCGTGACCCTCCCCTTCGACCGCTCGCGCACCTCGGGCATCGCCGACGCCGATCGCCTCGCGAGCATCCGCCTCGAGATCGTGCGCCGTCGCCTCGAGGGCCTGCGCGAGGGCGGCATCGAGCCCTCCGTGGTCTACGAGGCCGCGTACTCCCAGGTCGAGCAGGGCGTCGAGGCGGGCAAGCTCCTGCTCTCGGGCCCCGAGCGCCCCACCGCGATCGTCGCTCAGTCCGACGCCCTCGCGGCCGGCGTCGTCATCGCTGCGCGCGAGCTCGGTCTCGACGTCCCGGGGGACGTGTCCGTCACGGGCTTCGACGGGATCGACCTGCCGTGGCTCGGCGGGGACGTCCTCACGACGGTCGACCAGCCCCTCGGCGAGAAGGGCACCGCGATCGGCCGGATCGTCGAGGGCATCCTTGCGGGCACGCAGCCCGAGTCCGTCACGATCGACGTCGAGCTGCGCATCGGCACGACGACGGCGCCGCCGCGCTAGGAGCCGGGCGCGCTCAGGCGGGCAGGCGGACGAGGGCCTGGGCCTTCGCGAGCACGCGCTGCCCCTCGACCACCACGGTGAGGTCGACGCGGGCGGTGCCCTGCTCGGCGTCGATCGCGCCCACGGTCGCGGTGACCTCGACGCTCACCGAGCCCGGGTCCGGCACCGGCACGGGGCGCGCGAAGCGCGACTGGTAGTCGACGACAGCGCCCGGGTCGCCCGCCCACTCGGTCACGACCGAGACGGCTGCGCCCATGGTCCACATGCCGTGGGCGATCACGCCCGGCAGGCCGACCTCGAGGGCGAAGCGCTCGTTCCAGTGGATCGGGTTGAAGTCGCCGCTCGCCCCGGCGTAGCGCACGAGGCGCGCGCGGTCGACCTCGAGGGTGCGGGTCGCGAGGACCTCGCCCACGGAGAGCTGGCTCAGCGAGGGGCTCATGCGTCCTCCCCTCGCACGGCGAGGGTCGAGGTCACGCTCGCCACGGGGGCACCCTCGGCGTCGGCGATCTCGACGCGCGTGGTGACCATCGCCAGGGAGCCGCGCTCGACCACGCCGTCGACGTGCAGCGTCGGGGTGAGCACGTCGCCGGCGACGATGGGCCGGTGGTGCGTGAAGCGCTCCTCGGCGTGGACCACGCGCGAGAAGTCGATGCCCGCCTCGGGGTCCTGGACGTACACCGACTCGGCGCGCTGTGCGACCACGACCGCGAAGGTCGGGGGCGCGACGACGTCGGCGTAGCCGAGCGCGCGGGCCGCCTCGACGTCCGTGTGCGCGGGGTGGGTGCTCGCCGTCGCCTCCGCGAACTCGCGGATCTTCTCGGCCGAGACTCGGTAGACCTCACCGGGCGGGTAGACCCGCCCGGCGTAGCTGGTGTTGACCGCCATGGGCGCCGAGGTTACCGCAGCGCCCGCGGTCGGGGTCAGCGGGTCTCGCGGTGCGCGGTGTGCTTGCCGCAGCGCGGGCAGAACTTCGCCAGCTCGAGACGGTCGGGGTTGTTGCGACGGTTCTTCTTCGTGATGTAGTTGCGCTCCTTGCACTCCACGCACGCGAGAGTGATCTTGGGGCGGACATCCGCAGACTTGCTAGCCACGTTCCATCAACCTTTCGCGCCTGGCGGCGCCAATCGACCATTGTCCGTTCGCCGCCGGCTGGCGACGGACCTGCACTTCGGTAGCGGGGGCGGGACTCGAACCCGCGACACCACGATTATGAGCCGTGTGCTCTAACCACCTGAGCTACCCCGCCTTGTCAGGCACCGGGCCGCACCACGAGAGTGCGGCCCGCCGCCTGCTGCGAGCCCCGAAAGGGAATCGAACCCTTGACCTTCTCCTTACCATGGAGACGCTCTGCCGACTGAGCTATCGGGGCGGCCTGGACAGGGTACACGTCCGGAGGGCGCGCGCGAAAATCGGACGCCCTCCGGGGACGTGACCCTGCACCGAGCCTAGTTGTCCCGCGCTTCCTGCGCCGGCATGACCGTGGCACCCAGGACCATGCCGCCGTCGACGGCGAGCTCGGCTCCCGTGATGTCCAGCGCGTCGTCGCTCAGCAGGAAGGCGACCGCGGAGGCGATCTCCTCGGGCTCTCCCACGCGCGGGATCGCCTGCGAGGCCAGGTGCTCGTCCTCGATGCCCGCGGCCATCGGCGTGCGGATGGCGCCCGGGTGGACCGAGTTGACGCGGATGCCCTGGTGGCCGAGGTCGAGGGCCGCAGCCTTGGTCAGGCCGCGCACGCCCCACTTCGAGGCGCAGTACGCGCCGAGGTTGGGCATGCCCACGAGGCCAGCCGCCGAGGAGATGTTCACGATCGCGCCGCCGCCGGCCTCGATCATCTGCGGGACGATCGCCTTGATCCCGAGGAAGACGCCCGTGAGGTTGACGTCGAGCACCTTGCGGAAGTCCTCGGCCGTCGTCTGCCCGATAGGGACCTGCAGGACGATGCCCGCGTTGTTGACGAGAGCCGTGACGGGCCCGAAGGTCTCCTTGGCCATCTTCGCCACGGCCTCCCAGCCCGCCTCGTCGGTCACGTCGAGGTGCTGGTAGATCGTCGCCTCGCCGAGCTCGGCCGCGAGCGCCTCGCCCTCGGCGTCGAGCACGTCCGTGATGACGACCTTCGCGCCCTCGGCCACGAGCCGGCGGACCTCGGCGGCTCCCATGCCGCGCGCTCCACCGGTGACGAGGGCGACCCGTCCGTCCATGCGGTCGGCGGGGAACTTCGCTTGGAACCTGGTCATGCCACACCTCCATGTGCAGGCCACCAGGCGAGCGCCCACGGGGTGTGCGGACGCCGCCAGGGGCGTCTTTACCCTTGTGGCCCCACTGTGGCGGACGCCACACCGACGGCGCGCGGGCCGAAGGTCCCCGATCCCGGGGAAAGAGAAGCGGCCCCGCCCCCACAGGGGCGAGGCCGCGGCACGTGGCGGGTGAGGGATTCGAACCCCCGTAGGCATTGCCAGCTGATTTACAGTCAGCCCCCTTTGGCCACTCGGGTAACCCGCCGGGGATGTCGTGCGGATGGAAGGATAGCAACCGAACAGCCCTGCCCGCGAAACGGACATCTGCGCGGGCCCACCGAGCCCCCACCGAGGAGGAACTATGGCGAGCGACTCGTCCTTCGACGTCGTCAGCAAGGTCGACCGGCAGGAGATCGACAACGCCGTCAACCAGGCCGCGAAGGAGGTCGCCCAACGCTACGACTTCCGCAACGTGGGCGCCTCGATCACCTGGAACGGCGAGGTCATCACGATGGTCGCCAACTCCCCCGACCGCGTGCTCGCGATCCTCGACGTGCTGCAGACCAAGCTCGTCCGCCGCGACATCTCCCTCAAGGCCCTCGACACGGGCGACGGCGAGCCCAAGCTCTCCGGCAAGGAGTACCGCCTCGTCGCCTCGATCAAGGAGGGGCTGAGCCACGAGATCGCGAAGAAGATCGGCAAGATCATCCGCGACGAGGGCCCCAAGGGCGTCAAGACGCAGGTGACAGGTGACGAGATGCGCGTCTCGAGCAAGTCGCGCGACGACCTCCAGGCCGTCATCGCGCTGCTCAAGGGGGCCGACGTCGACGTGCCCCTGCAGTTCGTCAACTACCGCTGAGCCGCGCCGCCGGGCCGGTCAGTCCGCGAGGACACCGGCCCGGTGGGCGACGCGCTCGAGCTTGCGCTCGAGGAGCGCCAAGGCCTCGCCGTCGTGCCCGCGCAGGTGCTCGACGGCCGCGAGCGCGGTGAGCGCGACGTCGAGCAGCTCCTCGGTGACGTCCTCGAGCGAGTGCGTCACGCCCTTGCGCGGGTTCTGCCCGATCGCCCCGATGAAGGCCGCTATCACCTCGCCGTGCTCCTCGCCCACCTTGGCGATGCGCGACCAGGCCTGCGCCTCGGGGTCTCGGTGCGCGTTGGGGGCGTCGATCCAGCGGGAGAGGGCCACGAGCTGCTCGGCGGGCGTCATGCGCCCCATGCTGCCGCAGGGAGCCCGCGAGCGGCTCGCAGCTCGGTCAGGGCCTCAGTGGGGCGCGGGGCCGACCGAGCCGCGGCGCACGACGGGGCACGCGACGAGCACCTCTCCCACCGGCTCGGCGCCGTCGACCTCGGCGATGAGCGACTTCGCGGCCTCCTGGCCCATCACGCGGTGCGGGAGGGCCATCGTCGTCAGGCCCGGGGTCATCTCGGCCGAGACGACGTAGAGGTCGTCGAAGCCGATCACCGACAGGTCCTCGGGGATGCGCACCCCGCGCGTGTATTGAGGCTCGACCACCCGGAAGCTCGACCACCCGGAAGCTCGACCAGCCGGAAGCTCGGCCAGCCGGAGACTCGGTCAGCCGGTCAGGCGATGAAGCCGCGCCGCCCCGCCTGGGCCTCGAGCCGCGCGACGCGCTCGGCCATGGGCGGGTGCGTCGCGAAGAGTCGCGAGAGCCCGCCACCCCGGAAGGGGTTGGCGATCATGAGGTGCGAGACGTCCACGAGGTCGCGCTCGGGCGGGAGCGGGCGCAGTGCGGTGCCTGCCTCGAGCTTGCGCAGGGCCGAGGCGAGGGCGAGCGGGTCGCCCGTGAGCTCGGCTCCCGAGCGGTCCGCGTCGAACTCGCGGGTGCGTGAGATCGCGAGCTGCACGAGCATCGCCGCCATGGGGGCCAGCAGGGCCATCGCGAGCAGGCCGAGCGGGTTCGCGTTGCGCCGGTCTCCCCCGCCGCCGAAGAACATCAGGAACTGCGCGATCGAGGTGATGACCCCCGCCACGGCCGCCGCGACCGAGGAGGTGAGGATGTCGCGGTTGTAGACGTGCTGGAGCTCGTGGCCCAGCACCCCGCGCAGCTCGCGCTCGTCGAGCAGCTCGAGCAGGCCCGTGGTGCACGCGACCGCGGCGTTGCGCGGGTTGCGGCCCGTCGCGAAGGCGTTGGGGGCCGCCGTCGGCGAGACGAACAGGCGCGGCATGGGCTGGCGCGCCTGGGTCGAGAGCTCACGCACGATCCGGTACATCACGGGCTGCTCGAGCTCGGTGACCGGCCGCGCGTGCATCGCGCGGATCGCGATCTTGTCGGAGTTCCAGTACGAGACGAAGGTCGAGACGAGGCCGACGATCACGAAGACCACGAGCAGCCCGCGGCTGCCGTCCCCGACGAGGGCCCAGATCCCCAGGAGGATCGCCCACAGGGCACCGAAGAGCCCCGCCGTCTTGACCCCGTTCGCAAAGCTGCGACCCATGCTCGTCCGAGCCACCTTCCTGTCCTCGATCACTACGTGACACAACGACGACGAGGCGTTCGGCGTTCCCTTAACCTGGCCGCGAGCTACCCGCCGGTAGCCCTCTCCCCTGAACGAGGTGGCCTGGCCACCACCGAGGAGCAAGCATGCGCACTCTCTCCCGCATCTGTGTCCTGGCCGCTGCGAGCGCCCTGGCGCTCGCGGGCTGCGCGAGCTCGGGCTCGAGCGAGCCGACACCGGCTCCGAGCACGAGCGAGCCCAACGACGCCGCGACGTCCTCGCTCGTGCCGGTCGAGCCCGAGACCGCCGCGCTGCAGACCGTCACCGAGGGCAAGCTCACGATCGCGACCTCTGACCCGGCCTACGAGCCCTGGGTCGTCGACAACGACCCCACCAACGGCAAGGGCTACGAGTCTGCCGTCGCCTACGCCGTGGCCGCCGAGCTCGGCTTCGCCCCCGAGGACGTCGAGTGGGTCGCTGCGAGCTTCGACCAGATCATCGCCCCGGGCGTGAAGAACTTCGACCTGGCGATCAACCAGGTCTCGATCACCGAGGAACGCAAGGCCAACATCGCCTTCTCCTCCTCGTACTACGACGCGACCCAGGCGGTCGTGACGATCGAGGGCTCGGCCGCCGAGGGCGTGACCGACATCGCGGGCCTCAAGCCCCTCAAGATCGGCGCGATGGTCGGCACCACGAGCGCGGCCGTCGTCGAGGCCGTGGTCGAGCCGGAGAACGCGATCTCGCTGTTCAACGACAACGACCAGGCCAAGCAGGCCCTCGCCTCGGGCCTCGTGGACGTCGTCGTCTTCGACCTGCCGACGGCCCTCTACGTCACGGCGGTCGAGCTCGAGGGCGGCACCTTCATCGGCCAGCTGCCCGCGGGCGACAACCCTGACCAGTTCGGCCTCGTGCTCGACCTCGAGTCCCCGAACGTCGAGGCCGTCACGGCCGCCGTCGACGCCCTGCGCGAGAACGGCACCCTCGCGAGGCTCGAGGCCGAGTGGCTCACCGACACGGCGGGCGTCCCCGTCCTGCAGTGAGGACGGACGCGGCAGACTGATCCACCATGAGTGACATGCGCGAGCGGGCCGGGGGCTGGGAGCCCTCGGCCCGCCAGCGTGAGCGGGACGCGCTGCGCCGTCGCGCCGCGCGGCGGTCGACCGTCACGGCCCTGCTGAGCACCCTCGTGGTGACGACGCTCGTCGTGCTCGCCGTCGTCAACACGCCCGGGTGGCCGCGCGTGCGCAAGTCCTTCCTCGACCGGGACGTCGCCGTCGCGAGCTTCCCCAAGGTGCTCGAAGGCCTGTGGCTCAACGTGCGCGTGCTCGTGGTGGCCGCTGTCGCGATCTTCTTCTTCGCGCTCCTGCTCGCGATCTGCCGCACGCTGCGCGGGCCCGTGTTCTTCCCCCTGCGCGCGGCCGCGACGGCCTACGTGGACCTCTTCCGCGGGCTGCCGCTGCTGCTCGTGCTTCTCGTCGTGGGCTTCGGCGTGCCGGGCCTGCGCATCCCTGGGATGACCACCTCGCCCGTGCTGCTCGGCGGCCTCGCGATCGTGCTGACCTACTCCGCCTACGTCGCCGAGGTCTTCCGCGCGGGCATCGAGTCGGTGCACCCCTCGCAGGTCGCCGCGGCCCGCTCCCTCGGCCTGACGCGCACCGAGGCGATGCGCCACGTGGTGCTCCCCCAGGCCGTGCGCCGCGTCGTCCCGCCGCTGCTCAACGACCTCGTGGCCCTCTCGAAGGACTCGGGCCTCATCTCGGTGCTCGGCGCCTACGACGCGATCCGCGCCGCCCAGGTGGTCACCTCGCAGTACGCGAACTTCACGCCCTACATCGTCGCGGGCTTCTTGTTCATCCTGCTGACGATCCCGCTCACGCGCTTCACGGACGCCTTCGCGCGCCGCTCGGGCTGGCTCGGGGCGCAGGCCGGGGTTGCCGGAGGAGGTGCGCTGCGATGAGCGAGGAGGCGAGGACGAGCGGGGAGGCCGCGGCGAGCGAGGGGGGCCCTGTGCCCAGCGGCCCGACGTCGGGCGCGGGCGACGCGACTCCCCTGCTGCGCGTGCGCGGGGTGCGCAAGGCCTTCGGCGAGAACGTGGTGCTCGACGGGATCGACCTCGACGTGCGCCCGCACCAGGTCATCGCGCTCATCGGTGCCTCGGGCTCGGGCAAGTCCACCTTGCTGCGCACGATCAACCTCCTCGAGGAGGTCGACGACGGCGACATCTGGCTCGACGGCGAGGACATCTGCGACCCCCGCGTGGACGCCAACGCGGTGCGCGCGCGCATGGGGATGGTCTTCCAGTCCTACAACCTCTTCGGGCACCTGCGCGTGGTCGAGAACGTGGCCCTCGCCCAGCGCCTCGTGCACAAGGTCGCGCGCGAGGAGGCCGAGGCGCGCGCGCTCGCGGTGCTCGAGCGCGTGGGGCTCGCGCACAAGGCTCGCGCCTTCCCCGACGAGCTCTCGGGCGGCCAGCAGCAGCGCGTCGCGATCGCGCGGGCCATCGTCTCCTCGCCGCGCCTGCTCCTGCTCGACGAGGTCACCTCGGCCCTCGACCCCGAGCTCGTGGGCGAGGTGCTCGAGCTGCTCACCGAGCTGCGCGCCGAGGGGCGCACGATGCTCATCGCGACCCACGAGATGGCCTTCGCTCGCGAGGTTGCCGACGAGGTCTGCTTCCTGCACGAGGGCCGCATCCACGAGCAGGGCCCCGCCGCCCAGGTCCTCACCGACCCCCACCAACCTCGCACCCGCGAGTTCCTCCGCCGCATGCTCGCCCACTGACGCCCTCCCAGGCCTTCCATGCCCGCGAGGAAGTGAAAACTTCGCGAGGGAGTGACCCATGCTTCACTCCCTCGCGAGTTCCTCACTCCCTCGCGGGAGGGGTGGGGCCGGGGGGTGGGGTCAGGGCTTGCCTAGGGCGATCTGGGTGAGGTCCTCGCGGGGGACGACCTTGATGCGGGCGCGGCCCTCGGCCTCGCCGAGCTTCGTCTCGTGCTCGTTGACGCGCAGCCAGCCGTCCCACTCGACGACCTGCACGCCGCGGCCCTTGAGGAAGTCCACGACGGCCTGCTCGTCGCGCTCGGGGGCGCGCTCGAGCGAGTCGGCGTCGGACACGAGGTGGGCGATCGTCTCGGAGGCGTCGGACTTGGTGTGGCCGATGAGGCCCACGGGGCCACGCTTGATCCAGCCCGTGGTGTAGAGGCCCGGGATGTGCTCGCCGTCGACGTCGATGACGCGGCCCTCGACGTTGCGGATCACGCCGCCTCGCTCGTCGAAGGGCACGTCCACGAGCTCGGAGCCGAAGTAGCCCACCGCGCGGTAGACGGCCTGGACGGGCCAGTCGTGGAACTGCCCCGTGCCGGTGACGTTGCCGTCGCCCGTGAGGACGGTCCGCTCGGTGCGCAGGCCCACGACCTTGCCGTCCTCGCCGAGGATCTCGACGGGCTTGTGCAGGAAGTGCAGGTGGATGCGGCGCGAAGCGGTGAGCGAGGGCGAGCCCGCGTAGTTGTCGAGGGTCCAGTCCGTGAGGGTCTTGACGACCTGCTTGGTCTGGTTCGAGGAGGCGATCGCGGCCTCGGAGCCCTCGTCGAACTCGAAGTCCTCGGGGTAGACGACGATGTCCACGTCGCGCACGTGACCGAGCTCGCGCAGCTCGAGGGGCGAGAACTTCGCCTGGGCGGGACCGCGGCGGGCGAAGACGTGCACGTCGGTCACCTTGTTGCCCCGCAGCCCCTCGGCGACGTTCGCGGGGATGTCCGTGGACATGAGGTCCTCGGCGTGCTTCGCGAGGATGCGCGTGACGTCGAGGGCGACGTTGCCCGCGCCGAGCACGGCCACGTGCTGGGCCTCGAGCGGCCAGGTGCGCGGGACGTCCGGGTGACCGTCGTACCAGGACACGAAGTCGGCCGCGCCGAAGGAGCCCTCGAGGTCTGCGCCCGGGATGGTGAGCGCGACGTCGCGGATCGCGCCGGTCGCGAAGATCACGGCGTCGTAGAACTGGCGCAGGTCCTCGAGCTTGACGTCCACGCCGTAGTCGACGTTCGCGAGCAGGCGACCCTTGCCGGCCCCGAGGATCTTCTCGAGGGCCACGATGATCTGCTTGATGCGCGGGTGGTCCGGCGCGACGCCGTAGCGCACGAGCCCGAAGGGCACGGGCAAGCGCTCGAGGACGTCGATGCTCACGTCGAGCCCGGACTTGGTCAGGATGTCGGCGGCGTAGATGCCGGCGGGGCCGGCTCCGACGATGGCCACGCGCAGGGTGGAGTCAGCAGTCACACGGGAAATCTTACGTGGCCAGGTGAGGCAAACCTCAGCCGGGAAGGTCCTAGGTGACCGAATTCATGGTCTGGTATAGGGCGCGCCGGAGGTAGCGTGCGCTCGTGCGCACTTCTCCGGGCCTGGGCTACGCCTTCGCGGCCTTCGGCATGTGGGGCTTCTTCCCCCTGTTCTTCCCCCTCCTCGAGCCCGCGACGCCGCTCGAGATCGTCGCGCACCGCGTGCTCTGGTCGCTCGCGCTGTGCCTCGTGCTCGTGGCGCTCGGGCGCTCCTGGGGCGAGCTGAAAGAGGTCCTGCGCTCGCGACGCACCCTGGGCCTGCTCACCGTGGCCTCGCTGCTCCTCGCGGCGAACTGGCTCACCTTCGTCTTCGCGGTGCTCGCGGGGCACACCGTCGACGCCTCGCTCGGCTACTACATCAACCCGCTCATCACGGTGGCCCTCGCGGTGCTCGTGCTCGGCGAGAAGATGCGCCCCGCGCAGTGGGTCGCGCTGGGCTTCGGTGCGGCCGCCGTCGTCGTCATCTGGCTCGGCTACGGGGCTGTGCCCTGGGTCGCGCTCGTGCTCGCGGCGACCTTCGGGCTCTACGGGCTCGCAAAGAACCGCGCGGGCCGCACGGTGGGCGCGAGCACGGGCCTCGCTGTGGAGACGCTCGTGCTGCTGCCCCTCGCGGTGCCCTACCTCGCGTGGCTGCACGCGAGCGGGCAGGGCAGCTTCGGGGCGCACGGGCCGGGCCACGCGACCCTGCTGGCCTCGCTCGGCATCATGACGGCCCTGCCGCTGCTCGCCTTCGCCGCCGCGACGCGGCGCCTGCCGCTGAGCGTCGTGGGACTCATCCAGTACCTCACCCCCACGCTCCAGCTGCTCGTCGCGGTGCTCGTGTTCCACGAGGAGATGCCCGCGGCGCGCTGGTGGGGCTTCGCGCTCGTGTGGGTCGCCCTCACGGTGCTCGCGGTGGACGGCTGGCGCTCGGCGCACCGCGCGCAGCAGCTGCGCAAGCAGGCAGCGCCCGAGGCACCCGCACCCTGAGGCCCGAGCCCAAGGCCCTCTCGGCCGGAGCCGCTCATCTCCCGAAGGCCCGGGACCGCCGGGTCGACCTGGACCGAGCCCTCAGACTCCCGCGGTGACCAGCTCGGGCGAGCCCGCCGGGACGCCTCGGCGCTCGCGCTCGGGCCTCGCGTGGACGAGCACGTAGACCACCACGGACAGAGCCACGAGACCCGCGAGGACCATGTAGAGCACCCCGAGGTCGAGGCTCGCGAGCGCGAGGCCGAGCAGCACGGGCCCGAGGCCTACGCCGAGGTCGACCATGAAGAAGTGCGTCGAGATCGCGGTGCCCACGCGGTGCACGGGCACGAGGCCCACGGCCACCGACTGCAGGGCGGACATGAGCGTGCCGAAGCCCGCCCCGATGAAGCCGCCCGAGATCACCACGAGGAGGTCCGAGCGCGCCATGCCGAGCAGCACGAGGCCGAGGGCGAAGCTCGCCACGGCCGCATAGACGACGAGGTCCGGCCCTCGGACGTCCTGGATCCGTCCCGCGGCGAGGCGGCTCGCGAAGAGCACGACGGCGTAGACCACGAAGAACAGCGCCGCGCCGCTCTCGAGCCCGCGGTCGATCGCGAAGGAGTTGAGGAAGGTCAGCACGCCCGAGTAGGCGATCGAGAGCACGAGCATGAAGCTCGCGACGGGCAGCACCGCGGGGTGGAGCATGTCGCGCGGGTGGAAGCGGCGCAGCCGGGAGCGCTCCTCGGGCGAGGGCGCGAGGTCGGGCGTGCGCAGGAGGAGCGAGACTGCCATGCCGGCGACGGCCACGGCGCAGCACACGAGGAAGAGCGTCCGGTAGCCGGGCCCGTGCACGAGGAGCAGGGCGAGGAAGGGTCCGACGGCGGTCGCGAGGGTGCTCGACAGCGTGAAGTAGCCCGTCCCCTCGGCGCGGCGCGAGGCCGGGATGAGGGACTGGCCGAGGGCCATCGCGGCGGTGCTCGCGACGCCGAAGGCCACGCCGTGCACCGCGCGCACCCCGAGCAGCACGCCGAGCGAGGAGGCCGCGGCGTCGACCGGGAGGTAGGAGGCCGAGGCGAGGAGGAAGACGAGGAAGGAGATCGCGAGGCTCTTGCGGCGCCCGAGCAGGTCCACGAGGTTGCCCGCGAAGAGCCGGGCGAGCACGGCCCCGATCACGAAGACGCTCGAGGCGAGGCCCGCAGCCGTCTCCCCCGCGCCGAAGCGCTCGACGGCGTAGACCGCCATCGTCGTCGCGAGGACGTAGAAGACGAGGGCCAGGGCGAGGTTCGCGGCGAAGGCGAGGACGAGGTCCCGGCTCCAGATGCGCTCCTTGGCGGGAGGGGCGCTCGCAGGTTCGGCAGGCAGGGCAGAAGACATCTCAGGCGGTCCAGAGGGGGTTCGGCTGGCGCGGGGCCGGGCCCCGACGGCCCGCGGCGACTGCGTCGCGAACATCTCCTTCGACAATCCACGCCGCGCCGTCATTCCGTGACGCTCGCCACGTCGGTGCCGAGGGGGCGAGCAGTCAGGCGGCTCGGTGCACGAGCGAGTCCGCGAAGTGCTCGAGGGCCGACTTCACGGTCCCCTCGGGCAGCGGCGCGAGGATCTCGGCCGCCTCGCGGGCCCAGCGCTGGGCGAGCTCGCGCGTCTCGGCCACGACCTCGTGCTCGCGCAGGGCTGCGACCGCCTCGGCGAGCGCCTCGTCGGAGCTCAGGTCCCCGTCGAGCCGGGCGACGAGCTCGCGGTCCGCGGGGTCGGCGTGCGGGGCTGCGGCGCGGGCGCGCAGGAGCAGCACGGGCATCGTGGGCACCCGCTCGCGCAGGTCCGTGCCCGGCGTCTTGCCCGTGACGGCGGCGTCGGCGGACAGGTCGATCACGTCGTCGGCGAGCTGGAAGGCCACGCCCACCTTCTCACCGAACTCCGTGAGGATCCGTACCACCGAGGGAGAGCAGCCGGCGAACATCGCGCCGAAGCGCCCCGAGGTCGCCACGAGCGAGCCCGTCTTGTCCGCGAGCACCTGCAGGTAGTGCGCGACAGGGTCCTCCCCCTCGGCAGGACCGACCGTCTCGTGCAGCTGGCCGAGGCACAGCCGCTCGAAGGTCGAGGCCTGGATGCGCACCGCCTCGGGGCCGAGCCCCGCCACGGTGGTCGAGGCCCGCGCGAAGAGCAGGTCGCCCGTGAGGATCGCTACCGAGTTGCCCCAGACCTCGTGCGCCGCGGGGGCCCCGCGCCGCAGGGGCGCGGAGTCCATGACGTCGTCGTGGTAGAGGGTCGCGAGGTGGGTCAGCTCGCACACCACGGCGGCGTCGATGACCTCGGGACGGTTGCCGTCGCCCAGCTGGGCGGCGAGCAGCGTCAGGAGGGGGCGCAGCCGCTTCCCGCCCGCGTTCACGAGGTGGCGCGAGGCGGTGTCCGCGAGCTCGTCCGCGTAGGTGACGACGCCCCGGAGCCGCTCCTCGACCATCGCGAGTCGCGCGGTGAGGAGCTCGGCGAGCGCCGCGTCCGCGATGGGCAGGGCCCCGGTGTTCTGCGTCACGGGAGGAACTTCGCCGCCTCGCTGATGACCTCGAGCAGCCCGCCCGGCAGGATGCCGAGCAGCACCGTGAGGGCCGCCGTGACGACGAGCACCACCGAGGTGAAGCCCTGCGAGCGGACCACCGTGACGCCCTCGGTGCCGTCCGACTCGGGCTCGGGCGTGAAGTACATGAGCACGATGAGCCGGACGTAGAAGAAGGCGGAGGCGGCCGAGACGAGCACGCCGACGACGACGAGCCACACGGCACCGCCGTCGACCGCCGCCGTGAACACGGCGAACTTGCCCGCGAAGCCCGAGGTGAGCGGGATGCCCGCGAAGGAGAGCAGGAACAGCGAGAGCGCCGCCGCGAGCCACGGGGCGCGCTTGCCGAGCCCCGCCCACTGCGACAGGTGCGTCGCCTCGCCGAGCACGACCGTGCCCTCCGCCGTCGTCCGCGTCTGGCGCACGAGCGTCACCACGGCGAAGGCGCCCACCGTCGCGATGCCGTAGACCACGAGGTAGAAGAGCGTCGCGGAGATGCCCTGGGCGTTGAAGGCGAGCACACCCACGAGCACGAAGCCCGCATGGGCGATCGAGGAGTAGGCGAGCATGCGCTTGACGTCCGTCTGGACGATCGCGAGCACCGTGCCGACCACCATCGTGAGGATCGCGACGGTCCACAGGGCCGGGCGCAGGTCCCACTCGAGGGCGGGCAGGAGCACGTAGACCACGCGCGCCATGGCGCCGAAGGCCGCGATCTTGGTGGTGGCCGCCATGAAGCCCGTGACGGGCGTCGGGGCGCCGACGTAGACGTCGGGGGTCCACGAGTGGAAGGGCACCGCGCCGACCTTGAAGAACAGGCCGACCAGCAGGAGCAGCGCGCCCACGAGCAGCAGGCTCTCGAGGCCCACGACGGAACCCGTCGCGGCCGCGATGTCCGAGAGGTGCACCGAGCCCGCGAAGCCGTAGAGCAGGGCCGCGCCGAAGAGGAAGAAGGCCGAGGCGTACGCGCCGAGGAGCATGTACTTGAGCGAGGCCTCCTGGCTCAGCAGGCGGCGACGGCGGGCGAGGCCCGTGAGGATGTACAGCGGCAGCGAGAGCACCTCGAGCGCCACGAAGAGGGTGAGCAGGTCACCCGCCGAGACGAACAGGAGCATGCCGCCCAGGCCGAAGAGCGCGAGCGGGTAGACCTCGGTCTGCTCGAGGCCCTGGCGGCGAGCGAGCTCCTCGTACTCCGAGCCGGGCACTGCCGAGGCCGTGGGCGCGAAGGCGTCCTGGCCCTGCGAGGTGCGGTCCGCGAAGACCGCGACGGCAAGGGCCGTGAGCACCACGAGGGTGATCTGCAGGACGAGGGCGGGCCCGTCGAGCACGAAGGAGCCGCCGAAGAGCGTGACCCCGCCCGAGGCGACGGTCTCGCCCCACTGGAGGCCGAGCGCGACGAGCGCCCCGACGACGCCGAGCGCCACGAGGACGAGCTGCACGGAGCGACGCACCTTGGCGGGCACGAAGGCCTCGACGAGCACGCCGAGGACGCCGAGCCCGAGGACGATCGCGAGGGGCGCGAGAGGGAGCCACTCGACGGAGGGAGCGGTGAAGCTCACGAGTCACCACCTTCCAGTCCGTCCGTACCGTCCGTCACGACCACTCCTGAGGCGAGGCTCGGGGGATCGTCGACACCCACCGACCGGATCGAGGCGTGCGCGGGGCCGTTGACGTAAGGCAGGGCTGCCGCGGGGTAGAAGCCGAGCACGAGCATCGCGGCGACGAGCGGGCCGGCGACCCACTTCTCGCGACCCGAGAGGTCCGGCATGGTCTCGAGCCCCTCGCGCGTGGGGCCCGTGAAGATCTTCTGGTAGGTCCACAGCACGTAGATCGCGGCGAGCACCACACCGAGCACGGCGACGACGGCCGCCGGGCCCGAGCGGGCGAAGGTGCCGACGAGCACGAGGAACTCCGAGACGAAGGTCGACAGGCCCGGCAGCGAGAGCGCCGAGAGACCGGCCACGAGGAACACGCCCGCGAGCACCGGCACGACCTTCTGCAGACCGCCGAAGTCCGCGATGGTCTGCGAGCCGCGCCGCGCGACGAGGAAGCCCGCGGTGAGGAAGAGCAGACCGGTCGAGAGGCCGTGGTTGACCATGTAGAAGCTCGCGCCCGCGACCGAGGTCGAGGTGAAGGCGAAGATGCCCATCACGATGAAGCCGAAGTGCGAGACCGAGGTGTACGCGATGAGGCGCATGAGGTCGGTCTGGCCGATCGCGAGCAGCGCGCCGTAGAGCACCGAGATCACCGCGAGCACGATGATCACCGGGGCCGCCCAGCGCGAGGCGTTCGGGAACAGCGGCAGGCAGAGCGTGAGCATCCCGAAGGTGCCGACCTTGTCGAGCACGCCCACGAGGAGCGTCGAGGTGCCGGCGGGCGCGTTCTGCGCGGCGTCGGGCAGCCAGGTGTGCACCGGGAACATCGGCGCCTTGATCGCGAAGGCGACGAAGAAGCCGAGGAAGAGCCAGCGCTCCGTGGTGGGGTCGAGCGCGAGGCCCGTGAGGTTCTCCGTGAGGAAGCCCTGCGCCCCGCGCGGGCCCTGCAGGTACAGGGCCACGACGGCGACGAGCATGAGCAGTCCACCGGCGAGGGAGTACAGCAGGAACTTCACGGCCGCGTAGCGACGCTGGGCCCCGCCGAACATCCCGATGAGGAAGTACACCGGGATGAGCATCGCCTCGAAGAGCAGGTAGAAGAAGAACACGTCGCGCGCCGCGAAGACCGCGACCATGAAGGCCGTCAGCACGAGCACGAGGGCCGCGTAGGTGCGCGAGCGGTTCACGTCGTCTGCCTGCTCCCGCCACGCGGCGAGGAGCACGAGGGGCACGAGGAAGACGCTCAGGGCGACCAGCAGGAGGCCGACGCCGTCCACGCCCACGGCGTAGGAGACGCCGAAGGCGGGGATCCACGCGTGGGTCTCGAGGAGCTGGTGGCTCCACGAGCTCGCGACGTCGAAGGCGGTGAACGCACCGACCAGGAGCCCGACCTCGATCAGCGAGAACGCGAGGGCCACCTCACGAGCTCGCTTGCGGGCGCCCGCGGGCAGCGCCCACACGACCGCGGCACCCACGAGGGGCGCCACGATCAGCGCGGTGAGCCAGGGGAATTCAGTCATCGAGCTGGTCCTTCCTCAGATCCTGGTCACCAGGACGACGACGAGCAGGACGACGACGCCGGCGAGCATCGTCGCCGCGTACGAGCGGACGTAGCCGGTCTGCAGCTTGCGGAGCCTCTCCGCGAGGCCGACCGTGCCGTGGGCGATGCCCGTGACGGCACCGTCGACCACCTGGCGGTCGCCGTAGACGAGCGAGCGGGTGAGGTACGCGCCGGGCTGCACGAGAGCGAGGTCGTTGACCTCGTCCTGGTACAGGTCGCGGCGCGCGGCCCGCGTGAGCAGCGAGCCCGCGGGAGCGACGACCGGCACGGTCGAGGCCGCGTACTGGCGCCACGCGAGGAACAGGCCGATCGCGACGAGCACGAGCGTCGCGGCCATGATCACCGGGACCGGGAGCACGGGCTCGTGGTGCTCGGCGTGGCCCGTGACGGGCTCGAGCCAGGTGGTGAAGGCCGAGTTGATGCTCAGCAGGCCACCGAGGGCCACCGAGCCCACGGCGAGGACGATCATCGGCCAGGTCATCAGCCGCGGGGACTCGTGCGGGTGCTGCTCGGCCCCCTCGGCCGCCGTCGTCCAGCGCTTCTCGCCGTGGAAGGTCATGAAGAACAGGCGCGACATGTAGAAGGCCGTGATGCCCGCACCGACGAGCACGACGGTGCCGAAGACCCAGGCGCGCCACTCGGCGCCCTCGACGGGCACGAAGGCCGCCTCGATGATCTTGTCCTTGGACCAGAAGCCCGAGAAGGGCGGGACGCCGAGGATCGCGAGCCAGCCGAGGCCGAAGGTGATCCAGGTGACCTTCATGTACCTCGCGAGGCCGCCGAAGCGCCGCATGTCGACCTGGTCGTTCATGCCGTGCATCACGGAGCCTGCACCGAGGAACATGCCGGCCTTGAAGAAGCCGTGCGTGAACAGGTGGAAGATCGCGAAGGCGTAGCCGATCGGGCCGAGGCCCGCGGCGAGCATCATGTAGCCGATCTGCGACATGGTCGAGGCGGCGAGCGCCTTCTTCATGTCGTCCTTCGCGCAACCGACGATCGCCCCGAAGAGCAGCGTGATCGCACCGACGACGACGACGGCCAGCTGCGCGTTGGGCGCGGCCTCGTAGATGGGCGCCGAGCGCACCACGAGGTAGACACCGGCGGTGACCATGGTCGCGGCGTGGATGAGCGCGGAGACCGGCGTCGGGCCCGCCATCGCGTCCCCGAGCCAGGACTGCAGCGGGAACTGCGCCGACTTGCCGCAGGCCGCGAGCAGGAGCGCGAGGCCCAGGATCGTGACCGTGCTCGAGTCGAGCGAGCCCACCGCGGCGAAGACCGAGGCGAAGTCGAGAGCGCCCACCGAGGCGAAGAGCGTCATCATCGCGAGGAGCAGGCCGAGGTCACCGACGCGGTTGGCCACGAAAGCCTTCTTCGCGGCGACCGCGTACTCCGTGCGGTAGTTCCAGAAGCCGATGAGCAGGTACGAGGCCAGACCCACGCCCTCCCAGCCCACGAAAAGCAGGAGGTAGGAGTTGCCGAGCACGAGCAGCAGCATCGCCGCGACGAAGAGGTTCAGGTAGGCGAAGAAGCGCCGGCGGTCCTTGTCGTGCTCCATGTACGCGACCGAGTACACGTGGATGAGCGTGCCCACGAAGGTCACGAGCATCACGAAGGTCAGCGAGAGCGGGTCGAGGCGCATCCCGGCGTTCAGCGAGAGCTGACCCACCGAGACCCAGTCGAACAGGTGCAGCTCGACGACGCGCTGCTCGGCGGGGACGCCCAGCAGCGAGACGAGGATGAGCGCGCCGATCACGAAGGAGGCCGCGGAGGCGGCGACGCCGAGCCAGTGGCCCCAGCGGTTCGAGCGCTTCCCGGCGAGCAGCAGGATCGCCGCCGAGACGAGCGGGATGGCCACGAGCAGCCACGCGGACTCCTGCCACACGCCGCTGGGAGCGACCGGGGCCACGAGGTCCGCGAAGGGCAGGCGCGCGGCGGTCAGGGTGTGCACACTCATCCCCTCAGTTCCTCAACAGGTTGACGTCGTCCACCGAGGCGGACCGGCGGGTGCGGAAGATCGACACGATGATCGCGAGGCCGATGACGACCTCGGCGGCCGCGACGACCATGACGAAGAACGCGAACACCTGGCCCTGCAGGTTCCCGTGGATCCGGGAGAACGTGACGAGCGCGAGGTTGGTGGCGTTGAGCATGAGCTCGACGCCCATGAACACGATGATGCCGTTGCGTCGCAGCAGGACGGTCGTGGCGCCGATCGTGAACAGGAGCGTGGCGAGCACGAGGTAGTTGGTGAGGCTCACTGCTCGCCACCCTCTTCCGTGGTCGGGACGTCCTCGGTGGTCTCGAGGTGCTGGTCCTCGGGGACGAGGTCCGCCTCGGAGAGCTCGCGCATCGCGAACTCCTCGGCCGCGGCCTCCTGGCCCCGGATGCGCAGCACGCGCGAGACCGACTCCTCGATCGGGTTGCCGTAGGGGTCGAGCGCGGGCACGTCCATCGCGTTGTGCCGCGCGTAGACGCCCGGAGCCGCGAGCGGCGTGAGGCGGCCACCGCCGAGCACGCGCGCGTCGGCCGTCTCGCGCTGACCCACCTTGCGGCCGAGGCGACGGCGGTGCGTGAGGATGAGCGCACCGAGCGCGGCCGTGACGAGCAGCGCGCCCGTGGCCTCGAAGGCGAGCACGAAGTCGCCGAAGACGAGGCGCGAGACGCCCACCGGGTTGGAGTCCGCGTTCGCGGCCTCGAGGCCCTGGGGCGCGGCGAAGCTCGCGCGCGTCACGGCCGTCACGAGCAGGACGCCGAGGCCCGTGCCCGCGAGCACGCCGATCCACCGCTGCCCCGAGAGCGTCTCGACGAGCGAGTCGGAGGCGTCGACGCCCACGAGCATGAGCACGAAGATGAACAGCATCATGATCGCGCCGGTGTAGACGACCACCTGGACGAAGCCCAGGAAGTGCGCCTCCTGCGCGATGTAGAGGATCGCGAGGCCGACCATGACCCCCGCGATCGACACGGCGACGTGCACCGTGCGCCGCGAGAGGAGCAGCCCCAGGGCGCCGAGCACCATGAGCGGTGCAAGCACCCAGAAGACGACGGCCTCTCCGGCGGAGGTGTTCCCCGCCTCGGTGAGGCTGGCAGCGAGCGTCATCGGGCCCCTCCCTGCTTGGCCTGCGAGAAGTTCTCGAGGGCAGGCTCCTCGGGGCGGTGCTCGGCGACCCACTCGACCTGCTCGGGGTGCACGCCGGTGATCTCGCCCCGGTAGTAGTCGTGGTGCGTCGTGCCCGGCACCATCGGGTGCGGGGCGGGAAGCTGGGTCTCCTGGACCGGCGCGAGGAGGTCCTGCTTCTCGTAGATGAGGCCGACGCGCTCGGGACCGGCGAGCTCGAACTCGTTGGTCATGGTCAGGGCGCGCGTCGGGCAGGCCTCGATGCACAGGCCGCAGAAGATGCAGCGCAGGTAGTTGATCTGGTAGACGCGGCCGTAGCGCTCGCCGGGCGAGAACTGCGCGTCGGGCGTGTTGTCCGCGCCCTCGACGTAGATCGCGTCCGCGGGGCAGGCCCACGCGCACAGCTCGCAGCCGATGCACTTCTCGAGGCCGTCGGCGTAGCGGTTGAGCTGGTGGCGCCCGTGGTAGCGGGGCTTCACCGAGGCCGGGACGCGCGGGTACTGCTCCGTGATCGTCGGCTTGAAGATCGAGGAGAAGGTGACGCCGAAGCCCGCGACGGGCGCGAGGACGGCCGCGAGCCCCTTGCGCTCGGGGATCTGCGACTCGTACGTGTCAGTCATCGTCGGTCTCCTTGTCGGCGACGGCCTCGTCCGTGACGGGGGCGGCCTCGACGAGCACGGTGCTCGAGGCCTCCTGCTCTCGGGCGGCCGCAGCTCGGCGTTCGGCTCGCGGGGACGGCGGGAGCTTCTGGCCCGGCAGCGGCGGCACGGGGTAGCCCCACTCGAAGGCGTCGAAGGTCTCGGGCTCGCTCGGGGCAGGCTCTTCCTTCTTGCGCTCGGGCAGGAAGAGGCTCGCGACCGCAAGGACGAGGACGACGCCCGCCGCGACCATGAGCGGGGTGCGCAGGTCCACGCCCTCGAGCTCGAGGCGCAGCACCTGGATCGTCGCGACACCCGCGACGAACACGAGGCCGATGGGGATGAGCACCTTCCAGCCGAACTTCATGAACTGGTCGTAGCGGAAGCGCAGCAGCGAGCCGCGG
>ENA-UOVV01000908-UOVV01000908.1-compost-metagenome-genome-assembly--contig:-NODE-908-length-27820-cov-13.307942_pt1 | contig 27820 bp, 24 predicted proteins | sample MGYA00238155_ERZ761577 | MGnify/ENA primary metagenome ERZ761577 (study PRJEB28898, sample SAMN06268775) | compost metagenome | isolation source: Emeryville, CA | place: USA:Emeryville, CA | collected... | reverse complement strand
CGGGCGCCGGTGCGCTCGAGGAGCTCGGGCAGGGTCGCGTCCGCGAGGAGCTCGCCCTCGCGCAGCAGCAGGAGGCGGTCGCAGCGCGCGGCCTCGTCCATCACGTGACTCGAGACGAGGATGGTCACTCCCTCGTCGCGGAGCCCCGCGAAGAGCTCCCACAGCTCGCGACGCAGGACGGGGTCGAGGCCCACGGTGGGCTCGTCGAGCACGAGCAGCTCGGGACGTCCGAGGAGAGCGGCGGCGAGGGAGACCCGCGAGCGCTGGCCCCCGGAGAGCTCGCCGACGGTCCGCCGCGCGAGCGCCGTCATGTCCACGGCCTCGAGCACGCGCTCGACGTCCTCGCGGCCGGCTCGCAGCACCGCGGCGAAGTAGCGCAGGTTCTCGCCCACGGTGAGGTCGGCGTAGACGCTCGCCGCTTGCGTCGTGTAGCCCACCACGCGTCGCAGCTCGGGGTGACCGGCCGGTCTGCCGAGCACCGTGACCTCGCCCGCCGTCGTCTGCTGGACCCCCACGATCGAGCGCAGGAGCGTCGTCTTGCCCGAGCCGCTCGGTCCGAGCAGGCCGACGATCTCGTGGCGCGGGACGGTCAGGGAGACGCCGCGCAGCGCCTCGGTGCCCCCGCGCACGACGCGCAGACCCCGGACCTCGACCGCCGACACGTTATTCCCCATGTGAGGAATAATGTCACTCGGGGCGCTCCCCCACAAGAGTCTCGAAGGGCTCGGTCAGATAGCGGTGCATCGAGGGCGCGACGGCGCGCACCACGGCCTCGCGGTCCATCGAGGCGAGCGGCTCGATCTGTAGCAGCACGCGCGCGACGAGGACTCCCACGAGCTGGGCCGCCATGAGCGAGACCCGCTCGGGCGCGTGGTCCGCCCCGAGCCGCGACACCGCCGCGCCGAAGACCTGGCGCACGAAGAACTCCCGGAAGAAGCGCAGCTTGGGGTCGGCCGAGACGAGCCCCGCGAAGATCGGCCGGAGGCGCTTGCGCCCGCTCGGGGAGTCCCAGACCTCGAGGACCGTGCGCACGATCCCCTCCGCGAAGACCTCGGGCCCCGCGTCCGCGAGCTCGGAGACGCGAGCGAGAGGGTTGATGCCGGTGGGCATGACGGCCGCCGCGAAGAGCTCCGCCTTCGAGGCGAAGTAGTGGCGCACGAGCCCCGGGTCGACCCCGGCGGCCCGCGCGATGGCCCGGCCGCTCGCCTTGTCATAGCCGTGCTCGGCGAACTGCGCGGTCGCCGCCTCGAGGATGAGCGCTCGCGTGTCCTCCCCGGCCGGTCGCCGTCCGCGGCGCCGCGACGCGCCGCCCTCGTCCCCGCTCACTCGCCCCTCCTCACGGTCCCTCGTGCGCCGAGCCTACGGCTGCGCACGCAGTCGCGAGCCCTCGTGCGCCGGGGACCTGGGACGCACGAGGGCTCGCGGGATCCTCACCGACGACGAGCGGTGAGGAAGCGCTGCAGGATGACGAAGGCCAGGAGGATGACGCCGATGAAGATCTTGGTCCACCAGGCCTCGCCGAGCCCCTCGCGCGAGATGAGCACCTGGATGAGACCGTAGACGGCGACGCCCACGGCCGTGCCCAGGATGTAGCCGCCTCCACCGGTGAGGATCGTGCCGCCGATGACGACGGCCGCGATCGCGTCGAGCTCCATGCCGATGCCCGTGAGGTTGAAGCCGGACTTCGTGTACATCGCGAAGAGGATGCCCGCGATGCCCGCGCAGGTGCCCGAGATGACGTACACCCACAGCACCGTGCGGCCCGTGCGCAGACCCATGAGGTCGATCGCGTTGCCGCCGTCACCCACGCCCACGCCGTACACCGTGCGCCCGAAGCGCGAGTAGTGCAGCAGGTAGAAGGCGACCGCGAGCAGCACGAGGGCGATGAGGCCCGCGGCGTTGAGCTTGAACTGCTGCGACTTCTCCCCGACCGAGATGTTCCACGAGACGAGGGCAGAGAAGCCCGGGTGGTCGATGCCGAGCGAGTTGACGCTCACCGCGTTCGCGAGACCGCGCGCGAGGAACATCACGCCCAGGGACGCGATGAAGGGTTGGATGTGGAAGTACTGCACCATCACGCCGATGATCAGGCCCATCACCGAGCCGATGAGCACCGCGACGAGCAGCACCACCGGCAGCGGGAGACCCATGGGCAGGAGCGTCGCGATGACGAGGCCCGTGAGGGCGACGACGGCGCCCACCGAGAGGTCGATGCCCCCGGTGATGATCACGAAGGTCATGCCGATCGCGAGCACCAGCAGGTAGGAGTTGTCGACCAGCAGGTTCGAGAGCAGTCGCGGCGTCACGAAGCCGTTCGAGCCGCCGTAGCGCATCTCGCCGATCACGAGCATGAGCACGAGCGTCAGCACGGAGCCCGCGACAGGCATGTAGCGACGGTCGCTCGCGCGGCGCAGCACCTTCTTCCAGGTGGGCGTCGTCGACGGCGTCCTGGGTGCGGTCACGGTGGTCATGCCGGCACCTCCTGGTTCGCGATCTCGGCTTGTCGTCTCGAGGCTCTACGGAGCCGGGACATGTTGATCTTCTGCAGCAGCACGGGCGACTGCGCGATGCACACCGCGATGATCACGACCGCCTTGAACAGCGGCGTGAGCTGCGAGGGGATGTGGAAGATGATCACGACGCGCTCGATCGTGGTGAGGATGAGAGCGCCGACGACGGTGCCGCCCATGTAGAACTTGCCGCCCGCGAGGCTCGTGCCTCCCAGGACGACGCACATGATGGCGTCCATCTCCTTCATCAGGCCGATGTTGTTCGCGTCGGCCGCCATGGTCGGTGCCCCGTAGACGAGGCCCGCGAGCCCCGCGAGGAGGCCCGAGACGGCGTAGGCGAACCACGTGACGTTGCGGGCCTGCACACCGGCGAGGCGCGAGGCCTCCCTGTTGATGCCGATGCTCTCGAGGAGCATGCCCAGGGCCGTGCGCCGCACGACGAGCACGACCACGACGAAGGCCACGGCCGCGATGATCACGGGCATCGGCAGCCCGAGGAAGAAGCCCGAGCCGATGTGCTTGAAGGGCGGGGCCGTGACCGTGGTGATCTGGCCCTTGGTGATGAGCATCGCGATGCCGCGGCCCGCCACCATGAGGATCATCGTCGCGATGAAGGGCTGGATGCCCAGCACCGTGACCATGAAGCCGTTGAACAGGCCGAGCACGAGGGCGACGGCCACGCCGAGGGCGACGGCGACGACGGCCGTGGCCGGCTCGCCTGCCGAGCTCGAGGCGTCGAGGTACTCGAGGGACACCGCGAGCGAGATCGCCATGACGGCACCGACGGACAGGTCGATGCCACCGGTCGCGATGACGAGCGCCATGCCGAGGGCGAGGAGCAGCGGCGTCGCCGCCCCGCGCATGATGTCGATGACCTGGCCGAAGAGGTGGCCGTCCTGCACGGTGACGCTCAGGAAGCCAGGGCTGCGCACGCCAGCTGCGACGAGCAGCACGAGGAGCGCGACGACGGGCCAGAAGAGCTTGTGCTGGGTCACGCGCCGCGCGATGTCGACGGCGGGCGAGGGCGTCGTGGTGCTCATGCCGCCTCCCCCTCGCCGTCGGCGGGCGTGCGTGCGATGCGTTCGATGAGGACCTCCGGGGTCACCTCAGGGCCGTTGATGAGCTCGTCGCCCATGACGTGGTCGCGCACGATGCGCACGCGCTCGCTCACGCGCAGCACCTCCTCGAACTCCGAGGAGATGAAGAGCACGGACATGCCGCGGTCCGCGAGCTCGATGACGAGGCGCTGGACCTCGGCCTTGGCCCCGACGTCGATGCCACGCGTGGGCTCGTCGAGGATCAGCACCTCGGGGGCCGTCGCGAGCCACCGGGCGAGCAGCACCTTCTGCTGGTTGCCGCCCGAGAGGTTCTTCATGAGCATGTTCGGGTTGTTGGGGTAGATGTTGAGCGCCTTCATGTAGCGCTCGACGATCTCGTCGACCTCCTTCTTCGGCACGCGGCGCCACACGCCGCGGACCGTCTGCACGGCGAGCGCGATGTTCTCGCGCACCGTGAGGTCGCCGATGATGCCCTCGCGCTTGCGGTCCTCCGAGGAGAACGCGACGTCGTGGCGCAGCGCGGCGTTGGGGGTGTGGAGCCTGACGGTCTCGCCGTCGAGGCGCAGCTCGCCGTGGTCGGGGCGGTCCGCGCCGTAGAGCAGGCGCGCCGCCTCGGTGCGACCCGAGCCGAGGAGACCGACGAGGCCCACGATCTGCCCCGGGTAGATCGACAGGTCGAAGGGCTCGATGCGCCCCTCCTTGCCGAGGCCCAGGGCCTGGACGCGAGGAGCGGTGTCGTGCGTCGCGGCGGCGACGCGGTGGGCGCGCTCCTCGATCGAGCCGAGCTCGTCCTCCGCGCGGCCGATCATCTTCGAGACGAGCTCGAGGCGCGGCAGCTCGGCGGTCATGTACTCGCCCACGAGCTTGCCGTTGCGCAGCACGGTCATGCGGTCGGAGATCTCGTAGACCTGGTCGAGGAAGTGCGAGACGAAGAGGATCGCGACGCCGCGCTCCTTGAGCTCGCGCACGACGGCGAAGAGCTCGTCGACCTCGTTCTTCTGCAGCGAGGACGTCGGCTCGTCGAGGATGAGCACCTTGGCGTCGACGACGGTCGCGCGGGCGATCGCGCACAGCTGCTGTACGGCCACGGACAGGCTCGAGAGCTCGGTGCCGGGGTGCACGTCGACGTGCAGGCGGTCGAGGTACTCGCGCGCCTTGGCACGCATCGCGCGCCAGTTGATGAAGGGTCCGACGCGCGGCTCGTGGCCGAGCATCACGTTCTCGGCGACCGAGAGGTTCCCGACGAGGTTGACCTCCTGGTACACGGTCGAGATGCCGGCCTCCTGGGCCTCGCTCGTGTTGTTGAAGCTGCGCTCGACGCCGTCGACGACGATGCGGCCGCCGTTGATGGCGTACACCCCCGTGAGGGCCTTGATGAGCGTCGACTTCCCGGCGCCGTTCTCGCCCATGAGGGCGTGCACCTCGCCGGGGTACAGCCGGAAGTCGACGCCGTCGAGCGCCTTGACCCCCGGGAACTCGATCGTGATCCCGGTCATCTCGACGACGGGCTCGCGCTGGTCCATCCCCACCTCTCCTCCACAGGTGTCCCGCGGGCGGGCCGGAAGGGGTCCGGCCCACCCGCGGGCGTTCAGGCGTTCAGACGCTCAGCTCAGTAGAGGCGAGCGTCGATCTCCTCCTGCGTGATGGACTGGTCGAAGGTCGCGTCGATGACGATCGTCTCCTTGGCAACCTCCTCGCCCGCGTGCACCTTCTTGATCAGGTCGACGATCTGGTCGCCGAAGACCGGGTTGCACTCGACGACGTAGTTGAACTTGCCGTCCTTGAGGGCCTGCAGACCGTCGCGCACGGCGTCGATCGTGACGATGATGATGTCCTTGCCGGGAACCTTGCCCGCGGCCTCGATGGCCTCGATGGCACCCAGACCCATGTCGTCGTTGTGCGCGAAGATGAGGTTCATGTCGGGGTAGGCCTGGAGCGCGGCCTCGACCGCGGCCTTGCCCTCGGCACGGGTGAAGTTGCCCGAGGCCTTGCCGATGATGTTCTCGGCACCGACGACCTCGTCGAAGCCCTCCTCGCGGTCCACCTGCGCGCCCGAGCCGAGCGTGCCCTGGAGCTCGAAGATCTTGGCGTCGGGGTGGTTCTCCTTGACCCACTCGCCAGCCTTGACGCCCTCGGACTTGAAGTCCGCGCCGATCCAGGTGACGTAGGGGTCCTCGACCGTGGTGTCGACCGTGCGGTCGACGAGCACGACGGGGATCTCCGCGTCCTTGATCTCCTGGAGGACCTCGTCCCAACCGGTCTCGATGACCGGGGAGAACGCGATGACGTCGACGTCCTGGTCGATGAAGTCGCGCAGGGCCTTGATCTGGTTCTCCTGCTTCTGCTGGGCGTCCACGAAGATCAGGTCGATGCCGTTCTCCTTGGAGAGGCTCGCCTTGACGGACTCCGTGTTGGCCGTGCGCCAGCCGGACTCGGCGCCGAGCTGCGAGAAGCCGACCTTGATGAGGTCGCCACCGCCACCGCCACCGGCCGTGTTGTCACTACCAGAACCACCGTTGCCACCGCACGCGGCGAGGGCGAGGACCGAGGCGGCAGCGAGCGCTGCGACCCCCGTCTTTCCGAGCTTGTTGCGGAACATCCTTCTCCTCCTTGAGAGTTCCTGACTGCTACTTCGTGATCCTTGACATCCCCCCGGGCGTCACAGGCCCTGTGCGAGCCGGTAGTACGCCTGGTTCCAGCGGACCTCGCGAGCGAAGCCCCTGATCGTGGTCTCCTCGTCGATGACGAGGAGCTCGGTGCGGGCGATCTCGGCGAAGTCTGCGAAGACCTCGACGCCGAGCGCCGTACTCATCACCGTGTGGTGCGCGGCACCTGCGGTGAGCCATGCCTCCGCCGAGGTGGCGAAGCTGGGTCGCGGCTTCCAGACGGCCCGGGCCACCGGGAGCTTCGGGAGCTCGTGGCCAGGGTCGACGACGTCGACCGCGTTGACGGTGAGGCGGAAGCGGTCGCGCATGTCGGACATGGCGACGACGACGGCCTCTCCCGGGTCCGTGTCGAACACGAGACGGACCGGGTCCTCCTTGCCCCCGATGCCGAGGGGGTGGATCTCGAGCTTCGGCCTCGACGTCGTGAGGGTCGGGCAGATCTCGAGCATGTGGGCCCCGAGGATTTTCTCCTCGCCGGGCGTGAGGTCATAGGTGTAGTCCTCCATGAGGGAGGCGCCACCGGGCAGTCCCTGCCCCATGACCTTGGCGGCGCGCACGAGCACGGCCGTCTTCCAGTCGCCCTCGGCGCCGAAGCCGTAGCCCTTCGCCATGAGGCGCTGGACCGCGAGCCCCGGGAGCTGGCGCAGCGCGCCGAGGTCCTCGAAGTTGGTGGTGAAGGCCTTCGCACCCACGCCGCTCAGGAAGGCCTCGAGAGCGATCTCCTGGCGCGCCCCGTAGCGCAGGGACTCGTGACGCTCCCCGCCGCGGCGCAGCTCGGGGACGACGTCGTAGAGCTCCTCGTACTCGGCGACGAGCTCGGAGACGGCGTCCTCGTCGACGGCCTCGACCGCGGCCACGAGCTCGTTGACGCCCCAGGTGTTCACGCTCACACCGAAGCGCAGCTCGGCCTCGGTCTTGTCGCCCTCGGTCACCGCGACGTTGCGCATGTTGTCCCCGAAGCGCGCGAGGCGCAGCTCGTGCGTCGCGGCCCAGCCGGCGCAGGCACGCACCCAGGTCCCGATGCGCGAGGCGACCACGGGGTTCGACACGTGCCCGACGACGGTCTTGCGCGGCGAGGCGAGCCGCGTGGCGATGTACGCGAACTCGCGGTCCCCGTGCGCCGCCTGGTTGAGGTTCATGAAGTCCATGTCGATCGTGGACCACGGCAGCTCGACGTTCGCCTGCGTGTGCAGGTGGAGCATCGGGGTGCGCAGGGCGTCCAGGCCCGCGATCCACATCTTCGCCGGGGAGAAGGTGTGCATCCAGACGATGACGCCGAGGCACTTGTCGTCGGCGTTCGCGTCGAGCGCGGCCCGGCGGATCGAGGCGGAGTCCTTGAGCACGGGCTTCCACACGACCTTCGCGGGCACGTCCGCGGAGGCGTCAAGGGCGCGAGCGATCTCCTGGGACTGCGCGGCGACCTGGGCCAGCGTCTCCTCCCCGTAGAGGTCCTGGCTCCCGGTGAGGAACCAGATCTCGCCGTCGGGGTATGCCTTGCTCATCGCTGGTCCTCCTGGGGGTGCTGGCCGTACACGTTCTGGTAGCGCGCGTAGAGCGCGTCGATGTGGTGCTGCTCGATGGGCAGGGGCTCGCCCAGGCTCCGCGCGAGGTGCACCGTGCGCGCGACCTCCTCGAGCAGCACGGCGGACTTCACCGCGGCCTTGGCGTTCTTGCCGATCGTGAAGGGACCGTGGTTGCGCATGAGCACCGCGGTCGAGCGCGAGTCGCGCAGGGTCTCGACGATGCCCTGGCCGATCGAGTCGTCGCCGATGATCGCGAAGGGACCCACGGGGATGGGCCCACCGAACTCGTCGCCCATCATCGTGAGCACGCAGGGGATCTCCTCGCCGCGCGCGGCCCAGGCCGTCGCGAAGGCGGAGTGGGTGTGCACGACGCCGCCCACCTCGGGCATGTGGCGGTAGACGTAGGCGTGCGCGGCGGTGTCGGAGGACGGTGAGAGCGCGCCCTCGACGAGGTTCCCGTGCAGGTCGGTCACGACCATCTTCTCCGCGTCGAGCTCGTCGTAGGAGACGCCCGAGGGCTTGATGACCATGAGGTCTGCACCGGGGACGCGCGCCGAGATGTTGCCGGCGGTCCACACGACCAGGCCCCAGCGGGTGAGCTCGGAGTGCAGCGCCGCAACCTCGGCCTTGAGGCGCTCGACCTCGCCGCGGACGGACTCGGGGATCGCGCTCACGCGTCCACCTCCCTCGTCGACTGGCGCCGGCGCAGGGCCTTGAGGCGGCTCATGACCTCGTTCGCCCCGCGACCGAAGTAGTCGTGCAGGGTCGAGTACTCGGCGTAGAGCTCGTCGTAGACCTTGGCGGCCTCCTCGTCGGGCGTGTACGCCTTCTCGACGCGCTTGCCCATCGCCGCGGCGGCCGTGCGCACGTCGGGGTAGGCGCCAGCGGCCACGGCCGCGTGGATCGCCGAGCCGAGCGCAGGGCCCTGCTCGGAGACGATCGTCGAGAGCGGCAGGCGCGTGACGTCGGAGTACATCTGCATGAGGAACTGGTTCTTCAGCAGCCCGCCCGCGACCACGAACTCGGAGACGGGCACGCCCGCCTCGACGAAGGTCTCGACGATCTTGCGGGTGCCGAAGGCCGTGGACTCGAGCAGCGCGCGGTAGATCTCCTCGGGGCGCGTCGTGAGCGTCGTGCCGAGCACGAGGCCCGAGAGCTCGTGGTCCACGAGCACCGAGCGGTTGCCCGAGTGCCAGTCGAGGGCGACCAGGCCGTGCTCGCCGGGCGCCTGCTGGGCGGCGAGCTCGGTGAGGTACTGGTGGACGGAGAGCCCCCGCGCGGCGGCCGCCTCGGCGTAGGAGCCGGGGACCTGGTTCTCCACGAACCACGCGAAGATGTCGCCCACGCCGCTCTGGCCGGCCTCGTAGCCCCACAGGCCCTCGACGATGCCGCCGTCGACGACGCCGCACATGCCGGGGACCTCGTGCAGCTCGGTGCCGTTCATGACGTGGCAGGTCGAGGTGCCCATGATCGCGACCATCTGGCCGGGCTCGACGGCGTTCGCGGCGGGGGCCGTGACGTGCGCGTCGACGTTGCCCACGGCTACCGCGATGCCCTCGGGCAGACCGGTCCACGCGGCGGCCTCGGCGGTGAGCCGGCCCGCGACGCTGCCCAGGGGCACGACGTCGGCGGAGAGCTTGCCCTGGGCGAAGCCCGCGAAGTCGGGGTTGAGCGCCGCGAGGAACTCCATCGAGGGGTACTCGCCGTCCTGGAAGATGCCCTTGTAGCCCGCGGTGCACGCGTTGCGCGAGTACCGGCCCGTGAGCTGCCAGATGATCCAGTCGGCGGCCTCGACCCAGTGCGCCGTCGCGGCGTAGACCTCGGGGTCCTCCTCGAGGAGCTGCAGGCCCTTGGCGAACTCCCACTCGCTCGAGATGAGGCCGCCGTAGCGGGAGATCCACTTCTCGCCTCGCTCGTGGGCGAGCTCGTTGATGCGGTCCGCCTGGGGCTGGGCCGCGTGGTGCTTCCAGAGCTTGACGTAGGCGTGCGGGCGGTCCGCGAACTGCTCGGTCTCGCACAGCGGGGTGCCGTCGGCGAGCGTGGGGACCATGGTGCAGGCGGTGAAGTCGGTGCCGATGCCGATGACGTCCCCCGCGTGGACGCCGTGCGCCTCCTTCGCGGCGGCGAGGGCGGCCGGGACGGCGTTCTTGAGGACCTCGACGTAGTCCGCGGGGACCTGCAGGGCCCAGTCCGGAGGCAGCTGCTTGGGCTTGCCCGCCTCGGCCGAGGGGCCCGCGGTGAGCTCGGTGTCCATGACGGCGTGCGGGTACTCGAAGACCGCGGAGCCGAGCTCCTGGCCGTCGCTCACGCGGACGACGACGGCGCGCCCCGAGAGCGTGCCGTAGTCGACCCCGATGACGAGGTCGTCCGGCCTGCGCGCCGTTCCGGTCATAGCGTCCTTGCCCATGCCTATCGCTTCCTTGCGAGTCTGTGGTCGGGTGGGTGTCCGTTGTTATCGTTCACACCGGCCGACGTGAGTGAGTGTTATCGCTCACATCGTAGGTGTCAAGAGAGTTCTCTCAACGGGACCAACCCGTGACCGTTCTGTGACCTGGATCACCCGGACGGGTGAACGGGAGGGCTCGCAGAGGCACTGATACCGGTCGAAAGTGCCCGTCTCGGGACCCCGCGGGGCAGCCCTCGCCACCCTCCAGCGTGGTCGGTTCCGCGCGGGAGGGAGACTTCCGAGGGCGTCAGGACCGGGTCGCGGGACCCGTCGAGCCGCGCACCACGAGCCGCGGCGGGATGGGTGTGTGGTCGAGGGGATGGCCGTCGATCGCCGCGATGAGCATGCCGATCGCCTTGCGCCCGAGCTGGTCGAACTCCTGGCGCACGGTCGAGAGCGGGGGCTGGAAGTACGCCGAGCCGGGGATGTCGTCGAAGCCCACCACCGACACGTCCCCCGGCACCGAGACGCCCGCCTCGTCGAAGGCGCGCAGCATGCCCAGGGCCAGCTGGTCGTTCGCCGTGAACACCGCGCTCGGCAAGCCCTCGGCGGCGAGCTTGCGGCCCACGTCGAAGCCGCGGGCCGCGGTCCAGTCGGCGTCGATCGGCGTCGGGACCTCGAGGCCGTGCTCCTCGAGCTCGGCGCGCCAGCCCACGTAGCGCTGCTGCGCGTCGAACCAGTCCTGCGGGCCGCGCACGTGCACGATCTCGCGGTGCCCGAGCTCGATCAGGTGGCGCACCGCGAGGCGCGCCCCGAGCTGCTGGTCGACGCTGATCGGGTGGAACTCCTGGCCCGCGGGCTGCCCCGCGGCGATCGTCACCACGGGCACCTGGAGCGCGAAGGGGCGGATCGTCTCGGCCACCGAGGACAGCGGCGCGATGACCACGACGCCCTCGACCCCGAGCGCGAAGAAGTGCTCGAAGACGCGCGAGATCTGCTCGGCCGAGAAGTTGGGCAGGGTCGTGAAGCTCACCGAGTAGCCCGCCGCGTGGGCCGCGGACTCGAGGGCGATGATGGTCGAGGTCGGGCCGAACTCGGGCTCGGAGATCGTCACGACGCCCAGCACCCCGGAGCGCCTCGTGACGAGGGCGCGGGCCGCGGAGTTGCGGCGGTAGCCCAGCTCGGCGATGGCCTCGAGCACCCGCTGGCGCGTCTCCTCGCGCACGTTCGGGTGGTCGTTGAGGACCCGCGAGACGGTCTGGTGGGACACCCCCGCGAGCTTCGCGACGTCGTGCATCGCGGGCGGGCGCGGTCGAGCCCCGCGCCCTCGCGCCGTCGTGCCGCCCTCGGCCTCGCTCATCGGGCCGACGATCCCCCGCCCAGCTCGCGCGACTTGTCCCGGCAGCGCTCGGCGGCCGCGAGGATCCCCGCGCGCACCCCGCTCTCGTCGAGCACCTGGAGGGCAGCGACCGTGGTGCCGCCCGGGGAGGACACGCGCTCCTTGAGCACCACGGGGTGCTCGCCGGTCTCCCGCACGAGCGCGGCGGCGCCCTCGACCGTGGCCACCGCGAGCTGGGTCGCGAGCTCGCGCGTCAGGCCGAGCAGCACGCCGGCCTCGGCCATCGCGTCGATCACGTAGAAGATGTAGGCCGGGCCCGAGCCCGAGACGGCCGTGACCGCGTCGAGGTCCTTCTCGGCCACGCGCACCACGAGGCCCGTCGAGGCGAGCAGGCGCTCGGCGAGGGCAAGGTGCTCCTCGTCCGCGTGCGTCCCGGCGGCGACGGCGCTCGCGCCCTGGCCGATCACGGCGGGCGTGTTGGGCATGACGCGCACCACGGGGGTCCCGGCGGGCAGTCGCTCCTCGTAGAAGGAGGCCGGCAGCCCGGCGGCCACGGTCACCACGAGGACGCCCTCGGCGAGCGAGGCCGAGATCTCCTCGAGCACCGCACCCACCTGGTTCGGCTTCACGGCGACGACGACGACCCCCGCGCCCTCGACGGCCTCGGCAGCCGTGGCAGCAGTCGCGAGCCCGTGCTTCTCGGCGAGCTCGGCCCGGCGCGACTCGCGCGGCTCGGCGACCGCAACCCCCGCCCCGTCCCAGCCTGCGGCGAGCACCGCGGACGCGACGGTCTCGCCCATGACCCCGCCGCCCAGGACGGCGACCTTCGGCGTACTCATCTCTTGCTCCCGACCAGGCCCGAGGCGGACCTCCGGGGCGAGCCTACCGACGCGACACCGAGCCGCCCGGGGGCACGCGACGAAAACTCGCCGAAAGTCGACTCAGAGCGGGAAGACGGTGTGGACGTCCCGCACGAGGGACTCCTCGCCCACGACGACGAACAGCGCCGTGGTGTTGCGCCACACGAGGGCCGTCTCGCCGGAACCCGCGAAGTCCGCGAGCACGGCCAGCTCTCCCACGGGCGAGCCGCCCGCGCTGACCTCGCCCTGCTCGGTGGGCTCGACGGCGATCTTGCCGAAGGCCCTCTCGGCCGCCTTGACGCTCTTGAGCTGGGCCGCGTAGACGGTCACCGAGCGCGAGCCGCCGTCGGAGTAGACGAGGGTGTAGGACTCGATCGGCTTGACCGACTCGAGCTCCCCGCCCGGGGAGAAGTCCGCGAGCGCGAGGTCGAGCACCGTGTCGGGCAGGGCAGCGGTGAACGCCGTCGGCTCCCCCTCGCGGGCGACCGGCTCGACGGTCGGCGTCGGCGGGGTCGCGGTGACGGTCTCGGCGGGCGGGGTCGGGAGCACCTCGGCCTCGGGGGTGAAGGTGCCGTTCGCCGCGAGGACGCCGACGACGGCTCCGGCCACGATCACGACGCCGGCCGCGATCCAGGCCCACAGCGGGAACCTCCGCGAGCCCTCCTCGGCGACCGGGGCGCTCGTGGCCTCAGGCTCCTCCGCGGGCGCAAGGCCCTCGGTCGGCTGGGGCGGCTCGGGCTCCGGCGTCGACTGCTCGCTCATGCTTCTCCTCGGTTCGGCTGCGTCGTCAAGCCTACGCGTCGTCGTCGATCTCGCTCGTAGGGTGGTGCCGTGCCCTCCCCGACAGAGACCCCGCTCGACACCTCGCGCACCTGGGTCGAGCTGCCCGACCCCGAATGGGACCCCGAGACCTCTCCCGAGGGTCCCCTGCGCGTGTTCCGCGTGGACCTCACGTGGCTCACGAGCTCGTGGACCTGCATCTTCGGTCGCGGGTGCCCCGGCATCTACCGCGACCATCCCGACGACGGCTGCTGCACGATGGGCGCGCACTTCACGGACGCCGACGACGAGGAGCGGGTGGCCGGCTTCGTCGACCTGCTCGGCCCCGAGGACTGGCAGCGCCGGCCGGACGGGGCGAGCGTCGCGCGCGAGGCGTGGGTCGAGGTCGACGAGGACGGCGACCGCAAGACCAGGCGCGCGCCGGGTGGGGCGTGCGTGCTGCTCAACGACCCGGGCTTCCCCGGGGGTGCGGGCTGCGCGCTGCACCACCTCGCCGCAAGGCTCGGGCGCTCGTACGTCGAGACCAAGCCCGACGTGTGCTGGCAGCTGCCCCTGCGCCGCTCCTACCGGGACGTCGAAAGGCCCGACGGGACGAGCTACCAAGAGGTGACGATCGCCGAGTTCGACCGTCGCGGCTGGGGCCCGGGCGGCCACGACCTCGACTGGTACTGCACCGGGGCGCCCGAGGCGCACGTGGGCGCGCAGCCGATGTACCTGTCCTCGCGGGACGAGCTCGTCGAGCTCGTGGGCGAGCGAGCCTACGAGGCGATCGCGGCGCGCTGCGCGGAGCTTGTGGGGGCACGCCGGCTGCTGCCGCTCACGGTGCATCCCGCGACGCGCGCGGCCGAGGCGGGCCCGTGCGGCGCCGGCGGTGCTTGCGGCGGGCAGTGCGGTGGGACCGAGCACGGCGCTGTCGGTCCCCAGGGCTAGCGTTCGCGGCATGTCGAGCACCACCTCCGCGCGCAAGAGCGCCCGCCCCTCCTTCGCGTGCACCGAGTGCGGGTGGACCTCCGCGAAGTGGGTCGGTCGCTGCGGGGAGTGCCAGGCCTGGGGCACGGTCGCGGAGAACGCGCCGACGGCGGGACCGCGCACGGTCGCGCGGGCGCCCTCGGGCTCGCCCGCGGTGCCCATCGCGCAGGTGGACGTCGAGACGGCCCGCGCCCGGCCGACGGGAGTCTCGGAGCTCGACCGGGTGCTCGGCGGCGGCTTCGTGCCGGGCGCCGTCGTGCTCATGGCCGGGGAGCCCGGCGTCGGGAAGTCGACGCTCCTGCTCGACGTCGCGGCCCGGGCCGCGCGCACCGGCCGCAAGGTCCTGTACGTCACGGGCGAGGAGTCCGCGGGCCAGGTGCGCCTGCGCGCCGAGCGGATCGGGGCCCTCGAGGAGCGCCTGCTGCTCGCCGCGGAGACGGACCTCGGCAGCGTGCTCGGGCACATCGAGGTCGCGAACCCCGAGCTCGTCATCGTCGACTCCGTGCAGACCATCGCCTCGACCGCCGTCGAAGGCATCGCGGGCGGCGTGGGCCAGGTGCGCGAGGTCGCGGCCGCGCTCATCGCGGTCGCGAAGTCACGCGACCTGCCGCTCGTGCTCGTCGGGCACGTCACGAAGGACGGCACCGTGGCCGGGCCGCGCACCCTCGAGCACCTCGTCGACGTGGTGTGCCAGTTCGAGGGCGACCGCCACTCGCGGCTGCGCCTGCTGCGCGCGATCAAGAACCGCTTCGGCACCACCGACGAGGTGGGTTGCTTCGACCTCACCGAGACCGGCATCGAGGGGCTCGCGGACCCGAGCGGGGTCTTCCTCTCGCACGCGACCCAGTCCGTGCCGGGCACCTGCGTCACGGTCGCCCTCGAGGGCCGCCGGGCGCTCGCGACCGAGATCCAGGCGCTCGTGACGCCGAGCGCGCTCGCGAGCCCGCGGCGCACCACGAGCGGCGTGGACTCGAGCCGGCTCGCGATGGTGCTCGCGGTGCTGCAGTCGCGCGTGCGCGCGCCGATCGGCAACAAGGACGTCTACGTTTCCACGGTAGGCGGCTCGCGGCTCACCGAGCCGGCGGTGGACCTCGCGCTCGCCCTCGCCACGGTCTCCGACCTCGACGGCCACGCCCTTGCTCGCGGCATGGTCGCGATGGGCGAGGTCGGGCTCTCGGGCGAGCTGCGCCGCATCACCGGGGCGGGGGTGCGCCTCGCGGAGGCCGCTCGCCTGGGCTTCACCAAGGCCATCGTCCCCGCGATGTCGGTCGACGCCGGGCAGGTCCCCGCGGGGATGGAGATCGTCGAGGTGCCCCACCTCGCGGCGGCCGTGCAGGCAGCGCGCGAGGTCTCGGCACGGGCCTAGGTCCTCGGCCGGTGCCGACTCGCGCGACTCGTCCCGGAGTGCGCAGATCCCGAGGCGACCGAGAGGCGCCGGGCCCGGCACGCCTCGCCGGGAGCAGAGGCGCGCAGCCGTAGGATTCGAGCGTGCCCGCTCCCGCCGCCCCCCAGGACCTCCTGCGCACCACCCTGGCCGCCGTCGCGCCGGGCACCGCGCTGCGGGACGGCCTCGAGCGCATCCTGCGCGGCCGCACCGGCGCCCTGATCGTGCTCGGCTTCGACAAGACCGTCGAGTCGATCTCCTCGGGCGGCTTCCCGCTCGACGTCGAGTTCTCCGCGACCCGCCTGCGCGAGCTCGCCAAGATGGACGGCGCCGTGGTGGTCGACGCGAGCACCAACCGCATCGTGCGCGCCGCCGTCCAGCTGCTCCCCGACGCCTCGATCGAGACGAGCGAGTCCGGCACCCGCCACCGCACCGCCGAGCGCGTCGCGAAGCAGACCGGCTTCCCCGTGATCTCCGTGAGCCAGTCGATGCGCATCGTCGCGCTCTACGTGGGCGGGCTGCGCTACGTGCTCGAGGACTCCGGCACGATCCTCTCGCGCGCCAACCAGGCCCTCGCGACCCTCGAGCGCTACAAGGCCCGCCTCGACGAGGTCTCCGGCACGCTGTCCGCCCTCGAGATCGAGGACCTCGTCACCGTGCGCGACGTGTGCGCCGTCGTGCAGCGCCTCGAGATGGTGCGCCGCATCTCCTCCGAGATCGAGGACTACGTGGTCGAGCTCGGCACGGACGGCCGCCTGCTCGCCCTGCAGCTCGACGAGCTCGTCGGCGGGCTGGGCCCCGAGGCCGAGCTCGTGATCCGCGACTACGTCGACGTGCACCGCAAGGACCACGACGCCGCCTCGCTCATGAAGGCCCTCGCGGCGCTCAGCTCGACCGAGCTGCTCGACCACGCGCTCATCGCGCAGATCCTCGCCCTGCCCGGAGGCGGCGAGCTCGACGCCTCCGCGAGCCCGCGCGGCCTGCGCCTGCTCAGCCGCGTCCCGCGCCTGCCCGGCGCGATCGTCGAGCGCCTCGCTGCGCACTTCGGCGGCCTGCAGCGCCTGCTCGCGGCGGGGATCGACGACCTCATGGCCGTCGAAGGCGTCGGCGAGCAGCGTGCCCGCGCGGTGCGCGAGGGCCTCTCCCGCCTCGCCGAGAGCTCGATCCTCGAGCGCTACGTCTGACCGAGCTACCTCTGACGCTCGGAGCTCACTCGAGGACGAAGGTCGCCTGCTCGGACTTCGCGCCGTTGAGGCGAACCTGCGCCTTGTAGGTGCCCGGGCGCGGGCTCGGCAGCCCCTCGGAGCACTTCTCGTCGGAGCGGATCCGCTCCCAGCTGAGCTCGTGGGTGTCGGACTTGCCCGCGCCGAGCAGCAGGTTGCGCGAGGCGCCCTCGCCCGAGGCGCAGTCGAGGGTCGACCAGATGCGGTCCTTGCCGCTCGTGATGCGCAGCTCGCGCGTCGCGTCGCCGACGTCGACCGTGCAGCCGGCCTCGCCGACGTTCGTGACCTTGATGGTGAAGGAGGGCTCGGCGCCGCCGGGGTAGCTCTGGCGGCTCGCGAGCACCGAGAGCTCGAGAGCCTCGGCCGTGCACGGGGCGGCCGAACCCTGGGCGGCGGGCTCCTCCTCGGTCGAGGCGGAGGCGGCGGGGCTCGCGCTCGAGCCCGCCTTGGCGTCGGCACCGGGGCCGCCGCCGTTCGCGATGAGGGTCCACACGAGGGTCGCCGCGACCACGAGGGCGCCGAGGACGAGCAGGCGGCGCGTCCAGTAGACCCGGGCCGGTTCCGGTCCGACGGGTCGGAGCACGGTGTTCACTGTCGCCTCCTTCCGCGCCTCGAAGGGCACACGAGTGCTGGATCCCACGCTACGGGTCAAGCCCGTGCAAACCCGGACGGCACGCCGCGCAGGGGCCAGGCCTGGGTGGTGATGCAGGATGTGACGGTGCCCGGACCAGCCGCCCCCGCCCTCGTCGCCGAGGTGGTCGACTGGTTCGACCACCACGCGCGGGATCTGCCGTGGCGGCGCCCCGAGTGCTCGCCCTGGGGCGTGCTCGTGAGCGAGGTGATGCTCCAGCAGACCCCTGTGGTGCGCGTCGAACCCGTCTGGCGCGAGTGGCTCGAGCGCTGGCCCACCCCTGCTGCCTTCGCGGGCGCCGGGCCGGACGAGGTGCTGCGCGCCTGGGGCCGGCTCGGCTACCCGCGCCGGGCCCTGCGCCTGCACGAGTGCGCGCGGGCGATCGTCGAGCGGCACGGCGGCGAGGTGCCCTCGGAGGAGGAGCAGCTGCTCGCCCTGCCCGGCATCGGGGAGTACACCGCCGCGGCGGTGCTGGCCTTCGCCTTCGGCCGGCGCTCCGTCGTCGTCGACACGAACGTGCGGCGCGTCCTCGCGCGCTCCCTCGCGGGACGCGCCCTGCCTCCCCCGCATCCCACCGCGGAGGAGCGTCGCCTCGCGCGATCCGTGGTTCCCGAGTCCGACGCCGACGCCGCTCGGTGGGCGGCCGCCTCGATGGAGCTCGGCGCCGTGGTGTGCACCGCCCGTGCCCCGCGCTGCGCGGACTGCCCCGTCGCGGAGCTTTGCGCGTGGCGTGCGGCCGGCTACCCGGCCGACGAGGACGCCCCGCGCCGTCGGACGCAGGCCTGGCACGGTACGGATCGCCAGGTGCGTGGGCGCATCATGGCGCTCCTGCGGGACGCCGTCGGGCCCGTGCCGCTCGAGGTGGTCGAGCAGCTCGAGGCGCCGCGCGACCAGCTCGCCCGCTGCCTCGACTCGCTGCTCGCGGACGGGCTCGCGGTGCTCGACGGGTCGGCGGACCCGCCCTTCGTCTCGCTCCCGGCGCGCTGAGGCGGGCGAAGGCCAGGACTCAGAGGGTCAGCAGCATCCGCGTGTTGCCCAGGGTGTTCTGCTTGACGTGCGCGAGCTCGAGGAACTCCGCGACGCCGTCGTCGTGCGAGCGCAGCAGCTCGGCGAAGACCTCGGGGTCCACGGGCGTCTCGGCGATCGGCTCGAAGCCGTGCTGGCGGAAGAACTCGACCTCGAAGGTCAGGCAGAACACGCGGCTCAGCTCGAGGGCACGGGCTCGGTCGAGCAGGGCCGAGAGGAGCAGGTGTCCTACGCCGCGGCCCCGCCAGGAGCGGTGCACCGCGAGGGTGCGCACCTCGGCGAGGTCGGACCACATGACGTGCAGCGCTCCGCAGCCGATCACGCCGGCCTCGGGGTCCTCGGCGACGTAGAACTCCTGCACGTCCTCGAAGTAGCCCACGAGCTCCTTGGCGAGCAGGATGCGCTCGGCGGCGTAGTCGGCGACGAGGTCGCGGATCGCGGGGACGTCGCGGGGCAGGGCCGGACGGATGAGGGGCGCGTTCACCAGGTCAAACTATCGCCCGCGCGGGACTGCTGCTGACGGGATATCCCCTGGTTGCGCAAGCGCGACGAGGCCGCGAGGGACCTGCCCGTGATGCGGGTGACGTGGCACTCTGGCACGGCAGGCTCGCGCGAGGAGGCGCGAGCGCGGACGCACGGGGAGCAGCATGGGCGAGTTCGTCCTGGCGATCGACCAGGGGACCACGAGCACGCGCGCGGTCGTGGTGGACCGCGCGGGCGAGATCGTCGCGCAGGGTCAGCTCGAGCACCGCCAGCTCTTCCCGCGCGCGGGCTGGGTCGAGCACGACCCGGTCGAGATCTGGGACCGCGCGCGCGAGGTGGTCGCCCGGGCCCTCGCGCGTGCGGACCTCACCCACCGCGACCTCGTGGCCGTGGGCATCACCAACCAGCGCGAGACCACCGTGGTCTGGGACCGCCGCACCGGCAGGCCCGTGCACCCCGCGATCGTCTGGCAGGACGTGCGCACCCAGGAGATCGTCGACCGCCTCGGGGCAGACGAGGGCGTGCGCGAGGCCTTCACCTCTCGCACGGGACTACCCCTGGCCACCTACTTCGCGGGCCCCAAGATCCGATGGATCCTCGACCACGTGGACGGTGCGCGCGAGGCCGCCGAGCGTGGGGACCTGCTCTTCGGGACCATCGACTCCTGGCTGCTGTGGAATGCGACGGGCGGTCCGCACGGCGGCGTGCACCTCACGGACGTCACGAACGCCTCGCGCACCCTGCTCATGGACCTCGAGTCCCTCGACTGGGACCCCGAGCTCGCCGCGGAGCTGGGCGTCCCGCTCGCGATGCTCCCCGAGATCCGCCCCTCGAGCGGCACCCTCGCCACGGCCCACCGCGACACGCTCCTCGAGGGCGTCCCCGTCACGGGCATGCTCGGCGACCAGCACGCCGCGACCTTCGGCCAGGCCTGCTTCTCCCCCGGCGAGGCGAAGAACACCTACGGCACGGGCAACTTCATGCTGCTCAACACGGGCACGACGGCGGTCCGCTCGCAGCACGGACTGCTGACCACCCTCGCCTACCAGCTCGAGGGCGAGGCACCGGTCTACGCGCTCGAGGGCTCGATCGCGGTGACCGGCTCGCTCGTGCAGTGGCTGCGAGACAACCTCGGCCTCATCGACTCCGCGAGCCAGATCGAGGCCCTCGCCACGAGCGTGCTCGACGCCGGGGGCGCCGTCGTCGTCCCCGCCTTCTCCGGCCTCTTCGCCCCGCACTGGCGACCCGACGCGCGCGGGGCGATCGTGGGGCTCACGCGCTTCGTGACCAAGGCGCACCTCGCGCGCGCGGCCCTCGAGGCCACGGCCTTCCAGACCCGCGAGGTGCTCGACGCGATGAACGCCGACTCCGGCGTCCCGCTCACCGAGCTGCGCGTCGACGGCGGCATGGTGGTCAACGACCTGCTCATGCAGACCCAGGCGGACCTGCTGGGCGTGCCGGTGGTCCGCCCGAGCTGCACCGAGACCTCGGCCCTCGGCGCCGCCTACGCTGCGGGGCTCGCCGTCGGCTACTGGGAGAGCCTCGAGGACATCTCCTCGAACTGGCGCAGCGACCGGCGCTGGGAGCCGCAGATCGACCAGGACGAGCGAGAGCGCCGCTACCGCCGCTGGCGCAAGGCCGTGACCCGGACCCTCGACTGGATGGACGAGGACGAGCACGAGGGCTGACCTGAGCGTTCTCGGCTCCGTCGAGAAGGACGGGCGCACACCCTCGAGGCGAATCAGTCCGGCCGGACCACGGGCTCGGCGAGCACCTGGCGCAGCAGCGGCCGGGTGGCCTCGGTCGCCCCGAGCACGAGCAGCACCCCGCCCGCGAGGCACCCGAGGAGCAGCCCGAGGCTGCGCGGGTCCTGGACGGCGATGAAGCCGAAGAGCGGCGAGAGCATGACGAGCGCCGCAGCCGCCGAGCCGACGCCCACGAAGAGCAGCGGACCGAGCACCTCCCGGCGTCGGACCTCGTGCTGCAGCTCGACGGGCACGCCCGCAAGGTGCTGGAGGGCCAGCTCGCGGCGCCGGTCGAGCACCGCCGAGGCCTGGGCGATCCCCGCCGAGACCGCCGCGAGCACGAAGGCGATCGCGAGGGTGAGCATGCCGCCCGTCGCGAGGTCGTCGAAGAGGATGCGCTCGTCGGGAGAGGCCTCGGCTCCCGAGGTGAAGAGCGGCAGGAGCGCGAGGCAGCCCGCGACGAAGCCCGCGAGCCCGAGCCCGCCGACGACGCGCCACGCGGCCTTCGGGTCGTCGAGGAGGCGGCGCGCCGCGAGCAGCCGGGCGGGAGTGCGAGCCCGCCACAGCTGGACGCGCGCGAAGAGGCCGAGCACCCACGGGCCCACGACGTTGAGCGTCGCGAAGGCGACCGCGAGCGAGCCCACGAGGAAGGCGATGGCCGCCGGGCCGAACTGGCCGGCGACCATGCTCATGACCATGAACAGCCCGAGCCCCGCGAGCGCGACGAGCAGGCGCACGAAGGCCAGGCGGCGCGGCGTCTGACGGCGCGCGACCCCGAGCGGGGAGACGATGACGCGGCGCAGCGAGATCGCGCCGGAGACCGCCGCGAGGAGCGGCACCGCGAGGACGGCGACGAGGAGCGCGGGCACGCCGACCCACAGCTCCCCCACCGAGAAGTGGGAGCCCATGAAGGGTACGAGGGTCCACACGGGCAGCAGCACGCCGTAGAGCACGACGCCCGCGAGTGCTCCGGCGAGACCCTGAGCCGCAGTCTCGACGACCGTGAGCCCCACGACCTCCCCCGGCGTGACGCCGAGCAGCCGCAAGGTCGCGAGCCGCGCGTCGCGCCGGGCCACGCCGAGCCGCGCGGCGGCCGCGCCCAGGGTGACGATCGGGACCACGAGGAGCACGAGGGCGACCCACGCGAGGATCACGTAGGTCTCGGCGTTCATCCGTTCGAACTCCGTGCGCGGAGCAGCGGCTCGGCCCACGAAGCCGAGCAGCCCTCCCACCACCGAGAGCGTCAGTGCGGTCGACACGGCAAAGGCGAGGACGGCGAGCGCCGTCGTCGTGCGCGTGTCCGAGCCGCCGGCCGCGCGTAGGCGCGAGGCGAGGGCGAGCACGGCCTTCATCGCTGCTCCCCTGCGGGAAGGGGCGCGTCCGAGCCGCGCTCGAAGGTGCCCACGACCTGGCCGTCGCGCATCTCGATGCGACGCTCGCACCAGTCCGCGACGGAACGGTCGTGCGTGACGACGACGAGCGAGGCGCCCGCGGCGCGGGTGGTCTCGGTGAGCACGCGCATGACCTCGACGCCCGTGGCCTGGTCGAGGGCGCCGGTGGGCTCGTCGGCGAAGACCACCGAAGGGCCGACGATGAGCGCTCGCGCCACGGCGACGCGCTGCGCCTGACCGCCCGAGAGCTCCCCCGGGCGGCGGTCCTCCATGCCGGCGAGTCCGAGGGAGGCGAGCCACTGGCGGGCCTTCTCGCTCGCGTCGGCGCGCTTGGCGCCCAGGAGCATCGCCGGCAGGGCCACGTTCTCGACCGCAGGCAGCTCGGGCAGCAGCTGGCCGAACTGGAAGACGAAGCCGAAGTGCCGACGGCGCACGAGAGAGCGCTGCTTCTCGTCGAGCGAGCTCAGCTCGCGGCCGTCGAGGGTCACAGAACCGGACTCGGGCACGAGGATGCCGGCGAGGCAGTGCAAGAGCGTGGACTTGCCCGAGCCGGAGGGCCCCATGACGGCGAGGGAGCGCCCGGGCGGGAGCGAGAGCTCGACCCCGGCGAGCGCCGTCGTCGTCCCGAAGCGCTTGACGAGTCCGCGCGCGGCGAGCCCTGGGGCGGAGCTCGGGGCGGGGGCTGGCGGGGTGCTCGGCAGGGAGGGGGCAGGGTGCTGATCCATGCTCCCCAGGGTGCGACGGCTCGCGGCCGCGGCGCATCGGTCGGGCGTAGCGACCTGGCTGCGCGGGGGTGGCTCCGCGGAGGGAGGAGCAGGTCCCCCTTCGGGGGGACGCAGCGCCGGACCCTGGGCGCGGCGCGCGAGACCCGCACGGCAGGATGGGCTCGTGACTGCGGCAGCGCGCTTCCTTCCTCCCTCCGAGGCCCGTCTCGCCCAGGGGGCCGTCGTCGTCGTCGACGTGCTGCGGGCCTTCTCCACGGCTGCGGCAGCCTTCGCCGCGGGAGCCTCGCGCATCGTGCTCGTGGCGACCGTGGAGGAGGCGCTCGAGCTCAAGGCCGCGCACCCGGGCTGGCTCGCGATGGGCGAGGTGAGCGGGCGCTGGGTGAGCGGCTTCGACCTCTCGAACTCGCCCGTGCAGGCTCTCGAGCGAGACCTCGCGGGAGCGACGCTCGTGCAGCGCACGGGCGCGGGCACGCAAGCGGTGATCGCGAGCACGGGCGCCGAGCGGCTGTGGTGCACGGGGCTCGTGACCGCGAGCGCGACGGCCCGCGCGGTGGCGGCCTCGGGGCTCGGGCTCCCGGACTACGTGCTCTCGGGGGCGCTCCCCGAGCACGGCATGACGGGCGAGGACGACCTGCTCGCCGCGCAGCTCGTCGAGCGCGCTCGGCGCGGCGAGCCGCTCGACGCGGCGGCCACGGCCGCCGCCGTGGCGGGCTCGGACGAGGCGGCGCACACCCTCGCCCTCGGCCCCGAGCACACCCCGCCCGGGGACATCGAGCTGTGCGTCGAGGTCGACCGCTGGGACTTCGCGATGGAGGCGCGCCGCGAGGAGCTCGGGTGGGCGCTGCACCGGGTCGCGGCGTGAGCGCGGGATGATCCTCGGGTGAGCGAGGTCCTGACCGCCCTGGGCACCCTGGGCGCCGTCGTGCTCGCGGGCTTCCTGCTGGGCCGCACGCGCGTGCTCGGCGAGCAGGCCGCGACGGTGCTCGCGCGCGTCGTGTTCACGGTCGCCATCCCCGCGCTCATGATCGTCACGGTGGGGCGCGCGGACCTGCACGTGGTGCTCTCGCGCGCGGCTGGGGTGACGGCCCTGAGCACCGCGATCCTGGCCGTGCTCGTGGCGCTCGTGCTGCGCCTCGCAAGGCAGCGGCCGGCGGCCGAGGCGGCCGTGCCGACGCTCGCGGCGAGCTACGTCAACGCGGTGCACCTCGGGCTCCCGCTCGCGCTGTACCTCTTCGGCGACGCCGTCGTGGTGGTGCCGACGATGCTCTTCCAGCAGCTCGTGCTCGCCCCGCTCGCCTTCCTGGTGCTCGAGGCCTCCGCGGCGAGCGGACGCCCGCGAGGCGAGGTGCTGCGGGCCACCGGGGCGCGCATGGTGCGCAACCCGATCGTCGTGGCGACGACGCTCGGCCTCGTGCTCGCCGCGCTGCCCTGGCGCATGCCCGATGCCGTGGCCGGACCCTTCGAGCTCGTCGGGGCGGCGGCGGCCCCGCTCGCGCTGCTCGTCTTCGGGGCGACGCTCGCCGTCCCGCGCACCCTGGGGCCGCAGGCGTCCCGACGCGAGGTCTGGTTCCTCACGGCCATGAAGTCGGTGGTGCACCCGCTGCTCGCCGTCGGCGTCGGCACCCTGCTCGGGCTCGACGCGCGCGGGCTGCTCGTCGTGGCCTCGATGGCCGCGCTGCCGACGGCGCAGAACGTGCTCGTGTACGCCCTCGCGTACCAGCGCGGCCAGGCGGTCGCTCGCGACGTCGGGCTGTTCTCGACGCTCCTGCTCGTGCCGGTGCTGCTCGTGGTGACCGCGGCGCTCGGCTGAGAGGCCCGGTGAGGGGCGCCGAGGACGGCGCGGCGCGGCGCGGTCCCCAGGCGAGCGTCCTCGGGCGGCGGCGCGCGTAGGAGGGCGCGGTTAGGGTGGGCGCGTGACCCAGGCCCCCCTCGACGTGCTGCGCCGGGTCTGGGGGTACGCGGACTTCCGCGGGGACCAGGCCGAGATCATCGAGACGCTCGTGGGCGGCGGGGACGCGCTCGTGCTCATGCCCACGGGGGCCGGCAAGTCCCTGTGCTACCAGGTGCCCGCGCTCGTGCGCGAGGGCACGGGCGTAGTGATCTCCCCACTCATCGCCCTCATGCAGGACCAGGTCGACGCGCTCTCGGCGCTCGGGGTGCGCGCGGGCTTCCTCAACTCGACCCAGGACCCGGGCGAGCGCCTCGCGGTCGAGCGCGCGCTGCTCGACGGCGAGCTCGACCTGCTCTACCTCGCCCCCGAGCGCCTCGCCGTCCCCGAGACCCTCGCCCTGCTCGACCGCGCGAGGCTCTCGCTCTTCGCGATCGACGAGGCGCACTGCGTGTCCCAGTGGGGCCACGACTTCCGCCCGGACTACCTGCGCCTCACGGTGCTGCACGAGCGCTGGCCCACCGTGCCGCGCGTCGCGCTCACCGCGACCGCAACCGACGCGACGCGGCGCGAGATCGCCCAGCGGCTCGAGCTCACCGAGGCGCGGCACTTCGTCGCGGACTTCGACAGGCCCAACATCCAGTACCGGATCGTGCCCAAGGACAACCCGCGCCAGCAGCTGCTCTCCTTGCTGCGCACCGAGCACGAGGGCGACTCGGGCATCGTCTACTGCCTCTCGCGCGCCTCGGTCGAGCAGACGGCGGAGCTCCTCTGCGCCCAGGGCGTCGAGGCGCTGCCGTACCACGCGGGCCTCGACCGGCGGGTGCGTCAGGCCAACCAGTCGCGCTTCCTGCGGGAGGAGGGCCTCGTGATGGTCGCGACGATCGCCTTCGGCATGGGCATCGACAAGCCCGACGTGCGCTTCGTCGCGCACCTCGACCTGCCCAAGTCCGTCGAGGGCTACTACCAGGAGACCGGGCGCGCGGGTCGCGACGGCCTGCCCTCGACGGCGTGGCTCGCCTACGGGCTCGCGGACGTGGTCCAGCAGCGGCGCATGATCGACACCTCCGAGGGGGACGCCGCGCACAAGCGGCGCCTGTCGATGCACCTCGACGCGATGCTCGCGCTGTGCGAGACGGTCGAGTGCCGGCGCCAGCAGCTGCTCGCCTACTTCGGCCAGGAGTCCGGGCCCTGCGGGAACTGCGACACCTGCCTCTCGCCGCCCGAGACCTGGGACGGCACCGTCGCGGCGCAGAAGCTGCTGTCCGCCGTCGTGCGGCTCGAGCAACGTGGCCAGCGCTACGGCGCAGGCCACGTCATCGACATCCTGCTGGGCAAGCGCACCGACCGGGTCAGCAAGCTGGGGCACGAGGACCTCTCGGTCTTCGGCGTGGGCGCGGACCTGAGCGAGCAGGAGTGGCGAGGTGTGGTGCGCCAGCTGCTCGCCCAGCGGCTGCTCGCCGCGGAGCCCGAGTACTCGACCCTGCACCTGACGCCGGAGAGCACCGCGGTGCTGCGCGGCGAACGTGAGGTCCAGCTGCGTCGCGAGGCGCCGCGCGCGAGCAGGGCCGCGCGGAGCCGGGGCGCCAAGGCGTCCGCCGTCGTCGACCTCGATCCCGAGGCCACGGCGCGCTTCGAGGCCTTGCGCGCCTGGCGGGCGGCCGCAGCGAAGGAGCAGGGGGTGCCCGCCTACGTCGTCTTCCACGACGCGACGCTGCGTGAGATCGCGCTGCGCGACCCCGAGCGGGCCGAGGAGCTCGCCGGGATCAGCGGGATCGGCGCCGCGAAGCTCGAGCGCTACGGGGCGGGCGTGGCAGCGGCCCTCACGGAGCTCCGCGAGGGCCGCTGACCGGGGTCGGGCGCGAGGCGGCTCAGGCCTGGGCGCCCTTGAGCTTGGTGGCGACGCCCGCGAAGGACACCGAGATGCCCTTGGCCGCGGCGGCCTCGAGGAGGGGCTGCGCGGTGACCTTGTCGATGAAGTAGTCGACGTGGACCTCGAGCTTGCCCGCAGGGGCCGTGATCGTCAGGTCGGTCTCCTCCGGCTGCTCCTTGCCCGGGGTGCCCGCGATCTCGATCTGCTCGCCCGAGCGCACGAGGACGCCCGTGTGCTCGGCGCCGAGGCGGCCGACGAAGAGGCGGATGCCCGCCTGCTCCTCGCGGATCTCCACGAAGGACCAGGACTGGTACCAGGGGGCCGGCTTCTGGAAGGACATCGCGAAGACGGCGAGCGCGATCAGCGCGCCGAGGCCCGTGAAGACCACGACCGGGATCGAGATGACGCGCGCGAAGACGAGGACGTACTCCGTCTCGGAGATGAACTGCACCCAGATCGAGGCAAGGATGAAGGCGAGAGCGACGACGCCCGAGCCAAGCAGGCCCTTGATGCGGGTAGCCGGCTTCCAGGTGTGGTCGTCGTCGTGGAAGACGGCCGGGTACGGGATGGTCGGGTCTGCCGGACGGGTCTGAATTGTCTGAGTCGTCATAGGCCGAGAAGGTAGGGGAGCGCTCCCACACCCGCGCGAAGCCGTCCACGCGGTGAGACGCGGCGCCCGCAGTGCGGGCACCGTCAGGGCACGGTCAGCGCAGGGACGGTCCGCTCGGGGCACGCTCAGGGGACGGGGATCGCCTCGGCCGTGCGCGCTCGGACCACGCTGATCCCGCGCTCGGCGGCCGCGGCCGCGAGAGGCGCGTAGGTGAGCGCGGGAAGGTAGCAGTCGACCTGGACCTCGAGCACCTGGCCCGAGACCCACACCCGCAGCTGGTTGTCGTCCGGGGCGCCGCCGGGGGTCACCGCGAGCTCGATCGTCTCGCCGGGCCGGACGAGCACGCCCGGGTGGTCCTTGCCGAGCCGCCCCGCGAAGAGGCGCAGCCCCTCACCCTCCTCGATCGCCTCGACGAAGGACCACTGCTGGTACCACGGGGCCGGCGGGGTCAGCGTGACCCACAGGAAGCCGAGGAACACGAGCGCGAAGAAGGCGGAGACGATCCACAGCGGGAAGGCGATCGAGGTCGTGAAGAGGGCGATCGAGAACTTCTCGGTGTCGAGCAGGAAGAACGCGGTGACCGCGAGCAGCACGAGAGCCGTGACGCCCCAGCCCACGGCCTCCCCCGCCCGCCGCTCCGACCTCCACCGCGTGTGCCCCTCCTTGTGCACGGCAGGGAAGGGGATGCTCGGGTCCGGAGGGCGCACGAAGGTCTCAGCCACGCGGGCAGCGTAGCGAGAGCGCTTCCAT
>ENA-UOVV01000903-UOVV01000903.1-compost-metagenome-genome-assembly--contig:-NODE-903-length-27893-cov-11.547848_pt1 | contig 27893 bp, 24 predicted proteins | sample MGYA00238155_ERZ761577 | MGnify/ENA primary metagenome ERZ761577 (study PRJEB28898, sample SAMN06268775) | compost metagenome | isolation source: Emeryville, CA | place: USA:Emeryville, CA | collected... | reverse complement strand
TCACAAAACTCGAGGATAGCACAAAGGTTTTATTTGTGCATAAAGGGCTTACCCCAATGCTGGAGTGTTTCCAAGCTTGTTCATCGGCATGGACTTGGTATTTGGAAAACCGACTTTCACCCCTCTTAAAAAATTAATTTCTGTTCCAATTAAATGTGGTTTCATTCTAAACATATAGACGATGACCTTACAAAGAAGCAATGCAGATTTTCAATGTTCGTTTTCGGTTACGAAAGAACCTGAGATAGTTTATCAATCGATCGTAAATTTTCGCGGTTGGTGGTCAGAAGAAATTGAAGGCATTACTGACATCTTAAACGAAACATTTTTCTATCCTTATCAGGATGTGCATCGGTGTACGATACGAATGATAGAAGATGTACCTTTTAAAAAAATTGTTTATCAGGTACTTGAAAATCATTTCAGTTTTGTGAAAGATCAGGATGACTGGGTAGATTCAAAATTGATATTCGAGATCGAGTCGAAAAACGGCAATACCGGAGTGTTTTTTAAACATGAAGGCTTGACTCCAGAAAATGAATGTTATCCGGTTTGCCGCGAAGCATGGACCCGCTACATCGAAGGGAGTCTAAAAGACTTGATTACGACGGGAAAAGGAAGGCCAAATCCAAAGCAGGGAGGTTTTAATGCAGAACTTGTAAATAAATGGGAACTTGATAAATAGCTATATGTAACAAAAGTAGTTACAAATAAGCACTGGAAAAAACATTAGAAAGATCAATTTGTCACGACTATTTTAATAGGATTGATGGGAGATTTCAGGTTTCAGTTGCATAAATAACGAACTGCCAAAAGGTGCACGGGGCAACCATTTTTCCTCAAAACGCATGAGTTTTTCAAGGGTATTGTTAATGAAGTCGCCCGGATATTTTACATCGGATTCGGGTTTTGTATCCCTATAGGCCCCCCTTTTAATTTGAAGCCGTTGAAAACCCCGTACCAAAGATATAGGTAATGCTAATGTAAAAGGCCAGTAAGTGCTATGGGTAATTTGTAACCCTGTGTCCTTGGTTAATTTCTGGAAATCCTTCAAAGTAAAACGGCGTGAACTACCTACCGCAAGATCATGCGTTCCCGCAAACACCTGAAACGCATGGATGTTGATTAAAATCATCCCATTGGGAACGAGACGGGATTTAAATTGGCGGAGAGTATCGCTAATTTCTTCATCGGTAAGAAAATAGAGGGCATCGTTGCAACAGATAACGTCATAGGTCTGTTCGGGTCTGAATGCATTGACCTTTCTTAGATCGCCCAGATCTACATCCAATTGGCGATCTTTTGAAAACTTTACCGCATGAGCTGAAGCATCAAAACCGGAACAATTTTTATAGCCCTTCGCGTGCAAATAGCTTAACAAACCGCCTGTTCCACAGGCAGCGTCGAGAATTCGAATTTGTCGATCCTCGAATTGTTGTCGAATATTCTTCAAAACCATCCGATGAAGGCGTCCATACCACCAGAGTTTTTGTTCGACTTCGAACATTCTCCTATATTCTTCCTCATTATCGATCATCAGCTGACGATTTCGTAATGTTTAATTTGATTACATATTGTGGTTGACCACTGGAAGTCATGAAGCTTTTTCCAATATACTCTCCTAAAATACTGAGTAAAATGATTTGTAGCCCTCCAATGAATAATGACATGGCCGTTACCACTTGCCAACCTTTGGGGTCGGGGCCTACAAACCATTGATAAGTAAGATAAAGAAGCAATAGGCTTCCCAATCCCCAGATACCTACTCCAATTGGCATAAAGAGTCGGATTGGAAGGGCAGAGTAACAGAATAAGATGTTCAGAAAAAGGGAAATTAATTTACGCCAATTGTAATTTGACTTTCCTTCTTCCCGTTTGCTATGCTTAACTTCTATCGTCGTGAAATTGCGGGTATATCGAAAAATGAGTCCGTCGATATAAGGGTAAGGCCCTGTGTATTTAATAATTTCTCGAACCACCTCTTTCCGAATCAGTTTGAAGCTCGACAAATACAGACTTTTGGGTTTTTCGATTAAATAACTCGTTATCCAGTTTACAAATTTGCTTCCCAGATTGCGATAAAATGCGTGTTCTTTTTTACGATAGTACGTGTATACAACGTCAAAATCGCCTGATCGGGCAACGGTCAAAAGCTTTAGTATTTCCTCGGGTGGATTTTGGAAATCATCGTCAATCATCACACAAAAATCGCCCTTAGCCCAGTTCAAACCACACATTACCGCATTAAATTCGCCAAAATTTCTACGCAATGATAGGAATCGGATATGGTGAAATTCTTCAGCAAGTGATTTGCAGACGGCTTCCGAATGATCTTTACTTCCGTCATTCACCAGGACAATTTCGTAGGAAACATCGTTGAGTGCATTTTGCAACCTTTCGACTAGCAAGCGAATTCGGTTTGCACTATTGTATACGGGTATGATGACCGACAATTCAATCGTTTTCATAGGTAGGTGCTATTGAATTTATTGACGGTCTCAACGATATAGTCGATTTCGTCATCGGTGAGCATAGGGTGGAGGGGAAGGCTCAATACTTCCTGACAAAGTTTTTCAGTGATGGGTAGTGGGAGGTGGTTAAATTGTTTATAGGCTTTTTGTTTATGGATCGGCGTAGGATAATGTATATCGGCTTGTATACCGTTTTCAAATAGATAGGCCTTCAGTCGATCACGCTGAGGATGTTTTACGACGAAAAGGTGCCATACATCTTCATCGATTTGGTCAGTGGCCGGAAGGATGAGTTGAGGAAGTTTGATTTCTTGGAGGTATTTACGTGCAATCGTTTTACGTCGCTGATTATCCCGATCCAAATAGGGGAGTTTTATATTTAAAAAAGCGGCTTGTAATTCATCCATGCGACTGTTGACTCCTTTATACTCATTTTGATAGCGGACGAGGGAGCCATAGTTTCGAAGAAAGCGAATCTTATCCGCCAATTCTGCGTCGGAGGTAACAACGGCTCCGGCATCTCCCAAAGCGCCTAAGTTTTTGGTTGGATAGAAGCTAAACGCAGTGGCATGAGCCCAGCTACCCACTTTACGCCCTTGGTAAGTGGCGCCGTGGGCTTGTGCGGCATCGGTGACTACCTTTAGGCCATATTGATCGGCGATCGCCAGAACCCGATCAATGGCACAGCTCCTGCCATATAAATCGGTGGTGATGATTGCTTTGGTACGTACGGTAATATGCTGTTCTATTAAATCAGGGTCTAAGAGCATCGTTGCAGGGTCAGGTTCTACTAAGACAGGGGTATAACCTAGCGCACTGACGGGTAAGACCGTAGCGATATAAGTATTAGCTGGAACAATTATTTCACTTTTCGCCGGGAGTTCGAATGATTTTAATATGAGCGTAATGGCATCTAGACCATTTGCCACACCCACACAGTACTTTGCATCACAATATCGCGCGAATGCTTCCTCGAAATTTTTTAATTCGTTTCCCAGTAAATACCAACCATTTCGGATCGTTCGAGTAGATGCTTCTTCAAGTTTATCGAAAAAAGGTGTGTTGATTAATTTAAGGTCTAAAAATGAAATCATTTATTGGGTTCAAGCTGGTTTTGTATACTCGTCACGTTACGATTTATAATATAAGGTTCGTCTATATAGTCTGATCGGTCATAATATTGATTAGATAAGACAAGTAAAATCGCATCTTCTGTAAACTCATCCATAACATGCCAGTCTTTGGGTTCGAGAATAAGGCAGGTAGACGGGGAATTCAGTAAAAAATGTTCTTCGATAATCCCATCGGTTGAGTAGACATGACAGCTACCTTTAATACAAATTAATGCATTGTAGGTTTGGTAATGACGGTGTCCACCACGAGTTGCATGCTCTGCCCCGTAGATGAAAAATACGCGTTTTATAGCACCGGGAATAATCTTTTCAAATACCGTCAAATTACCTTGTCCGGTATTAAAAGTATCGAGTTGGATGAGATGTGCCATATCGTTCAATTTTACTTGAGGAGGTATAAAAATACATCATTTAGGGTTTTGTTGTGCAATTATAGGATATAATTGGGATAAAAAATGCAAAGCTGTTTTAATTATTTAGAGATAGGGTACATTTAACTGATTCATTTGATAAGTGACCAGAAATTGGAAAATTAGTGAAAAATATGCCAATTAAATACGTGATCTATGAATTGGAAAATTTTCAACGGTAGAGGTTCCAGCCAAATTATTTTATTATAACCCATGTAGAACACTTGGGGATGGATAATACAGCCCATCGCGCAAATGAACATGACTAAACGAAACGCTCGTTGCGAAGCTTCTTTCTGAAATAAAAAAAACGCTATGAGTAGAAAAGGGAAACCGTATGCGAGCGATCGGTCGATGTCATGAACAAAGGCCGTACTGAGGAACAAAATAAAGAAAGCCAACGAGAGCATCCCCAGAAGTGTCTTCTTTTGCGTAAGATAAAGCAATAGCGCAGCCCCCACCAACAAAAACCAAAATGCTTCAAAAGTAGTCCAAACACTACTTCCAAAACCCATTCGATGCATCTTGTCGAAAAGTTCGGGTGTGCCAATCGTAGAATATTCATGGTCGGGGAAATATGTCGATTTAACATAAAATCGAATACTCAGATAGACACCCCAACCGAGCCAAATAACCCTATTTCGACCTTGAAATATAGCCGGAAATAGCGTGCTTGGGGTAAAAGAATTCAGATCGTAGGCTCGTTGAATCATGTTCCATAAGAGAAGGAACCCACCGGCTAAAACAGCACGCTCATCGGTAAAAAATGCAATCAATAAGAAAAGGAAACTTGCCCAAGGCTTTCGATGCAGCATGGCAGCTAGTAGACCAAAATAGGCAATTCCATCACCATAACCGTGAACCTCTGCAAAATGCCAAATGCCGACAAAGGTGTTAGAAATCGACAAGACAAAGAACGTGGTGAGTATTTTGTCCTGCGTGAGTTGGAAAGCCCATTTTCCAATCCAATATACGAAATACACGCCGAGGGCTGCCTGTATGATCAACATGAGGATCAGGTTATGGCGAGTGATATAGGAAAGCCCCGGGAGTGTCCACCTCATTATCATATTTTCTCTTCGGATAGCTTCCTCTATACCTTCAGGTCGGAGCAAGTTCTGTGCTTGAATTTCAATAAACGACCACGAATCCAGGTTAATTTCACCATGGAGGTATTTAACTACCAGTTGATAAGGTGGAAAGCTTAGAAATAGTGATAGTCCGACCGATATAGCTATTAGTTTCCATAACCAATATCGTCCAGAAAGAACGGATTCGATCCACGTTTGGAAGTTTTTATAAAAGGTTTCCAAAACCATCTTATAGGTATATTAGCGCTTAGAACTTTTTCTAACCTTTTTTTCTGCAAGGAGGTACTGAAATATAATGAATCTCTTTTGTTATTCCGTAATACGTCTCAATTATTGATTTAACGGACACCTGCGTAAATGTACCGCAATCCTATCGAAAACAGGATGATAGTTAAAAAATAAAGTGGAATTTGGTACATAATTAAAATTGTAAGTACGATATAAGGGAAGAATAAGCGTTTTAAACTGTTTTCAAATGGTAAATTAAAGAAGGATAGCAACCCGTGGTAAGAAATTAAAATACTACAAGTGAAGAAAAATAATTGGATCAAATCAATTACTTCCAATTCGCTTAGACCATATCGGGTAATGACGAATAGCTCTGGGATTAAAAGTAGGAAATGCGTGAACACTATGTCCAATACACGTTGCCTACGTTTAAGGGGTAGCGTACGACTCCATGACCATGCCTCAACCCTCCATCGGTAGGTCTCATATGAAATACCTAGGTTGGCTAGTGCCGCAAATGATAATCCTACGGCGGGAAGTCGAAGGTCGAATTCGTCAGTACTATAATACCATAACGTGGCCGCGATCGCCAGAGAGGAACCCAATTTAGTGAGCAACAGGGTTAATCCCCTCTCACGAAATAGCCACTCGATGGTCCAAAGTGGCATAGAAACAGGTCTTTTACGTTTTAAAAAGCTTCGTACAGTACGTTTAGTGTAAGAGGTATTTGGATGAGTAAGTCGATAATTACCCGCTGCGACGAGCGTGCCGGTCCATAGCAATAAAAATAATGATCTTGTCAAAAGACTATTCCAGAGTGATAACTTGGCAGCGACGAAAACTATCCAAATGAAATAAAGGATGAGGGGCAGTAGTAAGCCAACAGCGATGCAGATGAGCTCCACTAGTCGAGTTCGTAAGGGCAGAAGCCGAAGCAGGTATATATAACTGTACGCACGCGATTTCCATAAGTGATTCCAAAAGAACCAAACCAAACCGACGTACAAAGTGCTAAATGCGCCAAAGTTGAGCGGTGAACTGGTGAGAAAAAAGACGGCTATACCGAAATGTTCCCGGGGCGTCATAAAGCCGAAGCCGCATAAAATGACTACCATAAAGAAGCCGGCTCTCTGCTTGTAAAATTCTCTTACGGTCGTTTGCATTAGAATGTCCATCAGCGCACCACCAGGGTTTTATTTAAAAGACGGAAGGACTGGGTGATGAAAAGTTCCTTTTTTTCGATAGCCTGATGGGAGGAAATCAAAAAACTAACCGATTGTTTTCGATAGGCATTAATTAACTCATAAAGCGTTGAGCGTGCATCTGCATCGATCGTAATCATGGGTTCATCGAGAATGATGAGACGTAGGTTTCCCAAAAAGGTCAGCAAAAGCGAAAGCTTTTTAACCATCCCGCTTGAACATGCGCCTATTGGTTGGTGTAGGTAATTCACCACCCCAAATCGTTCGGTAAGGTATTTAACTTGGTGAGAGGGAGCTTGTCTAACTTTTGCCGTAAATCGTATTAAGTCGTAGGGGGTGAGGAAGTCCGGAAATACCGGCTCTGCCTCTCCCATGCTTACCCGATAACGAAAGGCAATCGGATCTCGTTTTTGGTCATAGCGATCGTCGAGGACAATTTTGCCTGAGTAGGGTAATTGACCTGCCAAAATCCGAAATAGAGTTGTCTTGCCCGCACCGTTTTCTCCATGGATCCAATAGATGCCTTCTGAAATCGACCATTCGGGAATCGATAATACCGGGTGTGAACCGTAACGTTTTTCTAATTCTTGCAAATGGAGTAGGCGGGTCGAAGCACTTGACATTAGGTGGTCGGACGAGTGGAGATTCGGTTTCGGTGTCCAAAATATAAAAAATAAAAAGGTTGTTACCGAAATGATAACAACCCTTTATTTTCATAGCCTTAATACAGGCTTATGAAATTGACCCTTACGAATTAATTGTTGCCAGTAGTATCAGTAGCTACAGTATCCGCTTCAACTTCTACAGGCTCAACAATTGTTTCTTCTACGGTGGTCTCCTCTACTGTTTCAGTAGGTTTGTTAGTACAGGCAACGAATGAAACCATACCTGCTACAAACAAGAATGCTAAGATCTTTTTCATTTTTTTCTGGGTGTATTAGTTGTTAAAACTTATACAAAGTTAAACGAACTAAAAGGCAAAATCCAACTTTTTGGGTTGGATTTTTTCGAGAACTTAGAATTTCCTTAGAAATAGACAAGTTGAGCTACTTTTCTAAAATTAAGCCTTCTTCGAAATGAAGATGATTTTACTTGGAATTTAGATGTTGGCTAATTCCAATATCAGTTGTTCTATTTGTGCGCGATTGGTGGCGGGGAAATTCGCAATTCTGATCTGACTTGACTTCTTGTCCCCGTAACCGCTTCCCACGATAAGTCCTTTTTGACGCAGCTGTCCAATGATCTCCTGGGCGGGTAGTTCGGTGTTGATAACCGCGACTGTTTTAGATCGAAAATTATCCTCTTCTACGAAGGGAGAAAAACCCTTTGTATTTTCAGCAAACTGATACAATAACTGTGCTTTTTCTTCAGTTTCTTTACGGATACGTTCTACGCCATAGGCGTTCATATCTTCGGCAATTTTACCCAACAGATAAATGAGCATTACATTGGGAGTAGCCGGTGTTTCATTTTTTTGGGCATTTTTCCAAAGGGTGGGCAGGTCATGATGTGCACCGATACTAATTTGGTCTACATCACGGAGCTGATTAGCTTTTAGCAAGCATTTTTCGTTAACGATCCAGACACCCAATCCCGCCGGAAGTCCAAAGGCTTTTTGGACTGAAAAAAAGGCGGTATCAACCCGATTATAGTCTAGCATGGGATAAGGTGCCGACGACACCATGTCCACTGCCAGCATTACCGAAGGATGGTCATCTTTGAGCCGATGAATATCTTCTACGGGAAATTGCACCCCTGAACTGGTTTCATTATGGGTAATACACAACAATTCGGTTCCATGGGGCACGTCGAGTTCCTTATAAAAAAAACCTTCTCCCAGGGGTTTTTCGATCTTAGCGGGAGTTTTACCCGCTGCTGCTGCGTATTGGAAAAATTTCTTGGAAAACGACCCGTTTACCAAATGAAAACTCCGATTTCTAACAGTGCTTAGGATGATCCGTTCCCAAATTTCCGAAGCAGAACCTAGGAAAAGTACCGCATGACTGTCGGGTACGTTGAGTAATTGCCGGATTTGAGCTACTGTAAATGCATGAATATCGCGGTAAGTCTGACTCCGATGGGAAATAGATCCCAAATCATTTTCGAGGAAATGCCGGAGATGCTTTTCAAAAGTAGGGTATAGCTGTGCTGGACCCGGAGTAAAAAAAGTAGCCATTATTTTAATAAAGCATTCTGAATCGAATTGTTCCCTCGATCGCTTTTACCTCCTTAATGAATTCACGGTTATATCCTTTCGCTATATCCACAATCACGTAACCCACCGTTTCATTAGTCTTGAGGTATTGGCCTGTGATGTTAATATGATTTTTACCGAAAATATGGTTGAGTTTCGCCAGCATACCTGGAACATTGGCGTGAATATGTAAAATTCGATGGGAGTTTTTAAGCTTCGGTAATTGTACTTCGGGGAAATTCACACTTCCATAGGTACTTCCGTTGTTCATGTATTCCAACAATTTAGAAGGAACAAACTTGCCGATATTCTCCTGGGCTTCCCTCGTACTACCTCCAATATGTGGAGTAAGAATTACATTGGGTAGACCGATTAACTCGCTCACGAATGGTTCACTGTTGGTTTTAGGCTCCTGCGGAAAAACGTCAATGGCGGCTCCTGCTACCTTTCCACTTTTGATGGCTTCGGCTAAGGAAGGGATATCCACTACGTGCCCACGAGATAAATTCAAGAAGATGACGCCATCCTTCATCAGGTCAAATTCCCTTTTCCCGATTAGGTTTGAATTGGATTTGCGACCGTCTACATGCAGACTAATGAAATCCGATATTGAAAGCAGTTCTTCAAGGGTGTCTACTTTTTTAGCATTTCCTAAAGCTAGCTTTTCGATGGTGTCATAAAAATAGACCTCCATACCCATGGCTTCAGCTACGATCGAAAGCTGGGAGCCAATACTGCCGTAGCCCACCAAACCGAGTTTCTTGCCACGGACTTCAAAGCTCCCGGCTGCTGACTTATCCCACTCTCCCCTATGCATTTTAATACTTTTAGGGAAAATATTCCGAGCGAGCATGATGATTTGACCGATGGCTAATTCTACCACCGATCTTGTATTGGAATACGGGGCGTTGAATACAGGGATCCCTTTTTCGGTTGCAGCCTCTAGGTCAATTTGGTTGGTACCAATACAGAAAGCCCCAATGGCCATCAAACGATTGGCATTTTCCAGTACCCTCCGGGTGATTTGCGTTTTGGAACGAATACCTATGATGGCAACGTCTTTAATTTTTTCACAAAGCTCGTCTTCATCCAACGCTCCCTTTAAAAATTCTACTTGGAACCCGTCTTTTTCAAAGGCTTTTACAGCCGAAGGGTGAACGTTTTCCAAAAGCAACACTTTCAACAAGCTCGTCGGATAGGATTGACTACGGTCCAATTTATTATGGTAAAGGAATTCATCGAGCGAGGCAACTACATGATCAGCCACCGCCAGAACCCTATCGCGTTTGACATTTTCGGTGAAAGCATAGAAACGACTGGCCAAACCCGATTCTTTCAATTCATAGTCTGTATAACCATCCCCAATCACATAAACCTCGGCATCCAACCCTAGGCTTTGCAGTGCTTTTATTTTCCCACCATCTGAGGCTAACGGATTCGACTCATCGATTCCTATAATATTACCATCTTCATCAAAGCGGAATTCGTTTGCTAATACATGCTCAGGTAAGACACCCAATGTGGAAACTACCGGAATTATATATTCTTTAAAACCACTCGAGATAATATAGATCTGATCCTGATGATTCGCAAAGAACTTCTTGTTGCGTTGGAAGGAGTTGGAAATCTGTGTTTTTAAATATTCCACCAATTGAGCTATATGCTGCCGATTGCCTGATAATAACTCAATACGCTTCCGTAAACCTTCGGAGAATGGAATTTCTCCGTTCATCCCCTGGTCTGTCAAATCTCTGATTTGTCCAACAATTGAATCTTTATTGGGATGCCCTGACAATGCGATAGCCGCCAGTTCATCCAAACCTTCTACTTTGGTAAATGTACTATCAAAATCGATTACGTATAAAACAGGGGAGTTGATTGTTGCGGTAGCCATAGACGGATTTGGTGAAATTTTTCCCAAAATTAAAAAAACAAAAACAGAACGACTATCAATAAAAAGAATACTGACTGAAACTGTAGGTTTTCCTTAGGTTTATCTTCAAATAGTTATATAAATATGTAAAGACTTACGGCCATACAAATCATTCCAGCGATCATACCCCAAATGGCCAGATGATGTTCTCCGAATTTTTCGGCCGTAGGGAGAAGCTCATCCAACGAAATAAAGATCATAATTCCAGCGACCGCCGCTAAGACGACGCCGTTAATGGTTTCAGACCAATAGGGTAGGAGGAACAAATAGGCGATCAAACCACCTAGTGGCTCGGATAGCCCTGAAGCGAAAGAGTACCAAAATGCCTTTTGCTTGCTTCCGGTAGCATGATAAATCGGTACAGCAACCGCTACTCCCTCCGGTATGTTGTGAATGGCAATCGCTATCGCAATGGGTAGGGCGATCTCCAAACTGGTTAGTGCAGCGGTAAAAGTGGCAATTCCTTCCGGGAAATTATGAATGGCAATGGATAAGGCTACTACACCACCCACTCGCTTTAGTTTTACCTTTTTTTGCATCTCTTCTACCCCCTGGACCTCGTGCGGGTTGGCATTGTGAGGTACCAAAAAATCGATTCCTGCGATCAACGCTATCCCCGAAAAGAAGGCTAGCATCATATAAAGGTTGCCCTTCTTTTCACCCCATTGACCAATCAATTCAAATAAGGCTTCAGGAACTAGCTCCATAAAGGACACATACAACATCACGCCTGCCGAAAAACCCAAGGAGATGCAAAGAAACTTGGTGTTGGTTCGCGTAGCTAGTAACGCTATAGCACTCCCTATGCCGGTGGATAAGCCCGCCAGCAAGGTGATGATGAATGCCGTGGTCACTGAATGCTCCAATACTTTACTGTTGAATCCTTCAATACCACAAAAGTAATAAAATTTCGGGAGTTGAAAATAAAAATTTAGACTCGCCTAAAAATTATTTCTGGTATAGCTTTTTTGCTGCCGCTTCATATTTATCACCTGGTGTCCATTTGGGCGGTTCCTCCAAGTTTGCGATGAGGCGGGCGGCTAATACATAGGCCTTACAGTAGCGATGTAAATAGTCGAAATCTATGGTTTCTGGATTATCAATGGCCTGGTGGTAATATTTCATGATTTCGGCATCGAAGTCTCTAAATCCAGGCGTGAAGGTAGGTGCGGGGATTCCTTTAACCGCAAAGTTTACATTGTCCGAACGGTCGAACAGATTTTGTTCGGGTGCGGGATCGCCTACTACGTCCAATCCAAAAGTTGAAGCAGCTTGTCTGATTTGTGCCGTTGCTCCGGTCCGCTCCAAACCGATTACCCCAATAATGCTCGTATCATTGTAACCTGCCCCGTCACAGTTTAAATTAAATACACATTTATTCAGGGGTAAAAGAGGATTTTCAACATAATATCGACTTCCCAACAAGCCCAATTCTTCACCGGTAAAGGCTAGGAAAAGAATGGAGCGTTTGGGTTTTAGGGAGGAGAAAGCTTTGGCAGCTGCTAATACACCGGTAACCCCGAAGGCATTGTCCCTGGCTCCATTAAAGATACTATCTTCCGGCGTATAGGGTTGTCCGCCTTGGGAACCGACCCCGACGTGATCGTAGTGAGCTGAAAGAATAATGTATTCGTCTTTGAGCTTGGGGTCAGAGCCTTCAATATAGGCTGCCACATTATAACTGAGTACCCGTTCGCTTTTTCTTCCTTCCGTTTGTATGGAAATTTTTGTGGTGTTACGTAGGGAACGCGTTACGGCGGGTTCTTTCCCATTTGCCCAAAGGTAGGGTAATTGATCTGCTTGATGGGGTTCTCCCTCCGCTAGGCTAATGCGTTCGCTGGAGAGGAACTGACTGATAAAATTCCAGGGAGTCGTCGCATTATATAACTCAATCAGGGCTACTGCTCCTTTTTGCGCGGCCAATTTGCGTTTGATGGTTCCTGCTGATAGACTTTCGCGAGGGGATTGTGAGTCTGGATATCCAGCTTGTACCACAACGACTTTTCCTTTGACGTCCAGGTTCTGATAGTCGTTCCACCCTTTGGTTGGGTCTTCCAGTCCATATCCAGCATAGACTACAGGCGCTTCAATATGGGTTTTTTCTCCAGCGAGAAGTATCCAATCTGTTTCGAAAGCTAGCTCACCCGAATCGGTCTTGAGTTGGCCTTTACCTCCGGCAGAAGTTTTATCGAAGTAGATATCCTGGAAGTAAGTTGACTGACCGGGTACCGGAGTTGCTCCGTAACGGCGAAGTTGTTCAGCGATGTAGCGCGCCGCTACACGATTGCTTTGTTCACCGGTACGTCTTCCCTGTAACTCATCTGCGGCCAAAAAGCGCAGATGGGCTTCTAGTTCTGCTTTGTCAAGCGAATATTCGGGTTCGTTTTGTGCAAATGTTATTCCTGGTACGAACCCAGCGATCAATAATAGGGTAAAAGCCAAATACTTCATCGATTCTCTTTCCATTTATTATTGTCCCATGATCAATCGGGTTTGGGCTCCATCCTCTTTGAGTCCAATCCGCAAAGGCCCAAGCTTTCGAATGTTTCTGTCGATGGCAAGGGTGATATGTTGTATGCCCCGCGTAAATTCAGTATTCAACTGATTGTTATTCAACTTTTGCTGGGTATTGTTCACCCAAGGGGTGATACCTTCGCTATTATTAAATTCGAGAATAGCTTTGCCTGGGCTCAGGACTTCCACTTGAAATTTTACAAAGCTAATTTTTTTATCGTCACCGTATTCAATAATGGGTATTTCATTTAAGGGGAGGGCGCCTGATACCATACTATAATGGGGTTCAACGCCGATCTTGGCATCTTTAGCCACTACATCCAGGCCGTCTTTTTTAATTTTTTGGACGAGTTCATCCCGGGTGGGTACTGCTTGCCAGCGTCTTACATACCGTTCGGTAGGAACTCTGAAATCGCCGGTTTCTCCTAGTTTTGAGAGAAAACTTACGAGGTCAAGAAACTCCTTTTTATCGAGGCTAGCCGTCAGTCCGGGTGGCATCAAAGAGCCGGGAACTTGTTCTCTTTTTTCGACATGGTCTTTTGATATGGGAACTTCGCGACCTGTAACGTCACGCATGATTAGTTCACCCGGACGATCGCTCACCAGGTACCCCAACATTTCACTACCATCTTTACGGACGACTCTTTGGAGTTCATACCCCTCTTTGATGGATTCGGTGGGGTAAATCAACGATTTAATAATTGTTTCGGCTGGAGAGCTTGTACCTAAGCTACTCAAATCAGGACCAATTAAACCACCTGCTCCGCCAATGGCATGACAGGTAAGACAGGCCAGTTCTGGCTTTCTAAAAACAAGTTCTCCCCGAGCAGGGTCCCCATTTTTGGCAGCCTCGGAAGCTAAACTTCTGATTTGGTCATCATTGAGATCCTGCGGCATTTTTTCAGCGGGAAGCACGCCACCAGAGGCTTCCAATCCTTGTACGAGTAATTTTATTTCGTCGCGGTTTCTACGATTCCATGGGATCACCCGCTGCAAATGTTGGCGAACAGCGACGGCAATGGGTTCCGGAATTTTGGTGACAGAAAGTTCTTCAGCGATGGCTTGTGTTCGTCTCCCATCCGCTAAAAATGCACTGAAGACTCCGATGGCAGCTTCTTGGTTGTTGATTTTATTAATCAGACGAGTCCCGATTTTAGCAGCCTCGGAGGGATTTACAGACGCTAATTGCGCCACGGCTGCCAGTCGTAAGTCCATCGGATTTGATTCTCCTGAAAGGTCAACCAATAACTTTTCGGCATCTTGTGGTGCTATTTGCGCCAGGGCTGCCATGGCTGCTTTGCCGTAGTTGCGGTTTTCATGACGCGTTAGATCGGTTAATTGGGTGCTGAGACTTTTCAAGTTCAGGGCACTAGCGAGACGGATAGCCGCGACCGCTGAGGCTTCGTTACCCTTAGCGATAACATCCCTAATCCGCTCAGGTTGTTTATTGACCAGAACCTTCCTTTTTTGTGCGGCATCGACTAACGTAGCCAGTTCTTGGGAAACATCGCGATTTTGGTTGGTAAAATCGTTAATGGCCTGATCAAACAAAGCATTAAGATCAGCTAGTTGTCCTCGTCGAGCGAAGGCGGAAAGTACGTCACTTTTATATTGTGTGGGCACGTTTCCTGCCCGATAGAGGTCCATGAGTTTGGAGATAGCTTCCGATCCGGCAGCTGATTTTAATGCATAGGTTGTCTTGAGAGCATTTCCTAGGAAGTCTGGATTAGTTTTTAAAGCGGTCATCCATTTCGATTCCAACCCTCTCATGGTTTGCCATAGCGCAAAGTCGAGGAATTCGTCCATGGGTTGATCTAAGACATCCAGCGCTATTCGGGCGGCAGTTGCGTTGTTCAATTCACGGGCTGCAATAACGCCTTCGAGACGTACTTGTGGGTGCGTGTCTACGACGGCTTTCTTTAAAATGTCCTCCAGGTTATCTACTTTAGAGTGCCATAGTTGGAGCGCTCTCAATGCTGCAGCACGAATTTTATGGTTTTGGGCATTGAGTAAATCTCCTAATAAATTTCCTGCATAAGAATCCAATGCCTGGAATACCCACAAAGCTTCCAGTTTCCAGTTTTCGTAGGAGGGGTCGGTTTTACTCAGTTCATTTACCCAGGTTTTCAATTCGGGGACGACGGCGTCTGCGCCTCTTTCTTTCAACACCTGTCTAGCTTGTGAACGCGTCCATTCTTCGGGAGCTTTTAAAGCTTCGAGTAGTTGTGGAACAGTCGCTTTAGTAAGGTTGGGTTTTTCCACTAATTTTCTATTCTTAGCGGTAATTCTCCAGATTCTACCGTGTTCCTGATCTCTTCTTGGGTCGTGGAAGTCAACCTCACCATGTTGGATGATGGGGTTATACCAGTCGGCTACATAGATGGCGCCGTCAGGTCCGATGGTAATATCAACAGGTCGGAAGGCGACATGATCTGTCCACAGTAAATCGGGCATTTGCTTGGAAGCATAACCGCTACCTTGCTCTTCCAATTTGAAGCGATTAATTCGGTTTGCCCTGAAATCGTTGGTGATTAAATCCCCTTGCCAATCCTCGGGTAAATGTCGACCGGAGACAATATCCAGTCCACTGTGTTTAGGTTGTCCTGGATTGAGGCCTCTAATGATACGTTCCGCTCCGGGGGTAGCAACAAAAGTAGCTCCTGGGAAGGCGTAATTAATTCCTTCACCTCCTGCTCCATCGGTCAGAAAAGATTGTCCGAAACGATCAAATCGCAGTCCCCAGGGGTTGATCAGACCGTGGGCATATACATCGAGTTCAAGGGTTTGCGGATTGAGTTTCCACACACCTCCGCCCTCTAGACGACGAATGCCCCAAGGGGTTTCGACATGGCTATGTATGTAAATCGATTGGTTAAAATAGAGGCGGCCTTCGGGTCCCCACCTAAAAGTATGAATGAGGTGGTGGGTGTCGGCTGTACCAAATCCGCTTAATACTTTTCGTCTTACATCCGCCTTTCCATCCCCATCTGTGTCGGCAAGGAATAAGATCTCCGTAGAATTGGCTACATATACTCCACCATCGCCCGGTAGAATACCGGTAGGCGTCAAGAGTCCTTCTGCGAATACGGTCGACTTATCCGCTACGCCATCGCCATCGGTATCTTCCAGTACAAAAACTTTATCATTGGCTTGTTCGCCCGTTTTTAAGTGAGGGTAGGCGGTACTACTTATGACCCACAACCGCCCTTCGGCATCCCAGTTCATCTGGATGGGTTTTACCACCATTGGTTCCGACGCGAACAAGGTAACTTCGAATCCGTCGGCAATCTGAAAGGATTCCAGTTCTTTTTGAGGGTCGTTATCCGGATATTCCTTTCGATTGTATTCGGTGATGGAGGATGTTGTTAAAAATAAGACAGATAGAGCGATACATCCTCTGAAACACAACAGTTTATAAGTCTTCTTCATGATCATTTGACAGGGATAAGTTCGTACGTTTTGGTAGTAGGCTTACGGAGAACATTGATTTGTCCTTCTAACCACGTGATAATAAAGTCCAGATCTTGTAAGCCTTGTTTGTGCCTACCCTGTTCATAAGCACGGAAACCTAATATATAGGTGCGGTTCAACGGTCGATACTGTTGAAAGAAAAGGTCATTTTTTTTGGTGATGAATTCGCGAATTTTTTCAGCCTGGATTACCGAAACTCCTTGATTGAGCGTAATCCCTTTTGCCCAGTCGCTTGCCGAAGCGGTGTGCAATTGTTTGCCATTTTCGGTCAGGGTGTAGATTCCTTTTTTTAAACCCGTTATGCGGATGTTGACCGAGGAAATTTCCTCCTGGTATCCCTCCGTATTGGCAGGTAGGGGTAATAACTTTTCTCTACTTGTGAACTGTATTTTCTTTTGATCGAAGCTGATCGTATTGACCCCTTCAATGGCGGTCTGCTGACGGGCATCGATGCCAATTTTTTCACTTCTTTCCGGCCATTTTAATTCTTTTTCAATTACGTTGGCAACAAAGTAGTAACCATTTGCATTTAGGTGGATTCCATTTTCAGCATATTTTCCAGCCATATGATCGGTCAAGGGTTGAAACAAATCTAAAAAGCGCTTCTTTCTTTTTTGAGCGATATTTCGAATCGCATCGGCATATGTTTTTAGGTTTCTGTTTTGGACCCGGGTATTTTCTTCATTTCCAGCGCGTTCCACAGGGATGGTTGACAAGAGAATGGTTTCTGCTCCCAAAGCGTCGACCGAATCGATGATCACTTCCAGTCCGCGGGTAAACTCTTCGAGCCCTTCCTCCCCCTTCTGGGATTCGATACCTCCATAGGCTATAAAAACGTAGTCGGGGTTGGTCGACCTTAATTGCATAAAGAGTTGTTGATATGCGGTTGGTGGTTTGGTAAAGGTACTCCTCGCCTCGGCAAAGACATTGTCACCGGTCCACCCCAGGTTACGAAAAACCAAATCGGCGTCAGGCCATCGAGAGGATAGGGCTAATTCGATATAGCCATGGGAAATTTCGTTTTCAAAGAAAGAGTTTCCGAGAAAGACGATGCGTTGTTGATGTTTCCATTCCAGGGGAGGGAATGCGGTTGAATTTTGAGCCAGTAATCCCGTTGAAATGTGCACAAAAAGCAGCCATAAGATCCCTGTACAGACCGTCCTCTTATTCATCATGTGAAATGATACAACTTTAGTTTAGTAATGAATTGTAGGTTAATCGAATTATTGAATGCCTTCATTGAAAAACACCCACAAACCGTCTTTACCAGCGACAATAATATCCTTTCGTCCCGTGCCTCTGAGGTCAGCAACTTGCATATAAATGCCGGTACCTTTGCCAATACCGGGAGGGCCGTATGCAATGATATTTTTGTTAAACTTTTTACCATCCCATGTGAAATAGTAGAGCCCCACATCATCATGGGCTCCTGGATCACCATCATTATGCGCTCTATACCTTTTTCCTGTGATGAGTTCGGGTTTACCGTCACCGGTAATATCCGTCCAAACCAGTTCGTGGTATTGGGAAGCGGAGTCATCAATTAGGTGTTGAACAAAGGTACGTTTGCCTTGGGTATCAATTTTTTGTTCATACCAATGCAAACCGTAATCGTGTGCTTTTCCAACGATTAAATCCATGTGTCCATCGCCGTTGACATCGGCAACGATGATTGGAATACTGGCATGCGTTCCCAAATCAAAGTCTTGGTGAAGCTCCCATTGGTTATTTCCCTTGTTTTCAATCCATCCATTACGGATTACAAAATCGCCACGACCGTCCTTATTTATATCCCCAAATCCCAAACCATGGCTTTTGTACTCACCTACTTCAAATTTTGTAAACTCTCCAGGCTTTGTCTTTTTAAAATAATGTAGGTTGGTATTGGGTGTATTGGGTACAATTTCCAATTCACCGTCGTTATCTACATCCCAAGCTCTGAGGGTCTCTATATTACCAACCTTGGCAATTTCATGAGCAGGCCATGGTTCTTTTTTTCCGGGATTTTCATGCCAACGAAGGGCTTGGCCAAACCAGCCACCGGTAATGAAATCCATTCGACCATCTTCATTAACATCCATGGGGATGGTGCCAAAGTCATCATGATACTCGCCATAAGCGGGTTGTTGGCCGATGCGATGTCGTTTTCGGAAGATCGTCCGCGCATCTCCTTCATTTAAATAATAAAAATCTCCTGACACCAGATCGGGTTTCCCGTCATTGTTAACATCCATTACTCCTACAGTTTCAAAACTTTCGGATGCAATGTAATGGGGGGTGAATTTCACCTTTGTATGTTCCTGGCTGTGGGCAGGTACACCCCAATAACACATGAGGGTAAGGCCACAAATGAACGTCTTTTTCATGGTAATCAAAGAGAAGTAACCAAGTAAGTTATGTAAAAATTTTAATTTTAGCTGGGAAATTAGCTTGATTTAATGCAAGATGTAACCTGCTCTTTCCTGCTAGAAATCTTTAAGGAAGCGGGTAAGATGAAAAGGCTTCTATGGGGAGTCATCTTGTTCAACCGTTTTTTTCAATCTTGCTTCCTGAATGGTGACATTCACTTCGTAGCCAAAAATGAGTATGAGTGCTAGGAGATAGAGCCATAACATGAGGGCAATGATCGTTCCGATGGAGCCGTAGAGTTTGTTATAAGAGCTGAAGTTAGAAAGGTAGTAGGAAAACCCAAAGGTCGATAATATGATCAGCGTACTAGCTAAAAACACACCAAAGTTGAAAAACTTCATTCGCAATCTAATATCCGGGGCAAAACGATAAATAATGGCTACTCCAAAGGCCAGTGAGAAAAAGGATATGGCATACCGAAGCAGGTTTACCATCATAATCATCCATGCATCTGCTATGATTTCTAGGTCCGTAACAAATTTCATTACCGCATCTCCCACGATCACCAGTAGGACGGAAAGGAAAAGCACCAATGCCATCATCACGATGAGCATGATGGCGGTTGCCCGGGTCTGAAAAAAGCTCCTACTTTCTTCTTTCCCATTAATCATATTGAGTGAGCGCATCAGCGACACCATTCCATTGGTAGCTCCATAAATCGCTAACAGAAAACCAAATGAAAGTACGCCCGCTTGAGGGCGGCTAACGATGTCCATTATGGTCTGTTCGGCAAATTCAAATATGCCTGCAGGGATGAATTCATGAAGAAACTCCATGATTTTTACATCGAGGTTGGGAATGGGAATGTAGGGGATTAAAGTGAAAAGGAATAGGATTAATGGAAATAAAGCAAGGGTAAAACCGTAAGCAACGGAAGTGGCTCTTTGGTCAATATCGTAATGGATGATTCGGTTGACGAATATACCAAGGACGTCGTACCAACTGGCTTCTACCCCTGGGAGTTGAGAACGTTGCAGCCTCTTTTTTATCCCTGCTAAATATTTACTATCCAGAAAGCCTGATTCCTGTTCTCCCATTTTGTTAATAGTTTTCCCAGAGTCCTATACCAACCATTCGTTGTGTTCGGAGAAGAAAGGCCTGAGTTTGGCGTTGAGATCCTCCGGACAAGGACATAGTTTTCCGGTCCTTATGTTTTGAAATACCAGGGTTGTGGACCCCGTGTTTAATAGGAGCTGTTCTTGATTCCTGATTTCGTACTCAAAACAAACCCGGACTGTAGGCGGTCGAAGAATTTTTACCCGTATGGTCAGTAGATCGTCATAACGAGCAGGTTGATGAAATTTACAGTGCAGATCATAGACGGGCATCATGATCCCCGAATCTTCCATCTCTTTGTAGTGAAAACCGAGCGCCCTCAATGCTTCGACTCTTCCGATTTCATAGTAGCGGGCATAATTGCCGTAATATACATATCCCATCTGGTCGGTATCCGCATAGCGAACCCGAATCCCTGTTACGTCGTAAATAAACAAAAGACTGCTGTTAATTAAAGAATTCGTTATTAATGAATCTCAGTATCTAAGGCAAATATCTTAAATATTCCGAGTGGTATCCTTTCTACTCGGGTACTACCCTAATGATTTTTCCTCCCTCAACCACCACGTAAATAAATCCGTCAGGCCCTTGACGAATATCGCGCACACGTCCTATTTTAGGCAGGACGGTCTGGCGCTTGACCACTTTGTCCTTATCTACTTTAACGTGTTGGATATAATTAAATTTGAGAGAACCTACTAATAAGTCACCTTTCCATTCGGGGTATTTATCACTGGTGACCACGGCCATACCACAGGGGGCAATGGAAGGTTTCCAATACGTTTTGGGTTGTTCCAAACCAGCTCGTGCTGTGTCGTTCGAAATGATACTATTGTCATAATTAATCCCAAAGGTGATCAACGGCCAACCGTAATTTTTACCTTTTTCGATCACATTGAGTTCGTCACCCCCCTGGGGTCCGTGCTCATGTTCCCAGAGAATACCGCTGGTTGGATGCAGTACCAGTCCTTGCGGATTCCGGTGCCCGTACGACCAGATTTCAGGTAAAGCATCTTTTTTTCCTACGAAAGGATTGTCTTTGGGAACCTTCCCGTCCTCCGTCAAACGGATGATACGGCCTTGGTGCGTAGACAGGTCTTGCGCCTTATCCATTTCTCCTCGTTCTCCCACTGACAAAAAGATATGTCCTTTTCCATCGAAGACGATACGACCGCCGAAATGGGGGGTAGAAGTACGATTCGGTATAGCTTTGAACAATACCTGAATATCGGTCAGTTTATGATTTTTTATGCGTGCACGAATGAATTCGGTGTTGGCTCCCTGACCGGGTTCACCGGGTTTATGTGGTGAAGCATAACTGAGATAAATCCAGCCATTTTCCTTGTAATTGGGATGAGCTACCACGTCCAATAAACCGCCTTGTCCTCGCGCCCATACTTCAGGTACTCCCCCGATGGGATCGGGATGAAGTTGACCATTTTGGATTAACCTCAACTCACCGGTAAGTCGTTCGGTGACCAACCATTCCGTTTCCGAAAGAAAGGCTATCGCCCAAGGCATATTTAGACCTTCTACTACTACCTCTTGTTTATAGGATTTTTCTTCGTCGGAGAATGCCTGTGCTGGAATGGAAAGGATGGCTATCAAAAATAACGCAAGTTTACCTCCATTCAATAGGTGCGAAGTTAATTTAGGTGTCATGGGTGCTTTTGGTTTTTTGTTCCGACAAAATAGGGAAAAACGCCAAAAAATTTCAAATAGCCCTCGATTAAGTTGCATCCCGTTTTTCTTGCGCGATTTCCTTGTCTTCAGCTGTCGGTTGAAGTGCGTCTTGTTCCGTTATTGCTTGGGGGTTATAGTGATATTTGGCGAAAATCGGGAAATGATCTGAATTGAAGTTGTTGAGGCGCTTTATTTGAACGTGCTCAAAATGGGCGGAAATGAACACATGGTCTAGCGGGAATCGCATGATAGGAATTCTAGCGTTGAAGGAATTATAGAGCCCACGTCCGACTCGAGGGTCCAGTAATCCGCTCATTTTTAGAAATAATTCGGTCGTATAACTCCAGGCCACGTCATTGAGATCGCCCATTACAATGACCGGCAATTTCTGTTTCCTGACTAGTTCGGCGGTTAATAGCAGTTCTTGATCCCGTTCGGTCGAACGGAGATTCTCGGTCGGGGAAGGTGGGGTAGGGTGTAAGCAATACAATTGAACCCATTGGCCTGAACCAAGTTGAACTTGGCAAAAGATAGACGGCACATCATCTTCCACTTGGAATTCAACGCTTTCATTACGAATCGGAAACCGCGAATAAAACAGCATCCCATAGGTATTATCCTGGGGTACTTGTATTTTAAAGGGGTAAGATTTTTCGAGTTCCCTGGTGTTTTCTAGCCAACTTTGGTTGGTTTCTAATAAGAGAACAATGTCGGCATTGGCATCCATTAAGGTCTTTACACATTCCCCAAAGCGATCATTATCCTGATAGACGTTAGATACAACTAGCGATATGCAATTATCCGGGTCAATTGAACGTGCTTTTTTTACCCATTTGGGATATAGAAAAGTATAGGGTAGGATGAGCTTAATAAGGTAGAAACAATTGAGAAGGAGTAAACTAAATACGATGATAAATAGCAGGTTATTTTGAAAAAAAAACACCATTAGCAGTACGGTTACTAGGCTAAGGGCAAGTTTTTGTAACCTGGGGAAATCGAATATTCTAAACGTCCAGTAATCGGAACGTACGAGTGGAAGTAATGTGAAAACGAAGTTAACGGCTGCAACCCCCAAAAGTAAATAGCTGATCGAATTCATACGCTAAAAGTGTTGCAGCAGTTAACGACGAAAAACTTCCTAGTTAAATAGCAAAGTAGCTCCAAACACACCTGCACTATCGCCTAAAACGGGTTTCACGATAGGCGTGGTAACGACTCCCTTATTGAAGATATACTTTTTTATACGCTCGTAACCATCCGTGTAAAGGAGGTCTATATTGCCAACGCCACCTCCGATAATAATCAGATCGGGATCGATTACGTTGATGAGGGACGATACACCTTTACCGTAGTATTCAAGAAGACGATCCATTGTTTTCTCGGCATAGACATCCCCTTGTTGGGCTATTTCCTTGAGTGATTTTTTTTCACCACTCAACCGATGGTAATAGCGTTCCAAGGCTGGACCGGAAATAACTTGTTCTGTACATCCTTTTTTACCACAGTAGCAGTCATCTCCGTTGTATTCTAATTCATTGTGGCCCCATTCACCACCTATTCCGTGGCGTCCACCTATGATCTTGTCTCCCACGATCAAGCCTCCGCCAACTCCTGTCCCCATGATTATCCCAAAAACTACTTGAGCGGACGGGAACTGCTTTCCTGCGCCCATTAGTTTTTCAGCCAACGCAAAACAATTGGCGTCGTTGGCAAGGCGAACCGGAATACCCAACGCTTCTTTGAGGTCTTTTTCCAAGGGTTGTCCGTTTAGACAGACCGTATTGGAATTTTTCATCGTTTGTGAGCCCGGGTCTAGTACGCCCGGTGTAGCGAAGCCAATTTGGGTGGGTTGCTCATTAATTTCGGTGGCGATAGAGGTAATTAGTTTTTTTATCTGGCCAATGATATGGTTGTATCCCTGATCTGCTTCGGTGGGAATACGTTTGCGGATTAGGACCTTGCCGTCATCGATTACGACACATTCGATTTTAGTGCCGCCTAGGTCAACTCCCCAGTTCTTCATAGGTAGGATTTGGGTTTTTAAGGTTAAAACTGAGGGGAAAATAGGAATAAATTTGCGCTGTAGCAATTTACGACCCGATGTCTGTTTGTGAATTTCCCGTCAAAAAACCGTGAATTTCCTTAAAATCAAATGATTAAATAAGTTTTGCCCCTTTGATTTCTCCAGCATATGAAATTTTCGAGTAGGCCTACTTCTCTTTTTATACGCTAGGAACCTGCCTTGGCCAAATTGACGTCAAGCTTAAGATCAATGGGTTGACTACGGTAGGCATTTCTACCGCCGGTACCCACACCTACACCCATACCACCCATGCCGATCCCGCCGTAGCTACCCATACCTACACTAATACCTGGAGAGAATCCGGAACGGGAATTATCGGCAATAGATAAATTAAAGGTGACAACATCCTGTCGAATAGGGGTAATATAGTTCAACGGTAAGATATAATTGATAGTTAACTCGCCATCTACCGTCATATTGATCCTACAATAGAGATCGTTATCGGCGTCGACTAAATTGACAAACCTTTCACCACTGCCTCTATCGACGATTGCTTCCTTGTTGAAGGTCTCCAATAAAAGTTGCATACTGGGTCCGAGCATTTCCACTTGATCCATACGCCGTATAGCGCGACGATCTTCTTTCAAAACAACTGGAAAAAGAACCTTCATTCCCTTCTTTTTTTCACCCGGTGGATATACGGATAATTTAACTCCATTTGTGATGATTCGTGATATTATCTCGGGTTCACGGGTGGAAATAGTGGCGAAAAGCATTTCGTCGTTGTTCTGAACACCAAATTTGAGACGGGACTTCATGTCCACCTGATCGGTTGGAGACGACTGATAAAACAGGGAATGATCCTGCCATTTGGCCTGATAGGGTACAGGTTTGCTGGAGGCACAACCATATAGCAAAGGGGCGGCTAAAAGAAATAATATTTTTATACTTTTCATGGATTTCGAGCATGTTTACTTGTAAAGACCATTTTCCATCCCAAATAGTTGGGGCGGAATCTACAGTCTCTGGATTTTTCAACGTTCGGAAATGGTTAAAAGTATTCCAGTTCGACGTAGACCGTTTCTGAGCACTAGTTGAACTTAAAAAAATAGAAAAAAAATCAGTGAATGGTAGCTATTTACGTAAAGTCACTTGTGGCTACGGCGAAATTTAACCAATTAGTTAAGTTCTAAAACAACTATACAGATCGGGAAATAAAGTGAATAATTTGTTATAAAAGTATTAAACCATCAACTACCCACGTTGTTTAGGGACATGGTTTAGCGTGAAGGTTAGAAGTTTAGGTTGAAAACCTAGGTTGGGGGTAACAGGATCCGAATTTTGCAAAACCGTCCAATGAAAACTGAGCTGAAACTTCGAACAAAATTGGGGATGTGATTAAATAGATAAAGATTGTACTAGCCTTAACGTATACCCATAAAATCAAGCTAATTAAATTGGACAAAAAAGAGTATCAAAAAATGTTAAAAGTTGCATTTTAGAAAACTCCTGGATTACAACCTTTGTTTATTAATTGAAGTCATAGTAGAAAAATTGTAAGGGAATCCGTAACCTTGGAATATGAGGACAAGGATTTCCAAATGGAACATAAAAAAATCGGAATTATGATGAAAAGATGGTTAAAATGGGCAATACCAGTTTTCGCATTACTCGTATTGGCCGGTTGTAGCAAGTCTTTGCAGGTGGGCTACGATTATGATTCATCCATTAACCTGAGACAGTTTAAAACTTTTAGAGTCGAGGCCGAGCATCAATTAGAGCAAGACCCACTCTTGGGTAGTGACCTAAACCGACGACGTCTGAATGACGCTGTGACGCAGGTAATGGAAGCAAAGGGTTATAAACTAGTGGATCGCGATCCCGACATTGTGGTTAAATACATGACCGATGTGAAGGATCGTCAGCAAATTAGATCCAATAACAACTATTCACCCTATTGGTGGTGGTATGGTCCAACCCCGAATTCATATTCTACCTACCATTATCAGGAAAGTCGATTTATTCTAAATATTTATCAGGGTGAATCTTCTCGAATGATTTGGCAGGGATGGGCGACTGGAAACGTTAAAGCACCCGCCAAAAAAGAAGATCGGGGTGAGATGATGTTAAATATCATCGCTGATATTCTACGCAGCTTCCCAGAAGCAACTAAAGACACCTACTCTATGAAATAATTAGAGTGAGTGAACCTCTGTAGTATAGCACACAATGCCAGGTAATTCAACGTAAATGAGCCAAGCGTTTACGGATTAATTCCCTTGGAATTGTGTGCTATTTTCATTTATCGGGAACGGAACCCAGATGGATAACGTTCGTAAAGCGTATTAGGTGGCAAAATACGAATCTCAACGCGACGATTCGCCTGCAGACCGGCAGGGGTACGGTTATCACTTACAGGACGAAGTTCACCGTAATATTCGGTCGTGATGCGGCTAGGATCGACGAAGCCGAGGCGGACCAGTTCGCGTTTAGTGGCATCTACCCGTCTTTTGGATAGGGATCGGTTATAGGCATCGGAAGCCCGTGCGTCCGCATGACCGATTAAAACCACCCGACAATTAGGTTTTGATTTCAAAAGTTCCGTTAACTGGGTAAGGGTTTCCCTTGCTTGGGGACGAATTGTAGAGCGGTCGGTATCAAACTCTATGCTTCCGAAAATGGCGTCACATTCATCTTCTACCACATTTTTGGGAATAGCCGCTTGAACGAGCTCGGGCAGGTCAAGTGCCACACCGCCACCCGAGACCCAACTTCCTGGAGGGGTATTAGGTTCTTTGTCGAAAAGGTCGGCAACACCATCCCCATCACTATCGGTATAAAGGCGAGGATCGACCGGATCTGGCATATTGGCTTTGGCGATGGAATCTGCATCGGACATCGTTGGGTTGTAAGGGACGGGAATCAATTGCGCAGGTGTGGTGTACCGCAAATGATAACGACCTCTTGAAGCATCTGTTGGGCCTGATTTAGGGGCTCTTACGGCATTCTTTCCAATTTTATAGGTTAGAGCTACCGCACCAAAGGCATATTTATCCTTTTTTGATTCTCCCATGTAAAAACCCCAAAGACCACTTTGCCGGTCATAATCGGTTAAGGATCCGACGGTCAGGTCAATTTTTTCGGTATTAACGTGATTATAGGTAAAGCTTAAACCTAAATCGATGCGCGGCGAAACTTCATAATGGAAAGACAATCCGACGGGAAAAACCCATTCGCGGGTATAGGTAGACCCATTTCGATTCCAGGTTCCCGCAGTCTTAGAACTCGCTTCCGTATTGGATTTTAGAAGAAGTCGATCTTCAAACATGTCGTACAATTCGGAATAAAAATACATGATCCCGAACCCGGCATGCGCATCGATTTTCCAACGACGCATTTTATTCGAACCGAAAAATAATCGATTGAGATTCACCGTACCGTCTAGGGTTGCTTGGATGTAGGATGGACTTTTAAAATAAACATCGTACAATACCGGGTTACCGTTAGGATCTACCAAGGGTTCCCGCGTTGCTAAGTCAATGCCTTGCACATCTTTTTTCGAACCCGATAAACTGCCGTTTGAAAAGGTAATTTGTGCTCCGAACAGCGGAGTTATTTGCTTGTTGAGGGATAGTCCCCAGGCACCGGTCAGCGTCTCTTTCTCTCCATACGCAAAATTGTGCTGCCGTAAATCGCCAAAAAATCGTGTGATTCCGCCGTACCCTGTGACCGACCAAGTATTCATTTTATTCGGTCCTTCGTAGGTATGCCCATTTTGTGCCCATGCGCCGGTAAGGGAAAGAAGCAAAACACTTAAAGTTGCACAAGTAATCTTGAGATTCATGGATTGACTTAATTTAAATCACCCCTGCATACAGCAGGAAAAAAAGAAAGAACAAGTCTGTAAGCCGGGTTCTGTCCTGTATAGGTATACAGTTCCTGTCATTTATCTGGGACTACAGTCACCCGTAGCCTCTAACGGCCTACCCATGCCGGCACGCCTTCCGAAGAAAGCGAGAAGGACGAGCAGCCCCATCCGACACCTATTTGGCCTTTCAGCCCATAAGGTTTACCC
>ENA-UOVV01000902-UOVV01000902.1-compost-metagenome-genome-assembly--contig:-NODE-902-length-27921-cov-6.390512_pt1 | contig 27921 bp, 28 predicted proteins | sample MGYA00238155_ERZ761577 | MGnify/ENA primary metagenome ERZ761577 (study PRJEB28898, sample SAMN06268775) | compost metagenome | isolation source: Emeryville, CA | place: USA:Emeryville, CA | collected... | reverse complement strand
GGTCGATGCCGGCCTCCACCAGCGCGGGGGTCAGCGCCTGCGCGTTCTGCGGGCTGACCCGCACGGCCGTGGTCACCCCGGCCTCGCGGATGCGCGCCACCGCCGCCCCGAGCAGGTCGGGGTCCAGCGGGGCGGCGTGCAGTTGCTGCAGCAGCCGGATGGCCGCCGACGGTTCGGGCTCCTTCTCCGCGGCCTCGATGACCTGGGCGATCTTCGCCTCGACGTCGGCGTGCCTGCCGATCAGCCCCTCGCCGTTGAGCACCCCTAACCCGCCGAGGCGGCCCAGTTCGATCGCGAACTCCGGGGAGACCAGCGCGTCGGTCGGGTGCGACACGACCGGGATCTCGAAGCGGTAGGCGTCGAGTTGCCAGGCCGTCGAGACGTCCTTGGACGACCGCGTGCGCCGCGACGGGACGATGTTGATGTCGTCGAGTTCGTATGTGCGGCGGGCGGTTCGGCCCATGCCGATCTCAACCATGTCACGCATCACGGGTCAGTGTCCCCTCCGTGCCGTTGTCTGCCGCGCCGATGCTCAGCGGGCGTAGTAGTTGGGGGCCTCGACGGTCATCGTGATGTCGTGGGGATGGCTTTCCTTCAGACCCGCCGCGGTGATCTGGACGAACTGCGCCTGCTGCAGTTGCTCGATGGTGGCCGACCCGGTGTATCCCATCGCGGCGCGCAGGCCGCCGACGAGCTGGTGGATGACCGTCGCCAGCGGGCCGCGGAACGGCACCCGGCCCTCGATGCCCTCGGGCACCAGCTTGTCCTCCGAGAGCGCGTCGTCGGCGAAGTAGCGGTCCTTGGAGAACGACTTGCCGCCGCTGCGGCCGGCCATCGCCGACAGCGACCCCATGCCGCGGTAGCTCTTGAACTGCTTGCCGTTGACGAAGATCAGCTCGCCGGGCGACTCGGCGGTGCCGGCCAGCAACGAGCCCAGCATCGCGGTGGACGCGCCCGCGGCCAGCGCCTTGGCGATGTCGCCGGAGTACTGCAGGCCGCCGTCGGCGATGACCGGCACCCCGGCGGGCGCGCAGGCGGCGACGGCCTCGAGGATCGCGGTGATCTGCGGGGCGCCCACCCCGGCCACCACCCGGGTGGTGCAGATGGAGCCGGGCCCGACGCCGACCTTGACCGCGTCGGCACCGGCCTCGACGAGCGCGGCCGCGGCGGCCCGGGTGGCGACGTTGCCGCCGACCACTTCCACCCGGTCGCCGACGGTGGTCTTGAGCCGGTGCACCATCTCGAGCACCAGGCGGTTGTGGGCATGCGCGGTGTCCACCACGATGACGTCGACGCCGGCGTCCACCAGCGTCATCGCGCGGGTCCACGCGTCGTCGCCGACACCGACCGCGGCGCCCACCAGCAGCCTGCCGTCCTTGTCCTTGGTGGCCAGCGGGAACTGCTCGGTCTTGACGAAGTCCTTGACGGTGATCAGCCCGGTCAGCTTGCCGTGTCCGTCGACGATCGGAAGCTTCTCAATCTTGTTGCGGCGCAACAGCCCTAGCGCGGCCTCCGCCGACACGCCCTCCTGCGCGGTGATCAGCGGCGCCTTGGTCATCACCTCCGAGACCGGCTTGGACTGGTCGACCTCGAAGCGCATGTCGCGGTTGGTGATGATGCCGACGAGCGCGCCGGTGTCGTCGACGACGGGCAGCCCGGAGATGCGGAAGCGCGCGCACATCGCGTCGACTTCGGCCAGCGTGTTGTCCGGCGAGCAGGTGACGGGGTCGGTGACCATGCCGGCCTCGGAGCGCTTGACGGTCTCGACCTGGCCGGCCTGCTCGGCGACCGGCAGGTTCCGGTGCAGCACGCCCATGCCGCCGGCGCGGGCCATCGCGATGGCCATCCGCGACTCGGTGACGGTGTCCATCGCGGAGCTGACCAGCGGCACCTGCAGCCGGATCTTCTTGGTCAGTTGGCTGGAGGTGTCGGCCGTGGCCGGCACCACATCGGAGGCGGCGGGCAACAGCAGGACGTCGTCGAAGGTCAGCCCGAGCATGGCGATCTTCGTCGGATCGTCGCCGCCGGTCGGCACCGGGACGGCGATGGGAACGCTGCTTTCAGCGATCGACATGGGTGCGGCCTCCATCGACGTGGGCGTCGTCGAGCTAGATGTCCATCTTATCGGCTGCACTCGGCCCGTTCCGGTCTCCCACCATCCGGCCCGCGACGTGCCGCGGGACCGCTAGCGCGATCCGTATCGGGCTGCGTAGGGTGGAGACGTGCGCGACCACCTTCCACCGGGTTTGCCACCCGATCCGTTCGCCGACGACCCGTGTGACCCATCGGCGGCGCTCGACGCCATCGAGCCCGGCCAGCCGCTGGACCCGCAGGAGCGGATGGCGGTGGAGGCCGACCTCGCCGACCTTGCGGTGTATGAGGCGTTGTTGGCGCACAAGGGAATTCGCGGCCTTGTGGTGTGCTGCGACGAGTGCCAGCAGGACCACTACCACGACTGGGACATGCTGCGCGCCAACCTGCTTCAGCTGCTGGTCGACGGCACCGTCCGCCCGCACGAGCCGGCCTACGATCCCGAGCCCGATGCCTACGTGACCTGGGATTACTGCCGCGGGTACGCCGACGCCTCACTCAACGAGGCCACGTCGGACCCCGACTCGTTCCGCTGAGCTTCGCGGACTGACCGCTACCTGGGCTCCCCGCCGCCCTGCGCGGGCTCTGGGATCACGACTGTCGTCGTGATCTCGACTTTCGGCTTGGGAGCCTCCCGCTCCGCGGGCTGCTCGACTGGGGCTGCCGGCTTCTGCGGCGGCGCCTCGGGCTGCTGTGGCGGTTGCGCCGGTTGCGCGGGCTGCGCCGGTTGGGCCGGTGGCTGCGGGACCGTCGTGGTCGGCAGCACCACCCGGGCGCTCGGGGTCGGCAGCGGCTGCGACGGGCTCGGCAACTGCACCGCCGACGTGGGCAGCGGCGTGGACGGCAGGATGGTCTGCTCGATCCGGGTCGGAGTCGCCGTCGGCTGCGGCGCAGTGGTGGTCGGCCGCGGCTGCGTGGCCGTCGGCTGCGGCTGCGTCGTGGTGGGCTGCGGCTGCGTCGCGGTGGTCTCCGTCGGCCGCGGCTGCGTCGACGTGCCCGGCTCGGGTGTGGCCGGATCGGACGTGTCCGGCTCGGATGTGGCCGGATCGGACGTGCCCGGCTCGGACGTGGCCGTCTGCGTGTCCGATCCCGGCGCGAGCACGACCGGCGGCTCGGGCATCTCCGGCAGCGGCGCGCCCGGCGGCACCGTCGCGTCCGGATCCTGTGCCTCGACCTTGACGGTGAGCTCCTGCCACTGCTGAACCAGCTCCTGCTTCTGCTCGACGTCCTGGACCGTCGCGACAGTCGTGGTCAACGTCTGCAGCTTCTCCTCGGCGGCCTCCCACTGACCGGTTTCGATCAGCTGCTGCACCTCGGCGAGCTGCTGCGAGGCCAGCATCACCGCGTCGTCGCGGGCCTGCTCCTCGCCGAACAACATGGTGCGCAGGCCGTAGAGCGTGTCACCGGGCTCCGAGCCGGCCACGATGCTGACGAACCCGCCGAGGCACAGCACGGCCGCCGCCGCGGAACCGACAATCGCGAAGATGCGGCCCCGGTGCCGGGCGGTGCGGGCGTTCTCGAAGGCGATCACCGCGTCTCGCGGCGTCACGGCCTTACGCAGCGGGGTCCGGCGCGCGTCGTCGCGCCAGCCGGCCAGCAGCGCGGCGAGTTCGGCCTCGCTCGGGTCGGTGGCGTACACCGGCTGTTCGTGGGCGAGCGCGTCGAGGAACCGGTCGGTGCGGTTGATCTCGTTGAGCGACGGATCGCCCCCGTTCGAAGTCCAACGTCCGAAATCAGGCATGGTCATGCCCCGTCGCGATGATCTCCTGCTTCAGCCGGGCCAGCGCGCGGTGCTGTGCGACGCGCACGGCACCCGCGGTGCTCCCGACCACTTCGGCGGTCTCTTCGGCGCTCATGCCGACCACGACGCGCAGGATGAGGATCTCGCGCTGCTTCTCCGGCAGCACAGCGAGCAGTTTTTTCATCCGCTCCGACGATTCGGCCTCGAGCGCCATCTGCTCAGGGCCGGCGTCCAGCGAGTACCGCTCCGGTACGACGTCGGTCGGATCCGACTTGTTGCGGCCGGCGGCGCGGTGCGCGTCAGCAACCTTGTGTGCCGCTATGCCGTACACAAAGGCCAGGAACGGTCGTCCCTGATCCTTGTAGCGCGGCAGCGCCGTGATGGCGGCCAAGCACACCTCCTGAGCAATGTCGTCAGCTGAAAGACCACTTCGCTCCGCCGTGCCCACCCTCGCGCGGCAATACCGCACGACGATCGGGCGGATGGTCTCCAGTACTTCCCGGAGCGCATCCCTGTTGCCCGCAATCGCCTCAGCAACGACAGCATCGAGACGGTCTCCCGAAAGTGTCATCGTGGGTGATCTCTCTGGCGTTACGGATGGGACTCGGCCCCGGGAAGGGTGAGCTCGGCTAAACAATAACTTTCAGGATGGCTTGTCATCGTCCACGGCGACCGCCCACACGCCGCCTCGTGACCGGACTGTGTCGGCCGATTGATCGCGAACCGCGGTGATTTCGGCAGGTGACCGCGCCGTACTTCCGATGTCGGCCAACAGGCAGGCCAACGCCCACCGCAGCGGAATCATTCCGTGCGCCTCGGTGGCGTCCAGGGCGGCGTCGGCGGTGTGCCGCGCGGCCGTCAGGTCCCCGGCGCTGCACAGCGCGGCGGCCAGTACGACCTGCGATTTGATGCGGTGACGCACCGATGCGAACGCCGAGGCGGCCGCCACCGCCCGCTCGGCGTGCGGCACCGCCGCCGCCCCCTTACCGCTGGCCATGGCCAGCTCGGCCGACACCCACGCCAAGCGCACCGGCAGCCGCCCGGAGTCGCCGACCAGCTCCCCGGCGCGCGCCAGCGCCCGGGCGGCCGCGGCGAACCGACCGACCCCGAGCGCGTCGGCCGCCAGACCGATCAGCGCGTCGGCGCCGGCCTCCGGATCGGCCCCGGCGAGCGCCGCGGCCAGGCCGTCCCAGCCCCGCGCCCGGCTGTGCCAACCCAGCTGCCGCCAGAACGACGCGCGGGTGCTGTGCGCCAGCGACAGCAACCTTCCGGCGGGGCGCGAGCGGACCAGGGCCGCCAGGTCGGCGAGCGCGACGCCGTAGTGGCCCTGCCCGCCGGCGGCGACCGCGCGCAGCCACAGTTCCTCGGGGGTGGCCGCCGCGGGCAGCGGCCAGCGCCCCGGGTCGGGGCCGAAGGCAGCGTCGGAGAGGTTCATCTAAGACGCGCACGCTATCAACGCGTCGTTCACCATGCCGCGCGGTATGCGGTACCCGCGGGCATGAGTCGGTGTTGTGGCCGAAATATCACTCGTTAACAGTTGATGCTGTCGACGTTAACGGCAGGTAACCCGCTTTCGGGCGTTCGCGGATAATCGTTTCCACGGCAATGACGCGATCAGGACAAATACCAGATTTGTTCGCCCGCCGCATGTTTGCGGGACACCGTTTCGACGTCATCCGGGTCGAAGTGATGAACGTGATGTAAATTCTGGGCCTGCGGTTATGCGGTTGCGCACATGTGCAGGCTATTGACGGATTTTCGCCAGCCTCCCTAGTTTGTCAGCACGAGTAGTCATCGGCGACTTGTGCTCGGATCGGTCCACGACTCACGCACCTCGGTTTGCGAAAAGGTGTGTAGGGAGGGGTTTTCCAAATGCCACAGCCGCAACAGCTACCCGGCCCCAATGCTGATATCTGGGATTGGCAGATGCATGGTCTCTGCCGTGGTGTCGATTCGTCGGTGTTCTTTCATCCCGATGGAGAGCGCGGTCGGGCCCGAGCACAACGCGAGATGCGCGCCAAGGAGATGTGCCGCCGGTGCCCGGTGATTGCTCAGTGCCGAGCACACGCGCTGTCCGTCGGTGAGCCCTACGGCATCTGGGGCGGTCTGTCGGAGTCCGAGCGAGAACTGTTGCTCAAGCGCAACATTCGCCGCGCCTCGTAGACGATCCACAAGGGCCCACCCGACGGCAGGCGGGTGGGCCCTTTCATGTCACGGGGCGCCGGCGGCGAGCCATTCGTCGAACGTGGTCGGTGCGATGCGCGCGTTGTCGCCGGGCAGCAGGACGTTTCCCGACAACGACAGGTCCAGCGGACCCGACCAGGTGGGCACGAGTTTGACCTCACGGCCGCGCACTTCGTTGGTGCGCCTGGCCATGTCGACGAGGTCCTGGGTCTCGGGACCGGCGACGTCTGCGTAGCGGCCCTTGGGCGCGCCGGTAGCGATCTCGGCGAGGATCTGCGCGATGTCGTCGGGCGCGATCGGTTGCACCAGCAGCGGGGCGATGGTGGCGACCCCGTCGCGTTCGGTCCAACTGACGGCCATCGCCGCGAAGTCGTGAAACTGCGTGGCGGGCACGATCGTCCACGGCACCGGGCCCGCTGCAACCAGCCGCTCCTGTTCCCGTTTACCGGCGTAGTGGGCGGTGCCGCCGTCGATACGGCCGATGCCGACGATCGACAGCAGCACGTGATGGCGCACACCGGAGCGCTCCTCGGCGGCGAGCAGGTTTCGCGTTGTGGTGCCGAAGTATTCGCGGGTCTCCTCGGCGCTCATCGGCGGTGAGCTGATGGCGTCGACGACCGCGTCCACTCCCTGCAGCGCGGCGTCCAGTCCCGCACCGGTCAGCAGGTCCACGCCCAGGGATCGGCTGATGCGCACCGCGGTGTGACCGTCGCGCTCCAGGAACGACGCGGTCCGGGCACCGATGTTGCCGGTCGCACCGGCGACGGCGACTCGCATGACGACCTCCTTCGGAAAGCCCACTCGACGCTAGCCCCATCCGGGCGCCGCCCACCAGGGTCTCACCGCAGAAGAGGTCGGCGATTCCGCCATTGACGAGCGCTTCGCACAAGTCTGCGGCGGAAAGTGCACTACGGCGGCCGATTTCGAGGTCGCACTGGTCCTCGAAACCCAACGCCGAGCACGTTGCACCGTCGAGGACAGCGCTCAACCAGAACATCCGGGTGGGTGTCGCCGGGCAGTTTTCGCGGTCCAGCTCCGCTTGCGCGGTCCGCGCCTCCAGGCGGGAAGCGGCGCCGGCGACTCGTCGCGCCACGGGTCATCGGTCACCCCGCGGCCATGGTCACCGTCGCCGAGCACTCAACCTTGTGCAGAGATCCGGGCCGGCACCGTACGAGCTGCGCTCGCGGCCTACCCGGCGCCTGTGCGGGCGCTGCGGATGGCCGAGCGGAGATCCTCGCGGGCCGCGGTTATTTGGTTGATGGCGTCTTGCACAGACTGCGTGCCGTTCCTCGCAGCGCCGACCGCCGTCGTCACGGCGTCGCGGTGGGCCGTGATGGCCTCCCTGACGCTGATGGCAGCGCCCTGGTTGCTGCCGCCGCCCTGGTTGCCGCCGCCAATGCCACCGCTGCTGCCCGCTCCGCCGTCGTCACCTCCGCTGATCGGCCCGCCGCCGCCCTGATTGCCGCCGCCGAAGCCACCGGGGCCGCCCGGTCCGCCGTCGTCACCTCCGCCGATCGGCTCCGCGACGCTGATGCCCGCCGGCGCTCCCAGCAGCAGCCCGCCGGCCACCAATCCCACGCCGACCACCTTTGCCCCGCGCCTGCTCGACCGCTTTCTGTGCTTCGCCACGGCCACACTCCTTCCTGAGCGTTGACCGCTCATATTTGCGTGCAATCGAGGCTAGGGAGTGCCGGGGCAAGAGGAATCAGGTGAATCCCTATGTTTCGCCCTAGCGAATAGCGATGTGCGTCAATAAAGCGGCACCGGAACGCAGAACACCCCCGGCCGCGTGACCGGGGGTGTTCTGACCGAACTACTCAGTGATGGTGGTGATGGCCGTGGCCGTGGCCGTGGCCGTCATCCTCGGGTTCCTCGGGCTTGTCGACGACGGCGGTCTCGGTGGTGAGCACCATCCGCGCCACCGACGCGGCGTTGAGCACCGCCGAGCGGGTGACCTTGACCGGGTCGACGACACCGGCGGACACCAGATCGCCGTACTCCAGGGTCGCGGCGTTGAAGCCCTGTCCCGCAGGCAGTTCCGCGACCTTGCTGGCGACCACGTGGCCGTCCAGCCCGGCGTTCGTGGCGATCCAGTACAACGGTGCCGGCAGCGCCGACGCGAACACCTCGACGCCGACCTTCTCGTCGCCGCTGAGCTCGCTGCGGAGCTTGTCGAGCGCCGAGCGGGCCTTGACCAACGCCGACCCGCCGCCGGCGATGATGCCCTCCTCGACCGCGGCCTTGGCCGCCGCGACCGCGTCCTCGACGCTTTCCTTCTTCTCCTTCAGCGCCGTCTCGGTGGCCGCGCCCACCTTGATGACCGCCACGCCGCCGGCCAGCTTGGCCAGCCGCTCCTGCAGCTTCTCGCGGTCCCAATCGGAGTCCGACGCCTCGATCTCGGCGCGCAGCTGCTTCTTGCGCAGCTCGATGGCGTCCTTGGAGCCGCCACCGTCGACGATCACGGTGCTGTCCTTATTGACCACGACGCGCCGCGCCTTGCCGAGCACCTCGAGGCCGACCTCACGCAGCACCAGGCCGACGTCGGGGTTGACGACCTGACCGCCGGTGACGATCGCGAGGTCTTCAAGGAACGCCTTGCGGCGATCGCCGAAGAACGGCGCCTTGACCGCGACGGCCTTCAGCGTCTTGCGGATCGCATTCACCACCAGCGTCGAAAGCGCTTCGCCCTCAACGTCTTCGGCGACGATCAGCAGGGGCTTACCGGCCTCGGCGACCTTCTCCAGCAGCGGCAGGAGATCGGGCAGCGAGCTGATCTTCTCCCGGTGCAGCAGCACCAGCGCGTCCTCGAGCACCGCCTCCTGGGTGTCGAAGTCGGTGATGAAGTACGCCGAGATGTAGCCCTTGTCGAAACCGACGCCGTCGGTGACCTCGAGATAGGTCTCCAGCGTCGAGGACTCCTCGACCGTCACCACGCCGTCGTGACCGACCTTGGTCATCGCCTCGCCGACCAACTCGCCGATGTGCTCGTCGCGCGAGGACACGGTCGCGACCTGGGCGATGCCCTTCTTGTCGCTCACCGGGGTCGCCGACGCCAGCAGCGCCGCGGACACCGCGTCGGCGGCCTTGGCGATGCCGGCGCCGAGCGCGATCGGATTGGCGCCGGCCGCGACGTTGCGCAGCCCGGCCTTGACGAGGGCCTGCGCCAGCACGGTGGCGGTGGTGGTGCCGTCACCCGCGACGTCGTTGGTCTTGGTGGCCACCGACTTCACCAGCTGGGCGCCGAGGTTCTCGAACGGATCCTCCAGGTCGATCTCGCGCGCGATCGTCACACCGTCGTTGGTCACAACGGGGCCACCGAAGGCCTTGGCCAGCACGACATGTCGACCGCGCGGGCCCAGCGTCACCCGGACCGCATCGGCGAGCTTGTCGACGCCGCTCTCCATGGCCCGGCGCGCCGTCTCGTTGAACTCAATCTGCTTGCTCAATGTTCTTCCTTCGTTCTTGATGAACGCATGCCGCCCCGGAAATCACCCGCACAGACGGGGACCTCCGGGGCGGAACATGAGCGCTACTTGTTGACGACAGCCAGCACGTCGCGGGCCGACAGGATCAGGTACTCCTCGCCGTTGTACTTGATCTCGGTGCCGCCGTACTTGCTGTAGATGACGGTGTCGCCCTCGGAGACGTCCAGCGGGATCCGCTTCTCGCCGTCCTCATCCCAGCGGCCGGGACCAACGGCGACGACGGTGCCTTCCTGCGGCTTCTCCTTGGCGGTGTCGGGAATGACCAGACCGGATGCGGTCGTGGTCTCGGCCTCGTTGGCCTGTACGAGGATCTTGTCCTCGAGTGGCTTGATGTTCACGCTCGCCACGATGGAGCCCTCCACTAGTTCGGGTAGTAGGTCCGTGCCGGACCTAGAGATTCCAGCATTTCCAGGTGTTCGGCTGGCGTCCTGACCTCACGTCGTCGTCGCGGGTGCCGGCGCGGGGTTGGTCGCCTGCCACCTAGCACTCTATACATGAGAGTGCTAGCACTCAAGGTCACCCCACTGCCTAACGCTGATGGCGAACGGGTCGGCCCAACCCTCAACCGAGGGAGGTCGGGTCGACCATCAGATGCGCGGAGACGTCGCCGATCATCTGGATGTCGACCCTGCGCTCGGTGAAGTGCCAGCCGTCGTCGTCGCGAGAGAAGGTGTCGAAGTAGCGGCCCACCACGATCGGCTGGATCGGGACCGTCTCGGTGTCCTGGACGACGCAGAAGGTGGACCGGCTGGTGGCGGTGCGCTCGCCGGTCAGCTCGACGATCGGGTTGAGCACCAGATGCCGGGTCCGCGGGGTGTTCTGATGGTCGGGATAACGCCTGGTGGTGGCCGCGAACAGGGCGGCGATCCGCTCGGCACCGGACACCCCCTGCGGGCCGGTGCCGCCGAACGTGGCGCGCGCCAACAGGGCACCCACCCCGTCGAAGTCGCCGGCGTCGATCAGCTCGGCGTAGCGGTACAGCAGCTCGGCGATCTCGAGCTTGGCCAACGCCTGATTCATGGTCATGCGACCTGCGCCTGGATCACCGGCAGCCCCGGGTCGCTGGCGGCGTCGAGCGGGGTCGGCGCCGCGCCCGCCGCGATCAGGTGGGCCGCGAAGGACGCGATCATCGCGCCGTTGTCGGTGCACAGCCGCGGCCGCGGAATACGCAGCGTCAGACCCGCCGCCGCGCACCGCTGTTCGGCCAGCTCGCGCAGCCGGGAGTTGGCCGCCACCCCGCCGGCGATCAGCAGCGTCGACACGTTCAGCTCGGTGGCCGCGCGCACCGCCTTGGCGGTCAGCACGTCGGCCACCGATTCCTGGAAGCCCGCGGCCACGTCGGCGTGCGAGGCCTCCGGATGGCTCTCGAGGTACCGCGCGACCGCGGTCTTCAGCCCGGAGAAGCTGAACGCGTACGGGTCGTCGCGCGGGCCGGTCATACCGCGGGGGAACACGATCGCGTCGCGGTCGCCGGTGCGGGCCAGCTCGTCGAGCACCTTGCCGCCCGGATAGCCGAGCCCCAACAGCCGCGCGACCTTGTCGTAGGCCTCCCCCGCCGCGTCGTCAACGGTCGCGCCGAGTTCGACGATCGGTTCCCCCAGCGACCGCACGTGCAGCAGGCTGGTGTGCCCGCCGGACACCAGCAGCCCCACGCACTCCGGCAGCGGGCCGTGGTCGAGGACGTCGGCGGCGAGGTGGCCGCCGAGGTGGTTGACGCCGTAGAACGGCACCCCCCACGCGGCCGAATACGCCTTGGCCGCAGCGACTCCCACCAGCAGCGCCCCGGCCAGTCCCGGGCCGATGGTGGCCGCGACGACGTCGGGGCGGTCGATGCCCGCGGTCTCGAGCGCCCGGCGCATGGTCGGGCCGAGCGCCTCCAGGTGTGCGCGCGACGCGATCTCGGGCACCACGCCGCCGAAGCGGGCATGCTCGTCGACGCTGGAGGCCACCTCGTCGGCCAGCAGCCGCACCGAGCCGTCGGCGGACAGCTCGGCGATGCCCACGCCGGTCTCGTCGCAGGAGCTCTCGATGGCCAGGATGATCGTCATGTCGGGTCCCGCCGCATCGTATAGGCGTCGGCGCCGCTGGCGCGGTAGTAGCGCTTGCGCAGGCCGACGTTGACGAAGCCGAAGCTCTCGTACAGCGCGATCGCCGGCTGGTTGTCGGTGCGGACCTCCAGGTAGACGGTGCCGTCGGCGGCCAGCTCAAGCAGCCGGCGCAGCATCTCGCGGCCGATGCCGCGGCCCTGATAGGCCGGGTCGACGCCGATGGTGTGGATCTCGTACTCGTACGGCTGGCGCCGGCCCAACCGGGCGATGCCGGCATAGCCGACCACCCGGTCGTCCACCCGGGCGGCGACGTAGTGGCAGTGCCTGGCCTTCAGCTCGGCCAGGAACGCCCGGGCCGGCCAGGGGTCGTCACCGCCGAACAGCTGCGCCTCCAACTCCGCGCAGCGCGCCGCGTCAGAAGGCTTGAGCTCGCCGTAGACGACGTCGACGACATCGGTCATCTGGCCACCGCCCGCGGCGGTCTGGCATCCGGCCTGCGCAGGTACAGCGGCACCAGCGGGGCGGGCTCGGCAGACAGGTCGGCGACCGCGCGCACCAGGCCGGCCACGGTCGGATACTTCGGCGGCCCGGCCAGTGCGTCGATCGCGCCGGGCACGTCGGCGGGTGCGTTGACGGCGGGGCCCTCGACGCGGCGGCCGTCGCGGTAGCGCGCCCAGTACACCTCGCGGCGGCGGGCGTCGGTGACCACGAGCACCTCGCCGGTGGTGCCGGCGCCGATCGCGTCGAGCGAGCAGACGCCGTGCACCGGGATGCCGAGCGCGTGGCCGAACGCCGCGGCGCTGGCCATGCCGACCCGCAGGCCGGTGAACGGCCCCGGTCCGCAGCCGACGACGATCGCGTCCAGGTCGCCGGTGCCCAGCCCGGCATCGGCGAGCGCGGCCAGGACGTTGGGCGTCAACTGTTCGGCGTGCGCTCGGGAGTCCACGGTGACCCGCTCGGCGAGCACCTCGACCGCGTCGCCGTCGCGGCGGGCCACGCCCGCGGTCACCGCGGCGGTGGCGGTGTCGATGGCCAGGATCAGGGTCACGGCGTGCTCCATCGCCAGCAGGCCGTGCGCACGTCGGTGTCGGCGCCGCGTTCGAGGCGGATGTCGAGGTGGTGGTCCGACAGCCGCTCGGCGACCCCCTCGCCCCACTCGACGACCACCACCGCGTCCTCGAGATCGGTGTCGAGGTCCAGTGAGTCGAGTTCGGCGGCCAGGTCGACCGACGGCTCGTCGAGCAGCCGGTAGAGGTCGACGTGGATCATCGCGGGCGCGCCGGGCCGGCGCGCGCGGTGCACCCGGGCCAGCACGAACGTCGGCGAGATCACCGGCCCCTCGACGTCCATCGCCTGCGCGATTCCCTTGGCCAGCACCGTTTTTCCCGCTCCGAGCGGGCCGGACAGCACGACCACGTCGCCGGCGCGCAGCTGGGCGCCGAGCCGCGCACCGAGGGCGGTGGTGTCCTCGGCGGTCGGCAGTTCGGCGGTGCCGTCGATGCGCTCAGCCATAGCGCCGCATCCTGTCGCGCACCCGCCTGGTGAGGGTGACCAGCCTCGACGGGGTGGCGCGCTGGACCAACCGCACCAACGCGTCGTCGATGATCTCGGGCTGTTCGAGCTGCACGAGATGGCCCGCGCCCTCGACGGTCACGAGCTCGGCGGGGGGTAGGGCGTCGGCCATCTGCTGCGAATACTCCAGCGGGGTCAGCAGATCCCGGTCGCCGCACGCGATCAGCGTCGGCACCCGCGCCAGTGTGGTGAGCCCCTCGGCCTCGTCGTGCACCTCGAGTGCGTGCAGGAACTCGACCAGCGTTTCGATTGGGGTGTCGTGCATCATCGACTCGGAGAACGCCACCACGGACGGGCTGACCGCCTCGTCACCGTAGGAGGCCGCGCGCAGGATCGGGGCGATCACCGACTTGGCGGCACCGCGGGTGCGGTGCACCGTCTTCGGCGCGTGCCGCACCGCGAACCGGACCGCCTCCAGCGCCGGGTTCTTCAGCACGGCGCCCAGCGGCGAGCGCGAAACCCCTTCGGCGGCAGAGGCGATCAACGCCACGCCCATCACGCGGAACGGATAGCGGTGCGGAAACTGCCGAGCGTGCGACAGCACCGTCATCCCGCCCATCGAGTGCCCGACCAGAATCACCGGTCCGCGCGGGGCCATTACCGCCAGCACGCTCTCCAGGTCCCTGCCCAGCTGCTCGACCGTGTAGGACTCCGGCGTGCCGGCACCCGATCGGCCGTGCCCGCGCTGGTCGTAGAACACCATCCGCACCTGCGGACCCCACTGCTCGATGAGCCGGGCGCGCTGAAAGTGGAAGGCGCCCATGCGCAGACAGAAGCCGTGCGCGAAGACGACGGTCACCGGCGCCTTCTTGGGACCCACCTCCCGCACGGCCAGCGGTACGCCGTCGGAGGCCGTGACGATCCGGCTGGGGTCCCGGTCGAGCAGGTCGAACGCCTCGTCCTGGTAGGGGTCGTCGACGGTGAGCCGACGCCGCAGCGACTGCGCCACCGACGCCCCGACCGCGGAGACGCCCGCCGCACCCGCCAGCCAGCGCGCGCCCGGTCTCTGGTCGGTCAAGCGCCGGCTCCCCGGTACGTCCGCACCACGCGCCCCCGCGGGCTGGTGACGACCTCATAGTTGATGGTGCCCAACAGGTCTGCCCAGTGTTGTGCGGTGGGCTCACCGTGGGTGCCCGGGCCGAACAGGATGGCGTCGTCGCCCTCGGCGACATCGCTGTCGGGACCGACGTCGACGACGAACTGGTCCATGCAGATGCGCCCGACACCGCGGTGCAACGCACCGTTGATCAACACCTCAAGCCGCCCGGACAGGTTGCGGAACACGCCGTCGGCGTAGCCGATCGGCAGCAGCGCCAGGGTGGTGTCCCGGTCGGCGATCCAGGTGTGGCCGTACGACACGCCGTCGCCGGCACGGACCGAACGGACAAGTGCCACCGGACATTTCAGCGTCATAGCGGGAATCAACCCCATGTCGCCGCGCTCCGGGATCGGGGTCTGACCGTAGACCGCGATGCCAGGGCGCACCATGTCGAACGCCAGGTCAGGACGGGTCAGCGCCGCGGGCGAATTGCTCAGGTGCACCACCTCGGGGCGCAGGCCGGCGTCGCGCGCCTGGTCGGCCATCTCGCGAAGTCGTTGTGCCTGAAGGTCGTTGAAGGCGTTGTCCGGCTGGTCACCGTGCACGAGATGCGACATGAGGCCGCGCAGCCGGATCGCGTCGTCGGTCACCGCGCGCTTCAGCGCGGTCAGCAGCGCCGGGTACTCGGCGGCGCCGGCGCCGTTGCGGCTCAGCCCGGTGTCGACCTTGACCGTGACGGTCGCGGTACATCCGGTGCGCGCCACGGCGTCGCGGACCTCGCCGAGTTGGCGCACCGACGAGACCGCGATCTGCACGTCGGCCGCCAGCGCGGGTGCGAAGTCGGTGCCGGGCGGATGCAGCCACGCCAGCACGGGCGCGGTGATTCCGTCGGCGCGCAGTGCCAGCGCTTCGTCGAGGGTGGCGACGCCGAGTTCGGTGGCGCCCGCGGCCAGCGCCGCCCGGCCGACCTGTGTCGCGCCGTGGCCGTAGCCGTCGGCCTTGACGACCACCATCACGTCGGCGGCGCCGGCGCGCTCGCGCAGCAACTTCACGTTGTGCGCGATCGCGTCGAGGTCGATCACCGCCTCGGCGGCCGCGCCCGGCGTCAGCGAGGTGGTCAGTTCGGTGGTCTGCATGCCTTCGTCACCATGGTCGGTTGTCAAAGGCCGATTGTCCCAGACCGGCCACCCCGATAGCCGGACGCGAGCGGGCGGCGCGGCCGCCGCCCACCCGTTGCGACGCGCTGACCTCAGCCTTTCGGGCGAAAGTGTGTTTCGGTGCACAATGCCGGCCCGACGGCTGACGCCGGGTCAGTGGGCGAACGGCTGGATCGTGTTGAAGTGGCCGTTGGGTTTGATGGCGTCGAGTTGGCTGAGCACCTTGGTGGTGTCCTCGTAGAGCGCCCGCGCCAGATCGGCGGAGAACCCCTCGCGCACCACGATGCGCAGCATGGTGACGTTCTCGGCGCCCTCCGGCATGGTGTAGGCCGGCACCTGCCAGCCGTAGGCGCGCAATGCCTGCGACACGTCGAACTCGGTGTAACCGAAGTCGCCCTTGAGCCGGAACGCGACCACCGGGATCGCCGACCCGTCGGAGACGACCTCGAAGTGCTCACTCTCGCGCAACCGATCGCCGAGCCAGCGCGCGGTGTCCGACAGGGCGTGCATCACCTGCCGGTACCCGGCGCGGCCCAGCCGCAGGAAGTTGTAGTACTGGCCGACGACCTGGTTGCCGGGCCGGGAGAAGTTCAGCGTGAAGGTCGGCATGTCGCCGCCGAGGTAGTTGACGTGGAAGATCAGTCCCTCGGGCAGGTACTCCCTGCTGCGCCACACCACGAAGCCGATGCCCGGGTAGGTCAGCCCGTACTTGTGGCCGGAGACGTTGATCGACACCACCCGCGGCAGCCGGAAGTCCCACCGCAGGTCCGGGTGCAGGAACGGCACCACGAATCCACCGCTGGCCGCGTCCACGTGCACCGGGATGTCGAGCCCGCCGCCGGCGGCGAGTTGATCCAGCGCGGCGCAGATCTCACCGATCGGTTCGAGTTCGCCGGTGTAGGTGGTGCCCAGAATGGCGACCACCCCGATGGTGTCCTCGTCGACGTGCTCGAGCACCTGTTCGGGGGTGATGACGAAGCGGTCCTCGGCCATCGGCAGGTAACGAGGTTCGACGTCGAAGTAGCGGCAGAACTTCTCCCACACCACCTGAACGTTGGCGCCCAGCACCAGATTCGGGGTGCGGCCCGGCCAACCGTCGCCGACGCGTTCGCGCCATCGCCACTTCATCGCCAGCCCGGCGAGCATCACCGCCTCGCTGGAGCCGATGGTCGACACCCCGGTCGCGCTGGACGGGTCGTCGTCGCGCAGGTCCTCCGCGTGGAACAGGTCGGCGACCATGCAGACACACCGCTGTTCGATCGCCGCGGTGGCCGGATATTCGTCCTTGTCGATCATGTTCTTGTCGAACGTCTCGGCCATCAGCCGCTCGGCCTGCGGGTCCATCCACGTCGTGACGAACGTCGCCAGGTTGAGCCGCGAACTGCCGTCGAGCATCAACTCGTCGTGGATGAACCGGTAGGCGGCGTCGGGATCCATCGCGTCGTCGGGCATGCGCAGCGACGGCACCGGCGCCATCGCCAACCGTCCGGTGTAGGCGGGCGCAACCTGCGGGGCGTGACTGCGACTGGGCGACATGATGTTTCCTTTCGTTTTCGATCTAGAGGCTCGCGATCGCGGCACGCACGTGCCCGAGGATGCGCGACGCGGACGTCGGCACGGGTGCGGGGCCCGGATCGGCGGCCGACAGATTGGCCGCGCGGGCGTGCACGAACGCCGCCGCGGCGGCGGCTTCGGCCGGTGGCAGCCCGGCGGCCAGCAGCGCACCGATGATACCGGACAGCACATCGCCGGAACCCGCTGTGGCGGCCCATGATTGGCCCGCGGGATTAAGGTACACCTCGCCGCCGGGCGCGGCGATCACGGTGACGTTGCCCTTCAGCAGCACGGTGGCGCCGAGCCGGTCGGCCAGCCGTCTGGTGGCGTCGACCCGGTCGTCGCCCGGCGGGCCGCCTGCGAGGCGGGCGAATTCGCCGGCGTGCGGGGTCAGCACGGTGGGTGCCGTCCGGCCGGTCAGCACCTCGGGGTGCGCGGCCAGGATGGTCAGCCCGTCGGCGTCGACAATCACCGGCAGGTCGGTGCCCAGCGCGAACCACAGCGCGGACGCGCCCGCCTCGTCGGTGCCCATACCCGGCCCGACCACCCAGGCCTGCACCCGTCCGGCGGCGGTCGCGCTCGACGTCGCGATCACCTCGGGCCAGTGCGAAAGCACCTGCGGCGCTGCGCTTCCCGCGTAGCGCACCATGCCGGACGTCGCGGCCACCGCGGCACCGGTGCACAGCACGGCGGCACCGGGATACGTCGCCGAGCCGGCGATAACCCCGGTCACACCCTGGGTGTACTTGTCGTCCCTGGGGCCCGGCACCGGCCAGCGCGCGGCGACGTCGGCGGCCTCGAAACCGTGCATGTCGGTCGGCGGCAGGTCGAGTCCGATGTCGACCAGCTCGACTCGTCCGCAGTCGCCGAGCGCGTGCACGGGTTTGAGCCCGCCGAACGTGACGGTCAGCGCAGCGCGCACATGGGGGCCGCTGGTGGCACCGGTGTGCACGTCGATGCCGCTGGGGATGTCGACGGCCACCACCGGGATGCCCGCTTCGTCAACGGCGGCGAACACCTCGGCGGCGTTCGGGCGCAACGGGCCGGACCCGGAGATACCGACGACGCCGTCGATCACCAGATCGGTTGTCGGCGGAACGGTTTCGACAATGCGTCCGCCCGACGCCCGGAATGCCGCCAGGCCCTTCCTGTGCGCCTTCTCGGGATTGAGCAGCACGGCGGCGGCCGCGGCGCCGCGCCGGCGCAGAAACGTCGCCGCCCACAGCGCGTCGCCGCCGTTGTCGCCGGAGCCGACGACCGCGCACACCTTCCGCCCGCTCACGCCGCCGGTGCGCACGACGAGTTCGCGGGCGGTCGCGGTGGCCAGCCCGTAGGCGGCCCGGCGCATCAGTGCCCCGTCGGGCAGGGACGCCAACAGCGGCGCTTCTGCCTCGCGGATCTGGTCGGCGGTGTAGTAGTGCCGCATCGCGACCTACGTTACGTGGCGCGCCGCGAGGACGCGGGCAATCGTGGCCGCGGCTTCCCGAAGCCGGTCGGGCGGGTGGGCCGCGTAGCCGATGACCAGGCCGGGTGGGCCGGGCCGGCGGCGGTGCCAGGACAGCGGGTGCACCAGCACCCCGGCGTCGCGCAGTTCGGCGGCCGCGGCGTCGTCGTCGACCGACTCGGGCAGCGTGACGAGCAGGTGCAGTCCGGCCGCCACGCCCCGAACCGACGCCTCGGGTAGGTGGGTGCGCAGCGCGTCGAGCAGCGCGTCGCGCCGGGCCCGGTGCCGCGACCGCGCCAACCGCAGATGCCGGTCGTACTCACCGCTTTCCATCAGCCGGGCCAGCACCAACTGCGGCACGGTCGGGCTGCCGAGGTCGGTCGCGTGCTTGGCGGCCACCACGTCGTCGTAGCGGCGCGGCGGCGGCACCAGCCAGCCCAGCCGTAACCCGGGCGCCAGGCTCTTCGATGTGCTTCCGGCGTAGGCGATCCGCGCGGGCTCCGATGCGTGCAGCGCGGGCACCGGCGCGCGGTCGTAGCGGTACTCGGCGTCGTAGTCGTCCTCGATGACCAGGTCGGCATGCGCCGCCCAGGCGAGCAGTTCGCGTCGGCGCTGCGGCGCGAGCACGACGCCGGTCGGAAACTGGTGCGCGGGTGTGAGGACGGCGGCGCGGACGTCGGCGTCGCTCAACTCGTCGACGCGAATGCCGTCGTCGTCGACCGGTATGGGCACGGGATCCAGTCCCCAGTAGGCGAATTCGTCGACCGCACCGCGCGATCCCGGGTCCTCGACCGCGATCCTGTCGACGCCGTCGCGGCGCAGCAGCTGCGACAGCAGTGCCATCGCCTGGGCGACGCCGGCGACGACGACGATGTCGTCCGGTCCGACCCGCAGCCCGCGGGTGCGGGCCAACCACGGCGCGAGCGCCGCCCGCAGCCGCGGATGCCCGCGCGGGTCGCCGTAGCCGAGGTCCTCCGGCGCGGTGTCGTTGAGGACGGCCCGCTCGGTGCGCAGCCACATGCTGCGGGGAAACGCCGACAGGTCGGGCACCCCCGGCGACAGGTCGATGCCCTGCCCGGTCGGCAGGCGCGGGCGGGGCAACCGCAGCGGGCCGGCGTCGAACCGGGTGGGCCGGGCCCGCGGTGGGGCCGCGACCGGACGGGCCAGCACGGCCGTGCCGCCGCCCGCGCGGCCGCCGACCAGACCCTCGTCGGCCAGCCGCCGGTACGCCTCGACGACGACGCCGCGCGACACCCCGAGGTCGGCGGCCAGCGCGCGGGTCGGCGGAAGCCGCACCCCGGGGCCGAGTCGGCCGTCGTCGATCGCGCTGCGCAGGGCGTTCACCAGCCAGTCCGTCAACCCGCCGGCCGGGATCTGCGCGCGGTCCAGCAGCAGGAAGTCCGCCCCGACCGCAACTTGGTCCATTCAGAACATCCATTCTTGGCCCTGTAGATCGGACCATCTTGGCGCAAGCATGGCGGGGTGTCCAGCATTCTGGCCGGAGTTCTCGGCATGGTCTTCGTCGGCGGCAGCGTGGCGGTGTCCGGCGTTTTGGCCGACGCGCCGCTGTCCACCGCCCAGGCGCTGCGCTACGCGGTGGCGTGCGTGCTGCTGGTGGTGTGGGCGCGGGTCACGGGGCGCCGGTTGCACCGTCCCCGCGGTGTCGAATGGCTGTGGCTGCTCGGCGTCGCGGTGACCGGTCTGGTGATCTTTAACATCGCGCTGGTGCGCGGCGCACAGCACGCCGAACCGGCCGTGCTGGCGGTCGCGGTGGCCTGCGTACCGATCGCGCTCGCGGTGGTGGGCCCGCTGCAGCAGGGCCGACGGCCCGGTGCGCGGGTGCTGGCCGCGGCGGTCGTGGTCACCGCGGGCGCGATCGTCGTCGAGGGTCTGGGCCGGTGCGACGCGATCGGCCTGCTGTGGGCGCTCACCGTGTTCGTCTGCGAGGCGGGTTTCACGCTGCTGGCGGTGCCGGTGCTGGGCCGGCACGGCCCCGTCGGAGTGTCGGTGCACACCACGTGGCTGGCTGTGGCGATCTTCGCGGTCCTGGCCATCGGCACCGAGAGGCCTTGGACCGCAGCGACTTTCGATACCGAAGACCTCTTGGCGATCGGCTATCTGGCATTCGGGGTGACGGCGGTGGCGTTCCTGCTGTGGTACACCTGCGTGTCCGCACTGGGCGCCGCACGGGCCGGCCTGCTGACCGGTATCGCGCCAATTGCGGCGGCGTGCATCGGTATACCCGTCACCGCGGCGATGCCGAGACCCGCGGTCTGGATGGGAGTCGCGCTGATTGCCCTGGGGTTGGCAATCGGACTCGGCGGCCGCACGGGTGCTATAGGGTCTCGACAATGGGCGCCTCGAGCGATGCGAACGCCGTCCCATCCCCGCCCGGCGAGCCGCTGTACTCCTTCATCCGGCGACATCTCGACTCTGCGGGCAGACTCGAACAGAGCGACTGCCGCCTGCCCGACGAGCCCAACTCCGATGACAGCGAAATACGTTGGGCCCCCGGCGCCTTGGACGGGGTGATCGGTCACCACGGCGGACAGGCCGATGAGTCACAGCAGGTCCGGCGCGTCGCCGGACTGTTGGTGACGGCGTGCCATCAGCCGACCGCCGAACACCTGACCGCACTCCACAACGCACTTGCCGCCACCGACGCGATGCGCGTCGTCGACCCGCTGCTGTCTCGGCTGCATGAATTGCCGCTGACCGTCGGTGCCGTCCGCCACGTCGCGCTGTGGCTGGCGCGGACGTCACCCAACCGGGAGCCGGTGAAGGCCGGTATCGCACTGCTGGGCGCGGCCGGGTTAGCGGACGGCATCGACGTCATCCGGACGCTGGGCGCCCACGAGGAGTTCACCCTCTTCTGCGCGACGGCGCTGCGCAACGGACTGGACAATCCGGACTCCGAACTGTGGCGCTGGCGGCATCCGTCGACGGGTGGGGACGCATCCACTGCGTGGAACGATTGAGCGGCACCCAGGATCCGCAGATCCGGGACTGGCTGCTGCGTGAGGGTTACCGCAACTCCGTCATGTATGACTACACCGCGCTGATCGCCGCGGAGACGGGCGGTCTGCTTGGCGCCCTGCGGCAGGACCACGTCGACAGGGCGGTACTCACCGCGGCGGGCGACATCCTGGCAGCGCTGCTCGAGTACGGGCCCGGCGACACCATCGAGGACTACGGCGACGGCCTCGACGCACTCGAGCAGTACCTGACGCTGATGCGGACCCGCGCCGAAACCGTCAGTGACTATGTCACGGTGTCGCGGATTCGCGACTTCGTCGACAGCGAAATCCAGCCACCCGGTTGGGATACCGGCCGCCGGCAGGCACTCCGGCACATGTGTACGGAGATTCTCGCGGCCGACGACTGGCACCGGCGCTGCACGGCCGTCCTGCGCGACGACGACGCCGACGACACTGAGGTGTGGGCCGCCCGAAAGGTGGCACAGGACCTCGGTATCGACACGTTCGACCTCACCTTCCGCCGGCTGGAACGTAATCCACTGTCCTCGGACTGGTTTGACGCATGGCAAGGCGCCGACACCGGTCGGGCGAACCGACTCGTCGAGTTGGCGCGCAGTCGGCTTCCGGTCCAGGCGATCGCGAGCGGTCCGCGCGACGCGCTCGGGGTGGGGCCCGGCTGGGAAGCACACCACGCGCTCGATTGGACCCTGCAGGCGCTGCGCGATCACCCCGGCATCGGTGGCGACCTTCTCATCGCCGGACTGCAGAGCCCGATGACCGGTAACCGGAACATGGCCGTCCTGGCGCTTCAGCGGTGGCCCGTCGAGGTGTGGCCACCCGAGGCGCGTCGGCACCTGGAGGCCGTTGCCACAAGCGATCCCAGTGAAGGCCTGCGCACGATGGTGCGACAGTGGCTGCGTGGGACGTGACTATTCGACCGACGTGGCCAGGTCGCACGGTTGGTCGGCGTCGTCCCAGAACCGCGCGGCGCGGGCGGCGATCCGCTCGGGGTACTCGCCGTTGATGGCGTGCGAGGCGTCGGCCCACAGTTCGACCTGACCGGATGCCAACGTGTTTCGCGCCCGTTCAGCTGCCCGGGTGGCGTCGTGCATCACGCTGCGGCCCGCCATCAGCGCCAGCACCGGCATCCGCAGGCTCCGGAGCTGGTTGTCCGTGAGCCGCTTGGGCATGGGTTTCCGGATGGCGTAGTCGGTGGACCCGGCCGCGATGAGGGCGGCCTCGGGCGCATCGTCCACCTCCGCGCCGCCGGCGATCCACCTCATCACGCGGCGTCGAAGGGCGGTGGGCACGCCGGGCAGGAACAGGGCGGGCGAGGCCAGCACCGCCTTGGCAGCGATCGGCGCGAACGTGAGCACCGGGTCGAGCAGCACCAGCGAGGCGGCACGGTCATGGTGGTGGACACCGTAATTCGCCGCGGTCCAGCCGCCGATGGACACGCCCATCAGGTGTACCCGCGGCAGTGCGAGCCCGGCGATGGTCTCGTCGAGCCAGCGCGCCTCGTCGTGCGGCCCGGTGATCGGCGCGGTCTGTACCGACATTCCCGGTTCACCGAGCGGATCCACGCAGATGACCGGCCGGTGCGGCAGCAGCGGTACCAGGTTGGTGTGCCACATGGGCGTGGACGCGTTGCGGCCCGACAGCAACAGCGCCGGTGTCTTATCGGTCCCGCCGGTGAACCGGTACGCCCGCACGGTACCGAACGAGGTAGGCACGTCGACCGGCTCGCTCGGCGGCAGCGGCGCCATCGTGGCTTCGTACCTGGTGCGAAAGTGTGCGCGGGCGGCCTCGCTCTTGAACGCTCCGACCCGCCCCGGCACTACTCGACCGTGACCGACTTGGCCAGATTGCGCGGCTTGTCGACGTCGTAGCCGCGGGCCTGCGCGACGCCCGCGGCGAACACCTGCAGCGGGATAGTCGACAGCAGCGGCTGGAAAAGCGTTGAAACCGCGGGGATCTCGATCAGGTGGTCGGCGTACGGGAGCACCGTCTCGTCGCCCTCCTCGGCGATGACGATGGTGATCGCGCCGCGGGCCTGGATCTCTCGGATGTTGGACAGCAGCTTGGCGTGCAGCGTCGGCGAATTCTTCGGCGACGGCATCACAACGATCACCGGCAGGTCATCCTCGATCAGTGCGATCGGCCCGTGCTTGAGCTCACCGGCGGCGAACCCCTCGGCGTGCATGTACGCCAGTTCCTTGAGCTTGAGCGCACCCTCGAGAGCGACCGGGTAGCCGACATGGCGGCCGAGGAACAGCACGGTCTGCGACTTGGCGAACCGCCGGGCCAGTTCGAACACCGGGTCGATGCCGTCGATCACCCGCTGGACCAGCTCCGGCATCGCCTCCAGATCGTGGTACTCGCGGGCCACCTCATCGGGGTACTTGGTGCCGCGGGCCTGCGCAAGCGCCAGCCCGACAAGGTAATTCGCGGCGACCTGGGCGAGAAACGTCTTGGTGGACGCGACGCCGATCTCCGGTCCGGCGCGGGTGTAGAGCACCGCGTCGCATTCCCGCGGAATCTGGCTGCCGTTGGTGTTGCAGATAGCCAGCACCTTGGCCTTCTGCTCCTTGGCGTGACGGACGGCTTCGAGGGTGTCGGCGGTCTCACCGGACTGCGAGATCGCCACCACGAGGGTGTGACTGTCCAGAACCGGGTCGCGGTACCGGAATTCGCTGGCGAGCTCGACCTCCACCGGCAGCCGGGTCCAGTGCTCGATCGCGTACTTGGCCAGCAGCCCGGAGTGATACGCGGTGCCGCAGGCCACCACGAACACCTTGTCGACCTCGCGCAACTCCTGATCGGAGAGTCGCTGCTCGTCGAGCACGATGCGGTTGTCGACGAAATGGCCCAGCAGCGTGTCGGATACCGCCGCCGGCTGCTCGGCGATCTCCTTGAGCATGAAGTACTCGTAGCCGCCCTTCTCGGCGGCGCTGATGTCCCAGTCGATGTGGAACGACCGCGCGCTGCGCGAGGCATCGTTGCCGTGGAAGTCGGTGATGCGGTATCCGTCGGCGGTGACCACCACGGCCTGGTCCTGCCCGAGTTCGACGGCGTCGCGGGTGTGTTCGATGAACGCGGCCACGTCGGAGCCCACGAACATCTCCCCCTCGCCGACCCCGACCACCAGCGGGGTGGACCGGCGGGCGGCCACGATCGTGCCGGGATCGTCGGCGTTGGCGAAGACCAACGTGAAGTGACCCTCCAACCGGCGCAGCACCGCCAGCACCGACGCCGCGAAGTCGCCGGCGGTGTCGCCGTGGTGGTACTGGCGCGAGACCAGGTGCACCGCCACCTCGGTATCGGTGTCGCTGGCGAACTCGATCCCGGCAGCCTCGAGTTCGGCGCGCATCGAGGCGTAGTTCTCGATGATGCCGTTGTGGACGACCGCGATCTTGCCGGTGGCGTCGCGGTGCGGATGGGCGTTGCGGTCGGTCGGGCGGCCGTGGGTGGCCCAGCGGGTGTGCCCGAGACCGGTGCTGCCGACCAGGGCCGCGGCCTCGGTCTCGGCGATCGCGGCCTCCAAGTTGGCCAGCCGCCCGGCGCGCCGGCGCACGGTCAGCCCACCGCGGCCGTCGAGCAGGGCCAGTCCGGAGGAGTCGTAGCCGCGGTACTCCATGCGGCGCAGCGCATCGACCACGATGTCGCAGGCAGGGCGCTGCCCGACATAGCCGACGATTCCGCACATAGCCACCCAGGGTAGTGCACCAAACATCGACCGCCCGTCGGCTACGGTCGTCACCGTGGCCGCCACGAAAAAGCTGTTCAACGCGTTGACCCGCCGGGGTCCGCATCGCGTTTTGCGAGGTGACCTGCGCTTCGCCGGGCTGCCGGGCGTGGTGTACACCCCCGAGTCCGGGCGCAACCTGCCCGGTGTGGCCTTCGGGCACGACTGGCTCGCCGGTGACGAACGCTACTGGGGCACGCTGGAGCACCTGGCGTCCTGGGGCATCGTCGCGGCGGCACCGGCCACCGAGAAGGGGCTCGCCCCGTCGGTGCTGAACCTGGCGTTCGACCTGGGCACGGCGCTCGACATCGTCGCCGGCGTGCGGCTGGGCCAGGGCGACATCAGCGTGCATCCGAACAAGCTCGGCGTGGCCGGGCACGGGTTCGGCGCATCCGCGGCGGTGTTCGCGGCGGCCGGAATGCCCAAGCGGGTCAAGGCCGTTGTCGCCGCGTTCCCGACCGTCTCCGCGCCGCCCGCGGTGCAGCCGGCAGCGGGCCTGACGGTGCCCGGGCTGATCCTCGCCGATCCCGGCGACCCGATGTCGCTGCGGTCCAACGCGGTGGAACTGGCCCGAGCATGGCGGCCGGCGACGCTGCGCACGCTCAAGGGCGTGAAGGCCGGCGGGCTGATCGAGGGGCGCCGATTGGCGCGCGCCGTCGGCCTGCCGGGCGCCGATCGCGGCACCCAGAAGATCGTGCGGGCGCTGATGACCGGCTACCTGCTGCACATGCTGACCGGCGACAAGAAGTACCGCGACTTCGCCGATCCCGAGGCCGACCTGCCCAAGGCGCCGGTACAGGATCCGTTCGCCGGGGATCCGGTGGCGATCGAGGACAAGGTTGTCGCGCTGCTCAAGCCCTGAGCCACCCCACCACCGACCAACCAACCGGTTGGGGGTATAACTGGACGATGCGCACCGGGATCTTCCTGAACTACGCCGGCGGCTTCCTGGAGGCGGTCGATCAGGTCGTCGAGCTTGAGCGCGTGGGCGTCGGTATCGCGCTGGTCGCCGAGGCGTACTCCTACGACGCGATCAGCCAGTTGGGTTATCTCGCCGCCAAGACATCGACGATGGAGCTGGCCACCGGCGTCGTCCCGATCTATGTGCGCACCCCCACCCTGCTGGCGATGACGGCGGCCGGCCTCGACTACGTCTCGGCCGGCCGGTTCCGGCTGGGCATCGGCACGTCCGGCCCGCAGGTGATGGAGGGCTTCCACGGCGTCCCGTTCGACGCACCGCTGGGCCGCACCCGCGAGGTCGTCGACATCTGCCGTCAGGTGTGGCGCCGTGAACGCGTCCAGTACGACGGCAAGTACTACCAGATCCCGCTGCCCAGCGAAGGACCCGGAGCCCGAGGCACCGGGCTGGGCAAGCCGCTGAAGCTGATCAATCACCCTGTGCGCGACCGCATTCCGATCACGATTGCCGCGCTGGGCCCGAAGAACGTCGAGCTGACGGCCGAGATCGCCGAAGGCTGGCAGCCGGTGTTCTTCTATCCGGATAAGGCCGACGCCGTCTGGGGCGACGCGCTGCGGGCGGGTTACGCCAAACGTGATCCGGCGCTGGGTCCGTTGGACATCATGGTGAGCACGCCGCTGGCCATCGGCGACGACGTCGACGACCGATTGTCTTGGACAAAGCCGCAATTGGCGCTCTACATCGGCGGCATGGGTGCGCGCGGCAAGAACTTCTACCACGAACTGGCCACCCGATACGGATTCGGCGAGATCGCCAACCAGATCCAGGACCTGTATCTGGACGGCAAGAAGGCCGAGGCGATCGCCGCGGTGCCCGACGAACTCGTGCGCGCGGTGTCACTGGTGGGCCCCAGCGGCTACGTCAAGGAGCGGTTGGCCGCGTTCCGGGAAGCCGGCGCCACCACGCTGCTGCTGCAGCCGTTGTCGATCGACCGCGCCGAGACGCTGCGGTACGTGGAGGAATTGCACGCGTTGATGGGCTGAGCGCTAACCCGCTGGGCTGTCCTGTACCGCGGGCTTGCGGAGCGTGACCGCGAGCTCGGCGAGCAGCGAGACGACGACGCCGAACGCGAAATACAGTGGCGGAAGCCAGGGTCCGACTCCGAACAACTGGTCGGAGTCATAGGCGTAGCGGAACACGCCGGCCTCGGCGATCACGATCTCGACGATGGGGCCGACCACCGCGGCGATCGCCCCGCACAGCGCGCCAGGCGCGTCGCCGAGTGCGCACCAGACGATGATCGCCATCGTGTAGATGAGCACGTTCGTCGGCATCGCGGGCGCGGGATGAAACAGCGCGGTGGTGGCGTAGATCAGCAGCACCGCCGCGACACCGGCCAGGCCCTGACGGGCGGTGACCGTGGTGCGCACGTCGCCGAGGTGCAGCCGCAGCTCGGCGATCGATACGGTCGCGGCGGCGACCAGCAGCGGGAACCAGATCGGGCTGCTGAACACGAACGGCACCGCGTCGGTGAAGTACTCCGTCGTTCCGGTGACGACGTGGCTGTGATCGCCGACCAGAGACGCCGCCCCGCCCAGCACGAACAGGACGACGAGCTCGGGCAGACGCAGTTTCACGCCCGGCAGGCTACTCCCTCACTCGCCGACCTGCGGCAGTTCGTCGGCGGCGATCTCACACGGGGTGCGCGTCTCGGAGCCGGGCTCCGGCGGCGGCGCCGGATCGGGGACGGGCGGTGGTTCGGGCACCGGCGTGGCAGCGGGCTGTGGGTCCTCAAGTTCGGCGGGTTCGGGGACCGGTTCGGTCTCGCAGGGCGGCGGTTCGGCGTCTTCGGGTTCTTCGGGTTCTTCGGGTTCTTCGGGGTCGTCCTCGGTCTTTTCATCGAGTTCCGGCGGGTCGACGGGTTCCGGCGGGTCGACGGGGTCGAACGGGCCGTCTGGTGCGTC
>ENA-UOVV01000899-UOVV01000899.1-compost-metagenome-genome-assembly--contig:-NODE-899-length-28024-cov-14.679574_pt1 | contig 28024 bp, 20 predicted proteins | sample MGYA00238155_ERZ761577 | MGnify/ENA primary metagenome ERZ761577 (study PRJEB28898, sample SAMN06268775) | compost metagenome | isolation source: Emeryville, CA | place: USA:Emeryville, CA | collected... | reverse complement strand
GCAGGCTGCTCGAAGGCAGGCTGCTCGTACGTCGGTTGCTCGAAGGCCTCCGGCGCGAGACCGGGCACCTCGGGCGAGGCCGCCACGGGCACCTCGGGCGTCCAGGTGTGCGCCGCGGCGTCCTGGGCCCACGCGGGAGCCGAGTCGGGCGACCACGCGGGCGCCGCCTCGGGCGCCGCGTAGCCGGCGTCGGGCGAGAAGGCCGGGTACTGCGTCGCGGCGGCCTGCTCGGCAACGGGCTCAGGCTCGCTCGCCGGGGCCTCGGCCGCGGGCACGGCAGGCGACCACGCGGCGTCGGCAGGGCCCCAGCTGGGGACCGGCGCGACGGGCTGCTGCTCGGCCACGGGCTCGCTGGCGGGCTCCTCCTGCACGGGGGCGGCCCAGGCAGCGGGCTCCTCCTGGGCGGGCGGGGCCCACGGGTTCGGGGCCTCGGCGGCGGGCTGGGCCCACGCGGCGGGCTCCTCCTGGACGGGGGTGCCCCACGCGGGAGCGTCGGCGCTCGGGGCCTCCTCGGCCGGGGCCCCCCAAGGGCTCGCCTCCTGGGCCGGAGCACCCCAGGTGCTCGCCTCGGGAGCGGGGGTGCCCCACGCGGCGGCAGGCTGCTCGGGGGCGGCCGGGGCCTCGGGCACGCCCCACGCGGGAGCGGCCGTCTCGGCGACGGGCGCCTCGTGGGCGAGGGTCTCCTGGACGGAGTCCTCGAAGCTCGCGCCGCGCTGCGGCAGGCCCGAGCCGCCAGGGCTCGGCGCGGAGAAGGGGGCGACGGGCTCGTCGTCGTCGGGCGCGAGTCCCGGGACGACCAGGGGCTCGGGCTCGGGAGCGACGGGCGTCTCGTCGACCGGGGCCTCGGCGGCGCTCTCGACGCCGTCCTCGACCTTCTGCTGGGCGGACTGAGCGGCGCGGAAGCCCGCGAACATGCCGGAGCGCTGACCGGGGTCGAGGCTCGCGGCGGCCGGGCGCGGCGGGGCGGCCGGGCCGTCGGCGACGGGCTTCGCGGCAGCGGTCGAGCCGGCCGCGCGCGAGGGCAGCGAGCTCGCTGCCGGGGCGGCCACCTCGGGCGACCAGCCGGAGGCGGAGGCCGCGACCTCGGGGGCGAGCGTCGGGGCGACCGTCTCGGGAAGGACGATGTTGCGGCGGGCAGGCAGACCGCTCGAGGTCGTCTGGGGCGCGGCGGGAGCCGGCGCGGCCGGGGACGGGGCCCCGGGCGGCGGGGAGTCCACCGCACGACGGCGCGGGAGGCCGAGGCCCGTCTCGCCGTCGGTGAGAGCCTCGATGTCCACGGGCGCGACCACGGGGACCTCGTCCTGGGCCTGCGCGACGAGCTCCTCGGGCTTGAGGAGGCGACCGCCCTGGCCGGGCTGGGCGTCGTGGGCGTCGTCGACGAAGAGCGCGCGCGGGAAGCGGACGCGCACCTCGGTGCCGCTCTCGCCCTCGGCCTTCGCGAAGACGACCTTGGTGCCGAGGCGGTTCGCGAGGCGGCCGACCACGTGCAGGCCCAGGCGCTGGGCACCGATGACCTCGCTCGCCGTGGTCTGGCGGATGCGCTGGTTGGCGTTCTTGATGTCCTCGTCGGACATGCCGAGCCCGCGGTCGATCACCGTGACGGTGATGAACTCGATCTCGGCCGAGGTGATGACGTCGACCGGGGTGCCGGGTTCGGAGAAGACGGTCGCGTTCTCGAGGATCTCGGCGAGCAGGTGCGCGGCGGGCAGCGAGTTGAAGCCGTGCATCTCCGGGTCGACCTCGAGCTCGAGGTTGATCCGGTCGTACTGCTCGATCTCGGAGGAGGCGGTACGGATGACGTCGGACAGGGTCATCGAGCCGCGCACGCGGCGACCCGAGTCGATGCCGGCGAGCACGAGGAGCGACTCCGCGTTGCGACGCATTCGCGTGGCGAGGTGGTCGAGGCGGAAGAGGTTCGCGAGGGTGTTCGGGTCCTCCTCCTCGCGCTCGAGCGTGTCGATGAAGCTCAGCTGGCGGTTGAGGAGCACCTGGTCGCGACGGGCGACGTTGACGAACATCTCCGCGATCGAGCCACGCAGGGCTGCCTGCTCCTGGGCGACCTCGACCGTGGTCTGGTTGACCTCGTTGAACGCGGCAGCGAGGCGACCGACCTCGTCGCTCGAGTCGACGGGGATCTGCATGAGGGACAGGTCGGGGCCCTCACCGGGGCGCGAGACCTGCTCGACGAGTCGGGGCAGCTGGTCGCGGACCTCGCCGGCGGCCGTCGTCAGGCGCTGCAGCGGGACGACGATCGTGCGGGCGATGAGGAGCGCGACGAGGACGGACAGGGCGAGGGAGACGACGGCGATGATGATCGTCAGGGTCGCCTGCGAGAGGGCCGCCGCCTGCGTGGCCTGCGCGTTGCTCTTGGCCTCGTTCCACAGCTCGGAGAGCGTGTCGTCGAGGTTCTCGGCCTCCATGAGGGCCTTCTCGCGCCAGCCGCCCTCACCGTCCGGACGCACGGACTCGAAGCCGAGGTCGCTCGTGGTGATGTTCGTGCGCTGCGACTGCCAGTGCGCGAACTGGTCGAAGGAGATACCGAAGTCCGGCATCAGCAGGTCGGGGATCTCGAGGGCCTCGACGGCGGCCCGGGCTCGGGTGTGCAGCGAGTCCGTGTCGGGGAACATGCTGCGCAGGTGCGAGTTCGCCGAGGGGTCGCCACCGTCGCGGTCGAGGGCGTAGCCACCGAACTCACGCTCGTTGAGGACCGCTTCCTTGGTGAGGTCCACGAGCGCGTAGGCAGCGAGGTAGACGCCGAGCTGGCGGTTGTCGATCGTGGCCGAGAAGCGGTCGATCAGCTGGAGGGACTCGCGGATGACACCCGTGTAGGTCGTGTCGATGATGTTCGGCGCGATGTCCGCGCGCTCGGCGGCGTGGCGCGCCGAGGTGATGCCGTTCTCGACGGTCTCCGTGAGGCGGTTCACGGCCTGGCGGACGAGCGGGTCGAGGGCGTCGAAGTCGATCTCGTTCAGCTGGCTGAAGGCGCGGATGCGCGTCGCGTCCGTGGTGGACAGGCTCGCCTCGAAGGCCTCGGCGCGCGCCTTGGCGCGCTCGGGCCGCTCCTCGCGCTGCGAGCGGGTCTCGGTGACGAAGCCTCGCTCGATCTGGTCGGCGAGCTGGATCTCACCCACGTGGTTCACCGCAGCCTCGCGCTCGGCCTGCACGGCCTGCGCGAACACGCGGACCGTCTGCAGCGAGTTCAGCGCGTTGTTGATCGCGCGCGCCACTCGGACCTCGTTGAGCGCCTGCGCGGAGATGAACGCCGTCGCGAGCACGAGCACGAGGATGGGCACGGCGAGGACCGCGAGGACCTTTCCTCGGACGCTCAACCTGCGCAGCATGGTCACCTTCTCCCACTCGACCACGGGCCGGTCGGCCGCAGTCTCGGCTGTCGGCGCTCCGCGAAGGGCGGACCGCTGCCGTTCATGAATCATCGGCCGCCCTGAGCCGGCCCATTAGCCCCGCGGGTGAGTTTGTCATGGGCGAGCCGATAACTCACCCCCCAATCAGGACGAACTCGGACGTCCTAGGCTTCAGGGCGTGCGCGTCGTGTCGATTTCTTCACCCGGTGGCCCTGATGTCCTGACCTGGACGGAGGAGCCCGATCCGGTGGCCGGCCCCGGGCAGGTGCTCCTCGAGGTGGCTGCGGCGGGCGTGAACCGGGCGGACCTGCTCCAGCGGCAGGGCCATTACCCGCCTCCCGCCGGAGCGCCCGAGTGGCCCGGTCTCGAGGTCTCGGGCCGGGTGCTCGCCGTCGGCGAGGGCGTCTCCTCGGTGCGCGAGGGCGAGGCGGTGTGCGCTCTCCTGAGCGGGGGCGGCTACGCCGAGCGGGTCGTGGTCGACGCCTCGCTCGTGCTCCCCGTGCCGCGCGGCGTGGACCTCGTCGAGGCCGCCGCGCTGCCCGAGGCGGCCGCGACCGCGTGGTCGAACCTCGTGGACCTCGCGCGGCTGCGCGCGGGCGAGTCGGTGCTCGTGCACGGCGGCTCAGGCGGGGTCGGGTCCTTCGCGGTCCAGCTCGCCGCGGCGCTCGGGGCCCGCGTGCTCGCGACGGCGCGCGACGAGGCGCGGTGCGCCCGGGTCAGGGAGCTCGGCGCGGAGCTCGCGATCCCGTACGCCGACGCCGAGATCCCCACGGCCGTGCGCGAGGCGACCGAGGGCCGGGGGGTCGACGTCGTCCTCGACGTCCTCGGCGCGGGCGCTCTCGGGGACAACCTGCGCGCGCTCGCGACGGGCGGGCGCCTCGTGGTGATCGGGCTGCAGCGCGGGCGCAAGGGCGAGCTCGACCTCGGGGTGCTGCTCTCGAGGCGACTCACCGTCGCCGGGACGACCCTGCGCTCTCGCCCCCTCGCCGAGCGCGCGGCGATCGTGGCCGCGCTGCGCGAGCACGTGTGGCCGCTCCTCGAGCAGGGCCGCGTCCGCCCCGTGGTGCACCGGGCCCTGCCCATGGACCGCGCGGGCGAGGCGCACGAGCTGCTCGACTCGGGTGAGGTCTTCGGCAAGCTCCTCCTCGTCCCGCCCGCGGCCGCCTAGGCCCGGAGGAGGCCTGCCGCGAGGGCGGGGGCGAAGGCCGGCGCGAGGGGCAAGCGCGGCACGAAGGTGATCTGCACCGCGTGATAGACGTCCGCCTTGCCGCCCCACACGGTGCGCGAGACCTCGTTCGCGGGAGAGAGCTCGTGCCACCACGAGCCGCTCTCACGGTCGATGAGGAACTGCTCGGCGTAGTCCCACCACGTGCGGTAGGCCGCGTCGAAGCGCTCGTCCCCCGTGACCTCGAAGAGCGCGGCCGCCGCGCCGAGGCCCTCGCACAGCACCCAGTGCATGCGCTCGCGCACCACGGGCGCGCCGTCCCAGCCCACGGTGTAGACGAAGCCCGGCGCACCGTCCACGGCCCAGCCCTCGCGCACCGCGGCGTCGAAGAGGCCGCTCGCGTCGTCGAGCATCCACGCGGGCGCCGGCTCGCCGAGGGCGAGCAGCTCGGCGCGCGCGTGCAGCGTGAGGCGCGCCCACTCGAGCCAGTGGCCGATCGTCGCGCCGAAGGGACGGAAGGGGTGGGCCGGGGAGTCCGCGTTGTAGTCGAGCAGCGGGCGCCAGTCCGGGTCGAAGTGCTCGGGCAGGCGCCAGGCGTTCCCCCGGGCGAAGCCGTGAACGACGCGCTCGACGATGCGCAGCGCGCGGTCGAGCCAGCTGCGCTCGCGCGTCACGCCCCAGGCCGCGAGGTAGGCCTCGACGGTGTGCATGTTCGCGTTGACCCCGCGGTACTGCTCGAGCTCGCGGAACTCGCGGTCCCAGGACTCGACCACCATGCCCGCGTGCTCGTCCCAGAAGCGCTCGGTGCTCGTCGCGAGCGCCTGCTCGAGGAGCTCGGCGGCTCCCGGGCGTCCCGCGGCGGTCGCGCTCGAGGCGGCGAGGATCACGAAGGCGTGCGGGTAGGCGTCCTTGACCGTGCTCACCGGCGCGAGGGTGACGGGGTCGAGGGCGGGGAACCAGCCGCCGTGCTCGGCGTCGGCGAAGATCCCGGTGAGCGCGGCGAGGCCGTGGTCGACGAGCTCGGCCGCCCCGGGGCGCCCCGCGAGCGCGGCGAGGGCGAAGACGTGCGTCATGCGGCACGTGATCCACAGCTCCACGGGGCGCTCGGGGTCGACGAGGCCGTGCTCGTCGAGGTAGCCGAAGCCGCCGCCCGGGAGCGCGGAGCGGGCCCCGAAGGCGAAGAGCCGCTCGGCCTCCTCGGCGAGCGCGGCCCGGTGCTCGGGACTTTCTATCCATGCCATACGAAGTAACCTAGCGGCTGCGAAGCCTCACGCCGGGCGGCTTCGACCCCCGGTCCCCGCGCATCCTTGGCAGACTGGACAGATGAGCCCTGACGAGACCCGCGAGCACGAGAACGCCGAGCCCGAGCAGCAGGCGAACGCGGAGAGCCGCCCGCGGATCGTCGTCGTCGGCCCGGACGGCACCGAGGTTCCCGTCGAGCCCAAGGAGGACGCGGAGGACCCGCACTCGCTCGTGGACCAGCCCGCGAAGGTCATGCGCATCGGCACCATGATCAAGCAGCTGCTCGACGAGGTCCGCTCGGCCCCGCTCGACGACGCCGCGCGCGAGCGCCTCGCCGAGATCCACGAGCGCTCCCTGCACGAGCTCGAGGACGGCCTGTCCCCCGAGCTCATCGAGGAGCTCCAGCGCATCACCCTCCCCCTCGCCGAGGACCGCACCCCCTCCGACGCCGAGCTGCGCATCGCCCAGGCCCAGCTCGTGGGCTGGCTCGAGGGGCTCTTCCACGGGATCCAGACGGCGCTCGTCGCCCAGCAGATGGCCGCGCAGGCGCAGCTCACGCAGATGCGTCGCGCGCTGCCCTCGAGCCTCGTGGTCGGCCCGGGCGGGCCGCAGGGCGCGGGCCGCCCGCAGGCACCGCAGGCCGCGGACGACTCCCCGGGGCCCGGCCAGTACCTCTGAGCCCCTGCCGGTCGGGCCCGGCGAGCAGCTCGCGCCGCGAGGCGTACCTCTTCTCTAGGCGCGCTTGCGCGAGGTGAGCGTGATGGCCGCGCACACGAGCGCGATCCCTGCGAGCTCGGCCCACGAGGGCACCTGCCGCAGCCCGATCGCGCCCACCACCGTGGCCGTCACGGGCAGCAGGGCGAGCAGCACCGCGAAGGTCGCGGCGGTGACCCGCCGCAGCACGAGCTGCTCGACCCCGTAGGGCACCACCGAGGAGAAGACGCCGACGGCGAGCACCGCGAGCGCGAAGCGCCAGTCCACGAGCTCGGGCAGCGCGCTCACCGCGAAGAAGGGCGCGAAGGCGAGCGCCCCTGCCCCCATGCCGACGGCGAGCGAGGCGATGCCGTGCCCCGCGGCGTCCTGCGCCACGCGCCGGCCCAGCACGATGTACCCGGCCCACAGCACGGCCGCGACCGCGATCCACGCGAGCCCCGTCACGGCGTCGGCCCCGAGGGGCACTCCGCGCAGCGCTCCTCCCGAGAGCACGCTCCCCGAGAGCACGAGGACGCCGACGGCGGCCAGCAGGCCTCCCCAGCGCTCGCGCACCCCGCCCGTGATGGCGGCCACGGAGACCGGCCCCGCGAACTCGATCGCGACGGCGAGCCCGAGAGGCAGGTGGGCGATCGCAAGGTAGAAGGCGATGTTCATCCCCGCGAGCACGAGCCCGAAGGTCACCGCGCCGCGCAGCGCCGAGCGCGACCAGCTCAGGCGCCAGGGCCTGCGCCACGCGAGGAGCACGAGCGCCGCGGCGAGGATGCGCAGCCACCCGACCTCGGGAGCGCCCGCGACGGCGAAGAGGCCCACGGCGACGGCCGCGCCCACGTACTGCGCGAGTCCCGAGCCCACGAAGAGCACCGGTGCCGGCACGCGACCGAGCCGCTCACCGCCCGGCCGCTGAGCTCCCACCCGCGCCACGCTACCGAGCGCCGGCCCCCCCGAGCGCAGGGCCCCGGACGGACCGCGCCCCCGGGACCGAGGTGCGGTCCCGGGGGCGCCTCCTTGGGGGGATACCGGTCAGCCCTTGACGGAGCCCGCCATCATGCCGCGCACGAAGTAGCGCTGGAGGGCGAGGAAGACGATCACCGGGATGACCATCGAGATGAAGGCGCCGGCCGAGAGCAGGAACCAGTCCGTGCCTCGGGTACCGACCATCTCGGCGATGCGCACCGTGAGCGGGGCGACGTTCGGCCGCCCGCCTGCGAAGGTGAGGGAGACGAGCAGGTCGTTCCACACCCACAGGAACTGGAAGATCCCGAAGGACGCGATCGCCGGGACGAGGAGAGGCAGGAGCACCCGGAAGAAGATCTTCACGTGCCCCGCGCCGTCCACGCGGGCCGCCTCGACGAGCGAGGGGGGCACCTCCTTCATGAAGTTGTGCAGGAGGAAGATCGCGAGCGGGAGGGCGAACATCGTGTGGGAGAGCCACACGGGCCAGAAGGAGCCCGACCACTGCCACTGGTTGTAGGTCGACAGCAGCGGGATGAGCGTGACCTGGATGGGCACGATCTGCAGCGCGAAGACCGCGACGAAGAGCACGTTGCGGCCCTTGAAGTCGATCCACGCGAAGGCGTAGGCCGCGAGCAGCGCGATCGAGATCGGGATGACCACCGAGGGGATCGTCACGACGAGCGTGTTGACGAAGTAGGTCGCGAGGCTCGTCTGGCCGCCGAAGAGCGCCTGGTCGTAGTTGTCGAGAGTGAAGCGCGGGTTGCTGAAGATCGTCCACCAGCCGGTGCGCGTGATGTCCCGCTCGGGGCGGAAGGAGGTCACGAGCAGGCCCAGCGTGGGGATGGTCCAGAAGACCGCGATGAGGATCGCCGCGAAGGAGGCCCAGGGGTTCGACAGGCGCTTGCGCAGCTTGCCCGCGCGGCGGTCGACCTCGCCCTTCTTCTTGACGGGGGGAGCCGCCGCGACGGCGGGGGTCGAGGTGCTCATCGGATCTCCTCCACCTTGCGCATCTGACGGACGTTGTAGACGACGAGCGGGATCACGAGGATGAACAGGATCACCGCGAGCGCGGCTCCCATGCCCTTGTCGTTGTAGCGGAAGCTCTGCGTGTAGAACTCGTTCGCCACGACCGAGGTGCCGAAGTTGCCGCCCGTCATCGTGCGGACGATGTCGAAGACCTTCAGCGTCGCCATGGCGATCGTGGTGAGGACGACCACGAGGGCGGGCCGGATGCTCGGGACCGTGATGTAGCGGAAGAGCCCGAAGCCCGAGAGCCCGTCGAGGCGAGCGGCCTCGACGATGTCGTCAGGGATCGCGCGGATCGAGGCCGAGAGGATCGTCATCGCGAAACCGGTCTGGATCCAGACCATGACGGCGATGAGGAAGAAGTTGTTCCAGGGCTGCTGGATGATGAACTGCTGAGGTTCCAGCCCGATCCAGACGAGCACCTGGTTGATGAACCCGGTCTGGTTCGCGCCCGCCTGCCGGTAGTCGTACATGAACTTCCAGATGATCGAGGCACCGACCATCGAGATCGCCATCGGCAGGAAGATGAGCGCCTTGGCGAACTTCTCGAAGCGCGAGCGGTCGATGAGCACCGCGTACACGAGACCGATCACCGTCGAGAGGATCGGCACGAGGAAGACCCACAGCGCGGTGTTGCGCAGCACGAGCTGGAACTCGGACTGCGTCAGGGCCCGGATGTAGTTGTCCAGGGCGATGAAGTTCTGACCGTTGCGGTCGTAGAACGAGGAGTAGGTCGTGCGGATCGCCGGGTACACCAGACCGAAGGCGATGAGTGCGAGCGCCGGCCCGGCGAAGACCGTCGCCACGAGCCACGGCTTGGCGTTGCGAGGCCTGTCCACGAGCCACAGAAGAAGCGCCATCACACCCACGAACAGGGCGATGACGGCGAGCGCGAGGATGATCTTGTGGCCGGGGGTGTTGGCGACGAAGAAGAACTCCCAGACCTGTCTCCACAGCCACCTGAAGTAGTACTGGACGTATTCCCAGTCCATCGAACCCTCCGAGTCGTCGTCGCCCCGGGGCCTGAGCCCCTCGGCTCCGTTGCCGAGTGTCGCGTCGGGGCCCGCCCTGGTGGACGAGCCCCGACGCTGAACTGCTTGTTCGGACCCTAGGCCCGGATCACGGCCAGGAGTTCTCGATCGCGTCGAGGACTGCCTGGGTGTCCTTGCCCTCGGCGAACCACGCCGTCATCTCGCGCCAGAAGCTACCGGCACCCACCGCGGCGGGCATGAGGTCGGAAGCGTCGAAGCGGATCACGGAGCTCGGGTCACCGAGCACCGACGAGGCGAGCTTGTCGAAGTCGGTCGCAAGGTTGTTGACGTCGAGGCCCGAGTTGGCCGAGACCCAACCGCCGCCCTCGGTCACGCGAGCCTTCTCGTTGGCCCAGGTGTCGGAGGCGAGGAAGGCCTGGAACGCGGCGACCTCAGGAGCGTCACGGAACGCGGCCACGAACTCGCCACCACCGAGGATGGGCGAGGACGAGGGGTCGATCGGCGGCAGGTAGAACGCGAAGACGTCGCCGTCCTCGGCCACCGTCGTGCCCTCGGGCCAGTTGTTCTGGTAGAAGTTCGCCGCGCGGTGCAGGAAGCACTGCGGCGTCTCACCCTCGTCAGCGAGGATCGGCAGGCCACCGTCGGTCCACGGCGTCGTCGCGATGGTCGAGACGTTGCCGAAGCCGCCGTTGACGCGGTCCTCGTTGCGCAGGATCTCCTCGGCCTTGTCGAAGGCCTCCTTGATCTTCGGGTCGTTGAACGGGATCTCGTGGGCGACCCACTGGTCGTAGACCTCGGGACCCGCGGTGCGCAGGACGATGTCCTCGATCCAGTCGGTGGCGGGCCAGCCGGTGGCGTCACCGGACTCGATGCCGGCGCACCAGGGCTTGGAGTCGGGGTAGTCCGCGGCGATCTGGTCCGTGAGGGCGATCATGTCGTCCCAGGTCTCAGGGATCTGGTAGCCCTTCTCCGCGAAGACCTGCGGGCTGTACCACACGAAGGACTTCATGTTGGCGCCCAGCGGGGCGGCGTAGAAGGTGCCGTCGACCGTGCCGTACTCCTTCCACGAGGGGGAGAAGAACTTGTCGACGTTCGCCTCGGTCTCGGGCGAGGCCGGGACGATCGCGTCGGGGAAGTCGGTCACGATGGTCTTGAGCAGACCCGGCTGAGGCAGGTAGGCGATGTCGGGCGCGCTGCCGGACTCGACACGGACGAGCAGCTGCGCCTCGAACTCGCGCGAGCCCTCGTACTGGATCGTCGCGCCGGTGCACTCCTCGAACTTGTCGTAGGACTCTTCCTGGTCGACAGCCTCGACCTCGACGATCGAGGTGTAGACGGTCACCGTCTTGCCGGAGAGGTCGCCGTAGACGGCGTAGTCCTCGCAGCCCTCGGCGACGTCGCCACCGGCGTCCGTCGAACCGGAGTCGGAGCTGGTGGCGCCGCCACCCGGCTCTTCCTCGTCCATCGGCGGCGCGCAGGCCGCCAGCACGAGAGCGAGGCTCGCCCCCGTCATGAGGGCCAGGGCCCCCCGCGCGTTCTTGATGCGCATGCATTTCCTCCACGACGTCGTGGTGCTGGTTGGTGGCTCCATGTAAGCGTTTACATGCCCTTTTCGCAAGCCAGATCGCGTCACGGTGTGGTCACGATCCGGCGTGACCCACCCTAGGAGTGACCTGCGGTTTTCGCCTGTCGAGAGCCTGCTCGAGGGCAAGCGGGCATCACGAGAGGGTCACGGGGAGCCCGAGGCCCGGGCGGCAAGGGACCCTCGTCCCGGGAGCCTCAAGCCGCGGGAGGGGCCGTCGAGGAGCGGCGGACGAGGGTCGTGGTGAAGACGACGTCGTCGGGCACGGGGGCGCCGGTCATCATGTCGAGGAGCATCGTCGCCGCGACCTGTCCCTGCTCGACGGCGGGCTGGGCCATCGTGGTCAGCCCGATGACCTCGCCGACGTCGTGCCCGTCGATCCCGATGAGCGAGAGCTCCTTGCCGATCTCGATCCCCCGCTCGCGCGCGGCGATCAGCGCGCCCATGGCCATCTCGTCGCTCGCCGCGAAGACCGCCGTCACCTCGGGGTGGGCGTCGAGCAGGGCGTGCAGGGCCGAGCGGCCCGTCGCGAGGTCGAAGCGCCCCGGCACCGCCCAGCCCGGCTCGGGCTCGACGCCCGCGGAGCGCATCGCCGCGAGCCAGCCCTCGTAGCGCTGCACGCCCGGGTTCCAGCGCGCGATGCCGTCAGGGGTGCCCAGCAGGTGCCCGATGCGCCGGTGGCCCAGCTCGAGCAGGTGCTCGGTGGCCTCGCGGCCCGCACGCACGTCGTCGAGGCGCACGGTCACGGTGTCGTCGCTGCCCGTGCCCACGAAGATCACCGGCTGGCCCAGGTCGAGCACGGCCTGGATCTCCTGCTCGTCGAGGGGCACGCCGAGCACGAGCACCCCGTCCACGCGCCGGCGCAGCGAGGAGGGGTCCAGGGGCGGGCGGGGCTGGGAGCGCGAGGAGTCGAAGGTGTGCAGCAGCACGTCGAAGCCCTCGGTGCGCAGCATCGCCTCGGCGCCCTCGATGACGTTCGCGAAGAACCAGTGGTTGACCCAGGGGCACACCACCGCGATCGTGCGCGTGCGGCCCGTGACGAGGGAGGCCGCCGAGGGCGAGGGGACGTAGCCGAGCCGGTCGGCCGCGGCGCGGACCCGCAGTCGCGTGGCCTCGGTGACGTTGGGAAGACCGCGCAGGGCTCGCGAGACGGTCGCCGTGGAGACCCCGGCGGCGCGCGCGACGTCCTCGATGCCCGGCCTCATGGGCGACAGTGTGCTCCCGCTGTCAAGCCGCGCGCAGGAGGGAGCGCAGCACCCGCTGGACGCCGTCGTCGGCGATCGTGCCCGTGACCTCGTCCGCCGCGGCGCGCACCTCCTCGGGCGCGTGACCCATCGCGACGCCCCGCGCCGCCCAGCGCAGCATCTCGATGTCGTTGCGCCCGTCGCCCACCGCCACCGTGCGCTCGGGCCCGACGCCGAGCCGCTGGCGCAGGGCCTCGAGAGCGCTCGCCTTGGTGACGCCCGCGGGTGCGATGTCGAGCCAGGCCGTGTAGCCCACCGCGTAGGTGACGTCGTGCAGGCCGAGGCGGCCCACGACGCGGTCGAAGTCCTCGTCGGACATGTCCGGGGCGCGCACCACGAGGCGCGTGACCGGCTCGGCGCACAGCTCGTCCACGCTCACCACCTCGATGTCCCCTGAGAGCTCTCCGGGCGGGAACTCGCGGTTGAGCCGGTAGCCCTGACCGAGCACCTCGACCGCGAAGTGCACCTGGGGGAACTCCTCGACGAGCAGCTGGATCGCGAAGCTCGGGTCGAAGGTGACGACCTCCTCGGGGACCCAGCCCTGCTCGCTCGCAGGGTCGAGGCGCACCGTGACGGCCCCGTTCGAGGCGACCGTCCAGCCCTCCTCGAGCCCGAGCATCTCCCAGATGGGCACGCAGCTGTGCACCGAGCGGCCCGTCGCGACCACGGCGTGGTGCCCCTCGTCGACGAGAGCGCGCACCGCCTCGCGCGTGCCCTCGGACATCACCTCGTCGTAGGTGACGAGCGTGCCGTCGACGTCGAGCGCGACGAGGAAGGTCATCGGCCGACCGGGCTGAGCACCTCGAGACCGCCCAGGTACGGGCGCAGCCCCTCGGGCACGCGCACCGAGCCGTCCGCCTGCTGGTGGTTCTCGAGGATCGCGACGATCCAGCGCGTCGTGGCGAGCGTGCCGTTGAGGGTCGCGACCACGCGGGTCCCGCCGTCCTCGAGGCGCTCGCGCACGCCGAGGCGGCGCGCCTGGAAGGTCGTGCAGTTCGAGGTCGAGGTGAGCTCGAGCCAGCGCTGCTGGCTGGGCAGCCAGGCCTCGCAGTCGAACTTGCGCGCGGCGCTCGAGCCGAGGTCACCCGCGGCGGTGTCGATCACGCGGTAGGGCAGCTCGACGAGACCGAGCATCTCCTCCTCGAAGGCGAGCAGGTTCTCGTGCTCGGCCTCGGCGTCCTCGGGGCGCGCGTAGACGAACATCTCGACCTTGTGGAACTGGTGCACGCGGATGATGCCGCGCGTGTCCCGGCCGTGCGAGCCCGCCTCGCGGCGGTAGCAGGCCGACCAGCCCGCGTAGCGCAGGGGGCCCTCGCTCAGGTCGAGGATCTCGCCCGAGTGGAAGCCCGCGAGCGCGACCTCGCTCGTGCCCACGAGGTACAGGTCGTCCGCGGGCAGGTGGTAGACCTCCGAGGCGTGCGCGCCGAGGAAGCCCGTGCCGGCCATGACCTCGGGCTTGACGAGCGTGGGCGTGATGACGGGGGTCAGTCCGCGCGCGACCGCCTTGTCCATCGCGGCGTTGAGCAGCGCGAGCTCGAGGCGGGCGCCGACGCCGGTCAGGAAGTAGAAGCGCGAGCCCGAGACCTTGGCGCCGCGCTCGGTGTCGATCGCCTTGAGGCCCTCGCCGATCGCGAGGTGGTCCTGGATCTCGACACCCTCGGCCTCGAAGTCTCGCGGGGTCCCGACGTGGCGCAGCACGACGTAGTCGTCCTCTCCGCCCTCGGGGATGCCCGGGATGACGAGGTTGTTGATCCGGTAGGCCTTCTCCTCGGCCTGGGCGGCGAGCTCGTTGGCCTCGGCCTCGAGGGCCTTGACCTCGGCCGCGAGCGCCTTGGTGCGCGCGAGCAGCTCGGCCTTCTCCTCGCCCTGGGCCTGCGCGACGAGCTTGCCGAGGGACTTCTGCTCGGCCCTCTTGGCCTCGAAGGCGGCGAGCGACTCGCGACGGCGGGCGTCGAGGTCGATGACCTCGTCGACGAGGTGCTCGGACTCGCCGCGGGCCCGCTGGCTCGCTCGGAAGGCGTCAGGGTCATCGCGCAAGGCACGCAGATCGATCATGGTCCAACCCTAGTTGCCCGCGGCAGCAGCCCCCACCTCGACTTCCCCGGGTGCGAAACGGCAGGTCACGCGTACCGTATCGGTGTGACCTGGCAGGAGTGGTTGAGCATCCTTGCGGTCGTCCTCGCGGCCGGTGCGCTCGCGATCGCGATCGCCGTCCAGCGCGCGGCTCGGCGGAAGGGCGGTGCGCCGGGCTCCGCGTCCTCCGCGGACTCCCCGCAGCGGCCCGAGGTCCCCGGGCCGATCGCCTTCGTGATCAACCCCTCGAAGCAGGGCGCCGCAGAGCTGCGCGACCTCGCGCTGCAGGCCTGCGCCTCGCGCTACCTGCCCGAGCCGCTGTTCTTCGAGACCACGGTCGAGGACCCGGGCGTGGGCCAGACCCGCGAGGCGATCAAGGCGGGCGCGAGCACCGTGGTCGCGGCGGGCGGCGACGGCACCGTGCGCGCGGTGGCCGAGGCGCTCATCGGCACGGACGTGCCCATGGGGATCGTGCCGCTCGGCACGGGCAACCTCTTCGCGCGCAACCTCGACCTGCCGATCACGCGCATGGACGAGCTGCTGCGCATCGCCCTGACCGCCTCGCCGCGCCCGGTGGACGTCGGCTGGTTGCACCTGGGTCCCGGCCGCCGCGAGGAGGACGGGATCGACGGGGACAGTGCGAAGGCCGTGGACCCCGAGAAGGGCCACCTCTTCCTCGTGATCGCGGGCCTCGGCTTCGACGCCGCGATGGTCGAGAGCACCGACGACGAGCTCAAGGCGCGCGTGGGCTGGATCGCCTACTTCCTCGCGGGAGCCAAGCACCTCAACGGCCGCCGCCTGCGCCTGCAGCTCCAGCTCGACAAGCGACCGCTGGTCACCGTGCGCGCGCGCAGCCTGCTCATCGGCAACTGCGGCAAGCTCCCCGGCGGGCTCACCCTCCTGCCGGGCGCGGAGATCGACGACGGCTGGCTCGACATCGCCGCGATCGACACGCGCGGCGGGATCGCAGGCTGGGTGCAGCTCTTCGGCGAGGTCGTGCTCCAGGGCGTCGGCCTGCGCACCGAGCTGCCCAAGATGGGCCGCATCGACCACGCGCGGGCGCACACCGTGCGGATCAGCTCCGACCGGCCCGTCGCGGTGCAGATCGACGGAGAGCCGCTCGGCAAGGCGGTGTCGATCCGCTCCGAGGTCCAGGAGCAGGCGCTCGCGGTGCGCGCGCCCTAGGCGCTCGCCGTCGGCCTCGGACCGCGCCCTGCCTCGAGAGCCTCAGGATCCCTTGCGCAGGGAGGCGAGCCACTCGCGCGCCTCGCGGAAGTCGGCGTCCGTGGTGCCCGGGTGCAGCGTGGGCAGGGCGCCGTCCGCGCGCGGGTAGGAGCCGAGGAAGCGCACGAAGGGGCAGCGGCGGTGCAGGCCCATGAGGGCCTCGCCCACGCGCTCGTCCGTGACGTGCCCCTCGGCGTCGATCGAGAAGGAGTAGCGGCCCAGCTCGTCGCCGATGGGTCGCGACTCGATGCGGCTCAGGTTCACCCCGCGCACCGCGAACTGCTCGAGCATCGACAGCAGCGCCCCGGCCTCGTTGTCCGGCAGGTGCACCACGAGGGTCGTCTTGTCCGCGCCCGTGGGCGCAGGGATCTCGCCCGGGTGGCCCACGAGCACGAAGCGAGTCAGGGCCGAGGGGTTGTCAGCGACGCGCTCGGCGAGCGGGGCCAGGCCGTAGGTGCCGACGGCGGTGGGCGGCACGAGGGCCGCGTCGAAGGGCAGCTCTGTCGCGGAGCCCCCCTCCGCGAGCGCCTCGACGATCATCTTGGCCGGGGCGGTGTTGCTCGTGGCGGGCACGTGCACGGCGAGCGGGAGGTGCTCGGCGATCCAGCGGCGGCACTGCACCCAGGCGTGCGGGTGGGCAGAGACGCGGCGCACGTCCTCGAGCCGCGTGCCCGGGGCGGCCACGAGCGTGAACTGGACGGGCACGAGCATCTCGCGCAGGAGCTGCAGGGGCTCGCCCGTCGCGAGGGAGTCGAGCGTGGCCGTCACGCCGCCCTCGGCGGTGGACTCGATGGCCACGACCGCGAAGTCCGCCTCGCCCGAGCGCACCGCGTCGATCGCCGAGCCGACGTCGGTCTGCGGCAGGTACTCGCCCTCCTCGGGCGAGACCACCTGGCGCAGGGCCTCCTCGGTGAACGTCCCCGCGGGACCCAGGTAGGCGTACCGGGGGCGGCGCTGCGAGGTGCTCATGACTTCTCCTGCGTTCGGTGCGGACGGGGGGAGCCTAGTCGCCGAACCCTCGCACGCCGCGAAGGGTTTCACGAGCGGGGGTGCTGGTCAGGACAGCGGGAGAAGCTGTGGGGACCCTGCGCTCGCCCGGCGCGCGGCCTCGGCCGGGCCCTACGCTGGCGGGGTGCCTCGCCTGACCGCCACGCTCGTGCTGCTCCTCGCGCTGCTCGGGCTCGCACCGAGCGCGGCCCTTGCGGACGAGGGCAGGGCCGAGGGTGGTCCGCGCGCGGACGAGCACGCATCCCGCGTCGTGGTGCTCGGCACCGCGGGCTTGCGCTGGTCCGACCTCGACCCCGCCGCGCACCCTCGGCTCGCCGAGCTGCTCGAGCGCAGCGCGATCGGCTCGCTCGTCACCCGCTCGGTGCGCACCGCCTCGTGCCCCGCGGACGGCTGGCTCGCCCTCGGCGCGGGCAACCGCGCGGGCGACGCCGAGCCCGAGGGCGCGTGCCGCCCGCTCGCCGAGCCGGGCCCCGAGGGCGCCGTGCCGCGCTGGGAGGTGTACGTGGCCGAGCGCGACGCCGCCTCCTACGGCTCTCGGCTCGGGCTGCTCGGGGACCTGCTCGAGGAGCACGGCATCAGCTCGCGGGCGGTCGGACCCGGCGCGGCGATCGCGCTCGCTCGCTCGGACGGCACCGTCCCCGAGCTCGAGTCGCTGCCCGAGTCCCCCGAGGACCTCGAGGGGCGCCTCGCCTTCGAGCACCTCGAGCGGGTGCTCGTGATCGACCTCGGCGTCGTCCCCGAGGAGGCCGAGGTGGGTGCCGAGACGCGCGAGGCCGCGGTCGAGCTCGTCTCCGCGCGGGCCGAGGCCGCCCTCGAGAGCCTCGAGTCCTCGAGCGGGGCCGTCATGCTCGTCTCGCTCGCCGACGCCGGCCCCTCCCCGCACCTGCAGCTCCTCTCGATGCGTGGCTTCCCCGGGGTCCAGGGCCTCTCGAGCGGGGAGACCCTGAGCTCGAGCTCGACCCGCCAGCCCGGCTACGTGCTCGCGACCGACCTGCTGCCCACCATCCTTGAGGCCCTCGGGATCGCCGGGACCGCCCCGACGGGAGCCCTCGTCGGGGCCCCGGTGCGCGGCAGCGCGGCCGAGGGGGTCGACGCCGCCGCGATGGTCGCGCTCGACCAGCACGCGACGGCCATCCGTGCGCTGACCCCGGGCTTCTTCTCGCTGCTCATCGCCGTGAACCTCGCGCTCTACGCCGCGGTGTGGCTGCGCGGGCTGCGGCCCCGGTTCCGGGTGCTCGGCGTCGTCGTCGGCGCTCTGCCCGTGGCGACCTTCCTCGCGAACCTGCTGCCCTGGTGGCGCGCGGGCGGGATCGGGCTCTACGGCTCGGTGGCCGCGGCGGTCGCGCTCGTCGCGGCGCTCGCCCTCGCCGGGCCCTGGCGGCGCACGCCGCTCGGGCCGCTCACGGTGGTCGCCGGGGTCACCGCCCTGACGATCGTGCTCGACGTGCTCACCGGCTCGCGGCTGCAGCTCGGCTCGCTCATGGGCGTGCACCCGCTCGTCGCGGGTCGCTTCTACGGGCTCAACAACTCGGCCTTCTCGCTGCTCATGGTCTCCTCCCTGCTCGTCGCGGCGGTCGCCGGGACGGCGCTCGTGCGGCGCGGCCAGCGGCTCGCGGCGCTCGGGCTCGTGGCGGTCGTGGGGGCCGTGGCGACCGTCGTCGACGGCATGCCCGGGCTCGGCTCGGACTTCGGCGGGCCGCCGGCGCTCGTACCCGCCTTCGCGGTGCTCGGGCTGCTCGTCGCGGGCGTGCGCGTGGGCTGGAGGCGGCTGCTGCTCGTGCTCGGGGCGGGTGTCCTGGTGGTCTCGCTCTTCGCCTTCCTCGACTGGCTGCGACCCGTGGACTCGCGCACGCACCTGGGGCGCTTCGTGCAGACGGTGCTCGACGGCGGGCTGCTCGACGTCATTGTGCGCAAGCTCGGACAGAACCTCACGATCCTCACGAGCTCGTGGCTCGTGCTGCTCGTGGGCGCGGGCGTGGCCCTCGTGGTGTGGCTCGCCGGGCGCGGGCCCGGCGAGGACACGAAGCGCGACCGCGGGCTGCTGCGCGTGGCGATCGGCGAGCTCGACGCGTTGCGGGTCGCGCTGCCGGCGGCGGCCACGGGGCTCGTGATCGGCTTCGCGGTGAACGACTCGGGCGTGGTGATCCCGGCGATCGGGATGTCCCTCGGTGTGCCGCTCGTGCTCGCGAGCCTCGCTCGCTGGCGCGAGGAGCACTCGCCCGTGGAGGCTGTCGAGCGCTGATCAGGGCTCCTGGCGCGGGCCCGCTCGGTCGTTCTCGAGCGTGACCGCTCAGTGCTTCTGGGGCGTGACCGCGCGCTTGACCGCCTGCGCGGCACCGCGCACGGTGCGCGCACTGATCGCGAGCTGCACGTCGCGGTACTGGGCCGCGCGGTGCAGCTGACCACCGAGGTCGTTGCCCGAGGGCCGGTGCCGCAGGTCGCAGGGCACCTCGACCGCGACGTAGCCCTGGCGCAGCAGGTCGATCGTCATGCCCGTCTCGACCCCCCAGCCGCGAGCGAGCGGCGTGGCCGCCTCGAAGGCCGCGCGCGTGAGGCAGCGCATGCCCGAGAGCGGCTGGGTCGGCGCCCAGCCCGTGAGCCGCGCGATCCCCTTGCGCGCCGCAGAGACGACGAGGCCTCGACCCCCCGCTCCCTTCTGCGGGGGCAGCAGCGCGATCGAGAAGTCGGCGGCGTGCTCGGCCACGGGCGGGATGAGCGGGGCGGTGTTCACGGCGGTCTCGCCGAGGTCCGCGTCGATGAACAGCAGCAGGCGCGGGGGGCGCTCGGGGGTGTCGCGCATCGCGACCACGGCTGCGCCGGTCTCCATCGCAGCCGCCTTGCCGCGGTTGTGCGAGTGCCGGACCACGACGGCCCCGGCCTCGCGAGCGAGGTGCTGGGTGTTGTCCTGCGAGCCGTCGTCGACCACGAGCACGAGGTCGACCTGCGGGATCGACTTCGCGGCGCGGACGGTCGCGGCGATGCGCCGAGCCTCGTCCTTCGCGGGGATGATCACGGCGACCCGCTGCTGGATCCGGCGCGGGTCGCGAGCAGGGCGAGGGATGTCGCTCGTGGTGGGCTTCGAGAGCAGCTCGGCGCGGCGGAAGCGCCCCCCGCGCTTGCGCCCGCGGCGCGAGGCGGCGGGCTCGGGCTCCTCGGGCTCGGCGGCTGGGCTCGGGGCAGAGTCGGGCGGGCCCGCAGGGCTCGGGGCGTCCTCCGGCGAGGGGGCGGTCGCGGCGGAGTCCGTGGAGGCGAGGGAGCTGAGCTCGCTCGCGAGCGCCTCGAGGGTCTCCGCGTCGGGAGCTGCGGCCTCGGGGACCGCCGTCGTCGGCGAACCCTTCCTCGGCGCGGCCTTGCGCGTGGAGCCGCTCTTCGCCGGAGGCCTTCCCGGGGCGGCCTTCTTCGCGGCGGCCTTCTTCACAGGAGCCTTCTTCGCCGGGCCCTTCTTCGCCGCGGCCCTCGAGGGCGCGCCGCTCGGTCCCTGGTCCGGCGCCCTTGCCTCGCGCGGCGACGTGGCGGAGGCGGACTTCTCTGCGGGAGCCTTCTTCGCGGGAGCCTTCGTGGCTGCGGCCTTCTTTGCCGCGGCCTTCTTGACGGGGGCCTTCTTCGCGGCGAGCCGGCTCTCGGAGGCCGAGCCGCCCTCAGCACCCTCGGCGCGAGCCTTTCGGGCCCGCTTCCGGGCAGGGTCTACGGGCTCCGCGTCGCTCGGAAGATCCGCCGTAGGGCCCACGTCTCCAGCCTAGTCACGGGAGCGGAGACCTCGCCTGCGCGACACCTGGCGAGACGGGCTCTCCGGGGGTGGAGCGACCCACGGCCCGAAGCCCCGCGCAGTCAGTCTCCGCGGGGCCTCGAGAGGCAGCTGGGGGGAGCGGTCAGCGCAGCGTGACCTGGCGCGCGACGAGGCCAGCGCGGGCGCGACGCTCGTCCGAGCTGAGGGGCTCCTTCGAAGCGAGGGCCGCCTCGAAGCGGGGCCAGTACTCGGCCACGGCCTCCTCGATGTCCGCCGCCTCGGTGCCTCGGGGCAGCTCCCACACGGGGATGACGATGCCGCACGCGCGGAAGGCGCCGATGAAGCGCGCCTCGCCGATCGCCGACTGGCGCTTGGCGTGCAGGCGGGCGAGGCCGTCGAGCAGGGTGTCGTCGTCGACCGTCTGCGCCCAGCGCAGGAACTCCTTGCCGCCCATGCGGCACCAGTACGCGCTCTCGACGGAGGACAGCTTGACGGTCGGGATGATCGTGGAGTTCTCCTCCTCGAGCGCCGCCTCGACGTCGGCCGTGCGCTCGGCGTCCTGGGCGAGCCAGAAGTCGAAGCCGTCGAGCACCTCGACCTCGAAGGGACCCTTCGGGTCGAGGACGTCCTGCAGGCGCGGGCCGGGCGCGGGGACCGGGGCATGCTCGAGGGGCGTGCCGGGCTCGAGCTCGAGGGCCTCGAGGAGCACCTGCGCGACGTCACGGCTCGCGTCGCCCGAGCCCGAGGTGGTCTGCAGGGCGACGAGCAGCACGCCGTCGGCGCGGTGCAGGGCCGGCCAGCCGGCGGGGAGGATCGTGGTGAGCAGGACCTCGCGGGCGCCGTGCTCCTTCGTCGTGCGGACGCGGATCGTCGCGGCGGGCACCACCTCGCGCACGGCAACGAGGTCGGCCTCGACGGGCAGGCCCTCGAAGGGGCGCAGGACGAAATCCACGGAGTTCTTGACCATGGTCACGCAGGGTACTCGGGGCATGGGCCGGGTCGCGCATCCGATGGTTGACTTGTCCGTATGGACCCTCGCGCCGGAACCCTCGCCCAGCCTTCCGACCTCATCGACGTCGACGCGCTGCTCGCGGCGTACTACGACCGCCACCCGGACCTCGAGGACCCGGCGCAGCGCGTGGTCTTCGGGACCTCGGGCCACCGCGGCTCGAGCCTCGACTCGGCCTTCACCGAGGACCACATCGTCGCGACGACGGCGGCCATCGTGGAGTACCGCCGCGCGCAGGGGATCGACGGACCGCTCTACATCGGGCGCGACACGCACGCGCTCTCGCTGCCCGCGTGGCAGACGGCGCTCGAGGTGCTCGCTGCGGCGGAGGTGACTGTACACATCGACGCGCGCGACTCGTACACCCCGACTCCCGCAGTGTCGCTCGCGATCCTCCGGCACAACGGGGCGGGCACCGCCGAGGGCGTCCGGACCTCCGGGGCGGGCGCGGGGCTGGCCGACGGCATCGTTGTGACCCCCTCGCACAACCCGCCGCGCGACGGTGGCTTCAAGTACAACCCCCCGCACGGCGGCCCGGCCGACTCGGACGCCACGAGCTGGATCGCCGCTCGCGCGAACGAGATCCTCGCGCAGGGCGTCACGCAGGTGCGCCGGGTCCCGCTCCAGCAGGCTCTCGCAGCGCCGACGACGGCGCGCCACGACTTCATGGACTCCTACGTCGCGGACCTCGCCTCGGTGCTCGACCTCGAGGCCGTGCGGGCCGCGGGCGTACGCATCGGGGCCGACCCGCTGGGCGGCGCCTCGGTCGAGTACTGGGGAGCGATCGCCGAGCGCTACGGCCTCGACCTGACCGTCGTGAACCCGACGGTCGACCCGCGCTGGGCCTTCATGACCCTCGACTGGGACGGCAAGATCCGCATGGACTGCTCGTCCCCCTCGGCCATGGCCTCGCTCGTGGACGCGATGGCGGGGGACGCCCCCTTCGACGTCGCGACGGGCAACGACGCCGACGCCGACCGCCACGGCATCGTCACCCCGGACGCGGGGCTCATGAACCCGAACCACTACCTCGCCGTCGCGATCAACTACCTGTACTCCGGGGCGCGCGGCGGCTGGGCGCCGGACGCCGCGATCGGCAAGACCCTCGTCTCCTCCGCGCTCATCGACCGCGTGGCCGCCGGCCTCGGCCGCCGCCTCGTCGAGGTGCCGGTGGGCTTCAAGTGGTTCGTGCCCGGCCTGCTCGACGGCTCGGTGGGCTTCGGCGGCGAGGAGTCCGCGGGGGCCTCCTTCCTGCGCCAGGACGGGACCGTGTGGACCACGGACAAGGACGGCATCCTCCTCGCGCTGCTCGCCTCCGAGATCATCGCCAAGACCGGTCACTCGCCCTCCGAGCTGCACGGCGGCCTCGTCGAGCGCTACGGGCAGTCCTGGTACGCGCGCGTCGACGCCCCCGCGAGCCTCGCGGAGAAGGCGGCGCTCTCGGCGCTCTCCCCCGAGCAGGTCACCTCGACGACCCTCGCGGGCGACCCGATCACGGCGCGACTCACCGAGGCACCGGGCAACGGGGCGAAGATCGGCGGCCTCAAGGTCACGACCGAGAACGCCTGGGCGGCCGCCCGTCCCTCCGGCACGGAAAACGTGTACAAGATCTACGCGGAGTCCTTTACATCTCCTGAGCACCTGGCCCAGGTGCAGGCCGAGATGCGCGAGGTGGTCTCCGCGGCGCTCGCCTGAGCGACTGCTGAGCTGCGGACCCGAGCGCGCTGGGCCCCGAGATGCCGGGGCTCGCGAGGTGCTGCACGTCACCTGGCCGGACGTACTAATCGGTAGGTCGCCGTCGGACCCGCGTGGGACCATGGAGCCCGTGCTTGCTCCCTATCGCGCGATCCTCTCCCTCCCCGGCGCCCTGGCCTTCTCCGCGGCCGGCGTCGTCGCGCGCTTCCACATGTCGATGATCGGCCTGGGCATCGTGCTCATGGTCTCGACGCTGTACGGCACGCCCGAGCGCGGCGACTACGCCATGGCCGGGCGCGTGGTGAGCGCCAACATCATCGTCTTCTCGATCTGCTCGCCCCAGGTGAGCAAGCTCGTTGACCGCTACGGGCAGTCTCGCGTCATGCGCCCCGCCGTCGTGATGTCGGGTCTCTCGCTCGCGGGGCTCGTCATCGTCGCGAGCATGCACGCCCCCGAGTGGGTCCTGTACATCTTCGCTGGCCTCGCTGGTGCGACGGGCGGATCGATCGGCGCGCTCGTGCGCGCGCGCTGGTCCTACCTCGTGAAGGACCCGGCCCAGCTGCACACCGCGTACTCTCTCGAGTCGGTGCTCGACGAGTTCGTGTTCGTCGTCGGCCCCGTGCTCGCGACCGTCCTCGCGACGGCCGTCGCGCCGCAGGCCGCGCTCGTGGTCGCGGCCTGCGTGATCGTGGGTGGCGGACTGCTCTTCATGGCGCAGAAGGCCACCGAGCCGCCGCCGCGCGACCGCAGCGTCGCCCACGAGGGCTCGGTGCTGCGCGCGCCCGGGCTGCTCGTCGTCGCCGTGATCTTCATGGGCATCGGCGCGATCTTCGGCGCGACCGACGTCGCGACCGTCGCCTTCGCGGAGGAGCAGGGCCAGAAGGCCGCCTCGGGCGTCGTCCTCGCGGTCTTCGCGATGGGTTCGCTGCTCTCGGGCCTCGCCTACGGTGCGCGCCAGTGGGCCTCGCCGCTGTGGCGCCGCTTCCTCGTGGGCGTCCTCGCCCTCGCGGCGGGCGTGTGCCTGTTCTTCGTCGTGAGCTCGCTCGTGCTGCTCGCCGCAGCGATGTTCGTGGTGGGCTTCACGATCGCCCCGACCCTCGTGAACGGCAACGGCCTGGTGCAGCAGTTCGTGCGGCCGAGCCAGCTCACCGAGGGACTCACCTGGGCCAACACCGCACTCACCGTGGGCGTTGCGGCCGGTGCGCCGATCGCGGGCGAGTTCATCGCGCGCTCGGGCTCGCACGGCGGCTTCCTCGTGGTGGTCTGCGCCGGCATGCTCGCCGCCGCCATCACGCTCGCCTCGGCCCGCTCCCTGCGCAAGCACGCGCACACCACCGTCACCACCGAGCACTAGCCGCCCGCCCCGCCCCGCTGCCTCCCTCCCCCCCCCCCCCCCCCCCCCCCCCCCCCGCGAGTTCGTACATCTGGGCCGAGTTCGTACCTCGTGATGTACGAACTCGCGCAGGAAGCACGAACTCGCCGCTGGTGGGCGGGGGAGGTGTCGGGCGGGCTTGGGGGTGGCATCGGGTGGGGGTCGGCGGGCGGGGTGGGCGTTCGATGCCTACGGTGGAGGGTCTAGGAGGTGGTTCCGATGTCCAGCACCGAGCCTGACCACACCCCTCTCGACCCGGTTTCCGCGACCGAGCCCAGCGAGATGCCCGAGAAGAAGCGCCCCTGGTGGATGCGGATCCTCAAGGGCACCGGCGCGGTGAGCAGCGGTCCCGCAGGACCGACCCAGCAGTCGGGCGGCACTCCCGCGCCCTGAGGACCGCTAGGCCACGACCGTCCCGAAGGCGAGGCCCAGCAGGTAGGTCACGAGCGTCGCGCCCAGGCCGATCGCGAGCTGGCGCAGCGCGCGCAGCCCCGGCGAGGTGCCCGAGAGCACGCCCACCACGCCGCCGGTGACCAGGAGCACGACGCCGACGACGGCAGCCGAGATCAGGATCCCGCTCATGCCCGAGGCGCCGAGCAGGAAGGGCAGCAGCGGCACGAAGGCCCCCGCCGCGAAGAACATGAAGCTCGAGGCGGCCGCTCCCCAGGCCGTGCCGAGCACCTCGTGCTGGTCCTCGGTGAAGTCGCCCGGGTCCGTGGGCCCCTCGCGGAACTGAGCGATGAAGGCAGCCGCCCCCTCGTCGCCGTGCAGGGCGCGCAAGGTCGCGTCCGCGCGGCGCTCGGCCTCCTCGGCATCGAGGCCGCGGGCGCGGTAGACGAGAGCGAGCTCGTTCGCGTCGAGGTCGAGATCGGTGCGAGCCGCGATCGCCTGGGGGTCCGGGGCCGAGGCCCGCAGCAGCTCGCGCTGCGAGGACACCGAGACGTACTCGCCTGCGCCCATCGAGAGCGCCCCGGCGAGCAGGCCCGCGACGCCCGTGAGGACGACCACGTGCGGGTCCACGCCAGCGGCACCGATGCCCGCGATGAGGGCCAGGTTCGAGACGAGCCCGTCGTTCGCCCCGAAGACGGCAGCGCGCAGCGAGCCCGAGAGCTTGTTGCGCCCGCGCACCGCGAGGGTGCGGACCACCTCGTGGTGGGTGAGCTCGTCGGCGACCATCGCCGGGGTGGCGTCGGCGTCGGCGGCGTACTGCGAGCGCGCCTCGGCCTGCTGCGCGAGGGCGAGCACGAACACCGAGCCGAAGTGCCCCGCGAGCCACGCGAGGACGCGCGTGCGCAGCGAGCCTCGTCGGGGCTTGCCCGCCTGGTCCCCGAGGAGCCGGAGCCAGTGCGCCTCGTGGCGGCCCTCGGCCTCGGCGAGGGCGAGGAAGATCTCGCGCTCCTCGCCCGAGCGCCGGGCGGCGAACTCGCGGTAGACCTTCGCCTCCGCCCGCTCGTCGGCGAGGTAGCCGCGCCAGCGACGGATGTCCTTCGGGCTGGGGCTGCTCGCACTCACGGTCCCAGTGTCGCAGGCGCGCTCGCCCGTGCCGGGGAAGCTCCCGGGCGGCGGAGGGACTGCGAGCTCGATCCCGCCCCGCTCTCGGGCGCGAGATGGTGGGATGGTCCCCGGGGAAAGGGGACCAGATGGGACGAGGACGGCCCACGGGCCAGCAGCGCGCTCGCGCCCTGGCCGCGAAGCTCGCCACGGCCACGCCTCGCGCCAAGCGCGCATCGCTCGCCGACGGCACGTCGCTCTCCAAGCACCTCGCTCTCGCTACGCTCCTCGCTCTCGCGCTCGTGGCCGGCTGCTCGCCGTCGGGCACCGCGACGGACGCGCCCTCTCCCTCAGCGAGCCTCGGCGACGGAGGCCGACTCCCCTCGACCGAGGGCGCCCCCTACCGCGACCCCTCCCTGCCCACCGCCGAGCGCGTCGCGGACCTGCTCGCCCGGATGGACCTCGCGGACAAGGTGGGCCAGATGGTCCAGGGCGAGCGCGCCAAGGTGAGCCCCGGCACGGCCGGCGAGCTGCGGCTCGGCTCGATCCTCTCGGGAGGTGGCTCGGCCCCCGAGCCCAACACGCCCGAGGCCTGGGCGGACATGGTCGACGCCTACCAGGAGGTCGCGACCCGCACCCTGCTGGGCATCCCCGTGCTCTACGGGGTCGACGCCGTACACGGGCACAACACCCTCGTGGGGGCGACGATCTTCCCCCACAACATCGGCCTCGGCGCGACGCGCGACCCCGAGCTCGTCGAGCGCGTGGCCCGCGCGACCGCCGTCGAGGTCGCCGCGACCGGACCGCGCTGGACCTTCTCCCCGTGCCTGTGCGTCGCGCGCGACGACCGCTGGGGCCGCACCTACGAATCCTTCTCCGAGGACCCCGCCCTCGTCTCCGCGATGGCCAGCTCCGTGACGGGCTATCAGGGCGAGCGCCTCGGCGTCGAGCCCGGCTCGATCCTCGCGAGCGCGAAGCACTTCGTGGCCGACGGCGGCACGGAGGGCGGGGTGGACCAGGGCGACGCCCGCATCGACGAGGAGGAGCTGCGCCGCGTGCACCTCGCGCCCTACCTTGCCGCGATCGAGCGCGGCGTGGGCTCGATCATGGTCTCCTTCTCCTCCTGGAACGGCGAGAAGCTGCACGCTCACCGCTACCTGATCACCGAGGTGCTCAAGGAGGAGCTGGGCTTCGAGGGCTTCGTGGTCTCCGACTGGGCGGGCGTCGACCAGCTCGACGGCGAGCCAGGTTTCACCATGGAGGAGATCGCGGACGCCACCAACGCGGGCATCGACATGTTCATGGTCCCCGAGCAGGTCGAGCTCTTCGTCGCCTCCCTCACCGAGGCGGTCGAGACCGGTCTCGTCCCGAGGGAGCGCGTCGACGACGCCGTCTCGCGGGTGCTCGCGCAAAAGTTCGAGCTCGGGCTCTTCGAAGACCCCTGGACCGACCGCTCGCTCGCCGCGCAGATCGGCTCTGCCGAGCATCGAGCCCTCGCCCGCGAGGCCGTCGCGCGCTCGCAGGTCCTCCTCAGCAACGACGGCGTCCTCCCGATCGCCGCGGGCTCGCGGGTGCTCGTGACCGGCTCGAACGCCGACGACGTGGGCGCGCAGGCGGGCGGGTGGACGCTCACCTGGCAGGGAGTCTCCGGGCCGCTCGAGGGGGGCACCTCGATCCTGGCCGCGCTGCGGGACGAGCTCGGGGACGGGTCGGTGCTCCACGCGCCGAGCGCGAGGGACCTCGCCCGGACGATGGACGCACAGGTGGACCTCGCGATCGCCGTCGTGGGCGAGAAGGCGTACGCCGAGTTCATGGGCGACCGGCCCGAGGGCGTCGTCCTCCCGCCCGAGGACCTCGACGTGCTCGACGAGCTCGAGCGCTCGGGCGTGCCCACCGTGGTGGTCGTGGTCTCGGGGCGGCCCGTGGACCTGCACGGAGCCGAGCGCTGGGCCGAGGCCGTGCTCGCGGCCTGGCTGCCGGGCACCGAGGGGGCCGGCGTCGTCGACGTGCTCACCGGAGCGGTCGAGCCGAGCGGGACGCTGCCGATGTCCTGGCCGCGGCCCGGCCAGACCGGGCCCGTGAACCTCGACGACACCCGCGCCGCGCTCTTCGACTTCGGCGCGGGCATCACGAGCTGGGACTGA
>ENA-UOVV01000898-UOVV01000898.1-compost-metagenome-genome-assembly--contig:-NODE-898-length-28031-cov-7.418394_pt1 | contig 28031 bp, 28 predicted proteins | sample MGYA00238155_ERZ761577 | MGnify/ENA primary metagenome ERZ761577 (study PRJEB28898, sample SAMN06268775) | compost metagenome | isolation source: Emeryville, CA | place: USA:Emeryville, CA | collected... | reverse complement strand
ATTTTGGACGCCGATCCCCCGGCTCAGGGGGTCACTATTGCAGGCCGAATAACAACCCACACCAATGCGCCGGGAAAATCATCAACCCAGAGATCGTCTCCACACGCCGCCCAGAGTTGATCGAACTCCTCGCTCGGATTAACCACACGAAGAATGAATCGGCCGATAACGTGGCGGTCTTTGAGAGCGGCGAAGTCGAAATCGAACACCGTTCTCTCCTCGTTCGATTCTATCTCCATCCAATCGATGAAACGCGCCGGCATACGTTCTCCCGGATGTAGGCAGTCTTGAAGCCACGTTCGGTAATCCTCATCGATCTCCCGTTGGCGTCGCTTGGTGGTGTTGGTCGGATTCTCGTAGGGCTCAGGCAGGTCTTCGAGCCAGCACTCGCCTGCAAGCCATGTGTGCAGACACTTCCAATATTTCTTTGGTCGCCCCTGTGCCTCGTATGCAGCTCTCCACTTCGCAGCTGCTTGAACGATCTTCGCGTGGAGCATCACATCGGGATCGAGCTTCTGATACTCCGCTTTCGCTTTGCTGCGTTCGTGCTTCCGCCCGTAAACGTTCCAGAGTTCGTCGAACGGGTCCCGCGCCGGCGCCGCGGGCGGCGCGTCAGGGCCGCCCAGCGGCGGCGGAGGCGTGGGTCCTTGCTTACGTAGGCCGGCTTGTAAGCCGGCTACGTAAGCAGGTTTGGGTGGAGTCGCGTTCACCTCTGGCGCTACTTGAGGTGAAGCCGAATTCACATCTGAGGTGATCTGCGCTTCACCGCTAGTAGAGGTGAAAACCTGGTGCATTCCCCAGTTCGGCACGTATTCGGTTGGTCGCGTTCCACTGCCGATGCGAGCAACTCCAAGGTAGCCAAGTCCTCGGAGCCGCTTGATGGAGGTGATGACGGCGCGCCTTGAAAGGCCGGTGCCCGCGGCGAGATACGAGTGCGCCGCGCGCGAGTTACCGTACAGCTGGTAATAGTTGTCGACCACGCGAAAAAGCACGGCAATGTCGCCGCGGCTGAGGCGCCGATCGCGAACGGCAACCTCGACCAGCTTCCACTGAGCAAGCAATGAGCCGGGCTCGTGCCTGGCAGCCGCGGTCGATTGGCCTTTAGCGTTGGCGAGCGGCTTCATGGCTCGCCGCCTTGCTGCTGTCGTCGTTCTTCTGAGCTGCGTGGATCGTTGGAAGCTGCGCGAGCCAGCTGCGCAGGTCATCAACGCGAATGAGAGTCTTGCGACCGTATTTCGCGGCGACGAGATCGCCGTTCTTGATTGCCTCGTAAAGCGTGGTTCGACCGATCCGCGCAGCGGCGCACGCCTCGGCGACTGTCAGAGCAAGTTGTTCCAAGATTGTCTCGCCATCGTTGGCCGGTTTGACTCCGGCGGTCAGGCCCACGTTCGTGCGGGCGATGGCAAATCAATATGAACAGAAATTCGGGCCTGTCGCCCCAAAAATTCAACGAGTTCTGACGCTCGAACGCGCGCCAAAGCCGTCTGAACGTGGTCGATTCAACATTCTCTGCGGCTCAATGCAGACATGATCTCATGAGCCGCTTTCGACAGTCCAAATCGTTCCTTCGCGCTCGGGCGCGATTCGCCATGTCGCCACATGAGGAAGATGAGAAGCGGCCTCGCTCCAATTCGATCCTTCGATTTGAGCTTGCCGCAATCGAGCGTCGGCTTAGCGACGGGAATCGAACCTGCGATTTTTTAAGGCGGAAATCGTGTTGGTTGACGTGTTGGCACACGCCGAAATCTCATTGAGAGACGCTTTATGTATCAACGCCTTGCGTTCAATGTTGGATTCCGCCACTGGCACCATTCTGTAGTTGCGCAGCATCTGTCTGTAGTTGCGCAGCATCTGCAACATCCAGCGCCACATCCGAGGATCGGCCTGCGGCCGCACGACGAGCGGACCATATTTGTCGAGGATCCAGCGGACTGCCTTTGAGGGGAACGCCCGGCCCGGCCCATGGCGAGGCGTATCCGGGCGAGACCTCGCCTGCGCCTGCATTGGCAAAGCTGGTCTCGAGCCCCGGCCCCGTCTGCCGGTCAATAACCTTAACCTCGCACCCTGCTTTCGCGAGATAATAAGCGGTGGTGACGCCGATCACGCCCGCGCCCATGACAACAACTTTCAAAGCCGTATCTCCTCGGCCGACTGACAGCTGACGGGCTCCATCCCGCCCCGATAGATTCTGCGAAAGCGGTGCCCCAGACTGGTCAGCACGTCGTAGCCGATCGAGCCGGTCGCATCGGCCAGATCATCAACCGACTGATGCTCACCAATTACTTCGATGCTTGAGCCGGCAAATATCCTTTCCGTCGGAATGGAGGTGATGAGCAGGCACATCCCCTCACGATGCAGGTGGCTTTTCCGCGATCCTCAGCAAATGGGTCGCGCGCGTCTCGATCACGGCACGAATGGCTTTGAGGATTTCCTGCGTGATGCCCGCGTCTTCGAACTCCGCAAGAAGCCTGTCGGCTTCGTCTCGTATGCCTCCTGCAAGCTCCGTCATGTCGCGGACCAGAAGGCGTTGGGCGGTCCGCGTGTCCGGTACGAGGGTCAGCCAGTGCTTCAACTGGAGCGTATCGGCGACGGATCGTCCGCCAATCGACATGGCGAGCTTTTTCGCCAGTCTCGGGTACGCCGCCGTGCAGAGAACATCGTAGAGGGGCGCGAGGTCGGGCGCCTTGCCGCGGTAGAGCAGGGCGTAGTTCTTCCCGTGTGCGTCCGCATTGCCGACCAGATAATGAAAGGTCAGCATGCGGATAAAATTCAACCTGTCCGCCGCCGGACTCGCGGCAGCACGGTCGATCAGGTCCAGCGAGCGCTCGATCCCGGGGCCACCTTCTTCCTCGTATTTCAGTTCCGGCGGCACGCTCAGCGCCTGACAGAAATCCTCCTGATGAAGCCGCGAAATGGTTCCGTCCTTGTGCCGCAAGCGGTCGTAGCGTTCGACCAGCAGAAACGGCATTGGGCCGCTGCGGCGCATCTCAACCCTGGGCACCGGCAGTTTCAGGCGCGCCGCGAGGCGCAGGCAGAACAGCTCGTTCTCGACTGAGCCATCGAGCGCCTGAATGGACGCCTTCAAAATATGCGTGGTGGGGCGGCCTCCCTTGGCCAGCCCGATCGCTTCGCCCTCGACGCAGACGGCAAGTTTGTCCTGCGCGCCCGCAAGCGACAGCCGGACCCCTTCCTCGCCCCCGAGCAGCGGGCGTTCGCGGAGCTTGTCGAGGATTTCTGCCAAACGCGCCGGACTGAGGGCTTCAACGCCATCGTCGTCCGGGGAAGGCGGCATCTGACCAGCCGCATAAAGCGACAAGGCTCCCGCACATTCGCCTCCGATCACTTCGAGCAGGCCGAAAGCGTTGCCCGCCGAGATACCGAGCGCGCCGGCCAGACGCTGGCGCGCGCCCTCGTCGGGGAGGAGGCCGGAGAAGAAAGGGCGCGCAACCCGATCCGCATAGGGCGCTTCCTGCAGCGGCATGGAAAAGGAAATCGCGCGCGGCTCCCGTCCGGCGAGATAGCCCGGCTCATAAGCGTAGCTGAGCGCGCCTGCCTCGTCCTGGCCGAGAGTGCCGGCCTTTGCCCCACCTAAATAGACATCAAGCAGGCGGCTCACGGGGCACCCTCCCGCCGGCTGCCGATGGAAATGCTGAGACCCAAGGACGCCGCCACTTGAAGGGCGAGGCCGATCTGGCAACTTTCCTTTCCGGCCTCCAGCTCGCGCACGAAACGCACGCCGACTCCGGTCAGGCCGGCGAGTTGTTCCTGCGTCAACTTCTGCGCCTTGCGCTCCTTGCGGATCAGAAGGCCGAGACTTTTGCTGTCGGTGATGGTCTGCATCATCGTCCCTATCGGGACGATTGTAGCATGTGGATCGCTTCCAAACCACAAAAAGAACCGATCGGGATCATTTTTTTGGAATCGCCCTTGCGAGCTACATGAGAGTCCCGAGCGGGACGATCTTTGTCCCAGTCTGGGCCAAGGTCTTGCGACGGCCGGCCAAGCGTCTCGCCGCCATCGCGCGCGCCCGGCGGGTCACGTCGTCGCCACCGGTCAGGACCGCATCGTGATCTGCAAAAAGGCCCGCTGTGGCGGATGCCGCCAGCACCCTCTGGCGCGCAGCTTTGGCGGAGCGCGTCACGTCCTTGGAAGTGGTGCGGCCGGCAACGGCCTGATCTCATGCTCGCTTGAGCCAAGAGGATTTGCGCCGGCGCATCTCCTGCCACGGCAGCTGCGGGCCGGACAAACGACATCGTGCATGGCGGCCGACCTGACCGCAGCCTGTTTGGTCTGGCTTGATGGTCTTGTCTCGCCTTGCCGCCTGACTTGCGCACGCGGATTTTTGAGGGCGAGCGGCCGATAGATGCGAAGACGGCGTCATCCGAATCGCCGATAAGCCTCGCGGCCGACAGGAGCACCTCGATGTCCCGCCGCCTCACTGGAGCCGGTGCGGCAGGAATATCGTTCATCAATCGACGCAGGCTGCCGCGCGATCTGCCCGTCCTCCGGCGACAGGAACGCGGACTAACGCTGAAACACGATCTTGCCGCCGACAATCGTCAGGTCGGCTTTGATGTCCTTGATTTGCTCCTCCGGCACCGTCATGAAGTCCGCCGACAATACGGTCAGATCGGCGAGTTTTCCGGCCTCAATCGTCCCCTTTGCGTTCTCTTCGAACATGTAGTGCGATGCCGCGCTGGTGTAGAGGCGCAGCGCCTGCTCACGGCTCACGGCTTCCTTCGCGCCATAGACGCGCCCGCTGGGATCCTTGCGAGTCACCATGATGTACATGTTGATAAAGGGATTGATAGTGTTCACCGGGAAGTCGGTGCCTGCGCCAAGGCTGTTCAGGCCCACCTTCTCGATGAGAGTTTTCGTCGGCACGGCCCGATTGGCGATCTCGGCACCCAGGAACCGCTCGACGGTGGCCGCCTTCTCCCACATGAACACGTTCTGGAAGTCGACCCTGACACCGAGACGCTTCGCGCGCTCCATCTGCTCGGGCAAGATCAAGCTTCCATGGATCAGGATGAAGCGCCGATCCTTGATCGATTTTTCCTTATCGGCCGCTTCGAAGGCATCGAGGACCTGATCGATGCCCTTGTCGCCAACGACATGCACTCCCACGCGCCAATTGTAGCGATTGCAAATGGACACGAGTTGCTTAAGGCGTTCCGGCGATTGCTGGGTGACGCCGTGGTAACCGTCATGCGAATCCGGATAGGCGTCCCGCATGAGAGCCGTCTTCAGAGTCATGCCGCCATCGTAAAAGATCTTGATGCCAGCGAACTTCAGCCAGTCGTCGCCGAATCCGGACGACGCGCCGTTGCCTTTCAGGATTGCTTCCCAGGCCGCGTTCTCGGCGGGCGGTTCCGGACGCCACATGAGACCGACCCGCAGCGTTGCCTCGCCGGCCTGAGCCACGCGCTGGAGGGCTGCAATCTCCCCGGCCGAGGTGGCGCCCTCGATGGCGCTGGTGATCCCGAACGAGTTTAGAAAGCCTTCTGCGAGCTTGAATTGCCGGAATTCGTCGTCCGCCGTCCACGCCGGTACGGCCTGCTCGACCTTCTCGATCGCCGTCTCCACCAGAAGGCCCGTGAGTTCGCCAGTCCCGTCGCGCTCGAACGATCCCCCGCTCGGGTTCGAAGTGTCCTTGGTCACGCCGGCCTTCTCGAGCGCCAGCGAATTGGCCATCGAGAAATGGCCAACGGTCCGAAGATAGACCGGGTTGTTCGGCGCAACGCTGTCGATTTCCTGGCGTGTCAGGTAGCGTTTTTCCGCGAGCTGTGACGGGGGATGCCAGGCGCTTCCGATGATCCACTCCCCGGGCTTTTTCTTTGCCGCGAACTGCTTGATGCTTGCGAGGGCATCCGCGACCGTTTTCGCGGTGCTCATGTTCACAACATAGCCGGACAGACCCGCCGCCCTGAAATGCGCGTGCGTATCGATCATTCCGGGAACGACAGTCTTGCCCTGCAGGTCGATCGTCCGCGTGCCATTTCTGACCAGGGCCATGATCGTCGCCGTGTCCCCTACCGCCAGGATCCTTCCGTCGCGGACGGCAAGCGCTTCCGCAACTTTTGACTGACCGTCCAGGGTGAGAACCTTGCCGTTGATCAAGGCAAGCGTGGGAGCATCGACCTCCGGCTGCTGGGCCAAGGCCGCGCTGGATGTCAGCACCAGACCCAAGATCGCGGTCGTCAATCTCATTATTGCGCCCTCCCCCAAATGTTCGATAGACGAACAAGCGTTCGATTTTTTATCAGCATGCCTCCTGCACGACGCTCAAGCAAGCGAAATAATTTCTGTCGTTCGCCTTTGAGTGATTGGTCATCGGCGCAACGGTGGCGCGCCGCCGCCGAACGCATCGCGCTCCAGTCGCTGCCGACCGAGGGGCTTCGAGGTCTGCCCGCGATGCCAAACCGCCGATCAGGCCTGCCGGTTGCGACGGCGGGTCATGAGCTGCGATCGCGCCTGCGTTTCCAGCAGGGCATTCAGCGTCAGCGCGTTGGGGCAATATTCGTTGTAGGCCACACGCGCCGAACCGGCTGCGAGCTCGCGCCGGCAGCGCTTGATCATCGCGCAGTCGGCGCAGACGAGACTCATGTCGCGCGTCACCGCGCCGGGATTTTCCAGTTCCGCCGCCGTGAGATCCAGCGCGAGCGCACCCATCAGCCGCTCCAGCTCGTCGGTGCGCGCGCCGCGCAGGAACAGACGTTCGAATGCCTGCTCCGATACGCAGACGTCGCGCGCCAGCTCCTCGCGCTGGCCCGTGTCCAGCGCATTCAATTCGCCGGCGAGAGCGCGGCGGGTTTTCCATGTGGTCCAGATCGTTGCGACACTCATGTTGACGCCTCCAGAGAGGCCGCAGCATGGCACGCGAGGCGCAAGCAAAGATTGCTCTGGCACAAACTGCGCCGGGTCTGCCCGCCGCTACCGGCGATTGCCCCGGCTTTTCCGCGATCGCGGCGGGCAACGGTTAACGATTGGTCGCTAGGGTATTGGCCCAGACATTGGATAACCGCACCAATCGCAGAGTTGCGCGGGTCCCGAATCCGACATTCGCTGCGGCAGGCGCTGCCGGACGCGGCCGGCTTCGGAGCGCGCGCGGGCCCAATGCACGAGCCGCCGATGCCCGATGGCCACCACATCCCCCTCGGGGGCCTGCTCCACCCCCAGCTTGGCCGCATGTCGGTGCTGAGCGTGGCGCGGCATGCCTTCATCGTCGTCACGCTGCTGGCGGTGTGGCTGACGCTGGCGCCCTATACCAGCCTGCGGCCGGAGGACTATGAGCCCACCGGCGCCGGACCGATCAATTACGTCGTGTTCGGCCTGATGGCCGCCGTCGCGATGATGCTGTTGCTGCAGGACCGCCTCGCCGCGCTGGCCAGCGCCGCCACGCCTGCCATGATCGCGCTGTGGGTCTGGCTCGCCGCCAATGCAGTGCTCTCGACCAGCCCTTCCGCCTCGCTCACGCGTCTGGCGCTGGTCGCCTTCGCCTTCCTGCTGGCGGCCAGCGTGCCGCTGCTGGCGCAATCGGAGGAAGCGTTCAACCGCTGCCTCGCCGCGGCGGCCTGGATGCTGCTGGGGCTGTGCTACTTCGGCGTCATCGCCATGCCCAGCGTCTCGATCCATTCCCATCTCGACATCGTCGAACCGCATCTCGCCGGCGACTGGCGCGGCACCTTCGCGCACAAGAACTCCGCGGCGCCGGTGATGGCGATGCTGGTCTTCGTCGGCGTGCACCTGATCCGCAGCGGCGGCTGGCTCAACGGCGCGCTGATGGCGGCCTTCGCCGGCAACTTCCTGCTGTTCTCCGGCGGCAAGACCGCGACCTCGATGTGCCTGTTCGTCCTGCTCGCCGGCACGCTGATGACGCGCCTCGGCAGCTTCCGCGCGCTGGCGCTGGCGGCGTTCGTGCCGCTGGCGCTCATCAATCTGGTGTCGGTCGGGTCGGTGATGTTTCCGGCGCTCGACTCGCTGCTGGAAGTGCTGCCGATCGACGCCTCGTTCACCGGCCGCGCCGATATCTGGAGCTTCGTGCTCGACGCCATCCGCATGCGTCCGATCCTCGGCTACGGCTTCGCCGCGTTCTGGGGCGAGCCGGTATCGGCCAATCTGCAGATCGACAGCGACACCGCATGGGCCGCCGGCGCGGCGCACAGCCATAACGGCTATCTCGATCTCGCCGTCACCCTCGGCCTGCCCGGCCTGCTGCTGTGCCTCGTGGTGTTTCTCTACAAGCCGCTGAAGGATTTCGCGCAGGCGCGGCGCATCGATCCCGCCAATTCGCTCGCCGTGCTGTTCCTGCAGATCTGGCTGTTCAATATCTATCTGGCGTCGATGGAGCCGGTGTTTCTCTATCGCATCGATCCGGGCTGGTTCACCTATCTGGTGGCGATCTTCGGCCTGCACTATCTCGCGCGCTTTCCGCTGCGCCACGAAGGCGCGGCGGACCGCGGCTGATATCAGCCCGCCGATGCGGCCTCGTCGAACACACCGAGCCCGCGCAGGCCGCGCCCCTCCGGCGGCGCCGACGACGGAAAGCCGGCGATCTCGATCCGCAGCCGGTGACGGCCGCGCGGCAGACCGCTCGCCAGCACCACCGTTTCGCGATCGAAGAACGGCTGCTGCCGCATCGGCCGCACCACGCCGTCATCGATGCTGATCCGCGCATGCGACAGCAGCGTCGCGCAGGGACCGTTCAGCACCAGCGCGGCGCCGGTGCCGTCCCAGTCGATCAATAGCCGCGCGCGATCCTGCGTCACCGCCCAGAGCGGCGGCTGCCCTTCGGTTTGGGGGCGAACGAAGCGCCAGCCGTCATGCGCCGCCGGCCTCAGCCGATCCGCCGGCAGCCAGCGCACATGAGCATAGAGCGCCGACGACAGCGGCGCCGGCAGCCGGCCCGGCGCCGGCGCTGAGGATATCGGCTGGCGCTGCACGTCGTCGAGGAAGTCCGTGCAGAACCCGGCGGCCCAGCGGTGGCCGAGATCGTTCGGATGCACCGTATCGACAATCAGGTCGCGCCATGCCAGCCGCCCGGCCTCGATCTCGGGCCAGACCGCGTCGCGAAAGCTGAGCATCGGCAGATCATAGTGAGCGCCGACCGCCGCCTGCATCGCCTGATCGTTGCCGCCCTTCTCCCACATCATGAACAGCAGGAGCACGGCGGGCGCGCTGCGATGCGCGAGGATCTGGCGCAGCAGCCCCTCGAACGGTTCGGTGTCGGTCCAGGCGTCGTTCACCGCATATTCGACGATGACGAGATCGGGATCATGCGCCAGCAGATCGGTCCCGACGCGGAACGCGCCGAACAGCGATCCGGTGCCGCCGATGCCGGCATTGACGACGGAGAGCGGCGCGCGCGGAAAGCGCCGGCGCCACCCCTCGGCGACCTGCGCGGCGTAGCTCAGCGCCGGTTGCGAGGCCATCGCGCCCTGGGTGATCGAGCCGCCGATGAAGCCGAGCGTCACCGCTTCGCCGCGCGCCGCTTTCGCGAGAACGCGCCTGAGCCGCGCGGTATCGCCGCGCGCCACCACGCTGCGCGCCCGCATCGCCTCGCTCGGCGAGTCCAGCGCCTGCACGGGTGCGGCGAAAAGCAGCGCGCCGGCCGCAATGCTCGCGGACCGCAGCAGGGCGCGGCGAGACAGGCGCAGGGATGGCAAGGTCACAGCGTCCGCTCCGTTCGCAGGACGTTCGGCGCGGCGAGGTGACGGCGGCGCCGCGTCCATTCCAGCACCGGCCGTTCCAGATACCAGTAGGCGAGCACGCCCGATGCGAGGCCGCTGGCGACGGCGAGCAGTGTCAGCGGCGGATAGGTCAGCAGGCTCACCGGCCCCAGCAGCTTCGGCGCGATCGCCCACACGCCCGCCACCGCGAACAGGTGGAACAGATACAGCGAGTAGGAGGCGTCGCCGAGGAAACGCAGCAGCGGGATCTGCGGCAGACGGCCTTCCGCCTCGGCGCGGATCGCGGCCACGACGATGCTCATCGCCGCGAACGACATCGAGAGGTGAAACAGCGGCAGGTAGCGTCCGGACTCCGACCCCAGCGTGATCAGGTAGAACGCGGTCAGCGCCAGCGCCCCGGCGATCGTCAATCCGGCCATCGCCCGCCCGCCGAGCCGCTGCAGCCAGCCGAGCTGGTAGAGCCGGCCGACGCCGGCGCCGACCACGAAGCCGAGCAGGCTGTAGCTGGTATAGAACGCCTGCACATGGCTCGGATGCTGCAACAGGCTGCCGGCCGCCATCAGCGCGAGGAAGAACACCGCGATCACCGCGGTGCGCGTGCCGGCCTTCAGAAAGAACAGGCTGCCGAACACCAGATAGAAGAACATCTCGAAATTCAGCGTCCAGCCGAGCAGCAGCAGCGGCGCCTTCGGCATCTCGGACGGAATGAAGGCCAGCGACTTGAATACGCCTTCCAGCGTCGGCACCGTGTTGCGGAAGCTGGAGGGCATGGCGAGCGCAAGGCCGATCACGACGAAGGTGGCAAGCCAGTACATCGGCACGATGCGCAGGATGCGATTGCGGGCGAAGTCGAACGGCGCGAAGCTTCCGGGGCCGCCGATCACGGTGATGATGAATCCGCTCAGCACGAAAAAGATCTCGACGCCGAGCCGGCCGGTATTGACCAGCACGTCATGGCCGCCGAGCGGCCACTGCAAGGCATGGGTGACGAGCACGGTGAGCGCCGCGATGGCCCGCAGGTACTGGATCGAGACGAGCTGGGGACGGACGGCCGCCGTCTTCGCTGTCTCGTCATGGGAGATCACCTGTGTCATTATCGGCCACTCTCTGCGTCGGGGATGCCTTTGGGAAACGCGTTGCAAGCCCCGCGCCAGCGGCCGGCACGGCCGCCCCGGCGGAATCGCCCAAAAGACGCTTGGCGAGGCCGAGACGCGGGTGTTAAGGCCCGTCTCGGTTTCCGGGGGCAGATGCCAGCGATGAGCGCTGCGGTTTCGATCGGCGACAGCAAGGCGGCGCGGCTTGCGCCGCATTCCCTGCGTACGGCGGTGCTCGGCGAGGTCCATGCCCGTCCGGTCACCGCTATCGCGGCGCCGGTCCGCATCCTGCATTTCGCCTTCGACACCACCGGCGAGCGCGCCGCCGCCGACCGCGCCCGCCTGAGCGAGTTCTGCGCCGCACGCGGCCTGCCCGCTCCGCAGCCAGCGGAGAAGCAGTTGCGCGTCACGCTCGGCGCCACGGTGCTGCGCTGGGAGCAGCACTCCGAATTCACCACCTACACCTGGGACATGCCGTCGGAGGCCGACACGCCGGCATTCCATCCCTCGGCGGAAAGCCTGGCCGGGCCGATGCGGCAGATCAGCCAGCCGGGGCCGCTGCTCGTCGCGATCGACCTGCATCTTTTGCCGGAGAATCCGGCCCGCACCGCACCGGAGCAACTGTTCGACCGCGCCAGCCTTGCCGCCGCCGAGACCGCCGATGCGCTCGCCACCTACGCCACCGATTTCCAGCTCGACGCCGGCGGCTATGTCCGGATCCTCGTCATCGATCGCGGCATGAGCGGCGAGCGTGCCGGCGCGCTGGTGCAGCACATCATCGACATCGAGACCTACCGCACCTTCGCCCTGCTCGGCCTGCCGGAGGCGCAGCGGCTCGCGCCCTCCATCGCCCGCGCCGAGAGGCGGCTGGCGGAAGTCACCGAAACGATGCGCGGCGCGCGCGACCTCTCCGACAATCATCATCTGCTCGACGACCTGATGGCGCTGGCCGCCGAGGTGGAAGCCGGCGCCGCTGCCAGTTCGTTCCGTTTCGGCGCCAGCCGTGCCTATGACGACATCGTCGCCGAGCGCTTGCAAGGCATCGGCGAGCGTGCCATCGGCAGCCTGCCGACGTGGTCGTCGTTTCTCGCCCGCCGCATGGCGCCGGCGCTACGCACCTGCATGGCGACGCAGGCGCGGCAGGCGGCGCTGTCGGAGAAACTGACGCGCGCCGCCAATCTGTTGCGCACCCGCGTCGACGTCGAGCGCCAGCAGCAGAACCAGCAGCTCCTGAGCTCGATGAACGAGCGCACGCGGCTGCAGTTACGGCTGCAGACCACGGTGGAAGGCCTCTCCGTCGCCGCCATCACCTATTACGTCGTCGGCCTGTTCGGCTATCTCGCCAAGGCCGCGCACGAGGCGCATCTGGTCCGGATCGACCCAGTCTATCTCAGCGCCGGCTTCGTGCCGATCACCGCGTTCGGCATCTGGTGGGTGGTGCGCAGCATCCGCCGCAAGCACATCCGCGAGCCGCACTAAGCCGTCAGCGCCGCGCCAACGGGGTGCATCCTCAGCCGCGCCCCGGAAAGGCCCGCTGCATAGCGGCTGCCGCCTCGTCCATCTGCGCCGCGATGTAAGCGGCGATCGCGTGCGGCAGCACGTCGACGGTCCACACCAGGCGACTGCGGCTCTCGCCGTCGGCGATCACCTGCACCGAGGCGCTGTGCTGCGCCACACGCTCGCTTGTCACCGCATAGACCAGACGCCGCCGCGCGTCGTCGCAATCCACCAGCCGCTCCCGCGCCACCGTGCCGTTGGCGAAGGTGACGATGCGCGCGTCGTCCTCCAGCCTGGTCTCGAGCACGAAGCCCGGCACCAGCCGCGTATGCAGCGCGCCGAAGTCGCGCACCGCCGCCCACACGTCGGCGGCGGGTGCGTCGAGCGCAATCTCCCTGTGTATCGATGCCATCGCGTGTTCCCTTCCTGCTCGCGAGCAAAGCCCTCCGATACTCCCGTCGTCCCGAGCTGCGAGCGGCCACGTCGCGGGCCTCGAAGGATGAGGGCCGTCGCCCTTCGGGGGCCGCGCAAGAGCACGGCCACCTCCGGATGACGGCGCACGATCAATCCCCGACGAGCAAATCCCTATGTGCACACCGCCTCGACGTTGTTGCCGTCGGGATCGAACAGGAACGCGGCGTGATAGGTCGGGCCGTAGTCGGGACGCGGACCCGCGCCGCCGTTGTCGCGGCCGCCGGCCTTCAGCCCTTCGCGATGAAACGCGGCGATGGCGGCGTGATCCTTGGCGCGGAACGCCACATGCGCGCCTTTGCGGGCGGCTTTCCTGTCGAGATGCAGCCACAGCGCCGGGGCGTCCCTGGGTCCGAAGCCGGCGCCGCTGTCATCGCGCGAACACAGCACGAAGCCGAGCGGTTTCAATGCAGCGGTATAGAACCGCACGCTGGCGTCGAGGTCTTTCACTTTCAATCCGATATGGTCGTACATGGTCGAATGCTCCATCGGCGCGCCACCCGCGCCGTCGGAGGCAACCTACTCAGCCGTGCATCAGCCGTTCTTGGAAAATCTTGCGGTCGCCCTTGGAAGCCTTGCGGAAGCCGCGCGGCGACACGCCGGCGGCGCGATGGAACGTCCGCACGAAGTTCGACAGGTCGCCGAAGCCGACATCGAAGGCAACGTCGGTGATGGCGCGCGCCTCATCGGCGAGAAGCCGCGCCGCATGGCGCAGCCGCGAGCGCACCAGATACTGATGCGGCGTGACGCCCAGCACCTCGGAGAAGGTGCGCAGGAAATGAAACGGACTGACGCCGGCCTCGCGCGCGGCATCGCCGAGATCGATCGGCCGGTGCGACTGCGCGTCGATCCACATCGCCACCTCGACGGCGCGCCGACGCTCGCGCGCGGTGCCGCGCGGCGGCTTGCGCGCATCGCCGGTCAGCGTCGCGACGAAGCGATGAGCCAGCACGTGCCCGGCCTCGTCGAGGCCGATATCGCTGCGGCCGTCGCAGATCGACTGCGCCAGTTCGCCGATCACCATCAGCGCCGGCAGTGGCGGCAGCGCGCCCTGCCGCCATACCGCCGCATCGCCGTTCAAGCTGTCGGCCAGTTCCGGTGACAGCGCGAAGGCGAGGCACTCGTCGCCGCAATCGTGATGATCGTGGGTGCAGGTGTATTCGTCGCCCGGATGGCCGACCAGAAACGATCCCGCCACCAGTTCGTGGTGACGTCCGCGTGTCACGCAGCCGAAACTGCCCTTGCGGACGTAGGCGATGGAATGCCGGTGATGCGCCTCCGCGAACGGCCGCTCGCCCCGCTTCGCCTCGCAGCGATAGTCGGTTACCGTCAGCATCGCATTGTCGAAGAGCGTGGTCGCGGCCATCGCGAATTCTACCGCGTTTTCAGGCGAAGTGGATACCGGCTCGCATCACGAAACCGCGCCGGCCATCCCACCGGGAATATCCCATGCGACGGACAACGCCGCACCTCAAGCCGGAGGTTGTTTCCGCCCATGGCCGTGTGCCACACTTCGCGCAATCCGGTTGTCACGATGACGGCGACGCGCGTCGCCCGGTTCTGGGAGGTTGGTTTGAAAACAGCGATCACTGAGCTCTTCGGCATTCAGCACCCGATCATTCAGGGCGGCATGCATTACGTCGGCTTTGCCGAACTGGCCTCGGCGGTGTCCAATGCCGGCGGCCTCGGCATCATCACCGGCCTGACCCAGAAGACGCCGGAACTGCTGGCGAAGGAGATCGCGCGCTGCCGCGACATGACCGACAAGCCGTTCGGGGTGAACCTCACCTTCCTGCCGACCTTCGCCAAACCGCCGTATCCGGAATACATCGCCGCGATCAGGGAAGGCGGCGTCAAGGCGGTGGAGACCGCCGGCCGCAGCCCCGAGGAATACATGCCGGCGCTGAAGGCGGCCGGCATCAAGGTGATCCACAAATGCACCTCGGTGCGGCACTCGCTGAAAGCCGAGAAGATCGGCTGCGATGCCGTCAGCGTCGACGGCTTCGAATGCGGCGGCCATCCCGGCGAGGATGACGTCCCGAACATGATCCTGCTGCCGCGGGCCGCGGACGAATTGAAGATTCCCTTCGTCGCCTCCGGCGGCATGGCGGACGCGCGCAGCCTCGTCGCCGCGCTGGCGATGGGCGCCTCCGGCATGAACATGGGCACCCGCTTCATGGCCACCAAGGAGGCGCCGATCCACGACAACGTCAAGCAGGCGCTGGTGAAGGCGACCGAACTCGACACCCGGCTGATCATGCGCGCGCTGCGCAACACCGAGCGCGTGCTGCGCAACGACGCGGTGGACCGCCTGATCGAGATCGAGCGCGCCAAGGGCAAGGACCTCAAGATCGAGGACATCCACGATCAGGTCGCCGGCGTCTATCCACGCATCATGATCGAGGGCGACATGGATGCCGGGGCCTGGAGCTGCGGCATGATGGTCGGCCTCATCAACGACATCCCGACCGTGAAGGAATTGATCGACCGCATCATGCGCGACGCCGAGCGCATCATTCGCGGCCGCCTCACCGGCTTCCTCGACGGCAACATCGCCGTCGACGCGCGGGTGGCGTAGGCCGGATCTGTTCGGCGACGCGTGTCCCGCCTTACTGTCCGATCGCCGGCCGGATGGTGAATCCGTCGCGCGGGAAGTGGACGTGGACGATGCCGGCCGGAGCGCCGTCACGACGCAGCGTGACGCTGGCGCGGTCGATCGCCACCAGCTCGCCTTCGACCGGCTCGAATCCCCAGTCGTCCGGCGTCACCGTCAGCCGCATGCCGAGGCGGAACGCACCGGCGTCGTCGGGCGGCGGCGGCGTGGCCGGGAACCGGTCGCGCGCGATCGTCAGCGCCATCTGCGGCGTCATCGGCTCCGCGGTGCCGTGACCGATGGCGTCGAGCCGCGCCAGCCACGCCAGGACGGCCGGATAGCGTTCCAGCCCGGCCTCCTCGCCGAGATTGCCGCGCGCGTACCACAACGGATGATAGGCGGAGAGGTCGGCCACCGACAGCTCCGCGCCGGCGACATAGGGCCGGCCGTCAGCGAGGGCCCGCTCCAGCCAGCCGAGATGCAGGCCGAACTGCACCCGCAGATCCGGTACCCGCGCCTTCATCCGCACGCTGTCCCAGCGATCGAACTTGCCATCGGTGAGGCGCGCGCGGTCGGCATGCAGTTCCGGCGGAAAGCGTTCGCCATGCAGCCCGAACACCAGTCCCAGCGCATCGGCGAACAACTGGCGGTCGGCCCAGGCCGCCATCATCTCCGCCTGCCCGGCGCTCGACGCCGGATGCAGCGTCGGCGACGGATGGCGGCGTTCAAGCTCGGCCAGGATGCATCGCGTGTCGCAATAGACGTCGGCGCCGATCTGCATCACCGGAATGCGCCGATAGCCGCCGGTCAGCGCGGTGAGCCACGGTTTCGGCGCGACGCGCGGCTGCTCGACGGCGTGCCAGCGCAGCCCCTTGACGCCGAGCGCCAGCCGGATCTTTTCCGCGAAAGGCGAGCGCGGATAGTGATGCAGGATGATGTCCGCGTCCGACACGCCGATCTCCACAACGAGTCATGGTCCGACCGCCATTGTGCGCCGACGCGCCGCAAATGCAATGTCAGACGGCGTCGGTGCGGGCGATACTGCATCGGGCGCTCCTTGTGCTTCGACGGGCTGGATCAGCCTCGTCAGCGCCGCATGATCTTGAACACGCCGTTCGCCAGCGAGACGCAGCGGCCGTCGACACTGAGCTCGGCGCTCATGAAGATCAGGCTCTTGGTGCTGCGGACCATGCGTGGCCGCGAGATGATCAGATCGCCGATCCGCGCCGCGTCGATGAAATGCACGTCCATCTGAATGGTGGCGAGGTGCTCGGAGCCGGATTCGTGACGGGCGGTCATGCCGCAGGTGCGGTCCGCCAGCGTCATCAAGAGCCCGCCCTGCACCATCCCGCGCCGGTTGCGGTGCTTGCGCTGCCCTTCCATGGCATATTCGTAGCGGCCGTCGACCATCCGGTGCCACAGCGGCCCGACATAGCCGATGAAACCGTCATCCTCGAGAATGCTCCAGCCCTGCGCCCGCAGGCCGGATTCCGTCACGTCCTTCATCGTTCGCCCTTGCAACCCGTCGAGGCGACAATCACGACATTTTCCCGGCGCGCGCAAGGCGCGAAAACGGATGGACGGGGTGCAAACAGTCGTCGACCGACCGGGACACGATATGTGATATCCACCTCAGCGCCGCGGACGCAGCAGGAACAAACCGTAGAGCAGGATCGGCAGCAGCAAGGTCAGCCACGACACGCCGTCCCAGATGCCGTCGCCGACCAGCGCGGCGATCAGCCCGACGGTGGAGAGCACGCCGACCACCAAGGGCCAAGTGAAGATCTGCGCCAGCGTCTGGCGCCGTGCGCGCGCGGGCGGCGGCTGCAGCGTCGTCATGATGTCAGCACCTGTCCCTCGATCGGCCGCCGCGCGGCCTCGGCGCGCGCGACCCTCGCCGGCTTGCGACGCCGCAGCCACAGATAAAGACCCGTCCACAGGATCACGATGGTGATGACGTCGAGGATCGCCCAGATGATCTTCAGCGGCATGCCGCCATAATCGCCGAAATGCAGCGGCTGCGACAGGAACAGCGCCGAGACGTACCACGGCATGTCGCGGCTGTCGGTGAGCTGGCCGGTCTCGGCGTCGATCAGCGCAGGCTTGAGCAGCCGCGAGGTCACCGGCGTGTCGCCGCGCATGAACACCGCGTAGTGACTCTTGCTGGAGAAGATCGAGCCCGGATAGGCGACGAACGACGGTATCATGCCCGGCACGGCCTTGACCGCCACGTCCACCGCCTGCTGCACCGGCGTCAGCCTGGTGGGAATTTCGCGGCCGTGATATTGCGCCGTCATCTCGGCGAGCTGGCCATATTGCCACGCCTTCAGCACCAGATCGGCCCAGGTGTTGATGACGCCGGTGAAGCCCACCACCAGCGTCCACATCACCAGGAGGATGCCGGCGAGGTTATGCACGTCGAGCCAGCGCACGATGCGCGGACGATCCTTGCGATAGGCGCCGAACCGCAGTTTGCGCATCGACGGCGCATAGACCACGATGCCGGAGATCACCGCGACGCAGAACAGGATGCCCATCAGGCCGAGGAACAGCTTGCCCGGCAGGCCGGCGAACATGTCGGTGTGCAGCTTCAGCATGATGTAGGTGAAGCGGCCGGTGACGTCCGGCGAATCCAGAAAGGCGCCGGTATGGGCATCGACGCGGGCGAAGCGGTTGTTGACCGGGTTCGAGGTGATGGACGTCCCGATCGAGATCAGCAGCGCGTTGGGCTCGTCGCGATCCCAGATCAGGAAATGCGGCGCCTGTCCGGGAAACTTGTCGAGTGCATTCTTCACCGCGACGTCGAGATCGGCCTTCGGCGTTCCCGGCGGCACCACGCTCGCGTCCACCTCCTCATGCAGGAGATGATCGATCTCGTGATGGAAGATCAACGGCAGCCCGGTGATGCACAGCATCAGCATGAACACGGTGCAGACGATGCTGGACCATTTGTGCACCCAGTACCAGCGGCGGAGCGGTCGTGTTCCTGAAATCAAGGTGCGTTTCTCCGTCCGGAACAGACTGAATCAAGAGTCGTCACCCTTCGAGGCTCGCCGCAAGCGACGCGCACCTCGGGATGACGGCCATGGCTTTTTGTCCGACGCTCCATCCGCTAGTTCCAACTATATTTCAACGTGCCGAGCACGGTGCGACCGGTGCCCATGGCGCAGTAAGGCAAGCCGGTCAGACACGACGCTACATAGTAGCGATCGGCGAGATTCCGGGCCGTGACCTGCATCTTCAGCCCCTTCAGATCGGGCCGCATATACGCGAAGTCGTAAGTCAGCGAAGCGTCGAACAGCGTATAGGACGGCACCTCGAAGGTGTTGCCGGCATCGCCATAGCTCTTGCCGACATAGCGCATGCCGGCGCCGATTCCGAAGCCGGCGAGCGGACCGTTGTGCCAGGTGTAGTTGCCCCACAGCGACGCCTGCTCGAGCGCGGTGTTCATCAGGTACTTGCCGACATTTCCCGCCGTGCTCCTGGTGACCTTGGGATCCATGTGGCTGTAGCCGGCGACGATCTCGAACTCCCTCGTCACGTTGCCGCGCGCCTCGAACTCAAAACCGCGGACCCGTGCCGCATCGGTCTGCACGTTGAAGAACGGATTGCTCGGATCGGCCGTGAGCACGTTCTCCTGATCGATCTCGAACAGCGCGGCGGTGATCATCAGGTTCATGCCGTTGGGCTTGAACTTCAATCCGATCTCCTTGCCTTCGCCGGTGGTCGGCTTGAACGTGTTGCCGAACTGGTCCGCGCCGAGATTGGGCGTGAACGAGGTGCCGTAGCTGACATAAGGCGCAAGGCCGAAATCGAACAGATAGTTCAGGCCGACGCGGCCGGTCTGCGCCGAATCGTTGCGCACATAGTTGCCGGCCGGCGGGAACACCGCAAAGCTCGTGAACTCGGTGTTGACCCAATCCTGCCGCCCGGTCAGCGACAGCGTCCAGCGATCGAGCTTGATCTGATCCTGCAGATAGAGTCCCGCCTGGCTTTGCTTGTCGTCGCGCAGAATGAAGGGGCTCAGCGAATTGAACGACGGCACCGCCGCGCCATAGACCGGCGCGTAAGCGTCGATGGGGGAAATTCCCGCCGAGCGATAATCGGTGCTCGACTTGAGATTCATGTAGTCGAACCCGGCCAGCACCTTGTGGACCAACGGTCCGGTGCGGAAGTCCGCCTGCAGCTGGTTGTCGAGCGTGTAGTTCTGCGCATGCGCCCGAACGTAGTTGTAGGTGCGCGCGACAAGCCGATCCGACAGCATGCCCTCGGACCGGGTCGCGGCGAGATTGTTGCTGACGTCGAAGAAGCGGAAGTTCTGGCGGAACTGCAGGTTGTTGTCGAAGCGGTGATTGAATTCGTAACCGATCGAGGCCTGCTCGAGATTGAAACCGTCAAGCCCCGGCTCGCCGAGATAGCGGCTATAGGGAACGCGGCCGTTCGGATTGGGCAGGAATGTCACCTGGCCCGGCACGTATTGCTGATAGCCCTTGTTGTCGATCTTCGAATACTGCGAGAGGATGGTCAGGCTGGTGTCGGCAGTCGGACGCCAGGTCAGGCTCGGCGCAATATAGAGCTTGTTGTCCTTCATGAAGTCGGTTTGCGTATCGCTCTGACGGCCGAGGCCGACGATGCGATACAGGAACTCGCCTTTCGGATCGACCGGTCCGCCGATGTCGAACGCGCCCTGAAACCGATTGAAGGAGCCGAAGGTCCCTTCGACGCTGGAATGCGGCGTGGCCTGCGGGCGCTTGCTGATCATGTTGACGATGCCGCCCGGATCGCTTTGGCCATAGAGGCCCGACGACGGTCCCTTCAGCACTTCGAGGCGCTCCAGACCATAGGTCTCGATGCGGGGCACCGCGAAGGTGGTGTTGTCCATCGGCAGCCGCAAACCGTCGAGATAGCGCGGCACGTCGAAGCCACGCAGCTTAAACAGGTCGAAGAACGTGTTGCTGCCGAAGCTCTGCAGCGAAACGCCGGGCGTATATTCCAGGGCGTCGTTCACGCTCTGGGCGCCCTGGGCTGCGATCTGATCCTGCGTCACCACCGAGATCGACTGCGGTATCTCCAGAATCGGCGTATCGGTCTTGCTGCCGGTGACGCTCTGCTGCGCCAGATAGCCGGTGACCGGTCCAAGGCCGCGCTCGCCGGCGCCGCCCTGGCCCGTCGGCTGCGAGACCACTTGCTGCGGCGGCGTCGCTGGCGCGGGGCGCGGCTGCGCGCGGCGGACCGGCGCGCGGCGCGCGGCGCGCTGCTTCGGCGCGGTGACGGTGACGGTCGGCAGTTCCGATGACGATTGCGCATGGGCTTCTCCCGGCGCCATCGACAGCACGATGACACTTGTTGCTCCGAGAAGGCCGACCTTGGCCCAGCGCATGCACGACATCTTCATAAGCCCCCAGCTTCAATTGTCCACCGCATTGCGGGTGGCGTTGGCCCCTCCTTATCATTCTCGGAATGCTTGCCAGCCCCTGCGCGCTTAGAAGGTATTTAAACCCATCGGGATTTACGCGCGCCGCGACGCGCGCATGGCGAAACCCCTTGCAAACAGGGGTTTTGCCGCATGGCTCGATGGAATTAAGAAGATTTCTAAGAGGGTTTCCAAAAAGAAGTTCTCTCGAGCATACGCCTGTAATGCCGATGGCCTCGCGCGCATCCGCAGACGGGAATGATCGGCGGGCCGGACCGAGCGCTACAATCCGGCGCCGCCGCCGCGCGCGAAACGCTTGCGGATGCGCAGCGACAGGCCGTCGCAGACCTCGCGATAGGCTTCCATGCGCTGCTCGCGATTGCCTTGCGCCAAGGTCGGATCCTGCGTCGGCCAGTACTCCACCTCGGTGGCGTGGGTGCGCGTCAGTTCCAGCGCCTTGTGATGCGCCTGCGGCGACAGCGTGATGATGAGATCGAAGTTGAGGCCTTCCCAGTCCTCGAGCTCCTCGAACGTCATCGGCCGGTGGCGCGAGATGTCCTGCCCGAGTTCGGCCATCACCGCGACGGCGAACGGATCAAGCTCGCCCTTCTTCACGCCGGCGGAGCGGACATAGAGCGTGTTGGGAAACATCTGCTTGAGCAGGCTTTCCGCCATCGGCGAGCGCACGCTGTTCTGCCCGCACGCGAACAGCACGGCCTGCGGATGGCGGACGCGCGGCGGCGCCTCCATCGATTACGACCGCCATCGGCAGGACTGTCGCGCGGCAGCCGGACTCATTTTCCGCCCTTCCAGTGCAGCACGCAGATCAAGGTAAACAGCCGGCGCGCGGTCTCGAAATCGATCCGCACCTTGCCGTCGAGGCGCTCCATCAGCGCGCGCGAGCCCTCGTCATGGATGCCGCGGCGACCCATGTCGATCGCCTCGATCTTGTCCGGCGTCGCGGTGCGGATCGCATGATAGTAGCTATCGCAGATCATGAAGTAGTCTTTGACGACGCGGCGGAACGGCGTCAGCGACAACAGATGCGCCACCACCGGCGTGCCGTCCTCGCGGCGGATATCGAACATCAGGCGGTTGCCGGTGATGCCGAGATGCAGCGCGAACGGGCCGCCCTCGGCGCCTTTGGGCGCGAACAGGTTCTGTTCGATCAGGTCGTAGATGGCGATGGCGCGCTCGTGCTCGATGTCCGGGCCGGAACGGCCGATCGAATCCTCGTCGAGGGTGACCGCGACGATGCGGTTGCGGGAATCATCCTCTGAGGCTTTCTTGCTCATGGCAGATTGAGGCGTCGTCCGATCGAGCGCGAATGGGCTTCCAGTCCCTCCGCCCGGCCGAGGGTCATGGCCGCCGGCCCCAGCGCGCGTAACTGATCGGGCCCACAGCGCAGGATCGACGTTCGCTTCATGAAGTCAAGCACGCCGAGGCCGGAGGAGAACCGCGCCGAACGCGCGGTCGGCAGCACGTGGTTGGAGCCGCCGACATAGTCGCCGATCGCTTCCGGCGTATGGGCGCCGAGAAACAGCGCGCCGGCGTTGCGGATCCTGGCGGCCAACGCCTCGGGATCGGCGGTCATGATCTCGAGATGCTCCGCGGCGATGGCATCGGCGAGCCCGACCGCTTCGTCCAGTGACTGCACGCGGATGATGGCGCCGAAATCGGCCCACGACGCACGCGCGATCGCCTCGCGCGGCAGGGTCGCGAGCTGCGCCTCGACGGCGCGCGCGACATCGCGGGCGAGATCGTCGTCGTCGGTGATCAGGATCGACTGGGCATTGGCGTCGTGCTCGGCCTGGGCCAACAGGTCGGCGGCGATCCAGTCGGCATTGCCGGTATTGTCGGCGATCACCAGCACCTCGGACGGTCCGGCGATCATGTCGATACCGACCTTGCCGAACACCAGCCGCTTCGCCGCGGCGACATAGGCATTGCCCGGACCGACGATCTTCGCCACCGGCGCGATGGTCGCGGTGCCGTAGGCCAGCGCGGCAATCGCCTGCGCCCCGCCGACGCGGTAGATCTCCGAGACGCCCGCAAGCTGTGCCGCCGCCAGCACCAGCGGGTTGAGCTTGCCGTCCGGCGACGGCACCACCATCACCACCCGCTCGACGCCAGCCACCTTCGCCGGCACCGCGTTCATCAGCACGGATGAGGGATAGGCGGCCGACCCGCCGGGGACATAGAGCCCCACCGCCGCGATGGCGGTCCAGCGCGAGCCGAGTTCGACCCCGAGCGAATCGGTGAAGCGGTCGTCGGCCGGGACCTGCCGGCGGTGATAGGCCTCGATCCGGTCGCGGGCGAGCTTGAGGGCGTCGAGAGTCGCGGAATCGCACGCGCTTATTGCTGCCGCAATCTCGTCACCGGAAATCCGCAACTTTCCCGCGGGGATATCCAGCCGGTCGAACTTGCGGGTCGCCTCCAGCAGCGCCGTGTCGCCGCGCTGGGCGACATCCTCCACGATGGCGCGCGTCGCCGCCTCGACGTCGGCGGAGACTTCCCGCTTGCTGGCGAGAAATGTCGCGAAACGCGCGGCGAAATCGGGATTGCGGCTATCGATTCGGATCGGCATGACGAGGTTTCCAGCATCCTCTCCGAGAGGACGACACCCTGCTCAATGACGCGACCACAAATCGGCGTCAACCGTTTGTTTTCACGGATTAAGTTTTGGAGCGCCGAAGCCCTGCAGCGCTACTCGGTGCGTTCGCCCGCCGCCGGCAGCGCGGCTTCGTCGACACCAAGGTCGGCGAGTTCGCATTCGAGACATTCGACCTCGAGCCGCAGCGCCGCGCCGTCGGCGAACATCAGCATCGCGGTGCCGCCCGGCGCCATGGTCGGATGAAATTCGATGCCGAGCAGTTCGAACGCCGCATCCTGGGCGTTGAGATCGATATGACGCGACTGGCACGACAGCACGCGATCGAAGCGCAGCGCCGAGATCAACCGGCGCGGCGAAGTTTCGCCGGCGAGCGTCTGCTCCCAGTCGATCCGGCGCATGCCGATGACGAGACGCTTGTCCTTCTGACGCCAGACAATATCGGCCACCACGACCGATGCATCCTGCACATGCGCAGAAATCACCGCGAGATCGTCCTCATCGAGCGCAATCAATCGCGATGCCATGGCGCGCGCTCACCCGCTGATGCGCTCGATGGTCGCGCCGCAAGCCGAGAGCTTGTCTTCCAGGCGCTCGAAGCCGCGATCGAGATGATAGACGCGATTGACCATGGTCTCGCCTTCCGCCGCCAGCGCCGCGATCACCAGCGACACCGACGCGCGCAGATCGGTCGCCATCACCGGCGCGCCGCGCAATTTCTCGATGCCGTCGACGACGGCGGTCTCTCCATCGAGATGAATCCGCGCGCCGAACCGCGCCAGTTCCTGCACGTGCATGAAGCGGTTCTCGAAGATCGTTTCGGTGATGCGCGACGAGCCCTTCGCGCGCGTCATCAGCGCCATCAATTGCGCCTGCAGATCGGTCGGGAAGCCGGGAAACGGCGCAGTCGCGACATTCACCGCCTTGATGCCGGCGCCGTTGCGCGTCACGCGAATGCCGTCATTGTTGACGGTGATATTGGCGCCGGCCTGCGCCAGCACATCGAGCGCCGCCTGCAACAACTCCGGCCGCGCGCCGCTGAGCTGCACGTCACCACCGGTCATCGCCACCGCCATCGCGTAGGTGCCGGTCTCGATGCGGTCTGGCAGCACGGTGTGTCGCGCGCCGCCGAGCTTGCTGACGCCTTCGACCGTGATGCGCGGCGTGCCGGCGCCTGTGATCCGCGCGCCCATCTTGTTGAGACAGTCGGCGACGTCGAGAATCTCCGGTTCGCACGCCGCGTTGGTAATGACGGTGGTGCCCTTGGCGAGTGTTGCCGCCATCAGCGCCACGTGCGTGCCGCTCACCGTGACTTTCGCGAAATCGATCTCGGCGCCCTTCAGGCCGCCCGGCGCCTTCGCAATCACATAACCGCCGTCGATGGCGATCTCGGCACCGAGTTTTTCCAGCGCCATGATCAGCAGATCAACCGGCCGCGTGCCGATGGCGCAGCCGCCCGGCAGCGACACCTTTGCTTCGTGCATGCGCGCGAGAAGCGGCGCGATCACCCAGAACGACGCACGCATCCGGGACACCAGTTCATAAGGCGCGGTAGTATCGATGATGTTGGCTGCGGAGATATGCAGGGTCTGGCCTTGATATTCGTGATCGCCGGGACGCTTGCCCGCGGCCATGATATCGACGCCGTGATTGCCGAGAATGCGCTGCAACTGCGCGACGTCGGCGAGACGCGGCACGTTGTCGAGAATCAGCGTCTGATCGGTCAACAAACTCGCGATCATCAATGGCAGCGCAGCGTTCTTCGCGCCCGAGATCGGAATGGTGCCGTTGAGCTGGTTGCCGCCAACGATACGAATGCGATCCATGCCAAGTGCCCCGAAATCCGAAGTTCGCTTCGTTCCTATAGCGCCTTCCCCAGCGAACTTCGTATTCGAAAGGACACTTTTTATATCTATCGACTCGATCTCTAACGACTCGCGTGTGGCGGCTCAGACATCCGCTTGAAGGACTCGCCGACGCGATGAAGCGAAGGTCTGAAGCACATTCTCATCGGTTTGTATGCGCAAAGTCTTAGGCGAACGGATAACTGATTGCAAAATCCGCTGGACTGATCGGTTGATGCAGATGCCCCATGCGCGGCGGACGCAGCCTCCCCGAGACCACGATTCGCCTATCATTACAAGCATTGCCATTTGCGGCGATTTGATGAGCCGATACTTGCCTCGCGCGCGCAGGACCAAGGGCTCGCCTCGAAGAAAACACATCAAAACAACAAGCTAGATTGTCTCGCCGCTTTTCCTAACGGCGGCTATGGCTCTGTCCGATCGGGATCATCGGAACCAACGGTCTCAGTCCCGGAGACATCGTGGCGACCGCGTGCCTGCGCCTTGCGCCGCTTGAGATTTTCACGCAGCGCAAGCTTCAGCCGGTCACGGCGCGAGTCCCCCTCGGGCTGCCCACGCGATTTGCCGAGGTCCGATTGATCTGCGTTATCCGACATGGATAATTAACCATCAACGGGTTGCCAGGGTTCACCGGATGCCTGCATCATGCCAGGCGATTTCGCGATGATCTCCAGCGTGGAGTTGCGTGCCTTTAATAGGGATCATGGCAAAGCTCAATCACCCGGAGATATAGCCTATGTCGTCCGCCGCGCTGGCTCCGCTGCCACAGCATACCGTCGCCGAATGGCATCGCTTCGTCGCCACCCGTGACGCGGCCGTGCTGTCGCCGCTCTTGGCCGACGACATTATCTTCCGCTCGCCCGCCGTCCACGGTCCCATCCCGGGTCGTGCGGCGACCCTGCTGGTTCTGACGACGGTGGTGCAGATCTTTGAGAACTTCCGCTATGAGCGCGTATTCACCGCCGGTAGCCACGACGTCGCGCTCGAATTCGCCGCCAATATCGGCAAGCTCGAATTGAAGGGCGTCGATCTGATCCGATTCGATGCCGCGGGAAAAATGGTCGAATTCGAAGTCATGATCCGTCCGCTGAAGGCCCTGCAGGCACTTGCGGAGGCGATGGGGAACCGTATCGGGCCACAACTGACGGCTCTGAAAGCCGCCGCCGCGGCGCATTGACGGCAATTTTTCCCCGATCGGCCCAATTTCCTGCGTCGGCGCTTGCACCCCAGGAAGCCTTGTGGCAAGGATCGGCCGCCTCGGCGCAGCCTCAAATGGCTGGCCTTGATGTGGCATTTGCTGCCGTAGCTCAGTGGTAGAGCACTTCATTGGTAATGAAGAGGTCGACAGTTCAATCCTGTCTGGCAGCACCACCCCTTTCCGGCTCGTCGTTGTTTCTGACCCATAGCCGGCACCTTGTCACGCTGGGCAACCGTCCTCCGCAGGGATAGTATTTCGGCTTCGAACCAGCGGAGCCGCGCGTGCAGGATCCCGTGCATATCGTCAATCGCCAGATCTGGCGGGAATCCGGTGTTTCCGCCGGCGAACGGGCCATTCCCGAGGAAACCGCCACGGCGCTCACTTATAATGGCGGCAGCTACGCCGTGATGATGGCGACGCCGCAGGACCTGGAAGATTTCGCCGTCGGCTTCAGCCTGACAGAGGGCATCATCGGCGAACCGGGCGAGATCGATAGTCTCGACGTGCTTCCCCAAGACGACGGTGTCGAACTGCGGATGTGGCTCTGCCGGACGGAAGCGGAGCGGCTCGCGGACCGGCGCCGGCATATCGCGGGTCCCACCGGCTGCGGCTTGTGCGGCATCGATTCGATCGCCGAGGCGATGAAACCGGCGGCAATCGTTGCCCCGGGCGGATCGTTCACCGCCGAGCAGATCATGAGCGCAATGCAGGCGCTGTCGCCGCGTCAGTCTCTCAACAATGCGACGCGTGCGGTCCATGCGGCTGCGTTCTGGACCCCCGGCCAGGGGATTGTCGCGCTGCGTGAGGATGTCGGCCGCCATAACGCACTCGACAAAGTCGCCGGCGCGCTGGCGCGTCAGGGGACCGACGCAGCATCCGGGATGGTGCTGCTCACCAGCCGCGTCTCAGTAGAAATGGTGCAGAAGACCGCCGTAATCGGGGCGCCGCTCATTGTTTCAGTCTCGGCTCCTACCGCTCTCGCTGTCCGGATGGCGACAGCCGCCGGAATCACCCTGGTGGCGATCGCCCGCGCTGACGGATTCGAAGTTTTCAGCCACGACCATCGCCTGAACCTGGCGAAAAAGTTTGCCTAACCGCGGGGGTGGAAAAACCTTTGCCTGCCTTATTGTCTGATCCTTGATTCGGAATATCCGGATCGCTATCGGCACATCATGCCGGGACTCGGTATCTTGCTACCTGTCGAGCCTCGCTTTGCGGCATAAATGAGGCAAAATCGGGCTTGAATATGGCGGCACCGGGACAGCCATTAAGGTTCCATTAAGTAACAAAAATTTGTGGTTCCTCAAACGGTTATGAACCGGACACCTGTGGCCGATCGGTAACAGCATTTTACACAAAACCCGTCTAAGAGATGACGCAACGGCGGCGCTTCCACCTAACCGCTCGTTTGCTCTTGGAGAGAACAATGAAGAAGATTCTGCTTGGTACTGTGGCGCTCATCGCCCTCGGCGCGACCGCGCCAGCACTTGCCGCCGATTTGGCCGCCCGGCCCTACACGAAGGCTCCGGCCTACGTTCCGGCTCCGATCTACAACTGGACCGGCTTCTACCTCGGTGGTCACGTCGGCGGTGCTTTCCGC
>ENA-UOVV01000897-UOVV01000897.1-compost-metagenome-genome-assembly--contig:-NODE-897-length-28055-cov-4.795893_pt1 | contig 28055 bp, 30 predicted proteins | sample MGYA00238155_ERZ761577 | MGnify/ENA primary metagenome ERZ761577 (study PRJEB28898, sample SAMN06268775) | compost metagenome | isolation source: Emeryville, CA | place: USA:Emeryville, CA | collected... | reverse complement strand
ATCAGCTAGTGATCATGCCCGACATAGAAAAGCGCCTGGAAGCCTTTGTTCGCCTGGGTCACGGCATAGTGGTTTTCCCCGGCGGCGCGGGTACGACAGAAGAAATTCTTTATATCCTGGGCATTCTCCTGCACCCGGATAACCGCAATCAGGCATTCCCGCTGATATTTACCGGCCCGGCGTCGGCTGCCGAATACTTCCAGCGCATCCATACCTTTATCGGCGACACCCTGGGTGCCGAGGCCCAGAGCCTCTACAAGATCATTATCGAGGATCCCGCCAAGGTAGCTCAGGAAATGCTCGATGGTGTGAAGAGAGTCCGCGAACTGCGCAAGGCCACAGACGATGCCTACTACTTCAACTGGCGTCTGCGCATCGCCAGGGATTTTCAGCTGCCTTTTATCCCAACCCACGAAAACATGCGCAATCTGGCACTGAACAAGCATCAGGAGACTCACCTGCTGGCGGCCAATCTGCGGCGCGCCTTCTCCGGGATAGTAGCGGGCAACGTCAAAGAGGATGGCATTCGCTCCATCGAGGAAGGCGGCCTGTTCGAGATCTGCGGCGACGCCAGCATCATGCACCCCGTGGATGAGCTGCTGGAATCCTTTGCCGCCCAGCATCGGATGAAACTGCCGGGACGCGCCTACAAACCCTGCTACAAGATCCTCAAATAAGGGCAGAAAAAGCAATTTTGTGCGCCAGACAGGACAATCTCTGCGGCATTTTGTAGTCAATTTCCTACACAGATTGCGGACTTTTGCGACTAGGCCAGGGAGGCCGATTTGGAGAGAATGGTATCAACCAGGACGTAGACAGTGATGTGCGCTGGCCAGGAGGGTCAAAGGAAGCGCCCAGTATTCAAGGATGCCCGACAATGGATTGGCGGGTTCTCTGGGCGAGCAGAGCTACTACCGGAGAAAAAAAGGGGAGGCAGTGAACACTGCCTCCCCTTTTTGTTTGTCCGAAAAAATCAGAAATTGTCCTGCAAATACTGACGTGCCAGGCGCGCCGCATCACCTGAATCAGCCGCCGCCTCTTGCAGCAAACGGCGAGCATTAGTGTTATCCCCCAACTGATGGTAAACCCGACCCAACTTGTACTTGGTATCAGGTACCTTGCGATCATTGGGAAACTGGACCAGAAGCTTCTCAAAGTGCTCCTTGGCCTGGCTCAGATCTTCTTTCAGCAGGTAAATCTCACCCAGCCAGTAATAGCTGTTACCCGCATAGGCACCCTTGGGAAAACGCACGAGATAATCTTTAAAGGCACTGGCAGCCGCATCATATTCTCTCTGGCGCAACAGATCATAGGCTGCCGCATAGACTTCTGCATCGCCACCGGCAACTGAAGCCGCTACAGGCGAGCTCGCCTCTGACTGAGGCCGAGCCGCGGAAGCAGGAGCCGCAGGGGTAAAACCTGTGGTGGCCGCAGTGCCGCCGCCACTTATCCTGCGATCCAGATCAAGGTAATTCTCTGTCTGCTGTTGCTTGAGACGCGATATTTCATGCGCCTGTTCTTCGACCATGCCGCGCAGGGTCGCTACTTCATATTTGAGCGCTTGAATTTCAGAAAGCACATCCGTTTGCATGCTGGCTGTCTGTGCCGGGGTGTACCCCACCCCAGAGCGGGTGCTCTGGGGGGAGGATTCAACAACCCGAACCTGCGCCTGCGAAGAGGAAACGACAGCAAACAACACTGCCGTCAGCAGGTACTTAACCATGGAGTTGACTCTTAGTATTTGATTTCTACACGACGGTTCAGAGACCAGGAAGCCTCATTGGAACCAGTAGCAATCGGACGTTCTTCGCCGTAGCTGATGGTTTCCAGATTGGAGGCGCTTACGCCCTGAACTACCAGGAAGTCACGCACCGCATTGGCACGACGCTCACCCAGAGCCATGTTGTATTCGCGTGAACCGCGCTCGTCAGCGTGACCTTCCAGACGGACGCGGGTGTTGGTGCCTTTCAGACGATCAGCGTGCGCCAGCAGCAGAGCGCGTGATTCAGGCTTCAGAGTAGACTGGTCAAAGTCGAAGTAAACAACAGTTTCCAGTTGTACTTCAGAAGCAGTGCTGGAGGAATCTGAGCTGCTGTAGGTACCAGTAGAGCCGGCATTAGGGTCTTCTTTGGTAGAGCTGCTTGAACAGCCTACAAGGAAGCCCATGATAACGGCGAAGGTCAAACCGTGCTTCAGTGCCTGGGTAATCATGTGTGTGTAACTCCAATCAGTTGTTGAGTTGTTTTAACCAAGGGTTTCAGGGTGTTACTTAAAAAAAGGTGACCATGCAGGCTCTCGCACGTCACCCAGTTTTGATGGCAAGCTGACACGGGTACGCGCGTCCAGGGAAACAGCACCCAAGATTCCCTTGCCACCAGAACGTGTCGCGTACATCAACATGGCACCGTTAGGTGCTATGCTTGGCGATTCATCTAAATCAGCTTCAGTCAGTGGACGGGTCCGACCAGTTTTCAAATCCAGAACAGCAATCATGTAATTGCCGCCATTGCGATGAACAGTAACCAGGCTGTTCCCATCCGGCGAGACTCGGCCTCGAGCGTTATACTCGCCGTCGAAGGTTACACGTTCAACCTGTAGAGTTGCAACATTTACTTTATAGATTTGGGGGCGACCGCCGCGATCCGACGTAAAGAAAATGCTGTTGCCATCCATACTCCATGAGGGTTCGTGATCGATCATGAAGTGATTGGTCATGCGGGTGAGCTGACGTGTCACAAGATCCATCACATAAATTTCCGGGTTACCGTCCTTGGACAGGGTCATGGCCAACTTGCGGCCATCAGGGGACCAGGCAGGAGCGCCGTTGAGACCACGGAAATTGGTGATCTGCTCTCTGCGACCTGTTGCCAGCTCCTGGATATAAATGGCCGGACGCGTGGTTTCAAATGAAACATATGCCACGCGGCGTCCGTCGGGTGACCAGACGGGAGAAAGAAGAGGCTCGCTCGATTCGCGCAACATGACCGGTCGCGCGCCATCAAAATCCGCCAGCATCAGACGATAGTGATCCCGGGTGCCACGCTTGCTGGCTTCGACATAAATAATCTTGGTGGTAAATATCCCGGGAATGCCGGTGATATTTTCGTAAACCCGGTTGGCAATACGGTGAGCTATGTCCCTGAGTTCATGTTCGCCGCCCTGCTCGGTGATGCGCGGCAGGGGTTTGCGCTGGCCCACCACGTCAAACAGCTGATAGCTCACGTAGTAAATGCCGTTGCGCTGTTCCACTGTACCTATCAGCAGATATTCAGCCTTGATGGCATTCCAATCGCGAAAATGCACTTCTGCATCGGTTTGCGGGAAAGACAACATGTCGCGCCGGGGAATGGCGGCAAACTGACCGGTAAACTCCAGGTCGTCGCTGATGATCTGGCTGATATCCTCGGTCAACCGCAGGCCGCCCTGGGTCCCCATGGGCGAAACGGCTATACGGGTAGGATTATCGGCACCCCGTGAAATCTGGATGGTCAGCTGTGCCTGGGCCACGCTGCCCATGAACAGCAACACTAACAGCAAAAAAGCTCTCACTGGCGTAAATCCTCCGGTTGAAATAAAAGCCTGAATACGCGGAAATGTCGTTCAAAAATATCGCTGGGCATGCCCTGGAGTTCGCTGAAGCGATCCACGCGTCTCACCGCCTGTTCCGCCGAGCGGTCAAATGCCAGATCGCCACTGCCCTGCAAAATTCTCACATTGATCACCTGGCCGGTGGGCACCATCTGAATTTCCAGCAGCGCTTTCATGCCGTTGCGCGCTGAAGGTGGCCGGTTCCAGTTTTCAATAATCCGCTCCTGAATCAGCGATTCGTAACTCTTGGCACTTTCAGAGTCGCTGCGATCGCTGAGAAACTGTTCTTCGCGCTGCAATGCGGCTTCCAGCCGCTCCTGCGCCTCGCGCTGTTGCTGCTGGCGTTTGCGCTCTTCCTCAGCCTTGCGTTTGCGCTCCTCTTCCGCTGCCTTCTGGCGTGCCTGCTCGGCTTTTACCTTCTCCTGCCGCTCCTGCTCTGCCTTGGCTTTGGCCTCCTGGGCCTTGCGCTCCTGCTCGCGCTTTTGTGCCTCCTGACGCTGGCGTTCCTGCTGTTGGCGGCGCGCCTGTTCCTGCTGACGGCGCGAGTCCAGAACCTGGGGCTTGGGCTGTTGCGGTGCAGCAATGGCCTTGGGCTTCAATTCCACCAGGGTAGCGTTGACGATATGGGGCTGATGCACAATCTCGGGTTTGGCAGGAAAGCCCCACTTGCCCACCAAGAGCGCAATGGCCAGCGCATGTAAGGCCAGGCTGCCGATAATGGGTAGGGCGTAGCTGCGGTCAATATTCATGATCTTAGCGCGGCGGCTCAGTTACCATGCCTACAGTGGCAGCGCCGGCGCTTTGCAGTTCACTCATCAGAGCCACTACCCGGCCATAGTCAACACTGTGATCGCCCTGCACCAGCACCATGGTTTTTGGACTCTGGCGCAACACCTTGCTGACTATGTCCTTGATGTCGGCCAGTGGACGAGCCTGCTCCGGATCTGCACCCAGGGTAATGTAGTAACTGCCATCTTTTTTGATGGCGACGATAATGGGTTCATCTTCCTGGGGATCTATGGGCTGCGAGTTGGCCTGGGGCAATTCCACTTTGACCCCCTGGGTCATCATGGGTGCCGCCACCATGAACACAATCAACAGCACCAGCATCACGTCGATATAGGGCACGACGTTGATCTCTGCCATGGGCTTTTTTTTGATCTTGGGACCAAAGGCTGACATGGGACTTTACCTAGGCAGACTTGCTGTGCACCTGACGGTGCAAAATGGCTGAAAATTCCTCGGCGAAGGTCTGGTAATTGTTCAGCAGGGTTTCAGAACGAGCCGAGTAGCGGTTATAGGCAAGCACTGCCGGAATCGCGGCAAACAAACCCATTGCCGTGGCTACCAGCGCCTCGGAAATGCCGGGCGCCACAGTGGCCAGTGTGGTTTGATGCACATTGGCGAGACTGCGGAAGGAGTTCATGATGCCCCAGACAGTGCCGAACAAGCCTATGTAAGGACTCACTGAAGCCACACTGGCAAGAAAGGGCAAAGCGGTATCAAGTTTTTCCTCTTCCCGCGCCAGAGCCACGCGCATGGCGCGCTGACAACCTTCCATCACCGCATCCGGATCTGCACCCGACTGCTGACGCAAACGGGTAAATTCCTTGAAGCCCGCACGAAAAATATTTTCTATGCCTTCGCCATCGCTGCGGCCGTTGCCCTGGCGAAACAACTGATTGAGATCTATGCCGGACCAGAATTGTTTTTCAAAGGCGACAAAGGCTTCCTGCGCCTTGCGGTAGTAAAGTGCCCGCTGAATGATCATGACCCAGGAAATCACCGAGGCCAGTAACAAAATAAACATCACCAGCTGAACAAGAAAACTGGCCTCAACGACCAGACTCCAGATGGACAGGGTATCAGATTGCGGATTCGACATTATTGGCTCTCAATCCCGGTGAATGGTTTGATCAAGTTGGTGGTAGAGATCTGTGGGCAAGGCACAGGGCTTCATGGTGTCGCTGGTAACGCAGACGATGCGGATTAGACCCTCGCACAACAATTGGTTCCCGCACCACACCTGCTGCTGGAGCTCCACATAGCTGCGCGCCAGTTTGACAACAGCCGTGGTGACATCAAGCAGATCATCAAGCCGCGCCGGACGACGGTAATCGACCTGGGCGGAATGCACCACGATCAACCGTCCTCCATCCAAAATCGCGGGCTTATCATACCCGAGGCCGCGCAGGAATTCTGTACGACTGCGCTCCATAAACTTTAAATAATTCACGTAATACACAATCCCGCCCGCATCCGTGTCCTCGATATAGACGCGCACGGGAAAGCGGAAGACATCGGGAGTCTTTTGCACAACAGAATCAGTCATGGTTTTCCTGCAAACGCTTGGGCATGGCAATGCCGAAATGGGTGTAGGCATTTTGAGTGAGCACTCGCCCGCGGGGCGTACGCGCCATAAAGCCCTGCTGAATCAGATAGGGTTCGATCACATCCTCGATGGTACCCCGATCCTCGCCTATGGCGGCCGCCAGACTTTCAACACCCACAGGGCCACCGTCAAAGTTGTGCATCATGGCCATCAGCAGACGGCGGTCCATGTGGTCAAAACCGCGCTCGTCCACATTGAGCATATTGAGTGCGCTGTCGGCCACATCGGCAGTGACCACACCATCGCTTTTCATCTCGGCGTAATCGCGCACTCGACGCAGCAGACGATTGGCAATACGCGGTGTACCACGCGAGCGCTTGGCCACCTCCTCTGCGCCGCGAGCTTCCATTTCAACCCCCAAAAGTGAGGCGGAGCGGGCAACTATATGGGTGAGATCAGCAATGTTGTAGAACTCCAGACGCTGCACTATGCCGAAGCGGTCGCGCAGTGGCGAAGTGAGCAGACCGGCGCGGGTGGTGGCGCCCACCAAAGTAAAAGGCGGCAGATCCAGCTTGATGGAGCGCGCGGCCGGGCCTTCTCCAATCATGATGTCCAGCTGAAAATCTTCCATGGCTGGATAGAGAATCTCTTCCACCACCGGGCTCAGTCGATGAATTTCATCGATAAAAAGCACATCTCCCGGCTCCAGATTGGTCATGATGGCCGCCAGATCGCCAGCCTTTTCCAGCACAGGTCCGGACGTGCTCTTGAGCGAGACACCCATCTCGTTGGCGATGATATTGGCCAGGGTAGTTTTGCCCAGACCCGGCGGGCCGAACACCAGCGTGTGATCCAAGGCTTCGCCGCGCTTTTTGGCAGCACCAATAAATATCTCCATCTGCTCGCGCACTACCGGCTGGCCTATATAGTCGCTGAGACTTTTGGGGCGCACGGTGCGATCCAGCTGATCCTCCCTGTCCCTGGCCGTGGGCGCTATCAAACGGTCTGTTTCTATCATGACTTTCTACCCTGCCGCTAAAGCGATTCAGTTGCTGGCAATGCTGCGCAGCGCCAGACGAATCAGTGTCTCCGCCGAGGCATCCGCCTGCTGGCGACCGGCCTGGGCCACCATTTTGCTGGCCTCCGCCGGTTTGTATCCCAACGCAATCAGCGCTGTTTCCGCTTCCACATAGGCATCGCGGGTCTCACCGCCGAGAGCAGCCAGATCTACCGCCTCCGCCAGGGCTGACTGGGGCGAATCCCAGTTGGCCAGACGGTCCTGCAATTCGATCACCAGGCGCTCGGCAGTTTTCTTGCCTATGCCGGGCACCTTGGTCAGTGCGGTGACATTGTGTTCCCGTACACAGCGGGCTATGGCATCCGACTCCATGCCCGAGAGAATGGCGATGGCCATCTTGGGTCCCACACCGTTCACCTTGATCAGGGTGCGAAACAGCGCCCTGTCGCGCGCGGCGATAAAGCCGAACAACTGATGCAGATTTTCGGTGATGGACAGGTGGGTGTAGAGAATCACCTCGCTGCCAATCGCCGGCAAGGCGTAAAAAGTGGTCATGGGCGCCTGAACCTCATAACCAACCCCGCCAACCTCAACCAACAGATGTGGAGGCTGTTTTTCGAGAAGTGTGCCGCGCAAACGTCCAATCATAAAAAATGCCTGTTAACAAAGGGTTACACCAGTCGACCCCGGCGGAAGCCGGAGCCGGCCAGCCGCACCAGATGCTGCTGGGTATTGGCGTGGCACAGGGCCACCGCCAGGGCGTCCGCCGCATCCTCCTGGGGGGTGGCGGGCAGCCGCAGCAGGGTTTTCACCATGTGCTGCACCTGCACCTTGTCGGCGGCACCATTGCCCACCACCGACTGTTTGACCTTGCGCGCCTCATACTCGAACACCTCCAGATCCGCCGCCGCCGCCGCCACTATAGCCGCTCCCCGCGCCTGTCCCAGCTTGAGCGCTGAGGCAGCGTTGCGCGCCATGAACACCTGTTCGATGGCCATTTGCTGGGGGGAGTAGCGATTGATGATCTGGGAGAGGGAATCGAAGATGGTTTTGAGGCGCAACGGCAATTCATCGCTGTCGGCCATGCGAATCACACCACTGGTGACATATTCCGCGCGCGCGCCAAGCACATTGATGATGCCAAAACCGGTTTTACGGGAGCCGGGATCTATCCCCAGAATAAGCGCCATGGTTGTATCTTTATACAGTAATGGTGGCGACAGTGTTACATGCCGCCCCACGGCGTGCAAGCATCAGAAATCCGCTTCAAATCGCATTTCAATCCGACCACTGCTCCGGGTGTCCAGCTCGATTTTGGTGGGCTGCTGGTCTGCAATCAGCAATGATGGCGAAGCAATCAGGATGTAGTCGTCGCCCACATAGTCATAGACCCGGATCGACAGCAGCAGATGCTCGTCCTGCCGATGGCTGGTCAACAGCAGCCGCAACTGGCTGTCGAGTTGCACCCAAGATTCCTGTCCCTGGGCGCTGAGCAACTTCATATCGGACACATCGCCCAGCGAGGTGGTGATGGTCAGATTCATCATCACTTGCTCCGCCGTTGCCGAGGACCACCAGCCAAGGCTGATCAGCAGCGCCAGCAAAAAGCCCAGACCCGAGCCCCAGAGTTTCGGGGAGGGAGATTCCCGCTGATGCGAAGTTGGGGATTCCACATAGAGTTGCGCGAGCGAAACTTCCAGCGCCGAAGCCAGCGCCATGGCCGACTCTTTGGAGGCCATACCTGTATTTTCGATACGTTGAACTGTCCGCAGCCCCAAGTCAGACACCTCAGCCAATTGACTTTGTGTCCAAGCACGACTCTCGCGTAGTTGACGAAGACGTTGTTTGTCGATTTGCATATCCATAAATCCGGCCTCAATGAATGATTGAGGCTTCAGCTTTGCCTGCCGGGAGTTGTTTGTACACGCCAGTTCTACGCCGAACCTCCGCCATCGCCCTCTGGCGGGAGGATTATTCCATTTGCGCCATTATGTCTTCGGAGATGTCCGCGTTGGTGTAGACGTTTTGTACATCGTCCAGATCTTCGAGCATATCCACCAGCGCAATGATTTTTTCCGCGCCTTCCTTATCCAGTGTCACAGTGACGGATGGAATCATGACAAACTCAGCGGAGGACGGAGTGAAACCGGCCGCAATGATCTTGTCCTTGACGGCAAAAAAATCCTCGAAGGCGGTCATGACATCGGCCGAACCATCATCGTTGATCACCACGTCATCCGCACCGGCCTCCAGCGCGGCTTCCATAAGCGCGTCTTCGTTAAATCCGGGCGCCAGACTGATCTGCCCCTTGCGACTAAACAGATAAGATACAGAACCGCTGGTGCCCAGATTGCCTCCGCGCTTGTCGAAGGCGTGGCGCACCTCACCAACGGTGCGATTGCGGTTATCAGTCATGCACTCGACGATAAAGGCCACGCCGTTAGCACCGTAACCCTCGTAGGTCAGTTCTTCGTAGGATTCCGATTCCGCTGTACCAGCTCCGCGCGCAATGGCCCGCTCAACCACATCCTTCTTGAGGTTATTGAGATAGGCTTTTTCTACCGCAGCGCGCAGCCGCGGGTTGTCATCGGGATTGGCTCCGCCTTTGGCAGCAACGGTGAGTTCGCGAATGATCTTGGTGAAAATCTTGGTTCTTTTGGCGTCCTGACGCGCCTTACGATGTTTCGTGTTCGCCCATTTACTGTGTCCGGCCATGTAACTGCTCCGATATCGTATTTTTGGCTTAATTGTTTTGGATTGGAATGTGCCACTAGCGCGGTCTTGGGAGAGGTATAGGAGTTCAAAAACGCATGAATAATTCATGCGTTTTTGAACAAGTACCCCACACACTCAAACGGATTCACAGCGCCAAACTAATGCACATTAACAACTACATCCCATACTCTGGCGCATCAGATGATTCCGCCTGCACTTTTTTCGCGTTGCGCAAACGAATATGCAGCTCGCGCAACTGCTGCTCGTCCACCGCACCCGGTGCGTCGGTCATCACACAGGCCGCGCTCTGGGTTTTGGGGAAAGCGATAACGTCGCGAATGGAGCTGGCGCCAACCATCAGCATGATCAGGCGATCCAGTCCGAACGCCAGACCGCCGTGTGGCGGAGCACCATAGCTGAGTGCATCCAGCAGGAAGCCGAATTTTTCGCGCTGCTCTTCGGGGGTGATGCCCAGAATTTTGAAAACGGCCTGTTGCATTTCCGGTGAGTGGATACGAATAGAGCCCCCACCCAGTTCGGTGCCGTTGAGCACCAGGTCATAAGCGCGCGACAGAGCAGCGCCCGGATTGGCGACCAGTTCTTCCGGTGAACAGCTGGGTGAAGTGAAGGGGTGGTGGATTGAAGTCCAGCCGCCCTTGTCATCTTCTTCAAACATGGGGAAGTCCACCACCCACAGCGGCGCCCACTCGCAGGTGTAGAGATTGAGATCCGCACCCAGCTTGCAGCGCAGCGCTCCCAGAGCTTCGGTCACAATCTTGTGCTTGTCGGCGCCGAAGAAAATCAGGTCGCCGTTTTCTGCACCCACGCGCTCCAAAATGGCGGCGCGCACGGGAACCGGCAGGTTTTTCACAATGGGTGATTGCAGACCTTCTTCCAGATCTGACTTGTCATTGACCTTGATATAGGCCAGACCCTTGGCGCCATAGATACCGACGAATTTGGTGTAGTCGTCGATCTGCTTGCGAGTCAGCTTGTCGTTGCCGCCGGGCACTTTCAGTGCGGTGACGCGAGCCTTGGGATCATTGGCCGGGCCGGCAAATACCTTGAATTCCACATCGGTCACCAGATCCTTGATATCCACCAGTTCCAGCGGAATGCGCATATCCGGCTTGTCCGAACCGTATTTGGCGATGGCTTCGCTGAAGGGCATGCGGTGAATTTCACCAAACTCAACATGCAGCAGATCCTTGAAGAGCTCGCGGAACATACCCTCAGTCACGGCCATGATTTCATCCTGACTCATGAAGGAGGTTTCAATATCGATCTGGGTAAATTCCGGCTGACGGTCTGCGCGCAGGTCTTCATCGCGGAAGCACTTGGCAATTTGGTAGTAGCGATCAAAACCCGCCACCATCAACAGTTGCTTGAACAACTGGGGCGACTGGGGCAACGCGAAAAATTTGCCATCGTGAGTACGCGAAGGCACCAGATAGTCGCGCGCACCTTCGGGGGTAGCGCGGGTGAGGATGGGGGTTTCCACATCCAGAAAGCCGTTTCTGTCCAGGTAGTTGCGAATGGCGCTGGTTACACGGCTGCGGAAACGCAGGTTCTTTTGCATCTCGGCGCGGCGCAAATCCAGGAAGCGGTATTTCAGACGGGTTTCCTCACCTACGCTGGAATAGCCGTCGAGAGGGAAAGGAATGGTCTTGGCTTCATTGAGAATCGTCAGGCCAGTGCCGTAAACCTCAACTTCGCCAGTGGCCATATTGGGGTTAACCGTCGCAGCGGCGCGGGCGCGCACCTTGCCACTCACCTGCAATACGTATTCGCCGCGAACCTTGTCGGCCAGGGCGAAGTTTTCCTTGGCGTCCGGGTCAAACACCACCTGCACTATGCCTTCGCGATCGCGCAAATCGATAAAGATAACTCCGCCGTGGTCGCGACGACTTTCCACCCATCCACAAAGGGTGACTTCCTGATTGATGTGGCTGGCATTGAGGTTGCCACAGTATTGGCTGCGCATAGGTGTTTCCCGTTAGTTCAAATTAGCTTGCGGTGGCAGTTGAGGCTGAAGAGCTACCGGAGCTGGCAGATGTGCTGCCGCTGGCTCCTGCATCCCCGGCCAGGTTTTTCTTGCTGCCGGACTTAAAATCGGTTTCGTACCAACCGCCGCCTTTCAAACGAAAACCGGCGGCAGAAATTTTCTTTTGCAGACTGGGCTGATGGCAGGCGGGACACTCCCGCAGTGGCTCATCGCTCAGTTTTTGCAAGGCTTCCAGCTCGTGTTGACAGGATTGACACTGATATTCATAGATAGGCATGGGTATACCTCGTCTCTCTTCAGGGGGACATTAAACGAATCCGCCGCTGCTCATGGGCTGAAAAAGCGCGCGATTATACCCCATGCGCCAGCCAGCGAGAACCGCGCCAGCCGAGTTTGGCGGCGCGAATCTCTGGGCTATTTAGGGATAAACGAGGGTTTTTAAAGAAGAAGGGCTAGACCAGCAGATCCAAAAGCAGCACACCCACCAGTCCCACCAGGCCCACCAGCGTCTCCATCAGGGTCCAGGACATGAAGGTTTCCTTGAGGCTGAGATTGAAATATTCCTTGTAGAGCCAGAAACCCGAGTCATTCACATGGGAACACATGAGGCTGCCCGAACCTATGGCCAGCACCATCAAATTGGGGTTGATCTCCGGGTTGGCCAGCACCAGAGGCGCCACTATGCCCGCTGCGGTCAGGCCCGCCACTGTGGCAGACCCCAGGCAGACGCGGATCACCAGTGCCACAAACCAGCCCAGGATCAGTGGGTTGAGGCTGATGCCCTCAAGCGAGGCGGCTATGTCCTGACTTGCACCGCTCTCCACAAATATCTGCCGCAGAGCGCCGGCACCGGCCACAATCAGCAGAATCAGCGCAATATCCTTGACCGCAGCGCCGTAGGTTTCCATCAGCGAGGAAATGCTGGTCTTGCGCGCCACCCCCAGGGTGTAGCTGGCAATGGCCAGAGACAAAAGCATCACCACCAGCGGATTGCCCAGCATCAGCAGCATCTGCCCCGCCGCGGACTGGCGCAGCTGGGCTTCGGGCAGAAGGGTGGAAATGGCGATCAGCAGCACCGGCAGAAGCGAGGTCGCCAGACTGTTGAAACGGCCGGGCAGCTCCGCCTCCTCCATCACCCGCGGGGTAAAAGTGGCCAGGGGCGCGGCGGTGATCTTTTTCAGAAAGGGCGCCAGCAGCGGTCCGGCGATAATGACCGTGGGCACCGCCAGAATCAGGCCGTAAATCAGTGTTTTACCCAAATCAGCCCCAAAGTGGGCCACCAGCGCCGTGGGTGCCGGGCTGGGGGGCAGAAAACCGTGGGTAACCGAAAGGGCCGCCAGCAGGGGAATGCCCAGATAGACCGCTGGCAACCGGGTCTGATAAGCCACGGAGAACACCAGTGGCACCAGCAGCACAAAACCCACGTTGTAAAACAGCGGAATGCCGACCACAAAGCCGGTGATCATCATCGCCCAGATCAGATACTTCTGACCAAACCAGCCCATCAGCAGCTGGGTGATGGACTGGGCCGCACCCGAATCGGCGATCAGCTTGCCGAACATGGCGCCCAGGCAAACTATCACCACTATGGAGCCGAGCATGTCCCCTATCCCCTTTTCCAGGGCGCGGGGAATCTCCGCCGGGGGAACACCGAGCAATACACCGGCCACTATGGCCGCCACCAGAAAGGAAAGAAAAGGATTCACCTGCCAGCGGGTGATCAGCAGCACCAGAACCAGCAGCGTGGCGGCAATCGCAAGTAAGGTCATAAGTTAAACGCCTGATTATTTTTATCTGTAACCGAGTGGCAGCCACTGACAGCCGGTCTCTAAGCCGGCGTTTTCTCAGAGGCTGTCCAGTATTTTTTGCTGAGCCTGATCCCGCGCCTTCATCAGCTCCGCGGCCTCGCGCGCCTTCTCTATGGGTGTCTTGCCATCATCAAGAACGGCTGGCCCATTCGCCGTCGGGGTTGCTGCGGGGGTTTCCTGGGGAACAGGTGCAGGAATCCGGTTCACGTCAGCCGGGTCCAGCTCCAGTGACTGGGCCTGGGTACCCTCCGGCGGCGGTTCCTGACTGTAATGGATGACGCCATTTTCATCCACCCATTTATAGACCTGGGTTTTGCCGCCGCTGATGGGAGAGTCCAGCCTGGGCAGGGATTTGGGCAGCGAAATTGAGGGAACACCGGGAGAGCCATCGGCCCAGGGCAGGCGTCCCGTGCGCAGGTAAAGCGCGTAGTGCACCAACCCGATAACAACAAACAGCAGCATAAAGGCTTTGATAATGGCAGATTTCATCCCGGTTCCTTGTAAACAAACGCTGGGCAGACGCAAAGGCGTCAGTCAAAGATCGACCCCAAGGCTGTTCCCTTCATACACCAGAGGAACAAAGTCCAGCGGGGCCACACAGGCGGCCGCTGTGCCCAGAGGCCGACCGCTGCGCAGATCAAACGCCATTCCGTGGTGCGGGCAGCGCAGCACCTCCCGGCAGATATTCGCCTTGTGCAGCGGTGCATCCATATGGGGGCAGCGATTGGCCAGCAAGTAGACCCTGCCCTCTTCCTGAATCAACAGCAACTCACGTCCGGCCACTCGCACCACACGGCGATAGCCATCGTAAAGCGCGTGAAGTTTTTCCAATGCAACAAAAGCCATGACGAATCTGTTTTTTGTCAAAAACGCCAGTCTGCCATAGCTGGCCGGTGGGGCCTAGCCGGGTTTTCATCGGCCAGATCCCGCCAGAACAAGAGACAACTGCAAATTCCCCGGCAAATTTTGGCGACTGAGGTAAACTGGCAGCGTCGTTTCAACTTCCGGTGCCTGCGCCACGCCATGACCAGCAACCCCGCCTACCTCGAGCGATTGCAACAGCTCTCCACCCGCCTGGTTGCACTGCAAAAGCCCATACGCATTCTCGACGCCATCAAATGGCCGGCGGAAATAGAAACGGGTTTTTGCGCTGGCGGCGGTCACCAGCTGCCGCCCATCGACAAGGACTTTTATCAGCGCCAGTCTCTGTCGTTCGACACGGAAAAGGTTTACCGCGAGCTGACGGAGCTCAAAACCGATGTGCGCCGCCAGCTGGGCCGCGGCGATGATCTGGGCAAGATTCTCCAGGCCACCATTGATCAATACCAGATAGTGATAGAACTGCTGCGCCATCGCGGCACGGACAAATTCGGCCACTTCAGTCGCCTGCTCTACGGCTCGGCCCGCGACCGCATCCGCGGCGACCGCAAAACCCTGCGTCAGCTGGGCGAGCGTCTCTGCCATATTTTTTCGCTGCCGGCGGCGGAACATCTCAACCGCCCCTACGAAAGCAACATAGATGCGGATCAGGCACTGGAACTGTTGCGCGGACGCATGAACCGCTACTTTGCACCGGGCGATGTGCGGGTACAGATCAGTGACAACATAGTCTCGGATGCGGCGGCGGGCGGCGACTGTATCAAGCTCAATCGCCGCGCCCGTTTTTCCGAACTGGATTTACAGGTACTGGAAGTACACGAAGGTTGGGTGCACATAGGCACTACCCTCAACGGCCGTCAGCAACCCTGGGCCACTTGGCTGAGCGTGGGTTCGCCGCGTATCACCGCCATTCAGGAGGGCATGGCAGTGCTGATGGAAACCCTGACTTTCAGCAGTTTTCCGCAGCGGGCAAGGCGCATCAGCGACCGGGTGGTGGCGGTGGATCTGGCGGAACAGGGAGCGGATTTCTGCGAGGTTTATCGCTACTTCCTTGAACGGGGCGTAAGTGAGCACGACAGCTACCGGGTGACCCAACGGGTTTTCCGCGGCGGCACCCTCACCGGTGGCTCCGTGTTCACCAAGGATATTTCCTACGTCAAAGGTTTTGTTGAAAACGTCAATTTTATTCGCAGCGCGATTCAATCGGGTGTGCCGGAAATTCTGCCCATGCTGTTTGTGGGCAAGGTAACTCTGGATGATATTCCCACGCTCTATGAGCATTATCTGGAGGGAGTGATTCTCGGCCCCAAATACCTGCCGCCCATGTTTCGCGATCTCAATGGTTTATATGTGTGGTTCGGTTTTTCCAACGGCATATCGCTGATGAATATTGCGCGGGTGCAACAGCACTTCAACAAGCTGTTCCAGCAACTGCCCGCCACAGCGCCGCTGTACACAGGAAAAACCAATGCAGAATGGGACTAACTGAGCTGTACCATGAAATACCAGGTAGTTATCTCGGGTGACGAGATTTTTTTTGAAAACTACAACGGCGACGAACCTGTGATCGGCTTTATTGCCTGTCGTCAGGTGGCAGCCAACTCCGAAGATTTGGCCATTGCCATCGCCAAGCGGGATCTGCTGGTGCTCTGGAACCAGAGCTTCAACGCCGACCGCAAACTGGGCATGCCACGCCTTGAGATTGAGCACGTCAGACCGATCAAGGGATGGTTCACGCGCAAGATCCCCCACGACTTCTATTGGTTTACCAGCGAGCTGCACAAACAGGAGCAACTGCGCCAGTTTATTCAGTCAGCCCCCGCATGGCAGTTCTGGCGCCGCTAGGCGAAATTCAACCGGCATAGGCCCGACGCACTTCCTCGGCGATGATGGCCGCACCCTGAGCTACCATTGCCGGGTTCTGACAGTAGGTGACGCGAATACATTCATGGGCATGGCGCCAATCCTCCTCCAGACCGGGGAAGAAGTGATGGCCGGATACCACCAGTACTCCCCTGGCCTTGAGTCGCTGATACAGCTCCTGACTGCTGATGGGTAGTCCCTCGAACCATAGCCACAGAAAAATGGCCCCCTCCGGCTGGTGAATACGGCAGGGCAAGCCCGCCAGCTCCCGCTGAAACACCCTCAGCGCCTGCTCCATACGCGCACGATAAAAGGGCGCAATAACATCCCGCGACAACGGCAGAATGCGTCCGTCCTGCAACAGATGGCGCAGCAACGCCGGGCCGAAATTACCCGTGGCCAGACTGAGAATGGTATTGGCCTTGGCAAAGGCATCTATGAGCTCGGGCCTCGCCACCAGTATGCCGGTACGCGCGCCCGGCAACCCCAGCTTGGACAGACTGAGCACCAGTATGGTGTTGGGATTCCAGTGGGGCCTTGCATCGGCAAAGAGAATATTGGGAAAGGGAGTGCCATAGGCGCCGTCCACAATCAGGGGAATTTCCGCTGACCGAGCCAGCTCATCCAGCCGAGCCAGCTCCGCATCACTCACCACATTGCCGGTGGGATTGGTGGGGCGCGAAAGGCAGAGAGCACCTGCGTCGGCGCCCGGCTTAAGGCGGGCAAAGTCCAGGTGATACTTGAACAACCCCTCGGAGCGCAGCTCGATTTCCGGTTTCAGGCTGGTAAACAGATCGGCGCTCAGGCCCAGATCCTTGTAGCCCAGATACTCGGGAGCCAGAGGCAGGAGAATGCGTTTGCGCTGGTTCCCCCCAAAGTCTCCCGCCAGCAGATTGAAGAGCACGAAAAAAGCCGACTGGCTGCCGTTGCACAGGGCGATATTGGCACGGCTGATGGGCCAGCCGTACTCCTTTTTGAGCAGCGCGGCTATGTCATCCAGCAGCTCGCCATCCCCCTGCGGCGGCTGGTAGACGCCAAACAGCTGGTGGGTTTCTGCCGGATTCTGCAGACAGGCCCTGAGAGCTTCTTCAAAGGCCGCCTCCATGGCGGGGATGCGGGCGGGATTGCCGCCACCCATAAAGATCATGTCGGGATTGACTCTGAGAGCCTCCCCCAGGTCATCCATCAGGGACACTATGCCCGCCTCAGTGGTGAGCTTTTGTCCAAACAGGGAAAAATGCATAAAGATATCTGCCGCGGTTCAACAGGGGCGGGATCATAACAGGAGACGCCGGGGAACTTTAACCAGCGGATGGGAGGGTCGGGGAATCAGAGCAGCCCGTAGCGGCGCAGAACTTCAAGGAGCTTGTCGGGGTTGATGGGCTTCTGGATAAACTCCAGCGCTCCCAGTTGCTGCACCCTGGCTTTGGCGGTGGGTTGTATGTCGCCGGAAATCACGATAATCACGGACTTGAGCTTTTCCTGCTGCACGGCTTCAAGTACCTGATAGCCGTCCATCTCCGGCATGGTGAGGTCGAGAAACACCATTTCTCCCTTGCCTTCGCGTATGGCCTGAAGCCCTTCCACGCCATTGGTGGCGTAGGTGATTTCCACATCCCAGCCCTCGGGCAGTGAGCGCGCCACCTGCTTGCGCGCCATCATGGAATCATCACAGATCAGCAAAGGAATAGTCATAAGCAGTTGATTTGTTATTCGTGGCACAAAAAGATGCACCAAGTATAGACAGGGCTTTTTCGCTCTGCCCGGAAAACTTTCACGCCACCGGCGGACGCTGCTCAAAGAGTTCGGCGACAGTCACCGCCAGTTGCTTGTCGGCAAAGGCATCCAGAGCACCCAGATGGGTTTCCAGCCGATCAAACCAGGGCAGCTCCTCCTTCAAGGACCCAGGGTCGGCGGGCATCTGCCGGGGCAGCGCCAAATATTCCGAGAGCTGGGCCAAGGTCAGGTAATGGAGATCCCGACTGAGCACAAAGTCGCCCTGGCTGGTGGCGGTAATGATCTGGGCAGATTCCAGCGCGGTGCGAATCCGCTGCCACTGCTCCGACGAGAGGCCGGTGCGAATCAGATTGGTATCCGATAAGCGGCCACCGCCAATAGCAGCCTCATAGAAACGCCAGAGCACCAGCAGGGCCGCCAGCAGATCCGAATAGCCGCGATCCTTGAGCACTATCTGGTAGGTACTGATGGTTCTCACCAGCACAGCGCCGCCCAGTATCACCATCCAGATCAGGTTCACCCACAGCAGAAACAGGGGCACTATGGCGAAAGCACCGTAAATCAGGGTGAGAGAAGAATGGGTCACTATGTAACCAAAAATGGTTTTGAGTGCCTCAAACGCCAGACTGGTGACCACTCCGCCCACAATGCTGTGACTCAGAGGCACCTTGCAGTTGGGCACAGTGACAAACAGCAGGGTAAAGGCCGCCACCGTCAGCAGCCAGGGACCTATGCGGAACACCCAGGCCACCAGGCCCAGACTGTCGTAGGCATCCATGAGCAGACGCAGGGAAGCGAGATAGGTGCTCATGGCCAACCCCAAACCCAACAGCAGCGGGCCAAGACTCAGCACCGCCCAGTAGAGCAGAAAATTGGCCACGCCCTTGCGCCCGTGAAGCACACCCCAGATGGCGTTGAAGTTCTTTTCGATGGTGGTGAGCATGATGTAGGCGGAGCCCACCAGAAAGATCACCCCGAAAAGTGTCAGCTTGCGCGCCTGGGTGGAAAAATCCCGCAGATAGTTAATCAGCTCCTGACCGGTTTCCGGCAGCACATGGGCAAAGATCAAATCCTGCAGCTGATCACCCAGCCCCTGAAAGGCAGGAATAATGGAAAACATCGAATAGGTGACCGTCATCAGCGGCACTATGGAAAACAGGGTCACATAAGTGAGGGAAGCTGCACTTTTCTGACAGGATTTTTCGCGGAATTGACTGACAATCAACATGAAAAAATCCCGCGCCATGATCAGATACTGACGAAAGGACACACTCGGCAAGGTTATTCTCCCTGAGCTGGACAGCGCTGGTTATAATCGCGCACTTCATTCATGCGCTTCACTGTTGAGAAATAGCAATGGTCACACTCTATCACAACCCGCGCTGCTCAAAATCCCGCGAGGCCCTGGCGCTGCTGCGCGACAGGGGCGAGGAACCGGACGTGCGGCTCTATCTGGAACAGCCGCCCAGCGCTAAAGAGCTCAAGGCACTGGTGAAAAAACTGGGCATCAAGCCTCGCCAGCTACTGCGCACCAAGGAAGAGGAATACAAGGCGCTGGGGCTGGATAATCCTGCACTGAGCGACACAGCGCTGATCGAGGCCATGGCTGCCCATCCGCGCCTGATCGAACGCCCCATTGCAGTCCTCGGCGACAAGGCGCGCCTTGGCCGTCCACCCGAGCAGGTATTGGAACTGCTCGATTAATCACTCCATCCCGTCTCAGGAGGTACCCATGTCTACGCCCTATGTACTGGTGCTTTACTACAGCCGTTACGGCGCCACCCTGGCCATGGCCCAACAGATCGCCCGCGGAATTGAACAAGTGGGCGGCATAGAGGCGCGCCTGCGGACAGTGCCTCCTGTGTCTCCCGACACCCAGGCCAGCGAACCGGAAGTGCCCGCTTCGGGCGCGGTCTACTGCACGCTGGACGATCTGCGGGATTGCGCCGGATTGGCGCTCGGCAGCCCTACCCGCTTCGGCAATATGGCAGCGCCACTCAAATACTTTCTCGACGGCACCAGCAGCCTCTGGCTGAATGGCGATCTGGTGGACAAACCGGCGGCGGTATTCACTTCCACCGCCAGTCTCCACGGCGGTCAGGAAACCACGCTTATTTCCATGATGCTGCCCCTGCTGCACCACGGCATGGTGCTTATGGGCATTCCCTACACGCAGAGCCAGCTCAATACCACCCGCACCGGCGGCACTCCCTATGGCGCCTCCCATCTGGCGGCAGGCAACGATCCCCACAAGCTGAGCGAGGACGAAAGCATCCTCTGCCAGGCTCTGGGCAAGCGTCTGGCTGCTGCTGCACTCAAACTCAGGAATCCCGCATGAAAGAAACGCCCATTCTCGACGATCAGCAGGGCCGGAAACTGCAGCAAAAACTGGTATGGGGCCGCTCTGTTTTCGCCCTCAGTTATCTGGGACTGTTGGGGCTTTTTGCCTTGCTTAATCTGGTGCGCGAATCCGGCAGCTGGCAGCTGTGGCTGGTGCAGACACTGCCTCTGGCGATTTTTATTCCCGGCCTGCTGCGCCAGCGCTACCGCACCTACAGCTGGATCTGTTTTGCCATTCTCATGTATTTCACCTGGTCGGTGACCAACGCCATGGCGCCCTGGGCGCGCTGGTGGGATCTGCTGATAGTGCTGCTCACCGTCAGCATTTTTATCAGTGCCATGATGGTGAGCCGCTGGCTACAGTATTATGGGCTTTATCTGTTCCAGGCGACCGAACGACAGACATCCGCCGCCACTGAAACCCCGAATACCACTGATTAGTTGCCACAGGAATTGACCGTGAACTCGTCCAAACCCGCTCCCAGAAATGCATTACTCCAGTTGTTTTCAGGCTTTTGGTCGCTGATTTCCTGGATGCGCATCATTGTCGTCAATCTGGTGTTTCTGCTACTGCTCCTGATTTTTCTGGGCGCCATCTTTGGCTCAAGCCTTCAGCCGTTGCCGGAAAAATTTGCCCTGCGGCTGGCGCCCACTGGTGTACTGGTGGATCAGCGCAGCTATCTGAACCCCAGCACTCTGCTACTGAGCGGGCAGGACGCCGAAAGCAGTGAAACGCTGGTACGGGATCTGGTGCTGGCCATTGATGAAGCCGCCAAAGACCCACGCGTCACAGGTCTGGTGTTGGAACTGGATGGCCTGCTGGGCGGCGGCTTGAGCAAGATGCAGGAAGTGGGTGCCGCACTGGATCGTTTCCGCGCCAGCGGCAAGCCCAGCATAGCCGTGGGCAGCAACTTCTCTCAGGATCAGTACTATCTCGCCAGCCACGCCGATGAAATCTATCTGCACGACATGGGCAGCCTGCTGCTCACCGGCTACGGGCGCTACGGTCAATACTTCAAAAGCGCACTCGACAAGCTGGCGGTGAATTTTCACGTGTTCCGCACCGGTGAATTTAAGGATGCGGTGGAGCCCTTCCTGCGCGACGACATGTCGGAGGAATCCAAAGCGCATAACAGTCGGCTGATCAACGAACTCTGGGACAGCTACACCAGCGAGGTGGAAAAACGTCGCCAGTTGCCGCCGGGCAGCCTTAACGACTATATCAACCAGATGGACACCAAACTGGCTCAGGCCAAAGGCGACAGCGCCTGGCTGGCGGCAGAGCTGGGGCTGGTGGACGATGTGGGCAGTCGCCAGAAAATTGATCAGCAGCTGATCCAGCGTTTTGGCCAGAGCGATGAAGGTTCTTTCTATCAGGGCGTAGGTGTGGGCAGCTATCTGGCCAATCTGCGACTCAAGCGGAAAAAATCCTCGACCGATGCCGTGGGTCTGATAGTCGCTTCCGGCACCATCGTCGAAGGTTATCAGCCCGATGGCGCCATCGGCAGTGAAACACTGCTGGATTTGCTGCGCAGTGTGCCGGAAAAGAAAAATATCAAAGCACTGGTGATTCGCATCGACAGCGGTGGCGGCAGCGCCTTTGCCTCGGAAGTGATTCGCGCCGAGATAGCCGCGCTGCGGGCCCAGGACCTGCCGGTCTTGATCTCCATGGGCAGTGTGGCGGCTTCGGGCGGCTACTGGATGGCGACGGGTGCCGATGAAATCTGGGCCACCCCCACCACTATTACTGGCTCCATCGGCGTCTTTGGCGCCTTCCCCACGCTGGAAGCCTCCCTCGCCAAACTGGGCATACACACGGATGGCGTGGGCACCACAGAGCTCTCGGGCGCACTGCGCAGCGATCGCCCTCTTTCACCCAAGGCTGGCGATATTATCCAGCAAAGCGTCGATCATATTTACCAGCGTTTTATTCATCTGGTGGCCGAAGCACGCAAGGCAGAACCGGAAGCCATAGACAAGATCGCCCAAGGGCAAATCTGGAGCGGTGCCACCGCCAGATCTCTGGGGCTGGTTGATCATTTGGGCAATCTGGAAGATGTGATCGCAGCGGCAGCGAAAAAGGCAGAACTGGAAAACTATTCTGTGGAATTGATTCGCCAGCCGCTGACCCCCGGAGAAGAACTGCTGCGGAAATTGATAGATGGCCCTGTGAGTGCCGCTTTCTCCCGGCAGCTGGCGCAGCATATTCTGCCGCTCACCAGCTGGCAGGAATTTTCTCCCCTGTTCCGCCCACTCACCGATCTGCAGAAGATGAACGACCCGCGTGCCGTCTATGCCTGGTGCGCCGATTGTCTAGCACCTTAGCAACGCAAACAGCACAAATAAAAAAAGGCCCGCATCAGCGGGCCTTTTTTATCAGCATCCCTGCATGTACATCAAATCAAACGCGTTGCCTTCTCGCAGCAACCAGACCCAGCAGACCCAGAGCCAGCAGCATGAAAGTGCTGGGTTCGGGTACAGAGGCAGTGATCACTTCCAAAGTAGAAGTACCAATGTAGAAGTCACCAAGATCGCTCCACACTTTAACGCTCAACAGACCAGAGGCGTTGAGGAAAGCGATGGAGTTGAGGCCCAGAGTGCCAACCCAGTCTGATACGGGGTTGTAAACAATCGCACCATCAAGGAAGTCGATTTTACCCACAACGATAGTGGCCAACTCACCGAGATCCAGGAAACCGCCATCATCCCAGAACTCAATGGTCAGGGTAGCGCTTTGAGCAGAACCCAGAACAAAGCCGTCGTCGTTGATGTCGTGTTGCCAGGAGTAGGAATCGAACCAATCTACGAACCTGTTCACCTCAACGGTGTCAGTGATAACACCGGCTTGGGCGGTAAGACCAAATGAAAAGAGTGCTGCCAGAAGGCCGCCTTTAAGCCATTTTGCAATAGTCATAGTTAATATCCTTGTAATCTGAATTTTCGGTACTGCGCCAAACACGCCAACATCTGTTCAGCAGCATGTAATGAGTGGCACACAAATCACCAAAAGCAACATTCATTCCATATTAAAAAACATAAATATATTCAATAACTTAATTACTCGATCACAAAGAAGACCTCAAAGAGGAAGTAAAAAATCTCGACAGGTACCCCGTCAGGGGTATCCGGAAATAGAGAAAGGGCCAGGGGATCAGAAGAAGATCCAGTAGATAAGCGCCCCATAGAGCGCGTACTGGAGAATGTAGTAAACCGTGCGGTTCCAGGCTTTGATTTTCTTGCCCAGCAGACGAATCTGGTAAAAGCCGGCAAACAACCGGTTAAGCCAACCCAGCTTGTCGCCGGGCAAATTGCGCGTGGCGGAAGCGGACATCACCAACCGCGAAAAGGCTTCGTTAAACCAGTCCACCAGAAAGAAATTCACCGGGCGCTTCACATCCATAAACAGGATGATGCGGTTATGGTCGGTTTGGTTGTCAGCGTAGTGGATAAAAGTCTCGTCAAAAAGCACCGCCTCGCCATCGCGCCAGAAATACTCCTGACCATCGACAGAGATAAAACACTTTTCCGAGTTGGGCGTGGACAGCCCCAGGTGATAGCGCAGGGAACCGGCATAGGGATCGCGATGGCGCACCAGACGCGCGCCCGGCGGCAGCATGGCAAACATGGCGCCTTTGACATTGGGTAGCTGGTTCAGCAGCGCCAGGGTCCGGGGGCAGAGCTGCTCGGCGGACTTGAGGTTGGCGCCGTACCACTTAAGATAAAAACGCTTCCAGCCGGTGCGAAAAAACGAATTGAAACTGAGATCGTCCAGCTTGTCCGACGCCTTGATTTGCGCCGCCTGATTGAGGTTCAGCGCCTCATCGCGAATCAGCTGCCAGTTGTCCTGCAACAGTTTCAGCTCGGGGAAATCATTGAGGTCGAGAAAAGGCTGATTTTTCGGTTTGGAAAAGAGATAGAAAAGGCAATTTATGGGCGCAAGAAAATTTGCGTGATCGGTAATATTGCGCGTGAACAATTTGTGCCGGACTTTGCCTCTGCGCTGGACATAGATGGCGCAGCACACAAAAAGCGCAAGAATGGCTAATCCCATAAAAAATGCCCAAACCTATGCGGGTACAAAAACAGCAGGCACCTTAGCGCCAGCCCGTTCAAATCACAAGAAGCAGGGCTGCACCGCCCTGCCCTGATCTCTAGAGTTCACCCACCAGCGATTGAATGGCACCCGAGACATAGACCAGAGGCGCATTCCAGTTGATGGCAATTTCATTGCTGGCATAGCTGCACCAGTGATCCAGATAGGATCTGGCCGGAATGGCGCTGGGATAGGCAACAGGGCAATCCTTGATGTCCTGCTGACCTGGTTGGGGACCGCCGGCCAGCAGGCCGGGCACAGGTTCGACTATGCCATCCGCTTCTGATGGACGGTGGTGAATATGCATGGGGGTCCTGTAGCCGAAACCGGTGACAAAGGAGTAGTCCACCGGGTTGCGCCCGAGGGTGTAATCCAGCAGCGACTGGGCAGAGGCGAGATACTCGGGATGACTGGTCAGTCTGTATCCCTGCAACAGCATCATGGCCTGATTGAGCGCCACCGCATTGCTGCCCCAGATAAAATCCTTCGGCTGCATGGCCACACGATAAGCAGATTTTTCGGTGTTTTCCTGCAGCTGCTGCGCCAGTTGATCCACTCGGGTGCGCACTAACTGGCGCGCGTCATCGCTCAGTTTATCGAGATGATGGGAGAGGGAAATCCAGGGCAGTCCACTGACATTGGACCAGCTGGGTACGCCTATGGCCGCCTCCGTCAGATTCATGTCCGCGTAGTAACGGTCGTCACCGGTGGTGATAAAAAGCTCGGCAGCGGCCCAGACAAACTCGTCCGCCAGACTGCGGTCGCCATAGGTGCCGGTACTTATGTCTTCCGGCTGCCGGTAGAGCCGATCAGGGTTAGCCCTGGCCCAGACCCAGGCGGCCTCGGCAGCGCGGCGCATGCGTGCGGACAATCCCGGATACTGGTGCTCATAATCGGCGTAAGCCCGGCTGGCAACCGCCATAACGGCGGCAAAATTCAGTGCCGCACCTGTGGTTTTCTGCACCACATAACGCGGCTCATTGGCCTCGTGGGGCATGATCACCGGATCGAAATTCTTGTTGGTGAGCTTGTGATAGACGCCGCCGTCATTGGGGTCCTGCATGCTCAGCATCCAGTCCAGATTCCAGTAGACCTCATCCAGCAGATCAGGCACCCCGTTGCCGCTCTCGGGAATATTGAGATTCTGCCGCAGATACTCTTCGGGGAAGTGTTCAAAGGCGGCCAGCAATGTGTAAGTCGTGATACCCGAATTGACTATGTACTTGTTGTAATCGCCCGCGTCGTACCAGCCTTTGGGACTGGAAATAACCGTACCTTCGGGACGTCTGTCATCAGCTGCCGAAGCGTGCACCAGTACCTGGGTATCCGGATGGCCTTCAGGGCGGGCATAGATGCCTGCGTGTTCCGGCTCCAGGGGAATACCGGAGCGGCTGAAATAATAGGCCTTGATGGCTGCTGCATTGAGGCTCTGATAGGCGTCAGCCGCAATCACAAACGGCACCGAATCAGGCACACCGGCCACGCGCAACTGAAAACTGCCGGTCTGTGTCAGCTCGGAAAAATCAGCCAGCTTCACCGACTCCTGAGCCGGTTCCCAGACCGCAGCCGGGCTGAGCAAACCGCGATACACCTCTTCATCAGTGCCAGCGCGCACCAGCGTAAATCTGTCGGCGGGCACGTCGGGCACCACCGCCAACTTTTGTCCCTGGGGCAGAAAACCCAGCTGATTGAGTTTGATCAGGCCGGAGCCCTGACTCACTTGCACTTCAACAACCAGCGCACCTGCCGATCTGGTGCCGGAAGCGCCGGAACAGCCCGCCAGAACTGAGGCCAGCAGTAGCCCCACCACCAGAGGATTGAGGTGCTGAGTGAAACGTCGGTTGTGGCATTTCTCGATCATGGATTTGCTCCTCTTCTAAGGGCAACTAAAGACCCAGCACCCGCTTGACAAAGGGAATCGTCAGGCGCCGCTGCTCGGCGAGAGAAGCTTCATCCAGACGCTGAAGCTGCTCGAAAAGTTCATGAGTGGAACGGGGCAATCGCTGCATCAGGTAACTGGCCACTTCATCGTTGAGCTCCAGTCCTCTGGCTCTGGCGCGGGACTGAAGCGCGAGGCGTTTGTCAGTGTCTGACAGCGGGTACAGCTGAAGGGTCAGTCCCCACATCAAACGCGAACGCAGATCCTCCAACCCCAGCGTCAACTCCCGCGGACTGGTGCGCGCTGCCACCAGCAGGCGCTTGCCGCCATCTCTCAAGCCGTTGTAAAGATGAAACAGGGATTCCTCCCAGACTCTCTCCCCCGCCACGCATTGCAGATCATCCAATGCGAGAAAATCCAGTGTCTCCAGCTCCGCCAGCACCTGACGCGGATCCAGAGAACGCATTTCCGCCAGCGGCAGATAGGCGGCGCTCAAGCCCCGATCAAGGGCCTGATGACAGGCAGCCTGCAGAAGATGGCTCAAACCGGCGCCCTCGCCGCCCCACAGATAAATAAAATTTTCCCCACCCTCCAGCTGTTGGCAGAGCAGCGCCAGCGACTGGGCATTGCTGCCGTCCGCCGGTACAAAAAAATTATCGAAGGTGGCGTAATCGCTGAGACTGACGCTGAGCGAGAGCTGCTGGGGAGAATTCATGACTCAAACAAACTCACGGCTGCCAGCGAAAAACCAGAGGATTGGCGAGACTGCCCGCGGACTGGGGTTCCTCGGGCAATGGCAGCCCCTGTTCCAGCACACGTTCAAAGGTGAGAGATGAGTCCGGAGCCGAGGATATGGGCAGCAGGCGGCGGCCCAGTTCCAGGGTTTTCAGCAGCAGCGACTGGTCGCCATCCAGTGAGAGACGCAGCAGCTGGCTCTGACGATCCACCTGCAACAGTTCCAGCCGGCGCACCATCGCCAGACCTTCGAGATACTGTTGCAGCTGTTTGTAACTCGCAAAATCATGAATACCTTCAATCCTCATCACCACCGAGGAGTCATCTGCATCGCCGGGAACTATGGCGTAACGACGGGCAAAATAATCCGCAGCCGCATCCAGCACCCGTGCAAACAATTCAGCCGGGGTGGCGGCGCTGTCATCGAAAGGCAGCTCGGTGGTGTCTTCAATCAGCAGCCAGCTGGCCTGGAGTGTGCCGTCTTCCGCTGGCTGGTAGCGACCCGCAAGCACGGCATCGGCCTGATAGCGCTCGGATGCCTGACGGATTTCCGCTGCGTCCAGCTCCCAGAGGCTCTCGTTGGTCAGGGCGATGCGATCTTCAAAATCCTGCTCGGGTAGACGCAATGGCTGGCCACGTACCCGGCTTCTCTGACGCAGCGACTTGAGCGCTTCGTCTTCCGGTACCCGGTGATAAGTGCCCATCTCGTCCTGGGAAATGCTCCAGATCAGCAGTCGCGGACGATTGGCCGGCCAGAAGGGCACGCCGGATTCGCGCAGGAGACGCTCAATGGCCTGGGGAGAAAAGCGCAACACCAACAGGCTGGCTGGACGCAACTGGCCATCCACTTCCAACTGCTGGTCGCTGCTGGCGTAACGGAATTCGTGCAGATAACTGGCGGGGCGACGCAGAGCGGCGGCCAGTGGGGGCAGGCTCGGCGCCTGGCTGTCGCCAGAAACTCTCACCAGCAGCTCCGCCAGAGCCTCGCGCGCCGCGCGGTTGCGCTCAGCTTCCGCCTGGGAAGTGACCAGCGCCTCGACCCGGTACAAATCCACCTCTTCAC